>Ga0123519_10001137_pt1 | contig 45973 bp, 45 predicted proteins | sample YelNatPaOPRAMG02_FD_87396 | JGI IMG/M metagenome (GOLD analysis project Ga0123519, IMG submission 87396) | Hot spring microbial communities from Yellowstone National Park - Yellowstone National Park OP-RAMG-02 (version 2) | ecosystem: Environmental > Aquatic > Thermal springs > Hot (42-90C) ...
CCTCAAACAAAGCCAGAGTGTCACCCAATGGCTTATGCTTTAATGGAGCAAGCTTTTAGACAAAAGCTCAAGGTGGTTGTTATGGCACTCTGGCCTACGAGCTTCGCTAGCAGAAGAAGTTTTAAAGAAGACTTCTAAAAAATATGAAAAGACTTATGGTATAGACTATGTATTTTTGGGTTATAAAACCGGTGGCACAGTTGTAATACAAAAGCTTTGTAGTAGTTTTGAAGATGTATTCCCGCAGGATAATTATGGAAAGCCAATAAGTGAATTTCCTTTAATGAGGGATATAAAAAGTATTAAAGATGTAAAAGCAGTAGTTAGTCTTTCTTCTGGATTTCCTGGTATAAAAGAGTGGATTATGCTTGGGAATGCACAAACTGGTGTACCAGTTGGAGGAGGGTGCACAGCAGTAAGTGCCCCTGAGTTTTACCCTTATTTAAATTCTGGCCAGTGTTTTGGTTTACTGGGTGGAATGAAAGGGGCAGCAGAATATGAAACACTTGTAGGAATTAAGGGATTAGCCGTATCTGGTATGATGGCACAGTCTGTGGTGCACCTTTTAATCATTATTTTTATAATTTTAGCTAATGTAGGATATTTTTATACAAAATTTAAAAGGAGTTGAAAGTAAATGATGGATACGATAGGCATCTGGATAGGAGCTTTTCTTACTCTTTGTATTTTTAGCTTTCTTTATAAAGATAATCCTTTTTATAAATTTGCAGAACACTTGTTTGTTGGTGTATCTGCAGGTTATTGGGTTGCTCGCACCTGGCATAATGCTTTGGTTCCCAATCTTTTTATACCTGTGAAAGAATATTTTAAAGGACTAAATCCAGTTACAGGGAAGCCTTTAATAACTTTGGGAGATAAGTTTATTATTCTACTCTATATAATACCTGGTATTCTGGGGCTTCTTATGCTTACACGTCTTATCAGTAGTATTGGATGGCTTAGTAGATTTCCAATAAGCTTTATTGTAGGAATGACAGCAGGTATTAACATATTCTCGTATCTTCAAAGTAATGGTATTGCTCAGATAAAGGGCACAATTCTTCCACTCATTGTATATTCACCGCAGGGGACTATACTATGGGCTAATAGTGTTAACAATATTGTTTTAATATTTGGAGTGCTCTGTGGTTTGCTTTATTTTTTCTTTTCTTTAGAACATAAAGGTGCAATTGGAGTATTTTCTAAAATAGGTATATGGTTTTTAATGGTTTCTTTTGGGGCTTCTTTTGGTTATACAATAATGGCTCGTATCTCTCTTTTAATTGGAAGAATGCAATTCTTGCTTGGAGATTGGTTACACTTAATATGAATAGTAAGAGATTGGACTGGTGTTTTCATCCTTGTATTGAAAACAAACAAGTTACTATGCTTCTGGGAGCTTTACTTTTGGGAGTGCCAATTATAATTTTTTTTTCATTTAAAGATTTATTCTTAAGTTTTATGGGTGGAGTTTTGTTTTTCTTTTCTCTTTCAAGATTCTTTCTCCCGACTTATTATACTGTAGATGATAAAGGAGTAAAGATTAAATTTCTGGGGTTAGAAAAACATTTTCCCTGGGAACGTTTTGCTAGAGTAGATATAGGGAAGAAGGGGGTTTTTCTTTCGCCATATTTTAAAAGGTGTTTCCTTGATAATTATCGTGGCTGTGAACTATATTGCAAAAAGGGGATTAGGCCGATAGAAGTAGCTAAATTTGCTAAGGAATATATTAAAAAATAGATGGAACATAAATTTCAATAATATACACAAAAACAACTCTTAATACTGCAAAAAGATGAATTTTGATATAAGGGGGGAAAGCTAAAAGTTTTCTAAAGGGATTAGTGGAGAGAAAATACTTTTAGATGAAAGAGAGACAAAGCGAGCTTATTGTAATGTTAGCCCAGGAAATAGTAAAAAGAAAATTGACTGCTCCAGCTGTGTTTATGCTTGAAGCACATAAGCCTTTAAGTTTTCTTGGGAATCAGGTAATGGCTTTTTTCTCTCCTTTTTTTCATACCTTTTTTAGTGGAAAGTTATATGATGAAATAATGGAGCTTTTATCTAATAGAGATAATATAGAACTTTTAATTTTAGAATTAGAAAAGAGGGAAAGAGAAGAATTTAAAAAGAAAGGAAGAGCTTAAATTATGTCAAAAAAAGCTTTGCCGGACAAAGAAAAAATTAAAAGTATTATAGCTACAGATTGTGGTAGCACCACAACAAAGGCAATTCTGATTGAACAAAGAGGCGACGAATATAGACTAATTGTTCGTGGAGAAGCCCCAACTACTGTTGAAGCACCAGTGGAAGATGTAACCCGTGGGGTGCTTAATGCTGTTACCGAGGTAGAAGAACTTGTGGGTAGAAAAATATTGGATAAAGAACATATCCTCAAGCCAAAGCGAGGAGATGAGGGGGTAGATATTTATATCTCTACTAGTAGTGCTGGTGGAGGATTGCAGATGACTGTAGCTGGGGTGGTTAAGTCTATGACAGCAGAAAGTGCCGCAAGAGCTGCTTTAGGGGCAGGTGCCATTGTAATGGATACACTTGCTACCAATGATAAAAGGCTTCCACACCAACAGATAGAAAGAATACGACAGCTTCGTCCTGATATGTTTTTGCTTTCTGGCGGTATTGATGGTGGAACAGTTTCTCATGTAGTAGCTTTAGCTCAAATTATCGCTGCTGCTAACCCAAGACCAAGATTAGGGGCTACTTATAAGTTGCCTGTAATTTATGCAGGTAATATAAATGCAAGGGAAGAGATAAAGAGGATTCTTGGAGAAAAGGTAGAGCTTATAATTACAGAGAACCTGCGTCCTACCCTAGAGAAGGAAAACTTAATGCCTTCAAGGCATAAAATTCAGGATCTGTTCCTCGAGCATGTAATGGCACAGGCTCCAGGATATAAGAAATTAATGGAATGGACAGATGTGGATATTATGCCAACTCCTGCAGCTGTGGGAAATATCATGCAAAGGATTGCCAGAGAATTTAACATAGAAGTTGTAGGAGTAGATATAGGAGGGGCTACGACAGATGTTTTTTCTGTGTTTAAAGGGATTTTTAATCGCACAGTAAGTGCTAACCTCGGAATGAGTTACAGCATTTCTAATGTATTTGCAGAAGCAGGCATAGAAAATATAATGCGTTGGGTGCCTTTTGATATAGATGAGAGAGATTTAAGAAACAGGATTAAAAATAAAATGATCCGTCCTACTACTATACCTCAAACACTGGAAGAGCTGATAGTAGAGCAAGCAATTGCCAGAGAAGCTTTGCGAATTTCTTTTGAACAGCATAAAGCTCTAGCAGTAGGTCTTAAGGGGATTCAGCAAGAAAGAACAATTGCTGATGTTTTCTCACAAACTACCACTGGAGAGACGCTTGTAGATATGATGACATTGGGTATGATTATAGGTAGCGGTGGAGTACTTTCTCATGCTCCTCGAAGGCAGCAGTCTGCTCTTATGATGATGGATGCTTTTCTACCAGAAGGAATTACAAGGTTATCTGTGGACTCTATATTTATGATGCCACAATTGGGTGTGCTGGCAGAAGTTCATCCGGAAGCTGCTACTCAGGTATTTGTGAAGGATTGCTTGATACTTTTAGGTACCTGTATAGCTGCTGTTGGACAAACTAAAGAAGGGCACACGATAGTTAAGGGTAAAATAAGATACAAGAGTGGTAGAGAAGAGGAGTTTGATATTAAATATGGAGAAATTAAAGTTTACCCCTTACCAGTAAACGAAGAGGCAAGTCTGACAGTTGTGCCTTCCAGAGGTATAGATGCAGGACAGGGGAAAGGTGTATCTTTTGAGACAACAGTTTATGGAGGAGTAGTAGGAATTATTTTTGATGGGCGTGGTAGAAGACCATTTAATATGCCAACTGAAAAGAGTAAGAGAATAGAAAAACTAAATGAGTGGTTTAAAGCTATGGATATTTATCCTAAATTCTAAAGTAAAGGAGAGAGAAAAAGGTAATGGCTCACATATATACACCAGGACTTAAAGTGGTTGAGAAAACCATTTTGCGTAAAGAAAGGGTTTTGCCTTTACCAGGAGAGGTTTTAGTCGGTATCGGGGATAAGGTAAAGGCAGAAGATATAGTGGCTAGAACACATTTGCCGGGAAATGTTAATATGATAAATATAGCAAATAAATTAGCTATTACTCCTTCTGACATTCGCAGATGTATGCTTAAAAAAGAGGGAGATAAAGTAAGTAAAGATGAGTTAATTGCTAAAAGCAGTAGTTTTTTTGGGTTGTTTAAATATAACTGTACCTCCCCAATAGATGGAGAAGTTGAGAGTATATCAGAAGTTACAGGGCAGGTAGTTTTGCGTGAACCACCAATACCGATAGAAGTTATTGCTTATGTAGATGGAGTTATAGAAAAGGTTAAAGAGAAAGAAGGTGTAGTAGTAAAAACTGAAGGAGTATATATTCAGGGGATATTTGGAATTGGTGGAGAAGAAATTGGAGAAATTGTAGTAGCAGTAGATTCCCCCGAGGAGGAACTTAAACCTGAAAGTATAAAACCACAGATGAAGGGTAAAGTTGTTGTAGGAGGTTCTTTCGTCTCAAATCCTGTTATAGTTAAGGCTGTAGAAGTAGGAGTGAAAGGTATTATTGCAGGAGGAATTGATGACCAAGATTTAAGGAATTTTCCAGGTTATGACCTTGGAGTAGCTATAACTGGTTCTGAGGAGAAGGGAATTACCTTGATTATTACTGAGGGCTTTGGCGTTATTAAAATGGCAGATAAAGCCTTCACTTTATTAAAGAAATACGAAGGTTTTAAAGCCTCTATAAATGGTGCTACTCAGATTAGAGCCGGGGTAATTAGACCTGAAATAATAATACCACTTGGTGAAGTTTCTTTAAAAGAGGATAAAGAGGAAGAAAAAGAATTATCTAAGGAGGGTGGTTTAGTTATTGGAGCATCCATTAGAATTATTCGTCAACCTCATTTTGGTAAATTAGGGAAGGTAGTAAGTTTACCAGCTCAATTGCAAAGGTTAGAGACAGAAGCTAAGGTAAGAGTAGTGGAGATAGAGCTTGAAAGTGGAGAAAAGCTAATACTACCAAGGGCAAATATAGAGTTAATAGAACATTAAAAAGGCACAAAGTTAAAAAATAAACTTTAGACTACAGACATAAAAGGCTAAGGAGACACAAAGTGGTTGTAGTAGCACCCCTCTATATAGTAAGCCATAGTAAAGATACATATGAAGGAAAAAATAATAAGAAGACTTCTTAGTTTAATATTGATGATAGCGTTTTGGGGGAGTGAAATTTTTAAAGCAGGTATTTGTAATGAAGAAAATATTCTTTTGAAATTACAGAATAAATACTTACCGTGGAAAAGAGAGATTAAAGATATAGTTGCTAGTGAAGTCATAGAGCTAACTTCTGTAACAATGGAAGGTAAATTTATGCAAAAAGGGGAAAAAATTAGATTTGAATCTAATATGGGGAAGCTAAAGATTGTTAAATTTTCTTTTAATATTGGGATAGATTTGTTTAATACTATAATGATTTACGATGGAAAGAATGCCTGGATAGTAAGTCCTATTTTAGGTAAAAAAGAAATTTCTTCTGAAAAGTCAAAAGATTATCAAAGCAGGACAGACTGGATAAAATCAGTATTTAACCCCACAGCTAAAATAACAGGTATAGAGTCTGTAGATGGCTATCCTTGTTATGTTTTACTCCCTAAACCAGATACATATCCAGATGATAAGCTTTACTTTGACAGGGAAAATTTTAATTTAAGAAAAATATCAGTAACTTCTTCTAAAAATGATATCGTAATTTTATTATCTGATTTTAGGAAATTTTATAAAGATATAGAAATTGCCTATCATTTTGAAATATATAATGATGAGAAACTTGTTGCTACTGTAAGTGTTACAGATTTAAAAGTTAATCAGGGACTTAGTGATTCTCTATTTGATATAAATAATATAGAAGTGGAGGAAGTAAATTTATTTAAAGAGCTGGAGAAGTTTTTAAAACCTATAGATATTTTTTAGTAGGAAAGTTTAGAAAATAATCTGCTTTTTTATTATGTTAGAAATAGTTTTTGACATCTTTTAAGGTCTAAAAGGATTATTCTATTTGTGTAAATGGGGGTATGTGTATAAATGATTATAATTGGAGAAAGAATTAATTCTACCTCTAAAAAAGTGTTTAAAGCATTAGAAGAAAGAGACAGCGACTTTATAAAGAGGATAGCCTTTCGCCAGATAAATGCAGGAGCAAAGGTGCTAGATCTTAATACATCTGCAATGATGGATAGGGAAGAAGATGCCATGCGATGGCTTATAAATATTTTACAAACAGAGTTTGATATTACCCTGTGTCTCGACTCACCTTCTTTTGAGATTATAAAATCAGTTTATCCACTTTGTAAAAAGTCACCTATAATTAACTCTATCACAAATGAAGAGCCTCGGCGCTCTATGCTAGCAGAGTTTATGGCTGTAAACCCTGGTTTTATAATTGCTTTACCACTTGGGGCAAAAGGTAAATTGCCACAAACTAAAAAAGAAAAATTAGAAGAAGCAGAAATTTTACTTGAGTTTCTACAGGCAAAAGGTATACCACCACAGAGGGTGCTATTAGACCCAATTGTAACCAGCTTTGCTACAACTGCAGGAGGTGCGATGGGAATAATAGAAGTGCTTAAAGAATTTAAGCGTCTATTTCCTGATGTAAAAACAGTTGCTGGAGTAAGTAACATCTCTTATGGATTTCCTGGAAGAGTGCTTTTAAATGGGGTGTTTCTTGTCCTGCTGGAAGAAGCTGGATTAGATTATGCAATTATAAATCCTGCTCGTAGAGTTACTTTTTGTATTATGAAAGCTGGTGAGGCACTTCTTGGTAATGATAAATATGGACTTGAATATATTAAGGCAGTTAAAGACCAGCAGTGGTTAAGTTAAAGATACTACCAGAAGGTAGAAGTTTAGAAATACCACAAGGCAGTAATCTTTTGCTGGCACTAGCTAGCAAAGGGTTTATCATTGATGGTGTTTGTGGTGGTAAGGGTAGATGCGGTAAGTGTAAGGTAAAAATTTCTCCTTCACCAGAACTAACATTGAAAGATAAGGTGTTTCTTTCTAGTGATGAACAGGATAATGGCTGGAGGCTTGCCTGTCAACATAAATCGTCTGTAGATGCAGAGATAGAACTAAAGGAGATTTCTTTTGTCCCTAAAAAATTAAATTTTTCAATTATTCCTTCTAATGTAAGTGATGCAGTGATCTGGGATATAGATTCTTTCGATAAAGTTCCTATTTCTGTTTTGCAAGACTTTTCCTGGCTTAAAGGAGAAAAAGTTAAATTTATAACTGGCTTTGATGGCTTACCTAGAATAATTGTAAAAACCAGTGAACCTGTTTGGGGATTAGCTTTAGATTTGGGCACTATTTCTCTTGGAGGAGTGTTATATAATCTAGAAAATGTAAAAGAGAATTATAAATTTTCTGTTATAAATCCACAGATTACCCTGGGTGCTGATGTTTTGACTAGATTAACTTATGTAATGGAAAGAGGTAAGGCTGGTTTTAAATTATTAAGAAAGCTTCTTCATAAAGGTGTAAAAGATTTAATAGGCAAACTTCTTGGGAAAATTAAAAAAACTTCTACTATAGCTCGTATAGCTATAGTGGCTAATCCGGTTATTACTTATTTTTTTCTGGGTTTAAATCCGCTAGGTTTACTTGATGTTAATCCTACTATTTTTTTAAATTCTCCTTTAATTACAAATGCAGCTGAATTAGGGCTTACTTATTTACCAGCTTATACTTCTTGTGTTATCTTGCCTCCTTGTGCTTCCTTTTTAGGAGGTGATGTTTTGGCTGGTATTTTATCAACTAAGATTTATAAAAGAAAGAGTTATAGTTTACTTGTGGATTTGGGTGCAAATGCTGAAATTGTTTTAGGTAATGAGGAGCGTTTATTAAGTGTTTCCGCTGCTGCTGGTCCTGCTTTTGAGGGGTGGGCTTTAGAGGTTGGCACTACTGCTTGCGAAGGTTCTATTTATAATGTGAAGTTAACTCAACAGGGAGAGGTAATTTGTAAGACTTTAGGCAATATTAAACCCAGGAGTATATGTGGGGCAGGGGTGATATCGCTAGTAGCTGAATTATTAAAAAATAAATTAATAAATAAGGATGGTAGATTTTCTATTCCTTCTAGTTCTATCTGGAATAAGTGTTTTAGAGAAAATAAGTTTTTTATTACTCCAGAGGTTTATCTTTCACAAAAGGATTTGAGAGCAATACAACTTGCAAAAGGAGCAATTAGAGGAGGGATTGAGATATTGCTAAAGGAAAGGAATGTTACCCCGGCAGAGATTAAGAGAATATATTTAGTAGGTAACCTGGGGGCATCTTTAAAGTTAGATGAGCTTATTTGTTTGGGAATGCTTCCGGAGTCTATTTCCGGTGAGGTTATATATAGTGAAAGCTCTGCTCTGGAAGGAGCAATACTTTGTAGCCAGAGCAATAGCAGTTTAGATGAAGTAAAAAAAATTATCAAATCTTTAGATTATATAAGTTTAAGCACTAGAAGTGATTTTATAAAAACTTTTGTGCAAAACTTAAATTTTTAGGTTCTGTTACATTTTTTATAGTACTTCTAAAGCCTTCATTGCAACACTACTAAGTATTGCAACTCCTATTGGCAATGCCTTTTCATTAATATCGAAATAGGGGCTGTGATGTGGGGGTGGGGGAGAGGTTCCATCGGGTTTAGCTCCAAGACTAAAAAATGCCCCCTTACATTCCCGTGCTAGCATTCCAAAATCCTCTGCTCCAAGACCAAATAATTTGGAAAGTATCTTTTCCTTGCCTACCACTCCAATAGCCACTTCTTTAACTAACTCTGTTAACTTTGCGTCATTAACAGTAGGAGGATAGCCAGGTTCACTGCTAAATATGCCCACACCTCCAAGTGGCTCTAGCATCTTTAATGTATTTTGTATCTCTTCTCGCAAAAATTCAAGTCCTTCTTCTGTAAGGCTTCTTATAGTACCTTTCAATATTACCTCTTTTGGAATTATATTAGATTTACTGCCACCTTTAATTTCTCCTACAGTAATTACTGCAGGCTCCATAGGGTCTTTAAAACGAGAAATAATACCCTGTAAAGCCATTATCTCTAAAGCGGATAGATAAATAGGATCTTTGCCTTCATGTGGATATGCACCGTGAGCTCCTTTCCCTTTGATTTTTATTTCCCATTCACTACTGGTCGCAGTAAAAGGTCCTTCCACTATATTAACTACTCCAAGTTCTAGCTTGCTATTTATGTGCAAGCCAAATATTGCTTGCACTCCTTTCATTCCACCAGCCTTTACAATTTTTTCTGCTCCACCTATCCCTTCTTTACCCCCGCTTTCTTCTGCAGGCTGAAATATAAACCTTATTTTACCTGGCAACTTTTCTTCTGTAAGCAATCTAGCTACTCCCAGCAAAATTGCTGTGTGTGCATCGTGTCCACAAGCATGCATAACCCCTGGATGACGTGAAGCATAAGAAACAGACTTTTCATCTTGAATTGGGAGAGCATCTGTATCTGCACGTAAAGCTACTGTAAGCTTTCCTTCGCCAATCTCGGCAATTACACCTGTATCTGCAATCCTTTTTGGAGTAATACCTAATTTTTGTAATTCTCCTTCAATAAATTTAGCTGTTTCCCACTCCTGGTGAGAAAGTTCTGGATACTGGTGCAAATGTCTCCTTGTACTAACTAAAAAATCTTCTATAGCTTTTGCTTTTGTAATCATTTGTATAAAAACACCCCGCCACCTTTTAAATCTTTTCTTGATAGATTTAAAATATTATTTAGCAAATCAACTTCTACAAGGTAATCTTGCTTACCTAGCTCTACGGGCACAGACAACGCTATAGGTTTTTTGTTAAATAAAACCTCTTTTGCTTCTTTCTTTATTATAATTTTCCCTTTGTCAATCTCTAAAATTGCTTCTTCTTTTTTACTTCTATCTAATTTGCCAAGCCCTGTTTCTTTAAAAATTTCAAGTGGAATAAGTAGCTTTCCCCCTTTCAGGATTGCCTTGGTCTCCAGACTATACTCTTTTCCATTAAAAATAAAGGTGCTAGCTCCTCCACCTATCCATATAGAGATTTTAGGTAATGTATTTAATTTGGTTATTTCTTCCATATAAAACTTTTCTTCTGTTAATCTCGGGTTTGTAGCCTTTGCAAGTATTTCTAGACTTTTATTATAGTTTTCTTTTGCTTTTTCAAAATCTTTTTTTGCTAAAGCTATACTTCCTAAACCCCAATAAGCTTCTGGCGAATCGGTAACCTTCTCTTTTAACAAATTATAAGTTTCTTCTGCTTTTGCTAAGTTATTTTCTAATAAGTAACACATCCCCAGATTTAAATAAGCTGGAGCATATTTTTCCTCTATCAGTATAGCTTTGCTGTAATACTGCTCTGCTTCAGGGTAATTTTTAAGTTGTTGATTTACATATCCAATACTAAAGATAGTAGCAAGGTGATTGGGATATTTATCTAAAATTTTCTTATATTCTTCTAAAGCTTGTTTATGTTCTCCCATCATATTATAAAGACTTGCTACATTACTTAAATAAGTAGCTCTGGTTTCTGGGTCATACTGTGCAGCCATTCGAAATTCAGCTATTGCCTTCTGGTAATTTCCTGCTCTAAAGAAATTGCTGCCTGCATCATTATATACTAATCCGATTAGGTTATTTATCTCTTTTAGAGATTGCGAATCTTTCTTTGCTTGTGCTAATTGGGTAGCTTTATTAAGTACTGTTAAGGCTTCTGTTTTTAATTGTTTCTGCCTATATGCTCTGCCCAAGCCTATATAAGCTTCTAAGAATTTGGAATCTAGATTTATAGCCTTCTTATATTCAGGCATTGCATGCTCAAAGTCTCCAGCATCGGCATAAGCTTTTGCTAATTGGAAATGAAGTTCTGGGTTAGTTGGGTCTTTCTCTAATGCTTCCATTGCCTCTTCTACCGTGGATTTTTGGCTTATAATTGTGGGAGAAGCAATTGGAGCTGGAGTTACAATAGCTGTGGGAGAAGGTTGTGGAGTTGGAGATGCTTTTTGATTGGAAGAGCAGTTAACGCAGTTTAAAATAAATATAAGAAAAATTACTAAAAACCATTTTTTCATTATTTTACCACCTCCTAAAGAGGAGTTAATTCTATTTAAATTCTTTTTTCCCTTCTTTTTACTTCTTTTGAAAAAGAAGTAAGCACTTACTTTTTTGAAAAGAAATTAAACAAAGAAACTTCGAAAGCTTCGCTCTACTTGCCATAAGGGGGGCTAGGGCGCGAGGCAGTAGCAGTTAGAAATTTCTTTGCTTACTTTCTTTTCAAAGAAAGCAGGAGGATTTAAATTCTTCTTCCAGAATAGTGTAAGTTATGAATTCAGAGTTGTTAAAAGTTAAAAATATTGTTAAAGATGCAGGTAAAATTGCTTTGCAACATTTCAATAAAGTTACTGGTTATACTAAGTCAGACGGAACACTGGTGTCCAATGTTGACTTTACAATTGAGAGCTTTCTTATAACTAATTTAAAAAATGTCTTTGGAGAAATTAATATAATTGGTGAGGAAAGTGGATGTGGTTCTTTTAAAGTGGCTTTGCCTATTACGATAGCTATAGACCCATTAGATGGCACAGCTGCGTTTCTTTCCGGGTTACCTGTATGGGCTATTTCTATAGGTATATTTTTTCACAGAGAGATTACCAGTGGTGTGATATATTTACCTTTATTGGATGAACTTTACTGGTATGATGGCAAATATTCTTATTGGGGAGATAAAGTGTTGCCTGTTCTTTCCAGTTCAGAAGAATTGGGGAGTGAAGATTTTTTAGCAGTTCCTTCTGATGCTCACCGAAGTCTTGACTTAAGAGGTTTTGCCGGTAAAACTCGTTCAATGGGAAGCATTGCTGCGCATCTTGTTTATGTAGCTAAAGGAGTAGCAAAAGGTGCAATTGTTAAAGGTTATCCCTGGGATCTGGCAGGAGGATTTGCAATTTTAAAAGGTGTTAAAGGTTGCTGTGAGTATGTATTTTCAGATAGAGGAGTAGAGCTTTTTTCGCTTTTCCCCAGTTCTCCAGTCCCAGAACCTATAATTGCTACTTCTTTTAATTTAATAAAAATTTTCAAAGCTATAATTAAAAAGTGAGGTGATTTAAGATTAATATATTAGTATTAAATTCAGGTAGCTCCTCAGTAAAATTTCAATTGATTAATACTAAGGTATCTTATGTATTAGCTAAAGGAATTGTAGAAAGAATTGGTGTTGATGATGCTATTCTTCGTTATTACTATAACAATAAGGAAGAATACAGAGAGGTTACTCCTGTAAAAGACCATAACGAAGCTATTAAAAAGATTTTAGATAATCTAATACATCCAGAAAGAGGAGTAATTGAGGATTTTGAAGAAATTGAAGCCATTGGACACAGGGTTGTGCACGGAGGAGAAAAATTTGCAGAGTCTGTGCTGATTGATAATGAAGTAATTGAACAGATAAATTATTGTTCACGATTTGCTCCCCTTCATAATCCACACAACTTAAAGGGTATTTATGTATGTAAAAAGCTACTGCCAGATAAACCACAGGTGGCTGTATTTGATACAGCTTTTCATCAACAGATGCCTCCTTATGCTTATATATATGCTATACCGTATATTTTTTATCAAGAACTTGGAATTCGCCGGTATGGATTTCACGGAACTTCTCACTATTATGTAGCTAAGAAGTCTGCTCAAATTATTGGTAAAGACTGGAAAGAGCTAAAGATAATCACTTGTCATCTGGGTAATGGAGCTTCTATTACTGCAGTTGCAAAAGGTGTCTCTGTGGATACTTCTATGGGTTTTACACCTCTGGAGGGTTTAGTTATGGGCACAAGATGTGGGGATATAGACCCTGCAGTAGTGCTTTATATTATGGAACAGAAGGCACTTAGTATTCAGGATACAGACAATTTGCTAAATAAATTAGCAGGTTTAAAAGGGCTATCACAAATTTCTAATGATATGAGGGAGATAATTAAAGGAATTGGCGAAGGTAATAAACTAGCAGAGCTAGCATTTGAAGTTTATTGCTACCGAATTAAGAAATATATAGGTGCTTATGCAGCATCTATGGGAGGAGTAGATATATTAGTGTTTACAGCAGGAATTGGTGAAAATTGCTGGGAAGTAAGAGAAAAGTGTTGTAGTGGACTTGATTTTATGGGCATTACCATAGATGCAGAATTAAACAAGAAAAACAGCACCATAATAAGCAAAGGGAAAGTAAAAGTAATGGTTGTGCCTACAAATGAAGAACTTGTAATTGCACAAGAGACAGAAAGAATTATAAATGCTTCTTTTAAAAAGTAAGAACTGCAAAGGTTTCAGGCACAAAAGATGAAATTTTAGCTTCCAATGCCCGCTAAATTAATTAAAGAGATAGTGGAGAAGTTTAGCATAGCACTTTTTAGAGGGAAGGAGTTAATAAGCTTACTACCTTTGTGCCTAAAATCTAGACTACAATTATGGATTCTCATTCTCTAGAAAAGTTAGAGTTGCCAGCTATAATTGCTTTACTTAAGAGAGAATGTAGTTTTTCCGTTACTGAAGAAAAGGTAACGGCACTTGTTCCATATACGGATATAGATATTGTGCAAAAACTTTTAGATGAGACAGAGGAAGGGATTTCTTTCTTACAACAAGAAGAACTACCTGCTGGTAGAGTAGAAAAAATAGCGCCACTTTTAACTCTAGCTCAAAGAGGTTCCACACTTAGAGAAGAAGATTTATATAAGTTTCTAATTACATTATCTACTTTTAATCAAATTAAACAATTTTTTCAGGGAAAACAAAAAAGATTTCCTATCCTGACAAAATTAGCTCACAGGATAGGAGATTTTAGTTCTCTTATTTCAGAGCTTAAACAAACCATTAGATCTGATGGTAGCATAAGCGATGAGGCTTCTCCACATCTCCACCTACTTCGCCAGCAAATCATCTCTTTAAGAGCTAAAATTTTAGCTTTAGCAGAGGAGAAACTAGCTGACCCTGCATTTAGGAAATTTTTACAGGAGCCTGTAATTACGCAAAGAGAAGATAGATATGTATTTATGGTTAAAGTAGAAGCTAGAAAGGATTTTGGAGGAATAGTTCATGGAGTTTCCGCTTCTGGTGCTACTTTATTTATGGAACACTTAAGCTTTTTAGAATACAATAATGAACTTCGTAAATTGAAAGCAGAGGAGAAAATAGAGATAGAAAAAATTCTCTCTTTATTATCTCACAAGATTGGTATTATTAAAGAAGATATACTGAACTCTTTAGATGCTATTATAGATATAGATTATATACTTGCTAAAGCTAGACTGGCTAGAAAAGAAAATGCTACTCGTCCTGTGCTTAGTGAAGAAGGTATAATTGATATAAAAGAAGGAAGGCATCCTCTTTTAACTCCTTGTGCAGTCCCGGTAGACATAAAGGTAGGTGGGCAGTCTAAAATTTTAGTTATTACAGGACCAAATACTGGTGGGAAAACTGTAACTTTAAAAATGGTAGGACTTTTTACTCTTATGAGCCAAAGTGGTTTATTTGTTCCAGCAAGGGAAGGAAGCAGGATAGGTGTATTTAAACAGGTTTTTGCAGACATTGGCGATGAACAGAGTATAACGCAAAATTTAAGCACTTTTTCTTCTCATATTACACAGATTATAAAAATAATTAATAATTTGACCCCAGATACTCTTATACTTTTAGATGAATTAGGAGCCGGGACTGAGCCTTCGGAAGGAGAAGCGCTGGGTATGGCTATTTTAAAAGAACTCCTCTTTAGTGGTGCTACTGCAATAGTTACTACTCATTTTAACAGGCTTAAACATTTTGCTACCATTACCACGGGGGTAGAGAATGCCTCACTTGAATTTGACATAAATACCTTAACTCCAACATATAAGTTAATATTAGGGATACCTGGTAAAAGCTATGCTCTTCATATAGCAAAACAGCTGGGAATGCCTAGCAAAATAATAGAGGAAGCTCAAAAATTTATTTTACCGCAGGAAAGTAAGGTAGATGAATTTTTGGAGAAAATAAAAGCTCAGTATAGAGATGCAACAAAAGACAAACAGAAAGCAGAGGCTTTGGTTTTGGAAGTGGAGAATTTAAGACAACAAGCTCTAACTCAGCTTAATATCCAAAAAGAGATGCAAAAGAAATTAGTTACAGAAATCACTAGCCGTGGCAAAATTTTACTTGAGGAACTAAACAAAGAAGTAAACGATTTAAAGCAATCGCTTAACTTACTTGTTCGTCAAGCTCGCCCACCGAAACGAAGTTTGGCTATTCTCAGTCAAATAACTCAGCGTATAAAAGATGATATGGGAAAAATAGACTCGTTTGAACAACAATTTATTGGTTCTAATGATTTAGTTAGACCTAAATTTACATTTAAACCAGGAGATTGGGTATGGGTTGAGAGTTTAAACAAAGCAGGCATATTGCTTGCAGAACCTGTAGATGAAAAGGTAAATGTGCAGGTAGAAGAAATTGAAGTAGAAGTACCTTCTTCAATGATTAAAGCTTTTTCATCTCCTTCCCCTTCTTCCCCGAGAGAAACTACTCAACTTATAGCTACAAAGAAGATTTTTTTTAAGCCTGTGCTAGATATTCGCAATCTAAGAGTAGAAGAAGCTTTGATTAAATTGGAAAAGTATTTAGATAACGCCTGGCTAGCAGAAATTAAAGAAGTTAAGATAATTCATGGCAAAGGGAGAGGTATACTAAGAAAAGTGGTAAAAGAATTTTTAAGCAAATCTGGTTATGTTAATAAATTTCGTTCTGGTTTTGTAGAAGAAGGAGGAAATGGGGTAACAGTAGTGGAATTAAATTTAGATAAGTAATTTATATGCAGGCAGGTAATTGGCTTTGGAATGTAAATATTGGCAGGGCAAAAATATTTTAATTATGAAAATATTATAAAAGTAAAATTTTTAAAAATTGAAAAACCAATGATTCAAAAAGTAATAATTACATTAGTTAGTGAAGTAAAAGAAGAAGAAACAAAGCTGGAGAGTGAATTTGCCGTAGCCAAAGGTTACCTTGTTAAAATAGAAGGTGCCTATAGAGTAGCCTATGCAGGAGTAGTGATGGATTTATTAAAGGAGCTCGGGATAAAGGTTCAAGATATAAGCCAAAAAAGAATAGAGAATCTATGGGTTCTAGCTTTTAGCGTAGAATTAACAAAAAGTGATATAAGTCTAAATAAATTGCGCAAGTTAATACTTGAGAAAACAAGTAAAATGGGAGTAACTGTAAGAATTCAAGATGAAGCCATTTTTAAATCTATGCACAGAGTATAGGAGCTAAAAATTATGGGTATATCTGCAGAAGAAATATTTGAAACTATACGAATGATTGAGCTGGAAAATCTGGATATTCGCACAGTTACTATGGGTATTTCTTTAAAAGAATGCGCGGGAGGCAATTTAAAAGAGGTAGCAGAAAAGATTTACCAAAAAATTTATCGCTATGCCAGTAAGTTAGTTTCAACAGTTAAGTATATTTCTGAAGATTTTGGTATTCCCATTGTAAATACTCGTATTTCGGTTACTCCAGTAGCTAATATTATTGGAGATACAACTGAGCCTCCCATAATATTAGCAGAAGCCTTAGATAAGGTAGCCGAAGAAATTGGAATAGATTTTATTGGTGGTTATTCTGCACTTGTTCATAAAGGTTTTACCAGAGCAGACAAACTGCTTATAGCCTCTATTCCAGAAGCTTTAGCTAAAACAAAAAGATTATGCGCCTCTGTAAATATAGCCACAACGCGCACCGGTATAAATATGGATGCAGTTAGATGGATGGGAGAAATAATAAAAGAAACTGCTTTTAAAACTGCATCACAATACGGTATAGGATGTTGCAAACTGGTAGTATTTACAAATGCTCCTGAAGATAATCCATTTATGGCAGGAGCTTTCCATGGAGAAGGAGAGCCAGAAGCTGTAATTAATATTGGTATTAGTGGACCTGGAGTGGTAAAAGCAGCAATATTAAGATTAGGTAGTGCATCGCTTGGAGAGATAGCAGAAACAATTAAGAAAACTGTATTTAAAATTACAAGAGTTGGAGAAGCAGTTGGGCGAGAAGCATCTAAAAGGTTGGGAGTAGAGTTTGGAATTGTTGATCTGTCTTTAGCTCCAAGCCCTAGAGTAGGAGATAGTGTAGCAGAAATTATAGAAGCAATGGGAATAGAAAAGTGTGGAGCTCCAGGTAGCACAGCAGCTCTGGCTTTACTTGTAGATGCTGTTAAAAAAGGAGGTGCAATGGCTTCATCTTATGTAGGGGGGCTAAGTGGTGCATTTATACCAGTGAGTGAAGATATGGGTATGGTAGAAGCAGTAGAAGCAGGGTCCTTAAATTTAGCTAAACTGGAGGCAATGACTGCTGTTTGTTCTCTTGGTATTGATATGGTAGCAATACCTGGAGATACTCCACCAGAAACCATAGCTAGTATCATTGCAGACGTGTCAGCTATTGGAGTTATAAATAATAAAGCCATTGGAGTTAGAATTATCCCCGTCCCTTATAAAAAGCCTGGAGATAAGGTAGTATTTGGAGGACTTCTTGGAGAAAGTGTAATAATGGAGGTAAGCAAGTTTAATTCTTTTGATTTTATTAAACGAGGAGGCAGAATCCCAGCACCTCTTACGAGTTTAACTAATTAATATAATGAATAAATTTAAAATAACTTTATTATTATTAATTATAGTATCTTTAAGTTTGCTAGTAGTTTCAAAAGAAAAGCAAATAGAACCACCGCTTTCGGTAAAAATAGAACAATATTATAACCTTTTAGAAGAAGCGCACAAAAGAGGAATAGATACCAGTAAAGCAGAAGATTTTTTTGCTCAATACAAAACTGCTAAAGAAAGTGGCTTTCCTCTAGTTGCAGAAGGTATGGTAGATAAAGCTTTAAAAGAACTTATTCTCTCCCTTGCAAGAGAAGAGGCAAATACAGCAACCCCTTCTCCTTCTGCTTCTCCTTCCCCTTTTGTTAACCAGTATTTGACATTTTTAAAAGAAGGAGTGACAGTAATTAAATCTTTTAATAGTGGAGAGATAGATATACTCAAGTTAAGAGAAGAATTAAAGACTTTAATAGGAGAAAATAAAATTAATTTTATATTAATAGAACAAGGAGAGCTTAAATTAGAAGATTATTTTAAACTGGTTAAAATAGTAAAATCTCTACTTAAAGAATTAAATTTCTCCGGTAAGCTTTTTATTCAGGAAGAAATTTATTAAGAAAGGAAGATTAAAATGCCAGAAATAAGACAAAATATAGCTACACGCGAGTGGGTAATTATTGCTACGGAAAGAGCTAAAAGGCCTGAAGATTTTAAACCTGCTTCTAGCCAATCGCATACCCCCCTTCCTCCCTATGTAGCCAAGTGTCCATTCTGTCCTGGAAATGAAGATCAAACACCACCAGAACTTTTTAGTATAAAAACTCAGGAAGGGAAGTGGCAAGTAAGAGTAGTGCCAAATAAGTTTGCTGCTCTTTCTTCTGAGGGAGAACCGATATATCAACAAAGAGGAAGTAGTGGAGTAATCTCTGGTGTTGGAAGTCATGAGGTAATAATTGAGTCTCCATTACATAATATCACTACAGCATTATTATCTTATAGCGACATAGAAAAAATTTTAACTGCTTATAAAGTTCGGTATCAAGCTCTGGAAGAAGACCCTCGTATTGCTCACATTATAATATTTAAAAATCATGGTGCATCTGCTGGAACTTCTTTAGAACATCCTCACTCACAGATAGTAGGGACACCTATAGTGCCAGTTCAAGTTAGACACAGAATGGAAGATGCTATGACATATCATGATAATACAGGACGATGTGTTTACTGCAAGATGATAGAAGAAGAAATTGCAGAAAAATCTAGAATAATAAAAGAAAGCAAGCATTTTGTAACTTTTATCCCTTTTGCAGCTTGCTCTCCTTTTCATACCTGGCTTTTACCTAAGAGACATATGGCTTCTTTTTCTGCTATTACTGAAGAGGAGCTTAAAGATCTGGCAGTAATATTAAAGTCTTTATTAGCTAAAGTATACATAGGTTTAAACAATCCAGATTATAACTATGTAATTCGTTCTGCTAATAAAGAGATGGGGCATGTAAAGTATTTTCACTGGTATATTTCGTTAATTCCTATAGTTACAAAAATGGCTGGATTTGAACTAGGAACAGGTATGTTTATAAATGTAGCTTTACCAGAAAAAAGTGCGGAATTCTTAAGAAATATAAATGAAGAAGAAATTTAAAATTATAGTATTAATATTTTTATTATTTCCATTTACTGCAGAAGCGATAGATTGGGAAAGTGTTTTTAGTGACCAGAGTAAATATTTTTTCTACCCTTCCTTACCAACTTCTTCCGACACCATAACTATAAGGCTGTGGACAGGAAAAAAAGAAGAAAATCTTCTAGTATCCTTGTGTGTAAAAGCCAGGGATGAAGATTTTGTAAAAATTCCTATGAAAAACATAGGAGAAAGCTCTGGAGAGGTTTATTATGTATGGGAAGCAGTTCTTTTGCCTTCACCTAAAAAGAGATGGTACTGTTTTGAAATTTCTGACAAATTGGAACACTCTTATTGGGGTATAGGTGGGAAAAGTAAAGAACTTTCAGAGGATTTTTGCTGGCAGATAATCCCAGATTATAAAATACCTGAATGGGTTTTCCAGAGCGTCTTTTATCAAATATTTCCAGATAGATTTGCAGATGGCGATAAGTCAAACAATGTAAAAGAAGGTGAATATGAATATTTGGGAGTTAAAGTATATACCCATAAAAGCTGGGATGAATTACCTCAAAATCCAACAAAGTGTGCTGACTTTTTTGGTGGAGACCTCTGGGGGATAATAGAAAAGTTAGATTATCTCTACAAGCTTGGAATAAATGGAATTTATCTTAATCCAATATTTCTTTCTCCCAGTAATCACAAATATGATACACAGGATTGGCGACAGGTTGACCCTCATTTTGGAGGGAATGGGAGCTTAGAAGCTCTGGTAAAATATGCTCATTCTTTAGGTATAAAATTAATTCTAGATGGTGTATTTAATCATAGTGGTGACTGGCATTACTGGTTTGACAGAAATCATATTTACAATACATATGGAGCTTACGAAAGTCGTGAAAGTGAGTGGTTTGATTTTTATACTTTTAAGGATTGGCCAGGTAGTTATGTATGCTGGTGGGGATTTCCTACACTTCCCAAATTAAACTATGGCTCTTTTAGGCTTCGGAAAGAAATCTACAAAGGGCCTCAAGCTATTGCTAAAGTATGGTTAAGCAGTTATGGAGTAGATGGCTGGCGACTTGATGTGCCAAATGAAGTTGGTGTAGGTAAGGATGGGAATGCTCACTGGGTGTGGAAAGAGTTTAGGGAGGAAGTAAGAAGTGTAGCCCCTCAAAGCTATCTAGTTGGAGAAATCTGGGGACCAGCAGAAGAGTGGCTTGGTGGAGACGAATTTGATGGTGTAATGAATTATTGGGGATTCCTGGAGCCTTTATGGTGTTGGCTTGCACATAAAGATTTAATGCTTAATTCCACTACTATAAGTAGTGAAGAATTTGCTCAAATTCTTACCAGAAGAAGAAATAGTTATTTTTTACCAGCTTATAGAGCTTCTTTAAACCTGTTAGATAGTCATGATACTCAAAGGATTCTCTCTTTAATGGAAGGAGACCGAGAAAAAGTTAGGTTAGCAATTACACTTCAGTTTACCTGGGATGGTACACCTATGATTTATTATGGAGATGAAATAGGACTTACAGGGGGCAAAGACCCAGATTGTAGACGCACCTTTCCCTGGGATACTTCTAAGTGGGATGGAAAGGTTCTTAAAACTTATCAAAAGTTAATTAATCTTCGTAAAAACCACAAAGCTTTTAAAGAGGGAGCATTAATTAATTTACTTGCCATCCAGGATGAGGTATATGCTTTTGGGAGAGTATCTGGGGAAGAGAAAGTAGTTGTGGTGCTTAATTCTTCTACTAAAAAACTTTCTTTTTCTATCCCCGTATGGAAGACAGATATAAGAAAAGGAATAGCTAGAAGTTTTTGGTCAGAAGAATTAATAAACTTTTCTAGCGGGATGCTTAAAGTAGATATGCCCTCTAAGAGCAGTGAAATTTATTTTTTATCCCGGTAATAATAAATAAAAGAAGGCAGATATGCGTGCAGATGGGGCGCTTAGGGCTAGAGTAAATATTTATCAAAAAATATATTATTTTTATAGTTGACTTTTATCTGTGTATCTGTTATACTCCTCAAATAAAAGAGATTGTTTAATTTCGAAAGGAGGTGTTTTGCTGAATTAGTCAGGATAAAGATATAAGTAGAGGATTTAGGATTAATGAAAAGATTCGTGCAGCTGAAGTTCGTCTTATAGATGAGGATGGCAATCAAGTAGGAATAGTTCCTTTGAAAAGTGCATTAAATTTAGCTTTATCTCGCTCTTTAGATTTAGTAGAAGTTTCTCCTAATTCTTGTCCACCTGTATGTAAGTTGATGGATTATGGGAAGTATAAGTATTTACAGCGCAAAAGAGATAAGGCTTCTAAAAAGAAAGTAAAAGGATTAGAGTTAAAAGAAGTAAAGATGCGTCCCAAGATAGAATCACATGACCTGCAGGTTAAAGCTAGTATTATAAGAAGGATTTTAGCAGAAGGGAATAAAGTAAAAATAATGATATTATTCAGGGGACGAGAGATGGATTATGCAGAAGCCAGTAAACGATTGTTAGAAAAGTTAATAGATGAAATGACTGATATGGCTCGTGTAGAAAGAAAGCCAGATTTAGAAGGTAAGACATTGATAGCAATTTTAGCACCTAAATAGCTACAGTAGGAGGTGACACAGGGTGGCTACGAAGTTAAAGACAAAAAAATCATTGTCTAAAAGACTAAAGAAGAGTGCTAGTGGGAAGTTATTTCATTTTCCCACTTTTAGTGGTTGTAAACATATAAGAACCCAAAAAAGTGCTAAACGTAAGAGAAATTTTCGTAAAGCTGTACCAGTAAATTCCTGTGATGTAAAACGCATTAAAAGATTGGTTCCCTATCTTTAAAAAGAGGAGGATAAAAAGTGAGAGTTAAAGGTGGAGTAGTTACTAAGAGGAGACATAAGAAAATATTAAAAATAGCTAAGGGTTATCGCGGAGCTAGAAGTCGACGTTTCCGCGCTGCTAACGAAGCAGTAATGCATGCACTGGTTTATTCTTATTGCGATAGAAAAAAAAGGAAAAGAGATTTTAGAAGGCTTTGGAATATAAGAATAAGTGCAGGAGTAAAGAAACTTGGATTTTCTTATAGCAAATTTATTGGTGGATTACATAAAGCAGGCATATTACTTAACAGGAAAATCCTATCTGACCTTGCTGTAAAAGATGAAAAAGCTTTTAACCATATTGTAGAAATAGCCAAAGCCCATATATAAAGCACAAGCGTACCCATAGCCTTAAGAGAGTAGTTAACCTAAACTTTTTCAAGTTGTTTTAATGCAGTTATTAACTAGTAAAAAAAATCATTTAGTAAAGTTACTTGCTCTTTTAAAAAAAAGTAATAAATTTGGCCAAAAAAATGGGTTAGTATTATTAGAAGGCGAAAAAGTTATTAAAGAAGCTTATAAGGCTTCTGTTCTTATTAAGAGCTTATTTATTAGAGAAGGTTTAAATTTAAATGATTTCTTTTTTTGTTTAATTAAAGAAGGAGTAGAAGCATTTGCTCTTTCGCCAGCATTAGAAAGGTGGCTTTCTACTTTAACGACTCCTCCTGGAGTTATGGCTATAGGTTGCTGGAAGCCTAAGGAGACTATCCCTGCTGAAGTATTATATGGTAAGTGGATAATGTTAGTAACAGTTCAGGATGCAGGTAATGTAGGAAATATTATCAGAATATCTGCTTGTCTAGGAATAGATGGGATAATAGTTACACAAGATTGCGTATATCCTGGGAATTATAAAGTAATAAGAGCTTCTATGGGCAATCTATTTCATTTGCCAGTTTACAGGGTTAGGAATCCAGCAGAAATTATAAAAGGATTTAAGAAGGCAAATTTCTCTGTTTTCTCTACCTCTCCAAAAGAAGGGAAAGATTTACCTTTTATAAAATTTCCACAAAACTTATTAATTATTTTTGGAAATGAAAGTCAAGGACTACCTGAACAGATAATAAACCTGGCAGATAGGAAAGTAAGAATACCAATAAAAACGCAGTGTAACTCTCTTAATATATCTGTAGCAGCTGGAATAATTTTATATGAAATTATTCGTCAAAGCCTCTTGTAAATTTCCGAAAAAAGTAGTAAAATAAATATTTTGAGGTGAAGTAAAAATGAAGCTAATTGGTACAGAGTTATTAAAACGAGGTCTGGCAAAAATGCTTAAAGGTGGGGTAATTATGGATGTAACTACTCCCGCGGAGGCACATATCGCCGAAGAAGCAGGTGCTGTAGCTGTAATGGCTTTAGAAAGAGTTCCAGCAGATATTCGCGCCGAGGGAGGGGTAGCCAGAATGGCAGACCCATTGATAGTAGAACAAATTATGAAAACAGTCTCTATACCTGTAATGGCTAAAGTCAGGATAGGGCATTTTGTAGAAGCACAAATTTTAGAGGCTATTGGTATTGACTTTATAGATGAAAGCGAAGTACTTACTCCAGCGGATGAAGAGAACCATATTAATAAACATCCTTTTTCTGTGCCTTTTGTCTGTGGGGCAAGAAATTTAGGCGAAGCTTTAAGGCGAATTGGAGAAGGTGCAGCTATGATTCGTACTAAAGGAGAGGCAGGCACTGGAAATGTAGTCGAAGCTGTGCGACACGCTAGAGCTATACTTAGAGAAATTAAAAGGTTGACAATACTTGGCGAGGAAGAACTTATGCAAGAAGCCAAAAAGCTTGGGGCTCCTTATGAACTGGTAAAAGAAGTAGCAATTACTGGCAGATTACCAGTAGTTAATTTTGCCGCTGGAGGAATAGCTACTCCAGCTGATGCAGCTATGATGATGCAACTGGGGATGGATGGAGTTTTTGTAGGGTCAGGTATTTTTAAATCAGCTAATCCTGCTAAGCGTGCAAAAGCAATTGTAGAAGCAGTAACTTATTATGATTCTCCAGAGATTTTAGCAGAAATTTCTAAAGATTTAGGAAAACCTATGCAAGGACTTGCAATAGAAAAAATTCCAAAAGAAGAATTACTACAAGTTCGGGGGTGGTAAGAGATTATGTTAGTAGGGGTACTAGCTATACAGGGAGCAGTTAGAGAGCATAGTGCGAAAATAGAAGAGTTAGGAGCAGATGTTCGCCTTGTAAAGAAACCACAAGATTTTGATGGATTAGATGGATTGATTATTCCAGGTGGTGAGAGTACTACTTTTATGCACTTTATGGAAAATTACTCTTTAAATGAAGCAATATTGAAGCTGGCAAATGAGAATATACCTATTATGGGCACCTGTGCTGGCTTGATTGTGATGGCTAAAGAGATACTACCCAGAAATAATTATAATCCACTTGGAATATTGGATGTGATAGTGGAAAGAAATGCTTATGGAAGACAAAAGGAAAGCTTTGAATTGCCAATTTCTGTGGACTTTTTAAAGGGTGGCACTTTTAATGCGGTTTTTATAAGAGCACCTATCATTCGTCATATAGGCAGAGGGGTGAAAGTAGTGGCTTCTATAGAAGATGGTGTGCCTGTATTCGTGCAAGAAGGGAATAGGTTTGGATTGAGTTTTCATCCAGAACTTACAAGTGATAACAGGATTCATAAAGTATTTTTAGAAGTAATTGCAGATAGACTGAAAAGATAAATAACAAATTGGAGAGTAATATTATGGGGTAATAACTAGAAAAATTAGACTTACAACTAAAGGAGATTGCGATATAAAAAATATAACAGAGGTTGTAGAAAAAGAGATAAGGTTTTGTAAATTAAAAGATGGTATAGTAACAGTATTTGTTCCTGGTTCTACAGCTGGGGTTACCACTATAGAGTATGAAGATGGAGTGCTTGTAGATTTAGAAAACCTTTTGGAAAGAGTAATTCCTTCCGATATACCGTATCAACATGATTACAGATGGATGGATGGTAATGGACATGCTCATGTAAGAAGTGCACTTATTGGAACTTCTTTAACTATTCCATTTATAGGTAATAAGCTGTTACTTGGTAAATGGCAGCAGATAATTTTTCTAGATTTTGATAATCGTCCAAGAGATAGAACATTAATTTTGCAGATAATAGGAGAATAATTTTTTAACTAAGGGGGGAATTAAAGTAATGGAAGATACATTTTCACCAGAGCATTTGCCTGCAGTGGATGTGCTTATTTATAATTTTATAGCAGTGTTAGCAGCAAAAGCTTATAGCTTACTTGGCGTATCAATAGATGAAAAAGAAGAGAAAAAAGAAGAAGAGATAGATTTTTCTTCTATTCGGTTAGCTATTGATACTATGGTTTTATTAAAGAACTTTCTAGAAAATAAAATTGAAAATAAGAAATTTTTAGAAATTCAAGCGATGGTTGCAAATCTACAGTTAGCGTTTGTTAATCGCTGTAAACAGGATAATGAATAAAAGTCCTATAGTGATGTTGAGTGATTTTGGAGACAGTTCTCCTTTTGTGGGTATTACAAAAGGAGTTATTTTGAAGATTAATCCAGAGGCTATTATAATAGATTTAACACATAAAATAAAACCTCAAGATGTATGGGAAGGTTTTTTTGTTATTCGTATTAGTTTTTCTTATTTCCCCAAAGGAAGTATTTTTCTGGCAGTAGTAGATCCTGGTGTTGGCAAAGAGGATAGGAAAGCCATTTTAGTGGAAACAGAAAATTTTTTCTTTATAGGTCCTGACAATGGACTGTTAAGCGGAGTATTAGAAAAAGAAAAAATAAAAGGCATTTATAATCTTAATAAAGAAAAATACTTTCATCATCCTGTATCCAGAACTTTCCACGCTAGAGATATCTTTGCACCTGTGGCAGGTTATCTTAGTAAAGGCATATCACCCATCAGGCTGGGGGAAAAAATAAATGATATGGTTAGGCTAAAATTTCCATTGATAAAAAAAGAAGAAAATGGGAATATAATAGGAGAAGTAGTTTACATAGATACTTTTGGTAATCTTATCACAAACATAACAGAAGAAATAATAAAAGATAGGGGAGAGAGGTTCTCTCTAATAATAAAAGAAAGAGAGATAAATAACTTTGTTCCTACCTATGCTTTAGCCTCTAAAGAAGATATTGTTACATTAATAAATAGTTTTGGACTACTTGAAATTGCGCAAAACTGTGGCTTAGCCCAGAAGAGTCTGGAAGCACGTGTAGGAGATAAAGTGATACTTAAAGAAAGGAGAAGAATTTAGAGAAAGCAGTGTTAGACCAGAGCAGGACTCCATATTTTGATGCGCTTTTAGATTATGTAGAAAAGGGGACTATATCTTTTCACTGCCCTGGACATAAACATGGCAAAGGAATTCACAAGAAGCTCAGAGACAAAGTAGGACTTCAGGGACTGGCTTTTGACCTTACAGAAGTTCTTGGTTTAGATGATTTACATCAACCTCAAGGAGTTATTAAAGAAGCACAGCAACTGGCTTCGGAAGCTTATGGCGCAGACCGTTCTTATTTTCTTATTAATGGTTCGACCTCGGGTGTTCAATCTGCAATGTTAGGAGTATTAAATCATGGGGATAAGATTATTATGCCTCGCAATGCTCACCGTTCAGCTGTCAGTGCTTTAATTATAACTGGTGCAATTCCAGCTTATATGATACCAGAGTATGATTATGAACTATTCATAGACCATAATGTTACAGTAGATACTGTTAGAGAAGCATTGGATAAACATCCCGATGCAAAAGCCTTGTTTCTTGTTAGCCCTACTTATTATGGAGTAGCAGCTGATTTAAAATCTATCGTAGATTTGGTTCACAGTAAAGGGAAAATTATTATTGTTGATGAAGCCTGGGGACCCCATCTACATTTTCACCCACACCTCCCAATTTCCGCAGTGGATGCTGGAGCGGATATTATAATTAATAGTACTCATAAGTTAATAGGAGGGCTATCGCAGGGAGCAATGTTACATTTGAAGGGAGACAGGGTGAATGTGGCAAGGCTAGAAAGTTCTCTAAGGTTCTTTATGAGTACAAGTCCTTCTTGTTTGATTTTAGCATCTCTGGATGTAGCTAGAATGCAAATGGCAACAGAAGGTACTGAGCTTCTTACACAAACAATCGAAATTGCAGAATATGGCAGAGAAGAAATTAACAATATTGAAAATGTTAGTTGTTTCGGTAGAGAGATTATTGGGAGACCAGGTGTATTTGATCTTGACCCTACTAAGCTTACGATTAATTTTGGTTATACTGGTTATAGTGGCCATGAAATAAACCAGATATTACGATATAAATATGGTATACAGGTAGAATTAACAGATGTATTTAATATTTTAGCTTTAGTTACAATTGGTAATACATTTGAAGAAGTTAAAAAACTGGTAGATGCAATTAGAGATATTGTTAAAAATAATAAAAGGAATATTTGTAATAAATCTTTACTAGAACAACTAGAAGAGAGAATTGGGAAAAAATTTGAACTTCCCGATTGGCCGGAGCAAAAACTAACTCCAAGAGAAGCTTTTATTGCAAGCTCAGAGGAGATACCTGTAGAGAAAGCGGCAGGAAGGATATGTGCTGAACTAATTACCCCTTATCCACCAGGTATTCCAATAATATGCCCTGGAGAAGTAATCACAAAAGAGATAATTGACTATATAAGACTTGAGATTCAAACTGGTGGACATATTCAGGGACTTGCTGATTCGTTGTTTTCTACTGTAAGAGTCGTAAAGTAGCCAATGGAAAAGATTGAAAGTGATATAAATAAATTAATAGATATACTACCACCAGCAGTTAAAAAAGAAGTATTAAAATTTGCCTCTCTGGATAATTTAATTGAAATAGTTTTTGACCTTGGAAGAATTCCAGAAGTTCGGTTTCCAGATAAAATATATCCACTAACAACTTGCAATCAGATAACTCAAGATGATATAAACTATATAGTAGAACGAGTAGGGGAGTTTGGTGAAGATAATAGAGCAGGTATAACAAGGACACTTCATAGGATTTCTGCTATAAGAAACAGAGCTAACAGGATTATAGGTCTTACCTGCCGGGTAGGTAGAGCTGTGATGGGAACGATTGATGTGATTGCTGATATTATAAAAAGTGGGGAAAATATTCTCCTTTTAGGAAGACCAGGGGTTGGGAAAACTACTATGTTAAGAGAAATTGCACGAGTAATGAGCAGTGAGCCTTATGGAAAGAGGGTTATAATTGTAGATACATCCAATGAAATTGCAGGGGATGGAGACATACCACATCCAGCTATTGGACGGGCCAGGAGAATGCAGGTGCCTAAACCACAGTATCAACATTCAGTTATGATAGAAGCTGTTGAAAACCATAACCCACAGGTAATTATTATTGACGAGATAGGAACTGTAGAAGAAGCTTATGCTGCTAGAACTATAGCAGAAAGAGGGGTGCAATTAATTGCCACCGCCCATGGCAATACCCTTATGAATTTGATAATGAATCCAACACTCTCAGACCTTGTAGGTGGAGTTCAAGCAGTAATATTAAGTGATGAAGAGGCAAGAAGGAGAGGAACACAAAAAACAGTGCTTGAAAGAAAGGCTCTTCCAACTTTTAATGTAGTTATAGAAATACAAGAGATTAATAGGCTGGCAATTTATAAGGATATAGCAAAAGTAGTAAATTTACTTTTGCGAGGTTTGCCATTTGAACCAGAGATTAGGCTTAGGGATAAAGAACTTATTCCTTACGAAAGTAGTAAATATAATGTAGGAAAAGAAGATAGGGAAGAGTTTTTAAGATACTTAGATTGGTCGTTTCTCACAGAAAAGAATCATAAAGAGCTACTTTCTAAAATAGATGATGATGCAATTAAGATATTTCCTTTTGGTATTAATATAAACAATTTGAATATGGCTATTAAAATTTTAGACATACCTGCCAAAATAGTTCAAAACTGGGATGAAGGAGATTTAATCATTGCTGATTATAAACTAAAGAAACAAGAATTTTCTTTCTTTAAGCGAATTTCTAATGAAAATGTAAAGGTAAAATTTATAAATAATTCCAATGTAACTAATCTGGTGAATTGCTTACAAAAAGTATTTTCTATCCCGGATATAGAGCCATCTAAAATTGCTATATCTGAAGCAGAGCAAAGTATAGAGTATGTACTTAATACAGGATTACCAATAGAGCTTTCTCCGCAGAGTGAGGCATTACGGCGAGTTCAGCATAATCTGGCTAAATTTTATGGAGTAAATAGTGAAACAGTTGGGAGCGAAGATAAATGTCGCGTGAGATTATATATAAGCAAATGAATTCAAAGAGTTTATTCATCACTTTTGAAGGCATAGAAGGTTGTGGAAAGTCTACACAACTGCAATTGCTGAAGGAGTTTTTTAGAGGCAAAGGAGAATTTATTACAACCAGAGAACCTGCTGGCACCCTTATTGGTATGCAGATAAGAAATATTCTTGCTAATAGTAAGAACAAGGGTATGGATGGGTTAACAGAATTCTTGCTTCTCTCAGCTGCTCGTAAACAACATGTGGAAGAGGTCTTAAAGCCTGCAATTCAAAGTGGAAAATGGATATTTTGTGATCGCTTTGCAGACTCTTCTTTTGCATATCAATGTAGAGGTAGAGGAGTAGATGAAGAAATTATTAATCAAATTACCCTTATAGCTACAGGGGGTATTAAACCTGATATTACTTTTTTACTGGATGTGCCAGTGGAAGTTGGTATATCAAGAATCAAAAATAGAGCAATGAAATTAGAAAGAATAGAATTGGAAACCTTTGATTTCTTTGAGCGGGTAAGAAGCGGTTACCTGGAGTTAGTTAGAAGAGAACCAGATAGAGTAAAGTTAGTTAATGGCACAATGGATATAAAAGAGGTGCATGAGCAGATATTAGATAAGATTTTTAAATATTTAAATGAGCTGGAAAGAAATAGTAGGACATAACAAAGTTAGGGAACTTTTAATCTCTTTATATAAACGAAATAAATTAACACATTCTTATATATTCTTAGGGCCGCAAGGGATAGGGAAGAGGCGTGTAGCTTTAGAATTTAGTAAGCTAATCAGTTGTCTCAATCCTTTGCAAGGTGAAAATAGTTGTGAATTCTGCAAGAGCTGTCTTCTTTTTTCTCACTCTTTACACCCCGATATAAAAATAATAGAGCCACATGAAGGAACAATAAAAATTTCACAAACTAAAATAATACAAGATGAAGTTATGTTTCGTCCTAGATTAAGCCAAAGAAAAATATTCATTTTAGACAATGCAGATACTTTAACTCCAGAAGCTGCTAATAATTTACTTAAACTCCTAGAGGAGCCTCCTGATTTTGTTTTGTTTATTCTAATTCTTGTAAATCAAGAAGCACTGCCCAACACAATAATCTCTCGTTGTCAAGTAATAAAGTTTACACCTATTCCATTAAAAACAATAGAAAAATATCTAGAAGAAAAACTTGGCTTCCCTCACAACGAAGCAATTTGTTTTGCTTCTTCAAGTGGAGGTATATTTAGTTTTTTAGAGGAATTAATAAGAGGTTCTAAAGAAGTTCAATTAAGAGAAAAGAGTTTTTTATTTTTTAAAAGACTTTTTTCCAATGACCTATGGAATGTTAATGTAAAAGGAAACATTGTTTCTATTGAAGCTATTACTGGGGAACCGCTCCTCTTTAGCTGTAATAAAGAGGATTTGGATGTGGTGGCGGATTATCTTCTTAGTTTTTGTAGAGACCTGCTATTATTTAATTTAACTCGAAGGGCTTCTTTATTATTAAATGCTGACAAAGAAGGAGAGTTATCCAAGTTAAAATTTAATGTTTCTCCCCAAAATGAATTTAATATTTATCAAAAATTATGTATGTTAAAAGATGCTTTATATGAAAAAGTTAATACAAGGTTAGCTTTAGAAAATTTTCTTTATAGTTAAGGTGGTGTATATATATTGGCAGAGAAATCTATATTAATTAGATATAAACGACTACAAACGATAGAACCTTTTATGGTAGGAGAAGATATAGAAAAACTTAATTTAGGAGATATAGTCATTATAGAAACGTATAGAGGTATAGAGGTTGGTCTTGTTAAGAGTAAGATACATGATTTAACTTTAGATGAACTTACTTCCACTATGGGTAAAGTTCTTAGAGTAGCTACACAGGAAGATTTAAATCAAATTCAGAAAAATACCCAAAAAGAAAAAGAAGCTGCTGAAATTACAAGAAAGAAGATAGAAGCACATCGATTACCAATGAAATTGGTAGATTGCGAAATTCTATTTGATGGGAAAAAAATAGTATTTTATTTTACTGCTGAAGGTAGAGTGGATTTCAGGAAACTGGTAAGAGAGTTAGCTAGCACATTTCGCAGGAGAGTTGAGCTGTTTCAAATTGGGGTTAGAGATGAACTGAAAATCTGGGGAGGTATAGGTATTTGTGGACAGCAGTTATGTTGTAAGAGATTTATTAGCCAGTTTTCACCAGTCTCTATAAAGATGGCTAAAGAACAAAATCTTGTTTTAAATCCTACAATGATTTCTGGAGTATGTGGTAGACTTATGTGTTGTTTGCAATATGAATATGCTGTATATCAAGAATTAAAGAAAAACCTCCCATCCATAGGAGATCTTGTAGAAGTAGGTGAAAGTAAAGGTAAAGTAGTAGGATTAAATATACTGAGAAGTAAAGTTATAGTAGAATTAGAAGAAAATCAAGTAAATATAGAAGTAAAGCCAGAGGAATTAAAAATATTAAAATAAAGGATTTTAAATTTTTTATATTTACAACCTATGAAAAAGGTGTTAAAATAAAATTTAAAGTAAAAGGAGAAAGGAGGTGGATGATTTTTAAATTTTGAATTTTTAGTAAGGAAGGGGTGTGTTTTGTGAGAAAAGTTTTGTTTTTTAGTTTCTTAGTATTTTTATTTTTTTTGTTTCTTATTCCAGGATGGTGTCAATTTGGAAGTGGAGGACAAGGTGGGCAGGCACAATATACTATGGGTGTTGTTTTACAAGCTAGTCCAACTGGATTACAGATTCAAGACCAGATGGGAATGAAAGTGAATATTATCATTTCTCCTCAAACTATGGTTTTTTCTTTTGCAACTCCTCCTGGCACTTTATCTCAAGTTACAGAGATAAGACCTGGTGATATGGTGACAGTAGCAGGTATGCCTCAGGGTGGAGGTAATTTTATGGCAATTATGATTGGGTTTTTACATCAGGGAGAGCAGATAAATCCTGCATGGCAACAAGCGGGTGGAGGTGTAAATCCTTATGGAGGTGGAGGAGCAAGCCCCTATGCAGGTAGTCCTTATGGAGGTGGAGGAACAAGCCCCTATGCAGGTAGTCCTTATGGAGGTGGAGGAACAAGTCCTTATGCAGCAGGTAGCACCGGAAGCACCGGCGAATCTCAGAGCCCATTTAGTACACCTTCTGAACCTGGTTATTCTGGAGGAGGAACTCCAGGTTGTGCCACAGAAGGAGAAGGCCCATTTAGTAGCACCTCTTCAAGTTCTCCAGGTCCTTTTACTTCGGCTGGCTCTGGTATAGGAGGAGGAAATGTTATGAATGACCCTCAGGGGCATTATTCCTGTGTGCTTCCATCTGGTTGGATGCAAGCGGGAAAAGCTCCAAATGGCTTAGACATTTATGGAAAACAAACCCCCGATGGAGGAAAAGCTATATGTTGTGCGGTATCAGTAAATCTACCACCGCAACAACAGGCAATGGATGTGATGACAATAGGGCAAAATATGGCTCAAACTTCTGAAGCTAATGCAAAGCAAAATCCAGCATTTGATTTTAAAAGTTTAGGAGTGAAGGCTACTACAGTAGGAGGACAAAGTGCATCTTGTTTTTCTTACACATATAAAGGTTTGGATGGTAATTATTATTATGTAGAAGAATATTATATGAAAGTAGGGACTACAGGCATAACACTACATCTTGAGACTTACAAGAATACCCAGGGAGCTTTTAGCTCTGATTTTCAACAGATTGTGAAAAGTTTTGTTGTTAAGTAAAAATTAATTTGCTTTTAAAGTTTAGAAATAACCTTTCTAATTGTGAGAGGTTATTTCTATTTAGCACTTTTTAACCGGAAAATGCAGTTAACCACAGAAAAAAGGAGGCTATAATGAGCAAAAATCCTATTGTTGCTGGCAAAAGCAGTTTTGGTTTGATAGATCCATGTAGATTGTTCTCTGAACTGCAACTGGAGAGAGATTTCGTTCTTCTTGATTTAGCTTGCGGGAATGGAGCATATTCAATTGCTATATCAAAATATATTGGTAACGAGGGCAAAATATACGCATTGGATCTTTGGAAAGAGGGAATTGACAATTTAACAAGAGAGTGCACTGCTAAACAAATAAATAATATTTATCCAAGTGTTACTGATGTCAGCAAAAATATTCCAATTGCCAATCATTCTGTTGATGTTTGTCTAATGGCAACAGTTTTGCATGATCTTATTCAAGATAATACGGAAAAAGGAACATTAAAAAATGTAAAAAGAGTTTTAAAAATCAATGGGCTATTGGCTATTATTGAATTTAAAAAGATTGAAGGACCTCCAGGACCGCCTCTTAAGATAAGAGTTTCACCCGAAGATATAGAAAATATTCTTTATCCGTATGGCTTTCGTATTATCAAAACAACAGATGTCAGTGAGTATAATTATTTATCTATTTTCCAAAATATAAGTAGCACATAACATTTTTCGGCTTTTTTAAAGGCCCTTTTTTAAAGCTATTTTTCCCTTATGCATAAAAAAGGATTATTTTATCTTAAGTTGCTTTTAAAAAGGGCTTTTTTTGTTCTGTATTGAAAATGCAGTTGACCACAGTGATTTATTGAGCTACTACAGGGAAGAACGGTAGCGAGACCTACTTTTTTGTGTATTCTCTTTTGTGTAGAGAAATTTATATAATGAAAACAATGTCTCTACCGAAGAATTCAAAATAAAAATCATCGAAGCTACTCACCGTCGTCGATGATGTAGTTTATTTGTACAATTTAATTTTTGCAATTCTCTTTAAAATAGTTTAGTTGATTTATATTCTTTTTTATATAATTTCGTGAAATAAACATTTCACGAAATTATATTTTATTACTTTGTTGTTTTGACATTTACAAAGATTTATGCTATACTAACTTTCAGAATGCAAAAGATAATAAAAATATGGCTTATAATTGTAATATTGTTTAGTTTGATTATAAATATCAAAGCTTCCTCTCCTCTCTCTGCACCACCACTAGAAATTTATAATCTTTTTAAAGGTCAAGAAGTTCTTATAAATGGAGCTAGTATATTTATAAATGAAAAGGAAGTAAAGGAGCTTCATTTTACAAAAGTGCTTTCTGCACCTACGGAGGCAGGAATATTTACTCGTTTTGAGTTTTTAGGCTATAAATTAGCATTAGATTATACCAGACGTAAACTGCTTAATTCTTTTTGTTTTTTATTTAACATAAACTCTCATGAGGTATATAGAGTAAAACAAAATGAAAATGAAAATATATTTATTAATTTAGGTAATTATGAGCAAGAGGCATTAGTTTTATTTAAAGCAACCCCGGAAGGAGTTAAAAGGCAAAATAATGGCGAAAGGATTAAGTTCTCTTTTACCAATGAAGAAAACAAACAAAACTTTAATATAGTTATTCAAATTCCTCCCCAGTAATTTATAAAGTTTACTTAAAAAACTTCTTCCCTCTCCCCTATCTTTTTACTTTTAATTGTATTTTGGAGCACTCCTTTATCTTGTGCTGGTAGAATATTATAAAACCAAAGATGATCTTTTCCCCAGGAAAAAATAGCTCTTTTAGAGTTAAAAAGAGTAAATTGACTATTTTTAAATGGATAACCAGCTACTATAAGTCTGCGCCCAGAAAGTTTAACTAATTTCTCTTCTAAAGCATAACGAGTTGAAGGAGAAAAAGCTCTTGTTACAACAAAAATAACAGTAGCTTCTTCTAAGGGGAAAGAAAGAAAATCTCCTTCTTTGATAATACATTCTTTAAGTTTTAATTTAGATTTAATCCTTAAAGCTATATCTACAAGGCGCCTTCTTTTTTCTATCCCTACTGCTTTTATTTTATAATAAAGAGAAGAGAAAAATACAACTCTCCCAATTCCTGCTCCTAAATCATAAACTACATCCTCAGGAGTTAATTTTATCTCTTTAAATGCCTCATATAAAGTTAAAAAAGGCTCATCTCCATAAGTTAAATCTACATCTTCTGCCTCTTTATCATCCATACTGTAGACAGAATTATTAAATGTATAAATACTCTCCAATAATTTCAACTTTAAAAATTTTATTACTGGAGAAAAAAGAAACCAATCTAGCAGGTAAATTAAAATTTTGTGAAGTTCCTGTATAAACTCTTGTGCTCCCAAAGGCTTACTTTTGCAAGGTGGATGAAATAAAACAAAAAACAAAAAAACAGTTTCCGGAAAAACTATACATAAACTCCACCAAAACCATGGATTTATACCTCTACGAAAACAATCTTGCCAGAGCCACAAAGTAAAAGCAATTATAAAAAAGAGTAAACTCACTCGAAACCAATAATCTGAATAACTTATCCAAGCTTTATAAAATAACATCGTTGAAAAGTAATTCAGTAAATTCTCTATTGCCCACAGCCACAGAGTTTTAAATTCCTAGACCTAGTCCTTTTTGTTATTTTCTGCTTTGTGCCTTTTCTTTCATAATGAACTTTGACTTGAGGATTTCCATTAAAAAATATTGACACTAGCTAATTAAACTGTTAAAATTTAACAGAGGTGGTAGTTTTAAATTGTTAAAACATATCTATATATCATTATTTTGTATAAGTATATTTTTTTTGTGTAGCTGTAATCCTTCTCCTTATTCAAAAAAAGTGAGGTTGGAAAAGTTTACTTCACTTTTTACTGCTCAAACTCAAAAATACTTTTATCGAGGTAATTACCCGGAGGTTATTTCTACTATAGAAACTCTTTACCAGAAAAGCGCTCAGTTTCGTAACCGTTATAATATGTTAAAACAGGAAGAGGCAATAGTTCTTTTTTCACCCAAAGAGGTTGTAAATTTTTATGCTCAATATTTTTTAACAGAAAATGACAAGAAAAGATAACTATTTTATTATAGCACCTGATGGCAAATTAAAAGCTAAGTATATTGTAGATTCAGCTGTCTCGGAAGAAAAATTTTTAAATTTACTTAAATCTATAAATATAAATCAATCACTTGAACAGATAGTCAATTTAGGAGAAAAAACATTCTTATTAACCATCAATCCTCTAGTTTCTGCTAAAAGAAAAAGATGCGGGACAATAATAACATTATCTCCTTTAGAAAAAACAAGCCTGTGGAATGAAATATGGAATAATCCATTAATTGGAATAGCAATTTATCAAAGAGGCAAATTTCTTAAAGTAAACCCTACCTTTGTTAAGCTACTTAACATAGAAGATAAACAAGAATCATTTAATTTAAAGCTTTTATCAAAAAAGGAAAGAAGAAACATTTTAATACAGCTAAAAAGTAAGGCTCCATTTCAAATTATACTATCCAGCCAGGGTGGTAGTCCATTACTTTGGATTGGTATCCCTTTAAATTACAGCTCTGGATGGTGTTTTTACCTTTTAGTAATAGAAGAAATGAAAGAAATAGAAGATTTTCTTGCATTATTATCACACGAGTTTAAATCTAATTTTAGTGTAATTTTAGGGTTTGCTGAATTTATCGATACCAAAACCGATGCTCCTCTTATAAAAGAGAGCATCCAAAAGATTTATACAAGTTGCAGGAGAGCATTAGATATTTTAGAAGATATGCTTACTTTAGTTACCCTGGATCGTAAAGAAATAAAACTAAAATTAACAAAAGTAAATCTTTATAATTCTTTAGAAGAAATTATAAAGCAGCTCTCTATAAAAATCAAAAAGAAAGAATTAACTGTTATAAATAAGGTTCCTTCTAATTTAACTGTATTTACTGATGAGAGTAAACTATTTCAAATATTACAAAACTTAATATCTAATGCAATAAAATTTAGTTTTAGAAAAGGTGAAATTGTTATCTCTACTTCTTCTTCCAATACAGAACCTTTAGTTGAACTTCAAATTGCAGACAATGGCGTAGGAATTAGGGAAGAAGATTTTGAAAAGATATTTAAGAAATTTGTTCGTCTCCGAACTAAAGGAACAGAAGGAGAAGTAGGCACAGGCCTTGGATTATCTATAGTAAAAAAGCTAGCAGAATTACTTGATATTCCTATAAAATTAACAAGTGAACTCGGGAAAGGCACTACTTTTTCCTTGATATTAAGAAAGGGGTAATAAAAATTGAAAAAATTTTTAATTTGTATAACTGTTTTAATTTTAAGTTTAACCTGTTGTAGGCAAGGAGGAAAGAGTAGCTTTAAGCAAAATTTACTAAATAATTTTTACTTGCAATACAATCTCAAAGGTGATGTAGTCTTTTCTTCTGACCAATCTGGTCATATGGAAATATATATAATGAATTTATCTAACTCTTTTCCTGAGCCTCTTACAAATTTTAATGCGGATAGTCGATATGTTAGCTTTTCTAATTCTGGAGAGAAAATTGCTTTTGCTTCCACAAAAGATTCTCCTAAATTTGAATTATATATAATGGATATAAATAAAAAATCAATTCTCAGAGTCACTAATAATGACTATGAAGACCGTTATCCATCCTGGGGGGATAATGATAAAAAACTTGTATTTGAGTCTACAAATTCCTATGGTGATAACGACTTATTTATTATAGACATTGCAACCGGGGAAGAACATAGACTTACTAATACTGCAGACAATCAAAGCCCTTCTTTCTCGCCGAAAGAAGATTTAATTGCATTTACCAGCAATCGTAATGGTAACTACGATATTTATACTATAACATCAGAGGGCATAGATGTGAGACAGATTACAAATACAGAAACTCTTAGAGAATGCAACCCTTGCTGGTCTCCCGATGGTGAGCAATTAGTCTATGGAGCAAGTGGCAGTACAGGAAAAGAAGATATATTTATTATTAACAAAGATGGAAGTGGTAAGAAAAAAATTGTATCTAATCCTGCGGATGATACATCTCCAAGCTGGAGTAGCAATGGGGAGTGGATACTATTTAGTTCTAACCGAGAGGGGAATAATATGGATATTTACATTACTGATAAAGAAGGGAAAAGAGTTTTTAAATTAATAGGCTCTTGTGGTGTAGATATAGGGGCAAAGATGCCTTTTGAGGTGATAAAATAAATGTTTAAAAGGATATTACCTTTCTTGAGTTTATTTTTTCTTTTTCTTTTACCAACTTATTGCACGGTGATAACACAAATACTACCCAGTGAAGGTGCGGTAGGAAATGTAATTAGGATAATTGGTGACGGTTTTGGCGCTAAACAGGGTAAAGTGATATTCTCTCCCAATCAAGAGGCAGTGATACTACATTGGGATAATAATAAAATTACAGTTGCAGTTCCACTAGGAGCTAGTACTGGTAAGGTCAGTGTGGTTACTCCAAGAGGAGAACTTGCAGAATGTTTCTTCTCTGTTTGTCCCAGCTGGAGTATTTATCCTGCCCCTATTGCAACTTCTTTAGTTTCTATATCTTTACCAGCCTCAAATGTTGGTTGGGCTGTAGAAAGCAGTGGTAAGACAGGTCTGCTTCGTTTTAATGGGGATAAATGGGAGAATGTAGTTTTGCCAAACTTAACAAGTATGTCAGATGTATTTTTTTTAACTCCTCAGAATGGTTGGATAGTTGGAGACCGTGGTAGTATTTTCCACTATCAAAATGGTCGCTGGATAGATGAAAGCGGGATAACTTCTTCTAAACTTAATGCAGTGCATTTTCTTACACCTAAATTTGGGTGGGCAGTAGGAGAGGGAGGAGTAATAATTCATTACTATGACTGGACAGCTTACAAAGTAGAATGGAGATTAGTTGATTCTCCAACAAGAGCAACTTTATATGGAATATATTGTATAAATCCAAAGTTAGCCTGGGCAGTTGGAGAAGATGGGACAATCCTGAAATTTAGTAAAGACCGATGGACTGTTCTCCCCTCCCCTACCGGAGATAATTTGAGAGATATAAGTTTCTCCAAACCAACAGACGGATGGATAGTAGGACATAGGGGCACAATAATGCATTGGAATGGTTTCAATTGGCAACTTGTTTACACCCAATATTCTTTTAATCTTTACGGCGTAAAGGCAGTCTCACCAGAAGATGCATGGGCCGTTGGAGAAAAGGGCTTAATTTTACATTTTAATGGAGTAAACTGGAGTGCAAGCGAAAGTCCAACTACTAATACTCTTTATACCGTAGACTTTAGTGAGCCCAAAGATGGCTGGGTAGCAGGTGAAGAAGGCACTTTACTTAGATATCATTAAAAAGGAGTGAATTAAATGGGCAAAACTATAATAGAAAAGATAATCTCAAATCATACAAAACAAAAGGTATCGAGAGGTGAAATCGTATGGATGGATATAGATGTAAGAACAGCTAGAGATTTTGGAGGAGCTAATGTTGTAAAACACATAGAAAATGACTTTCTAAATAACCATTATTTAGATAATCCTGCAAAAATTTTTTTTACTTTTGATTGTAATGCTCCTGCAACTACAACTGATTATGCAACCAATCAACAACGTTGTCGCCATTTTGCCACCAAGTATGGTATAAAAGTATATGATGTAAACAGAGGCATTGGCTCCCATGTTTTAATAGAAGAAGGGTTGGCTTTGCCAGGAAATACAGTAGCAGGTACAGATAGTCACTTAAATATAGTTGGAGCGGTAGGCTCTTTTGGACAAGGGATGGGAGATAGAGATATTGCTTTTATATTTAAATATGGGAAAACCTGGTTAGAAGTGCCACCTACTATGAAAATTATTATTTTTGGTAATATAGAATATCCTTTAACTGCAAAAGATTTGACACTGGCAATTTTAAAAGAACTAGGTTCTTCTGGAGCCCTGGGCAGTGTGATAGAATTTTATGGTGAGGTAATTTCTAGACTTGACCTGGCAGGAAGGATTACTTTAGCCTCTATGGCTACAGAGATGGGAGCAGTTGCAAGTATTATTCCTCCAGATGAGAAAATAATTAACTATTGTAAAAAACGGGCAAAAGAAGAGTTTAATTTAGTTACCGCTGATTTTGATGCAGAATATATAGAAACAAAAGAAATAAAATTGGAAAATCTTACCCCTCTTATTTCTGCTCCTCCATCACCTGCAAATGTTTATCCAGTAGAAGAACTAGAAGGAATAAAGGTAGATTCAGTTTTTATAGGTTCCTGCACAAATGGACGTATAGAAGATTACAGAGATTTAGCAAATTTAATAAGGAAAAGAAAGGTGCATCCACGGGTAATGGCTAAAATAGTTCCTGCTACACAAAAGGTATATGAAGAGATGCTAAAAGAGGGACTTCTGGCACAGCTATTTGAAGCTGGTTTTATTATAAGCAACCCTGGTTGTGGAGGATGCGCCTCCGGACAGATTGGTATTACAGGAGAAGGAGAAGTTCAAGTTTCTACTTCAAACCGAAATTTCCCGGGTAAACAAGGTAAAGGAGAAACTTATTTAGCTTCACCAGTGGTAGCAGCAGCAGCAGCAGTGGCCGGGGAAATCATCTCACCTTTTAAACTGCTCTAGAGAAAGGAGAAATAGTTATGAAACCCATTAAAATCAAAGGGCGCTGCTGGGTAATCCCGCAGCACGATATAGATACAGATATGATTTATCATAATGCTTATCTAGCAATAACTGATATTAAGGAGATGGGCCAATTTACTTTTAGCAACTTAAAAGGATGGGAAGATTTTCCCAAGAAAGCACAACCACAAGATATAATTGTAACTGGAAGGAATTTTGGTGCAGGTTCTTCACGACAACAAGCAGTAGATTGTTTTTTGTCTCTTGGGATAGGAGCAATACTTGCAGAAAGCTTTGCTCCTATTTATAAAAGAAATGCTATTAATTCTGCTTTACCAATTATGGTAGTAAAAGATGTTTTGTCTCAAGGTATAACTAGTGGAGATCTACTCGAGATAGATTTTACTACAGGTAAGATATTAAATCTTACTACAAATCAAGAAATAAAATACGGCGAAAAATTTTCTTCTATTCAGTTAGAGATATATCAAAAAGGGGGAATTTTTAAAGTTAAACCTCAGGAATAAGAAATAATATTTATCCTGATAATGCAATTCAAAAGCTAGAGTGTAAGCTTTATGTTAACTGTATTGGATAAGGTTTATATTTATTTAAATATTTTTAGTATTTTTTACTTTTGCCTTTTAATTCTCTAATTAACTTTTGTGCCTTAGGAGAATTAATTTTCTTTAAAGCAAGGATTAGTTCTTTTTTGACAGCAACCTTATCTTTTGTTACCATAAACTTTTGCAATATTTCTATTGCTTTTTCACTATCTAAAGTAGGCGTTACCCTAATGGCAGCAATTTTTAATTCTAAAGAATCACTGTTTAAGCATTTCTTTAACATTTTCTCTTTATAAGAAGTGTTTTTCTCTTTACTGAGAACATAGACTGCAGCTTCTTTCATAAATAGGTCATCTACATTAAATGCTTTATCAATGAGAGTTTTTCTCCATGGAACTTTTAAATAGCTGGATGTAAATAAAGCCACTGCCTTCTCATGACAGGGTAGTCTTAAAAAGGTTACAGTAACCCAAATACATCCTAATAACCAGAACAGTATTCCAGAAAGAACAGCTAACCCTACTGTTAAAAGATATTTTTTAAGTGGAATTTTAACTACTTTCCTTTTTACTGTTGTTTTAATCTTTACAGGAGGTAATTTTATTTTTTTTAAAGAAAACTCTCCCAGCTCTTCCAAACACAGATTTCTAAGTTCTAAAGCCTCTTTATTGTCTTCTTTAAACTCCCGAGAATGTTGAATAAAACTTAAAGCTTCGGTAAATTTTTCTAATTTAACTAGAGACCTGGCTATAGTATAAGCTACTTCTTCTAAGGGGCAGCCCTTCTCTACAGCAGTTACTAATGCGTCTTTAGCCTCTTTGTAATTACCCAAGTAAAATAACGCTTCTCCTTTTAAACGCCATACTTTCCTATCTTGAGGCTCTTGCTCCAAAAATTCATTAAACTTATCCAGGGCTTCAACAAAATCTTTTTCATTAAAAAACATTCTTCCTTCTAAAACTAAAAGAGCTTGAGGAAGATTGCGCAATTTTTCTACTCTATCTTGAATTTTAGAGTCAGTGAAATTTTTAGAAATTTCATAAAAATGTTCTATGCCTTCCAAAATATATCCTAATTTAAGCAATGCATCACCTTTTGCAATTTGAGCTTCTAAGAAATCTTTGTCAATTTTAATAGCCCGTTCAAAACAAATTAAAGCTTCCCGGTAATTCTCTTGATAAAACTCTACAACCCCTAGCTGGTACCAAACTAATTCTATGTACTCATCATATCGTAACACCTCTTTAAAGAGGCGTAAAGCCAGTGGATAATTTTTTTCTTCTAAAGCAGACACAGCTTTTTTATATATCAGTGCTTGTTTACCTTTAGGCTTTCTTCGCTTAGAAAGTTTGTCCATTACTTTTCTCTAAATCTTTAAGAATATTAAGGTATCCAGAAAGAGAATAAGGCAAATATTTAGATTTACTTTCTCTGGGATAAGTAGATTGTAAAGTAGCTGTATAATATCTAGCTATTACATAAAATCCAAGCTTTTTCCCCAATTTCTTTGAGGGTAAGCTAGCTTTAGAAACTTCTCCAAAACACTGGTATCCTGCCATCTCGGCATCACGAGCCATCTCTGCAGTTAGAAATGTGCCAAACCCTTTATTTCTGTACTTATCCTTAATGGCTATATACACTTCAGCACAAAAGTTTCTTACAGGTTGATACATTCCTATTCCAATTAACTCGTCTTTTAAGAATAACAATTTTAAAAATTCTTTTCCTACATTACTATAAAGCACTTTTTCTGAAGGTATGGGGAGATTATAACTTTCATTACGATAAAATGTACTTTCTACAACTTCTTTAAATTCTTCCTTCATTGGTAACACATAAAGGGAACTTTTATGTAATGTTGGCAATTTTACCCTTCTATCTCTAACTATAAGATAATTTCCTGTTGTCAGCTTTACATCATACCGAAATATTAAATTAATTAATAAATTGTCATCACTCCTTACAAGTACTGTTTTAGGTTTAATATAGTCAAAAGCTTTATCAAAGCAAAAGTTATTAAACTCAACAAATTCTTTATCTATATAAAAGTCAAAGATTACATCATCTCTATATACACAATATCCAATAAATTTATCTTCGAGACGAAAAACTAAAGGTATTCCACTGTATATCTGTTGTTCATATTTTAAACCATAACTTGGGAAAAGCAAACTTCGCAACTTTTTTAATCGCAGAAATATTATTTCTTCAACAGTAGCTTTGATGCATTCTGGTTCCACCATTCTTACCTCTACTCTTTTGTGCATAATTATAACAAGTCCCTATCTAAAAAACAAGTAATCTTTTAAAAAAGTTTATTTAGAAAATTTCTAATTTCTAAAGGATTATCTTTACTAGATATAGAAGTAATTCAAAAATAAGGAGGAGATAAAAATAAAATTCATACTGAGACCTAAAGAAGTAAAGTTTTTTGAGTTATTTGCTTTACAGGCTAATCTTAATGTAGAGGCTGCCAAAAAGCTCCTTCTTTTTCTAGAAGACCCTGTTACTCATTTAGATATACCTCAAGAAATCCAGGAATTAGAACATAAAGGCAAAGAGTTGGTTCATGAAGTAACTGTAACACTTGGGAAGACATTTGTAACTCCAATAGATATAGGAGATATTCATAAAATTACAAATATTCTAGACGATGTGATAGATTATATAAATGCAACAGCAATACGTATAAAAGTTTTTAAGATTACGCAGGCTACTACACCCGCTATAAATTTATGCCAATTAATTAAACAGGCAGCAGAAGAAACAAAAGAAGGGCTTATTTTTTTACAAAACCCTCGCAAAGCCGCTTGTAATATATCAACTTTTGTAAGAAAGGTAAGAAAAATAGAACATCAAGGAGATGTAATTCATCGCCAGGAGCTAGGAGATATATTTGAAAGATTATCTAATCCTGTAGAAATAATTAAATGGCTGCAAATTTATGAAAGGTTAGAAGCTGCTATTGACAAATGTGAAGATCTTGCTTTGCTAATAGAAAGTGTAGTACTGAAACATGCATAATTTATTGTTCCTTATTCCATTAATTGTATTAGCCCTTACATTTGATTATATAAATGGCTTTCATGATTCTGCAAATGCAATAGCTACTGTAATTTCTACCAGAGCTCTTCCACCTGGATTAGCACTTATAATGGCAGCTTTTTTTAACTTTATAGGTGCTTTTATATCTATAGAAGTAGCAAAAACTGTTGGAGAAGGGATAGTAGACCCATATAGTATTACTCAATTTGTTGTATTAGCAGGATTAATTGGTGGTATCACATGGAATTTAATTACCTGGTATTATGGGCTACCCTGTAGTTCTTCCCATTCTCTTATTGGAGGATTGGCAGGTGCTGTGATAGCAGACCAGGGAGTAAAAGCAATTAACTGGAATAAGGTAATTGGAAAAGTGGTATTACCTTCTTTGTTTTCACCAATTTTAGGTTTTTGTATGGCATTTATAGTAATGATAGTGTTTATGTGGATATTCAGAAAGGCTGCTCCTTTTAAAATTAATACTTATTTTAAATACTTTCAAATTTTTTCAGCTGCACTTATGGCTTTAAGCCATGGCACAAATGATGCTCAAAAAACTATGGGAATTATAACACTGGCTTTAATTACTGCTGGTGTGCTACATACTTTCTCTGTACCCCTCTGGGTTAAAATAGCTTGTGCTTTAGCAATGGGTTTTGGGACTTATGCTGGAGGGTGGAGGATTATAAAAACTATGGGTGTAAAAGTTGCCAAGCTTTTGCCTGTGCATGGATTTGTAGCAGAAAGCACTTCTGCTTTTATTCTTTTTGCAAATGCACATTTAGGTATGCCTATAAGCACAACTCATGTAATTACCTCTGCTATTTTTGGAGTAGGAGCTTCGCAGAGGTTTTCGGCTGTGCGATGGAACATAGCTACGAATATACTTGCAGCCTGGCTATTTACTCTTCCTGCTGCAGCAGTTGTAAGTGCTATTATGTATATAATATTTCATATTTTTATAATAAAATAACATACTTTCTTTGTAAAGAAAGTAAGCTCCATTACTTTTTTTGAAAAGAGTAGGGAAAAGACATAAAGTGAGTGCAAAGCACTTAAAACTTCAATAGCTATCGCTCTATTTGCTATTATGCGGTCTGCAAATGTGTAGTAGTTAGGCGACATTCTGAGAATGTCGAATTATAAATTGAAAGTTGTAAAATGTAAAATGAAACATTCATGCCGCCGTAGCGGTACAAAGGAGGATGAAACATTTATGTGAAGAGATATGGATAAGGTAAGCCTTGAACAGCGAATTGTTGAGCATAGTAAGAAAACTCTGTGAGGTTTAGGGAACCTCCTTCCCCCATCCTGAAAGGATGGGGGAAGGAAGAAATAAACCGTTTACAATTAGTGGAGCGATAGCTTTTAAAAGTTTCTCTCCTCTTTTCTTTTTTAAAGAAAGGAGGAAAAAGGAGTGAG
>Ga0123519_10001138_pt1 | contig 45964 bp, 39 predicted proteins | sample YelNatPaOPRAMG02_FD_87396 | JGI IMG/M metagenome (GOLD analysis project Ga0123519, IMG submission 87396) | Hot spring microbial communities from Yellowstone National Park - Yellowstone National Park OP-RAMG-02 (version 2) | ecosystem: Environmental > Aquatic > Thermal springs > Hot (42-90C) ...
CCCCGAGTGGTGAAGAGGTAAGGGCCTTCGCCTCGTTCTACCAAAAGATGGGTGGCTTTGGCCAAAGCGGGTGAGAAATATTCTGGATAGGCCTGTTCAAGATCTTCAAGTCCCATGGGGATCTCCTTCGAAAGAGTTCAAATTTGCGTTTGATGGACTCGACCCAGAGATTTGTCAAGGGAGGTTTCCGCCGCCCTGTCTCCATTTGACTTGACAAAAAAGAGAATCTGTGACATTTTTTTCGAAGCTTTGGGGGTGGAGCCGAACGTCCAAATTCGAGACGATTCAGGAGGATGAACCAGGATGTACGGGATCGTTATGGCCCTGATGATCGGCCTTTGCTGCACCGCGTGTTTTCCTCAAGTCTATTTCACAGCTGAGAGAGTTCGTTCCGAGGGGGTGGCGATCGATCCCTCCTCTCCCGCATACAATCTTGAGGGTGTGGCTGCGGTTTCGACGGAGGGGGCAGGAGGAGGCGAGGATGCATCGGAGGAAGACTTCAACCTGGAAGTTCTGAGCGACGAACGGCCGAAAAAAGGGGTTGAATTTGACATCCCGATCGTGATCAACGCAAAGGTGGAGCAATTCGTCCAATATTTCCAGACGACCCTTCGGAATCGTTTTTCAAATTGGCTGGCCCTCTCGGGAAAGTACATCCCTATTATGAGGGCGCTCCTTCGCGAGAACGGACTTCCCGAAGATCTTGTCTACCTTGCCTTGATCGAAAGTGGGTTCAACCCCTATGCCTACTCCCGGAGCAAAGCCTGTGGCCCCTGGCAATTCATCTACCTGACGGGGAAGCGCTATGGCCTCCGAGTCGACTGGTGGGTCGACGAAAGAAGGGATCCTGAGAAGTCGACCGTTGCTGCAGCGAAGTATCTCAAGGATCTCTACGATATGTTTGCCTGTTGGTACCTGGCGGCGGCCAGCTACAATGCCGGAGAGAACAAGATCGCGGCAGCGATGAAACGATACCGAACGGAGGACTTCTGGGAGCTGACCAAATACCGCTATCTGAAGCAGGAGACGAAGGATTACGTGCCCCAAATGATTGCAGCGGCCCTCATTGCCAAGGATCCCGAAAAATACGGGTTTGTGGGCATCGAGTACCAGGAGCCCCTCCGTTACGAAAAGGTGAACGTTCCTCCGTTGACGAGTCTCTCTCTGATTGCCGCGGCGTGCGAGATCACTCTCGATGAGTTGAAAGAGCTCAACCCCCAACTTCTCCGTTGGTGTACCCCTCCCGAGAAACCCTATGAGATCAAGATCCCTTTGGGAAAGAAGGAACGGTTTTTGAAAAACTTCGAAACCCTCCAGCCCTCGGAACGTCCCCCCTACCGGATTCATGTGGTTAAGAGAGGAGAGAACTTGGTCCGGGTCTCCCGCCTTTATGGGGTGAACGGTCAAACGATTCTTGATGCCAACCAATTGGGTAAAGGGAGTCGGATCTCCCCCGGAATGAACCTCATCATTCCGCTTCCGCCCCATGCTCCTTCCGATCCGAACGGCGGTGCAAAGCTCACGGCGAAGAAGAAAGGGGAAGGGAGAGTCCAACCCGCGATCGAGGAGGGAGAGGAGGAGGTCCTCTATACGATTAAGAAGGGGGATACCCTCTGGGCCATCGCCAATGAGATGGGTGTCAACATTGGCGCCCTCAGCCGTTGGAACAATCTCCATCCGGAGAAGAAGCTCCGCCCCGGAGACAAGCTGAGGGTCCGGGTCACCACAGCGAAGGTCCCTCCGGAACCTGCGAAGAAAAAAGGTGCCTTGGAAATCATCTATGAAGTCAAGGAAGGAGATACGCTCTGGGGAATCGCCAAGAAATACAACCTGACGATTGACGACATCCGATCCTGGAACAACCTCGAGGAAGCGGATCGGATCTACCCTTCGGACCGTTTGAGATTGAGGCTTAGCGGGCTTCGATCTTCAACCCTAAATTAATCTGCCCGCCCCGTCTCATCCCGTCACATAAGAGATTCTCAGCGGTTCCGTTTTCCAAAGATCGCGTGAACTTCTTGCCAGGCCGGGGCAAACAAAACGTCTTCTCCGGGGCCCCCAATGCAACCGGCGGGTCTGTTCTCCAGGGCGGGTTGGCTCACGAAGCGTCTTGCTTCCTCCTTGCCTTTCGGAAGGTTCGGCCGAGGCCTAAAGGCTCATGGATCTTTCGGCTTGACAATTCCTGGGAGCTCGTGTATACAGTATACAATCTTTTCGGCGTGTTGCTTAAGAGATTTGAATTCGAGCCGGGTAAGGAGGATCTCTATGGTGAAGCAACTTTTTGAATGGGACTATTCATCGTATCCAGGGGCAAAACGCTACCCCCACCTCTTTAAACCGATTCAGATCGGTAACCTGATGATTCCCAACCGAATCAAGTATGCTGCAACAGAGGACAATCTCAACACCCACGACGGTTTTGTCACCGACGCGGATGTGGCCTACATCCGGGAACGAGCCAAAGGCGTGGTGGGCGGTATTTGCACCATGCAGGGCGTTTACATGGACAGGAAGCGTCAGGGGCAGGGTTATGTGGGGCAGGCTGCGGCCTGGGACGATCAATTCATCCCAGGGCTCAAGAGGCTTGCGGACGCCATCCATGAGGAGAAGGCTATTGCGGGGTTTCAGCTGATGCACTGCGGTCGTGTGGGCGCGGTGGAGGTCGAATACTGTCAGGGTCCCTCGGTCGTTCCCCAGCGGCTGAGAATCTTCCGACCCGTTCAAGAGATGACAAGAGAGGACATCAAGCAGTGCGTGAAGGAACATGTGGAAGCGGCCCGAAGGGGATTGGAGGCCGGTTTTGACGTCATGGAGATTTCCGGCATCGTCGGATATCTCGTCTCCAATTTTATCTCAAGCTATACGAACCGGAGAAAGGACGAATACGGGGGAGACATCCGGGGCCGCATGCGGTTCGCCGTGGAGATCATCCAAGAGGTGAAAAAGATCTGCGGAAAGGATGTGCCGTTAGGAATTCGTCTCTGTGCCGAAGAGCTTCTCGACGATGTTCGGGGCAATACCCCGGAGGAGTCGATGATCAGCTATCAAATCGCTGAAGAAGCAGGCGTAGACTATATCAGCGTCACAGCGGGCTGGCAAGAATCGATTGTTCCGGTAATCAGCCGGGATGTCCCGATGGGTTCCTGGATCCATCTCGCCAAGAGAGCAAAAGAACATGTGAAGGTCCCCATCCAGATGGCCTACCGTCTCTTTCGACCGGATCTTCCCAACAAGGCCATTGGAGAAGGGGCTCTGGATATGTGGGAGATGTGTCGTCCCATGATCGCAGACCCCCATATGCCCAAGAAGGTTTTGGAAGGACGGGAGGAGGACATCCGGCATTGCGTTGCCTGCAACCTCTGTCTGGCCCGTCTTTTCCGCGATGCTCCCATGACGTGTTATATCAATCCCGTTTGTGCCCATGAGTCCGATCCCCGTTACGCCTCCCCTCCTCCGGCGGAGGAGAAAAAACGGGTGATGATCGTGGGAGGCGGTCCAGCGGGTTTGGAGTGCGCCTACATGGCGGCCCGAAGGGGTCACGACGTCCATGTCTATGAAAAGCGAAAGGAGCTCGGAGGAGAGATCCTCGAGGCCTCAAAGGCTCCTTACGGCGATGAGGAGCTGATGACGTGTATCCACTACCAAAAGGCCCAATGCGAGAAGGCAGGGGTGACGTTTCACCTGGGCACCGAGGTCACGGCCGATCGGATCCGGGAAGAGATGCCTGATTCCGTGGTTCTGGCCACAGGGCCGACTTTTTCGAAGATCCGGACGAAAGGGGGCGATCAGCCCTGCGTTGTCAATGTCCTCGACGTGCTCAGCGGAAAGGTCCAGGTAGGGGAGAAGGTGGTCGTCTGGGGGAACCGGAAACCGGGCATCGGTGTAGCCCTTTATCTTGCGAAACAGAAAAAGAAGGTCACCCTCATTGGAAGGGATCGCTCCGCAGGCTTTGACATCAACCCTTCCTTCAAGTGGCGATATATGATTTATCTCGCTCAGAACGGGGTCACGCTTTACAACGATTGCGATATTGAGGAGGTGGGTGAGGGAGAGGTCATGGTGAAGACGTATGACGGCTATCGCTTCCCCGTCCGATGTGAACACGTGGTCGTGACCGAGAGAGAAGGTAACGAAAACTTGAAACAGGTGGTCCAGGAAGAGGGGATTGAGCTTTTCGTCATCGGCGATGCCTTGGTTCCCCGCAATCTGTCGAGCGCCGTTCATGATGGCTACCGAATCGGCATCCGGATATGAGAAGGAGGTCAGAAATGGCTTTTGACGCGGAGAAAGAGATCACGAAGTTATGGAGAAATCTGCACAACGCCCAAAGTGAGATCCAACGAACCTGGTACCGATGGCGACAGGCCGCCTTGGATGGGGCCGGTTCGGCTGTTAACGCCCTTGAAGTGAGCCTGAAAGCAGCGGAGGTAACGGGGAAGGAAATCGGCAAAGGGATGCTCCCTCGGCTGAATTGGCTCAAGGGAGAGGAGGCTTGGTTGATGAACTTGGCGAATCAGATTGCCGGCCAATGGATCAATCACGGAGCCGTCGTCACCGTAGGAAAAGGGGAGCAGCCCTTCGAAGTCTTCATCAAATGGGAAAGATGTCCGTGGCCCACCTTTGCCAAAGAGTATGGGGTTCGGATGGAAGAGGACGTGCTCTGTTGCGATCGAATCCTTCAATCCATGCTGGTCGATGTCAATGTCTTCTTCAACGTTCATTACGAGATCGAGACGTTGAAGGCGATTCCCAGAGGTGAGGGGGTTTGCCTCAGACGATTACACCGAGTGAAACAAGGGGAGTGAAGCCATGGCTGCACAGGTCGATCCGAAAAAATGCACGATGTGCGGGGGCGTGAGCCAGACCCTCTGCGTAGAAGTCTGTCCCGATGCCGCCATCCGGGTTCAGGATGGAAGGGTGGTCGTGACAGAGTTCTTGTGTGAAGATTGCAATGAATGCGGGACGGTCTGCCCCGACAAAGCGATCCGCGTTACGGTTGAGAAGGTCACCTTTTAGTGGCCCCTGAGGGAGCGTGGCCACATTTTCTCATGTTTTCCCCAAGGTGAAGGTGAGGCCTTGAGCGAGGAGATCAGGGATGAAAGTCAACAAGATCGATCACATTTGCATCGCCGTCAAAAACGTCGAGGAGGCCCGAAAGATCTGGGAGCCCGTGCTTGGAAAGTCGAAACCGGATGACGCCTACGTCGATGAACTGGAGAAGATCAAGGTGGCACGATATTGGGTGGGAGAGGTAGGCTTCGAGCTGATGGAATCGACTACCCCCGATGGTGAGGTGGCCAAGTTTATTGAGAAGCGAGGCGAAGGGGTGATGATCATCAGCTTCAACGTGGATCAGACGCGCTCCGCGATGGAGGAACTCAAAGCCCAGGGCTATCCCTTCATCGGAGGGGCCAGGCCTTTTCGAGATTGTGAATTCGCTTTTATCCATCCGAAGAAGATGAACGGCGTTTTGCTCGAGCTGATCGATTACAAATGGAAGGAGTTTGAGAAGGGATAAGCCTGACCCCTTCCCAGGGGCAAAGCACGGTATCCCAGGGTGACGTGGCTTGGCCCGAAGGCGTCCAGGTCTTCGAAAGAGGTTGCAAACGGTCCCAGGGATTGCCCTTCGCTCTTCAGGGGCTCTTGGGTCAAACGATTCTTCCTGGATCGCCCCTCCAGATCCCTCAAGAAGATTTTCGTGTCTCCTCGGCCGATCTCGATGGGAAAGCGATATAGAGATTTCGAGATTTACCTTGTCCACGTCGATCCCGAGCGCTGCAATGGGTGCGGGGAGTGTGCAAGGATGTGCCAAGGGGATGTTTTTGAGGTTTCGACCCATGCCTATGCCGCACGCCCCGAGAACTGTTTAGGTTGCCGAGCTTGTGTCGCTCTCTGCAGCAGGCAAGCCATCGTCTTGACAGAGATTTGACCGATTCATTGCATTGCGGAACCCCGAAGAGAATGCCCTTTGCGCAGGGATTTTTGTCATCTCGGTTTAATACGTGTCTGGGCAAGAGCATCGTTGGGCTTCACCGCCTTTTCGGATTCGGCAGGCATGAGTTATATTATTTTTAATGGCCGAATGGGAGGAGAAATGAAATGAGCGAGTCCATCCTGATCGTAGGGGGGGGCATTGCGGGAATCAACTGCGCCCTCAACGTGGCCAAGTATGGGGTGAAGGCCTATCTCGTCGACGACACCCCCAGCATCGGAGGGATGATGGCCAGGCTGGACAAGACCTTTCCGACCAACGACTGTTCGATTTGTATAGAAGCCCCTTTGATGTATGAGGTGAACAACCAACCCCAGATTGAGATTCTCACCTCGACGGAGGTGAGAAAGGTGACCCGGACGAACGACGGCTTCAAGGTGAGGCTTCTCAAGAGGGCCAAGTTCATCGACGAAGAAAAATGTACCGGATGTCGGGCGTGTGTTGAAGCGTGTCCAGTGAGCCTTCCCGACGAAATGGATGGGAAAATCGGTGGACAACGCAAGTTGATCTCCATGGCCTTTCCTCAAGCGGTTCCCAACAAGGTCTATCTGAGCCCCGATTGCCGTTACGGGAAGATGCGGAGCCGGGGGGCCTGCGTCGGGGGATGTATCGTGGACTGCAGCCAGTGCAGAGAATGTCCGATCGCCCTCTGTGTCAAGGCATGCCAGAAAGAGGGAAAGGACGCGATCCGACTTTGGCAATCGAACAAGAACGTCGATGTGGAGGTGAAGGCCATTGTGGTGGCCACGGGCATCATCGATGCCCCTCCCCCTTCCGGATTGTATGGTTATGACGTTTACGAAAACGTCATCACGAATACCCAGTTTGAACGGTTAATGAACGCCGGGGGACCCACCGCAGGCGAAATCGTCCGTCCCTCGGACAAGAGGCATGCCCACAAGATCGCCTGGATCCAATGTGCGGGAAGAGGGCTGGCTCGAGGGCTCCCTTACTGTTCGAAAGTTTGCTGTATGATCGCAGCCAAGCAGACGATCATTACGAAGGAGCACGACGCTTCCGTGGAGACGATGATCTTTCATAACGATTTAAAGGCCTATGGAAAGGGGTTTTATAGTTTCTATCAAAAGGCTCGAGAAAAAGGAGTGAAGTACATCAAGGCCCGTCCCTATGATGTCTGGGAGGATCCGGAGACCCGGAACTTGATCCTTCGTTACGAAGACCTTGAAACGGGTGTGCTGAAGAGGGAAGAGGTGGAGCTTCTCGTTCTTTCTACCGGACTCCTTCCGAGCCCTCGCAATACGACGCTGGCCAAGGTTCTGGGCATTGAGCTAACCCCTCTCGGTTTTTTCAAAGAGCGCGATCCCCTTCGGGCACCCTTAGAGAGTACAGCCGAAGGGATCTATCTCTGTGGAGGAGCCACAGGTCCGATCGACATCTCGGAATCGGTCGTTCAGGCTTGTGGCGCTGCGATGAAGGCCCTTTTAACCTGAAGGACGAGGATGGCATGAACGAAGAGATTCGAGTGGGTGTCTTTGTCTGTGACTGAGGCTCCAATATCGCCGGTACCGTGGCCGTACCGGAGGTCGTTCAGTACGCTCGTGGGCTCGAACACGTGGCCTTCGCCGAGGAAGGCAAGTGGTCCTGCTCCGTCGATTATCTTTCGAAGATCAAAGAGGCGATCACCCTCCACCGGCTCAACCGCGTGGTGATCGCTTCCTGCACGCCCCGAACCCATGAACCCCTGTTCAAACAGACCGTGAAGGAGGCGGGGCTGAACCCTTACCTCCTTGAATTTGTGAGCATTCGAGAACAGGTTTCCTGGGTCCATATGGGAGAGCGAGAGGCGGCGACCCAGAAGGCCAAGGATCTGGTCAGGATGGGAGTGGCCAAGGCCGTATTGCTCGAGGAGGGCGAAGAGATCCGTCTTCCTGTGAAGACAGACTGCCTGATCATCGGAGGCGGTGTGGCAGGAATGACGGCTGCCCTTCATATCGCGAAGCAGGGCTTTCGGGCGGTCCTGGTGGAGAGAGAGCCCCGATTGGGCGGCCTTCTCAATCGTGTTTCCCGTATCCTTTACGATCATGAAACCGTGGAGGCCTCCGAAATCCTTCGACAGAAGATCGAGCTTGTGGAACATGATCCACAGATTCGGGTTTTTTGCCACACGGAGATCGAATCCGTTAAGGGTTACATTGGAAACTATAAGGTCACCCTCAAGTCCAAGGACGGAGCCCCATCCGAAACCTTGGATATCTCCACGATCATCGTCGCAACGGGGATGAAAGAGCTCAAACCCGTTGGCCTCTATGGCTACGGAAAGGACCCCCGTGTGATCACCCAGCTTGAACTCGAAGATTGGTTGAGAGGCCTTGAAAGGGGTACTCCCTCGCCTCTTTCCCCAGTCCCAACCTCCCCTCGAGACGTGGTGATGATCAACTGCGTTCTTTCAAAAAATGAGAATCGTGGCTGCTGTAATCTGGGATGTTCCATTTCGGTAAAGAATGCCTTAGCGCTGAAAAGGGAGGATCCCCGTCGCAATGTTTCCATCCTGTATCGAGACCTCAGCATGGTGAAGGAGGAGCACTTCGACCTCGACGAGGCGAAAGCCTTGGGCGTGAAGTTTGTTCGGTTTCCCGATGATCGATATCCTGAGCTGACGAGCGAGGACGACCGTCTCTGGCTTCGGGTGGAGGATCTCCTCTTAGGGGAGTCCCTTCGCCTTCCCGCCGACCTCCTCGTTCTCACGACCGCATTTCGAGGGGATGAAAGCGTTGAGGGGCTGAGGGGGCTTCTGAAGGTATCGGCCAACACGGACGGTTTCTTCCAGGAGGCCCACGTCAAACTTGGACCCGTTGATTTCCCTTCAGCGGGGATCGCCCTTTGCGGTTGCGCCAAGTCGCCTAAGAGCATGAAGGAAAGTACGGAAGAGGGCCTGGCGGCCGCCATGCGGGTCTCGATTCCCATGAGGAAAGGATATGTGGAAGCCGAAGGGATCGTCGCTGATATCGATCTTGCCGAATGCAGCCAATGTGGTCTTTGCGCGAAGAACTGCCCCTTTGGCGCGATCCATGTGAACGAGGCGAAGCAGCCCTCGGTGATCAAAGCCCTTTGCAAGGGGTGTGGACTCTGCGCGGCGGACTGCCCGAAGGCCTGCATCACCATTGTCCATTACTCCGATGAACAGCTTTTGGCCCAGGTGGAAGCCGCCCTCGCCGAGGAGCCGAATAGGAAGATTCTCGGTTTCGTTTGTCACTGGTGTGCCCTGGGAGGGGTGGACATGGCGGGTGTCAGTCGGCTCCAATACCCTCCAAATGGCCGGCTCATCCGGGTGATGTGTTCCGCCCGAGTGCCCACGAAACTGGTCGAACGGGCCTTCGAACTCGGGGCCGCTGGAGTGTTGGTCGTGGGGTGTGAATTCCCGACCTGCCACTACATCACGGGCAACTACGCCTGTGAGGCGAGGATGGAGAAGGCCAAGAAACGTCTGGAAAGGAAGGGATACGATCCCAGAAAACTTTGGGTCGGCTGGTGCTCGGCTGCAGACGGTCCCAAGTTTGCTCACATGATGAGGACGATGGTGAAAGAACTGGGTTTGGAGTGAGGGTGGATAGGCTATGGAAGCTCGACCGACGCGATGGGAAGGGTTGAACAATCCGGAAAGGTTTAGGACCTGTGAACAATGTGGAACGTGTAGCTCTGCCTGCCCCCTGACCGGGCTTCGGGATTTCAACGTTCGACGAATCCTGAGACATGTGGAGCTTGAACGAATCGACGCCGTAACCCATTCCCCTCTTCCATGGTTTTGCACGACCTGTGGCCGCTGTGAGACCGCCTGCCCCAACGGTATCCCGATCCTCGATATCATTCGCTCCCTTCGTTCCCGCTGCTCCGATTCATATGTTCCTGAGGAAACGCCCCCCTGCATCAAGGCTTGCCCGGCCGGGATCAATGTTGCGGCCTATGTGCGCTGGATCGCCCAAGGAAAACCCGAGGAGGCCTATCGGGTGATTTTGGAAAAGGTGGCTTTTCCGGGCGTTCTGGGGAGGGTCTGTACCCATCCCTGTGAGACCCAATGCAGACGGGCTGAGGTCAATGAGGCCGTTTCAATCTGTGCCCTGAAGCGGTATGCAGCGGACGCGGTCGGAGATCCCACCGGCGTGAGGGGCCCTATCGAAAGGGAGAACGGTCACAGAGTGGCGGTGATCGGTTCCGGACCTGCGGGACTGACGGCTGCCTATGAGCTCAGGAAAAGAGGTTACCAGGTCACGGTCTTTGAGGCCCTGCCTGTTGCCGGAGGCATGCTTGCCGTGGGCATTCCTTCCTATCGGTTACCCCGGGCGGTCTTACAGAGAGAGATCGATGCCATTCTCCGGTTGGGTGTGGAATTGAAGTTGAACACACCGGTTGGGGAAAAACCTTCCCTTCAGGATCTCCGAGACGAGGGCTATGAGGCGATTTTTGTCGCCATCGGAGCCCACCAGGGGAGGAGGATGGGTTTGGAGGGTGAAGAGGCTGAGGGAGTGATTCATGCGGTCGATTTCTTGAGGCGTGTAGCCTTGGGAGAAGCGATCGAGCTGGGCCAAAAGGTCGTCGTGATCGGAGGCGGCTACACAGCCATCGATGCGGCCAGGATGGCATGGCGCCTGGGAGCAAAAGAGGTGACCATCCTTTACCGCCGGACTCGAAAGGAGATGCCTGCCCAGGACGAAGAGGTGAGGGAGGCGGAAAGGGAAGGAATTCGAATCGAATACCTGACGGCGCCAACCCGAATCCTGACGAGAGAAGGAAAGCTCTGGGGGATTGAATGTTGCCGAATGAAGCTTGCGGAGCCCGATGAATCGGGAAGGCCCCGGCCCATCCCCGTAAAAGATTCCTCCTTCGTCATCGAGGCGGATCAGGTCATCACAGCCATCAGCCAATCGCCCGATCTTTCGTGGTTCGCTGAAAAGTGGGGTAAACGAAGCGTCGGGGGAACCCTCGACGTGGATCCCGTCACCTTAAGAACCGAGGAGGAGGGAATCTTTGCAGGAGGCGATGTGGTGGGAGGGCCGGGGACCGTCATCGAAGCGATCGCCTCGGGCAAGAAAGCGGCCCTCTCCATTGACCGGTATTTTGGAGGGAAGGGACAGGACGAGGTGAATGAAGCGTGCGTTTCCCTCGACGATTACTCCGGAAAGAGGGATGAGGGATTTGCCGACCTGAAGAGGATTCATCCCCCCACCCTCGCTCCATCCGAGAGGAGGCAGAATAGGGACGAAGTAGTTCGGTGTTTCACGGCAGAGCAGGCGATGATGGAGGCAAAACGGTGTCTCCAATGCGACTTGGAATGGGCTCTGGCCAAGAGATTGAGGGACCGTGGGAACGGACTGAGTGAGTGAGGCATCAAGGCTCGCTCTTCCCGCTCCCAGGGGGCCTTCGAGCTGGTTTTCCCGCCTTTTCCATTGCGGAGCCCCGGAGAGGGCGCCCTGGTGGCCTCTTCAGGGGGGTCCTCTTGACATCTGTACGGTTATCATAGGGTTTACCAAGAGTGAAGTTCAGTAGGGTTCGCCAAGGGGTGGTTAGCCTCTTAAGGTCCTGCCACAAGGCCTCTTTGGTGTCCTCTCCGGGGTTCCTTTTGTGCAAGAGTTTTTGCACCATCTCGAAACACCTCCTTTTGTTTTTGCGAAACCCCTTGACAACGGTTCCGATAATTGTGATAAAAGAGAATCAGGTCCGAAAAAGTTTCGCAGCGCAACAAGCCCGAGACAAAATCCCGAAGCAAAGGAGGTGAACTGGAGATCGTTCGGTCGCCAAGGGCATTTTCTTATCGAAGGAGGATGTCATGAAGCAATTTAAAGCATTTCTAAGAGAAGAAGAGATTCCCAAGCAGTGGTATAACATCCAAGCCGACTTACCCACACCCTTGCAGCCTCCTCTTCATCCGGGCACGGGCAAACCGATCGGGCCCGAGGACCTTGCCCCAGTTTTTCCCATGAACCTGATCGAGCAGGAGGTGAGCCAGCAACGCTGGATCGATATTCCGGAACCGGTCCTTGAGAAGCTTCTGATCTGGAGGCCGACCCCCCTGCATCGGGCCTACGCCCTGGAAAAGGCCTTGGAAACGCCTGCGCGGATCTACTACAAGAACGAGGGGGTCAGTCCTCCTGGAAGCCACAAACCCAACACGGCCATTGCGCAGGCCTATTACAACAAGATTTTTGGCATCAAGAGGATCACGACGGAAACCGGGGCAGGCCAATGGGGAAGCGCCCTCAGCTTCGCCTGCTGCCTCTTCGGCCTTGAGTGCAAAGTCTATATGGTGAGGATCAGCTACGACCAGAAGCCCTACCGTCGTCTGATGATGAACACGTGGGGGGCCCACTGTGTGCCGAGCCCAAGCAAAGACACCCAGGCGGGTAGAAAGATCTTGGAGCAGAATCCGGACTCTCCTGGGAGCCTGGGCATCGCCATCAGTGAGGCCATTGAGGATGCCGTGACCTCCAAGGACACGCGCTATTCTCTGGGGAGCGTTCTGAACCACGTCTTGATGCACCAGACGATAATCGGCCTGGAAGCGAAGAAGCAATTGGAGCAGTTTGGCGAAAAGAAGGTCGACATCGTAACAGGGTGTGTAGGCGGAGGAAGCAATTTTGCAGGCCTTGCCTTTCCTTTTGTCCTGGATAAGATCAACGGGGCCGACATCCAGATCATTCCTGCCGAGCCTACGTCTTGCCCCACCATGACCAGGGCTCCTTTTGTTTACGATTTTGGTGATACCGCCGCGACGACCCCTCTGCTTCCTATGCACAGTCTCGGCCATGTCTTCATCCCTGCTCCCATCCACGCGGGTGGATTGAGATACCATGGCGTGGCCCCTTTGGTCAGCCAGTTGATCCTGGAGGGTCTCCTCGAGCCACGGGCCTACAACCAGTTGGAGTGTTATGCCAACGCGGTCCTTTGGGCGAGGACGGAGGGTGCCATTCCGGCTCCTGAAACGAGCCATGCCATCTCGGTGGTCGTGGAGGAGGCCAAGAGGGCGAAAGAAGAAGGTAAGGAGAAGGTGATCCTTCTCAACTGGAGCGGTCACGGATTGATGGATCTGGGAGGATACGATTCGTATTTCAGCGGAAGGCTCACCGACTATCCTCTCCCCGAAGAGGAGATGCGGAAATCTCTCAAAGGGATCGAAGGCCTGCCGAAACCTCCCATGTTGAGACGGGGAAAGCCGATTTAGAGCGGGATTTTCCTGCAGGCTGAAAGGCCTGCAGGATTTTCCCCAACGGTATTCTTAAAAGGTTCGAGGTGATGTTACGACTTTGGCTGCCTCGCCGGGCTTCTTGCGCAGCGATTTTTGCAACAACAGGGTCTACTCCATGGATGAAAGGTTCGACGATCTCACGATCTATTGTGTCCAGTTGGGGGGAGAGATTCCTTTTCGGTACTGTCGGACGGTTCAGGACGGCCTTCCCTGCCGAAGGGTTCTTTCGTGTTGGGAGTTCAGGATAGAGATCACCCGGTTCCTCCATGAGAACTACTCTCCCGAAGGACTTCATCAAGCCTTCTCCCCTTCGCCCCGGACAAGGATCGAGACGATCGTTGATCTCGTTGAGAAGGCCAAACGGACCCAGGGCAACCAGGAGTAGACCCTTGACAAGACCTCTGAGGCGTCCTCTCCGGGGCTCCGGTATGTAAATGGCGGGTAGAGAAAGGACACCAATGGATCGGGATGAGGTTTGTGAGATCCTTTCGAAGCATGGTTTTGAGAAAGCCTCTCTCATCGCCGTTCTTCAAGAGATCCAGGCGAAGATGCACTATCTTCCCCGAAAAGCGCTTCTCCAGGTCTCAAAGACCTTGGATATCCCCCTTCCGCGGATCTATGAGGTCGCCACGTTCTATCGGGCCTTCCGTTTGGAGCCGAGGGGGAAACATACGGTTCAAATCTGTCTCGGTACCGCGTGTCACGTTCGGGGAGGAGAGCGGGTCCTCGACTACCTTGAAAGTCGATTTGGGGTCAAGGCCGGTCAAACGACTCCGGATCTTGCTTTCAGCCTCGATACGGTCAACTGCTTGGGCGCCTGCGCCTTGGGACCGATCCTGGTGGTTGATGGTCAATACCATGGTCACATTCACCCAAACCGGGTTGACTCTGTGCTGAAGAAATACGTGTAACGACTGAAAAGAGAGGTCCCTCTCAAGATAAACCGAATGATTCCTCGCCTAAAAGATATTTCCGAGCTCCGGGCATGGCGCAAGCGCCTCAACGTCTCCAGGGGGGCGAACAGGCCTTACATCGCTGTCTGTGCAGGGACGGGCTGTCTGGCCTCCGGAGCGCAAGAGGTCTTGGATCAATGCCGCAAGGAGATCGCCGTTCGTCATTGGGAAGAAAGGATCGAGGTTCGCTCCACCGGATGCCACGGTTTTTGCGAACGAGGACCCCTTGTGGTCATCCGGCCCGAGGGTATCTGTTATACGGGTGTAAAAGGGGAGGATGTTTCGGAGATTTTTTCAAAGACCATCGCCGCGGGCGAGGTCATTGAACGGCTTCTCTACGAGCATCCGGGGACGAAGGAAAAGATCGCGAACGAGAAGGACATCCCCTTTTACCGGCTTCAACGAAGGAGCATCCTTGGTCGAAACGGAGAGATCGATCCCACGAAGATCGATGACTACATCGCGACAGGCGGCTACGAGGCCTTGGAGAAGGTTCTTTCGGAGATGACTCCTGAAGAGGTCATCGAAACGATGAAACGTTCTGGTCTGCGGGGACGAGGGGGAGGAGGGTTTCCGACGGGTCTCAAATGGGAGGCCTGCCGAAAGGCACCGGGAAGGGAGAAGTTCGTCATCTGTAACGCGGACGAAGGCGATCCGGGTGCCTACATGGATCGATCGATCCTGGAAGGGAATCCCCATAGCGTCCTCGAAGGGATGATCATCGGTGCCTATGCAATCGGATCGGAAGAGGGATACATCTACGTACGAAACGAATACCCCCTGGCCATCTCCCGCCTGACCCGGGCCATCGAAGAGGCCAAGGCGTACGGTCTGTTGGGAAGGCATATTTTAGGGTCCGAAATGAGTTTTAGCGTGGAGATCAGCCGGGGAGGGGGAGCCTTTGTCTGCGGAGAATCGACCGCCTTGATGGCCTCGCTGGAAGGGAGAGTGGGGGAGCCCCGAGCCAAATATATCCATACGGTGAAGCAAGGCCTTTGGGGACAGCCGAGCAATCTCAACAATGTGGAGACCTGGGCGAATGTTCCCCTCATCATCCGAGAAGGGCCAGAGCGCTATGCCTCCGTCGGCACAGCGACCTCCAAGGGAACCAAGATCTTCTCCTTGGTTGGGAAGATCAACAACACGGGTCTTGTGGAGGTCCCCATGGGCATCACCCTTCGGCAGATGGTTTATGATATCGGCGGAGGTATTCCCGGAGGGAAAAGGTTCAAAGCGGTCCAAACGGGAGGGCCATCCGGGGGATGTATCCCTGAGAGCCTCCTCGATCTTCCCATCGATTTCGATCGTCTTCAGGAAGCGGGTTCCATGATGGGATCGGGTGGGATGATCGTGATGGATGAAGACAACTGCATGGTCGATGTGGCCCGTTATTTTGTTCGATTCCTCCAAGAGGAATCCTGTGGCAAGTGTACGCCATGCCGGGAAGGGCTCGAGCATCTCGGGGATCTTCTTACAGGGATCTGTTCTGGGCAGGGAAAGGAAGGGGATCTCGATCTGCTGGAGGCTCTTTGCCGAACGATGAAAGAGACCTCCCTATGCGGCCTCGGGCAAACGGCACCGAACCCGGTTCTTTCGACCCTTCGTTATTTTCGGCAGGAGTATGAGGCCCATATCCAACGGAGACAATGCCCGGCGAAGGTGTGTAAGGCTCTCATCACCTACGGCATTGATTCGGGAAAATGTACCGGTTGTGGCGCTTGTCTTAAGGCCTGCCCAACCCAGGCGATCGAGGGCGAAAGGAAGACGGTCCATCGTCTCGATGGAGGGAGATGCATCAAATGCGGGGCTTGTCGGGAGGTCTGTAAGTTTGGTGCCATAACGATTACCTGAGTCAGTTTCAGCGGAGAGGTTGACAGGACGAAGGGACGATGGTTCATCTGACGATCAACGGCAAGAGGATCCGAGCCAAAGAGGGCGCAACGCTTCTGTCCGTGATCCGGAAGGCCAAGATCTCCATCCCCACCCTCTGTTTCCATGAAGCTCTAACCCCCCGGGGCGCTTGTCGCCTCTGTAGCGTCGAGGTGACCCGAGCCGGTCGATCACGAATCGTAACGGCCTGTAACTACCCTGTGGAAGAGGGAATGGAGGTCCAAACCCATTCTGAGGCCGTGATGAGAGCAAGACGGGTCCTGGTGGAACTTCTTTTGGCACGATCTCCTCAAGTTCCCCTTCTTCAAGAGCTTGCCCGGGAGTTGGGGGTTGAAAGCGTTCGTTTTCGTTCGAAGAAGCCACCGGATCCTTGCATCCTCTGCGGCCTCTGCGTCCAGGCCTGTAGCGAGATAGCGGGAATCGAGGCCATCGGCTTTGTGATGCGAGGCACCCAGAGGAGGATCGGAACCGAGATCGATCCGGAGCGTTGTGTGGCCTGTGGAGCCTGTGAATACATCTGTCCTACAGGCGCCATCCGAATGGAAATGGGTCGGATCCGAACGATGAGGCTTTCCAATACGGGCATGGAACGTTTCTGCCGATACATGCGCATGGGTCTCCTTGACTTCATGATCTGTTCGAATGGCTTTGAATGCTGGCGGTGTGAGGTGGACCAAGAGATGGAGGACCGCTTCGGGACCCCTCCCGTTTTCGCCCTCAAGCCGGGCAGAAAAAGGGAGCTCCAAGAGATAGAGGGCATGCCGTTTCTTCCGGAGCTCTATTATAGCGAGGAGCATGTGTGGGCAAAACCTATGGGAGACTTGATTCGACTCGGTCTTGACGCCATGGCCTCCTATGTGGCCCTTGGCGCAAGAAGTGTTCAACTGTCTTCTGTTGGTACGGAGATCTCGAAAGGGACGGTTTTTGCGGTGCTCGAAAGGGATGGAAAGAAAGCCGGAATCCACTCGCCCCTTTCAGGTACCGTTCTTTCGGCGAATCATCGTGTGGAGGAATCGCCAGGCCTTTCCTGGAAAGACCCTTATGGCCGGGGATGGCTGCTGATGATCAGGCCTCCGTATCCTGAGGAGGTTTACGATCTTCGTTTCGGCACGGATGCGAGGCGCTGGTTCGAGGCCAAGGCAGCGAGGTTCTCCCGAGCCCTAAGCCAATGGGGCGATCCCCGTTCAAGCCGGAGGGGCGATCCAGGCGATCGATTGGAGAAACGGATCGTTGAGGAGCATTGGGATCAGCTCACGGAGTTTCTTTGGGGGCTCCGTTGCTGAACGGGGATGTCCGTCAAAAGCCTTTGGAAGCATTTTTATACACAACGATACAAGTCTTTTCGTTATTGTCATTCCGGGCTTGACCCGGAATCCAGTGTGTTCCTGGATTCCTGCGTTCGCAGGAATGACAAGCAGTGTTGACAATTCCTTCGCTTTGTATAGTAGGGCTTTTGATCGAAGTTTTGCAACGTCGTCAGAAGAGGGGAGGTTGAGCTCGCTTAGCCACGAAGCGAGAGGTTTTCATGTCGGAGAGAAAAGAAAGGGTTTGCCTCGGGAACGAGGCGATCGCCCGTGGGATCGTTGAAAGTGGTTGCCAATTCATGGCCGCCTATCCGGGGACTCCGAGCTCGGAGATTCTTCCCGCTGTGGTTCGGTTCAAGGGAGAGGAGAACCTGGACATCTATGTGGAGTGGTCGGTCAACGAGAAGGTCGCTTTCGAAAACGCTTTGGTGGCCTCCTATACGGGGAAGCGGGCCGCCGTGGCGATGAAGCAGGTCGGTCTGAATGTAGCCGCCGATCCTCTGATGAGTTCAGCCTATATCGGAACCCTGGGGGGTTTTGTGGTCGTCAGTTGCGACGACCCGGGTCCCCATTCTTCCCAGACCGAGCAGGACAGCCGTTTCCTGGCCATGTTTGCAAAGGTTCCGGTTTTCGACCCTGCGAGCCCCCGTGACGCCCAGGCCATGTTGCCCATCGCCTTTGATCTTTCGGAAAGGTTTCAAATTCCCGTTTTGCTCCGATCGGTCATGAGAGTTTCGCACGCCCAGCAGACGATCACCTTCAACCCGGTCCTGAAAATCACGAGAAAGGCCTCTTTTCAACGGAACCCTCAGCGATGGAGCGCGACCCCACGCTATCGGTTCATCCTCCACAAGGAACTCAATCGGAAGCTCAGGGAAATAGCGGAGTGCTTCCATGAGATCCGGTCTTTGAATTTCATCGAGGGAGAACCAAGGGGCGCAAGATTGGGGATCATTGCCGGAGGGATATCCTATGCCATGGTCCGGGATCTCCTGAGGGAGTTCGGCATCGAGGACGAGGTGTCTGTCCTCAAAATCGGGACTCCTTATCCCTTACCCTCGATGATCGTCGAAGGGTTCGTAGAGCGGTGCGAGCGTGTCCTCGTTCTCGAGGAAACGGAGCCGGTGATCGAGCTTCAGATCCGGGATAAGTCGAAGGTGACGGGAAGACTGGATGGTAGGGTTCCGAGCGAAGGCGAGATGACGCCTGAGATCGTTGCCAAGATTCTTGGAGACATCTGCCGGGATCTCGATTTGCCCGTCCCCGAGCTCCCTCAATCGGCCCTCCTTGAGAAGATGGTAGCGGATCTCGGGCTTCCCGTTCGGCGGCCTTCCCTCTGCTCGGGCTGTGCCCATCGGGCTTCGTTCTTTGCCCTCAAGAGGGCTTTTCCTCAAGGGATCTTCCCCAGCGACATCGGCTGCTACACGCTTGGCATGAACATGGAAACGGTCGATACGTGCCACGATATGGGGGCTGCCATCACCTTCGCCAGTGGCCTCTACCAGGCCTTTCATCAGGATGGCCTTGACATTCCCATCGTCTCCACGATCGGCGATTCCACATTCTATCACTCGGGGACCACGGGCCTCCTCAACGCCGTCTACAACGGTGGCCGATTCGTTCTCGTGATCCTCGACAACTCGATCACAGCGATGACCGGTATGCAGCCAACACCCGAATCCGGAGTGACGGCCGATGGCCACCCTGGCCGGGCCCTCTCTCTCGAGGAATTGGTGAAGGGGTGCGGGGTCCGGTACGTGCGTGTGGTGAACCCTTATCAGATCGATGAGTTGATCCGGGAGGTGAAAAGGGCCCATCGCTACACGAAACAGGCCGATGGGGGTATCGCAGTCCTCATCGCCCGCTATCCTTGTATCACGCACCGCAAAGAGCAACTTCAGATAAACCCTGTAAAGGTCGACGTTCGTCACGTGCCTTTGCCGGAAAAGGAACTGCCTCCGGTGAAGCGGGGTGAGATTCCCCAATACCTTTTGCCCGTTTATCGGGAAAAGATCGCGCCGTGTACAGCCGCATGCCCCATTCAGGTTGACGCCCGGGGTTACATTGCCCTCATCAAGAAAGGCCGGTTCGAAGAAGCCCTTACCCTCGTTCGCCAGAAAAACCCCTTTCCGGGAATCACCGGACGGCTCTGTGCAAGGCCTTGCGAAAAGGTCTGTCGGAGAGGCGATCTCGATGAGCCCGTTGCCATCGACCTTCTGAAACGCTTTCTTGCCGATCGGGCCCCTGGTCACGGCGGGAGCCCCTTAGAGCTCGTGGGGCCTCCCAAGGAGGAAAAGGTGGCCATCATCGGCTCGGGTCCCGCCGGGTTGATGGCAGCTTATGATTTGAGACGAAACGGCTATCCTGTGACGATCTTTGAGGCACTCCCTGTGGCGGGCGGAACGATGGCGGTGGCAACCCCGCGTTTCCGATTACCCGAAGAGGTTCTTCACCGGGAGATCGATGTGGTCCGGCAGATGGGAGTCGAGATGCAACTCGGCACCTCTCTGGGCCACGGCTTAAGCCTTCACCCGTTGCGGCAGCAAGGCTATAAGGCTGTCTTTCTTGCCGTGGGAGCCCACAAGGCGAAGGCTCTCCATCTTCCTGGAGAGCGTGCCGAAGGGGTGATCGATGTTCTGACCTTCCTGAAGAAGACCCTCCTCCAGGAAATTCAATCCGTCCCCTCATCGGTGGTCGTTCTGGGAGGGAACGGCCGCTGTCTGGACGCGGCCCGGATGGCTCTCAGGCTCGGAGCAAGAGAGGTCCGGGTTCTTTTCAGCCGTACGGAAAAAGAGATGCCTGTCGAAACAGAGGACATTCGGGAGGCGGAAGAGGAAGGGGTCCTTTTCCACTACCTTTCGGTTCCCACAAAGATCGTTACGTCCCATGGAAGAGCGACGGGAGTGGGTTATAAGAAGGCCTCTCTGAGTCCACCGACAAGCTCGGGAAGGACGAGGATAGTCTCATTGGAAGGACGGGAAAAAAGGCTAAAGGCCGATTGGGTCATAACCTCCCCTGATTATGTTCCGGACCTCTCGGGTTGGGGGGACGAACTGGCCAGAACGCTACGGGATACGATCCAGGTCGATCCGATCACCCTGGCAACGGGAATGGAAGGGGTGTTTGCCGGAGGAGACGCAGTCACGGGTCCGAAGAACTTCATCGAAGCCCTCGCGGCAGGGCGCAAGGCCGCCCAATCCATCCACCGCTTTCTGAGGGGAGAGGGATTGAAGGTCTCTCGAGAGTCCGAGGGGGTTCGGACCCAATTGGTGAGCGTCCCCATCGGTCGGTTGGACCCCCGAAAGAGGGTAGAGCAACCTCTTCTTCCGTCCGAAACTCGCAAAGAGGATTTTAAAGAGGTCCGGGGACTTCCCGAGGAGGAGGCGATCATTGAGGAGGCCGGCCGATGTCTTCACTGCGGTTCGTGCTATCACTGCGATCACTGCATGATGGAGTGTCCTGAAGGGGCGATTTCGAAGGTGAATGGGAAATACGTGATCGACTCGAACCGGTGCACGGGCTGTAGGGTTTGTGTCGAGGAATGCCCTACCTCGACGCTGGAGATGCCGAGGGTGGAAGCCTGTGTGGCCTGCGGCTACTGCCTCAAGCGATTTGAGTGCCCCTCGTTGGTTCGTGGAGAGGACGGTCGAGTGGAGATCAATCGGTTGACCTGCGTGGACTGCGGCCTTTGTCTCAATGCCTGCAGCCAGGGAGCGATCTATCGGATCAGCTGACAAAAGGGGCACGGTAGACGGGGGAGAAGTTGGAACATGTTGAGGGTTCAGATGGTCATTTCAGGGGTAGGAGGGCAGGGCGTGCTCCTCGTGACGCGGATCTTTTCTCAGGTTGCCCTCCAGGAAGGATACCCCCTCATCGGGTCAGAGGATCATGGAATGAGCCAGAGGGGGGGATCCGTGATGACCCATATCAAGATCGGCGGTTTTGAGAGCCCCTTGGTCAGGAAAGGGGCGGCCGATCTTCTTTTCTCTCTGGAAAGGAACGAAGCCTACAAGACACTCCATTTTCTAAGACCGGCGGTGGGCGGGCTAAACGGGGGGATAGGTTTCATTAATGCCCCTGATGGGGATTACATGGACCACCGCATCAGGGGCTATCTCGAGGAACGAGGGATCGAAGTCCACATTTTTGGGGCGGACCAGGTGGCCAAGGAGATGGGAGCAGTCCAGTCGGCCAATATCGCCCTCATCGGGTTTGGCTGCGCACACCCCCGCTTCCCCTTTTCTCCTGAACGTGTAAGGATTGCGATCGAGCAGGTGACGGCCGAGCGTTTTCGGCAGGTGAGCCTCAAGATCTTCGACCAAAGCCACTCTGAAGGCCGAAGAACCTTCAAAGCGAAAAGCTGACCCCCTCTTCGGCCCGAAAATAGAAATCCCTCCCATTCCGTCTAAAATCGAAAAAAAAGGGAAATCCCGTCGCTCCCCTTACGGGAGCTTGGTTCTTCGGGCCATAGCCCCTCCCAGATGGGCAGGATGTTTCTTCGTTGTTTGACATCCAGGGGGTGAGTGAATATCATTAGATAGCCTGCGAACCTTAAAGGTTGGAGGTTGAGGGCTGAAGGGAGAAGAATAAGTTCTACGCCCCTTGACCAAGCCCTCGTAAAGCCAAAGATTTTCATGGTTCGTCCTGCCGGGCATGGGCAATGGGATCGATTTGAGACGAAGGGGTCTACGCCTCCGAAGGGGTTTTCACCGTAGGGCAGAGGTTTACCCAGCCCTTTCACTGCGGAGCTCCGGAGAGGAAGCCCCTACCGGAACCCCTTTTGCAGCGATTTTTGCAACATCAGGGTTTATCTCCCCGTGAGGGGTTGACGGTTTTCGCCAGATGGAATCGATTTCTTGGAAAAGGAGGTTGGAAGGTATGTGGCAAAGAGGAGCTCGAAAATGGGTGTGGGGCCTTGTGGCCATTTTTGTCTTGTCAGGCCTTTTCTTCTGTATCAACAGCGAAAGAGCCGATTCTTCGGCGAAGAACGACCGAGACAAGCTGACCACGGCCAAGTCTTTAGGCCAGGCCTTCGTGGAGGTGGCCAAGAAGGTTCAGCCGGCAGTGGTTCATATCCAGACTGAAAAGACGATTTCGGTTCGTCCCGACCCGTTCTGGTTCGGAGACGAGTTCTTCAAGGGGAGTCCCTTTGAGGAGTTTTTCAAGGGTTTTCGTTCTCCCCGGGAGAGAGGGAAAGAGTATCGCCACAAGCAGCGGGGCGAAGGCTCGGGGGTCATCGTCGACAAAGAAGGATACGTGCTCACGAACAACCATGTCATCGAAGGGGCGGATCGGGTGAAGGTTCGTCTCAACGATGGTCGGGAATTCATCGCCACAGTGAAAGGCCGAGATACGAGAACAGACCTGGCCGTACTCCACATCAAGGCGAAAGACCTTCCAGTGGCGACCCTGGGAGATTCGGACAAGCTGGAGGTGGGGGAGTGGGCGATCGCCATTGGAAATCCCTTCGGCCTGGAGCATACGGTGACGGTGGGCGTGATCAGTGCGAAAGGACGTTCCGGTTTGGGAACGGGGACTTATGAGGACTTCATCCAAACCGATGCCTCCATCAACCCCGGCAACAGCGGTGGGCCCCTGATCAACATCGATGGAGAGGTGATCGGGATCAACGTGATGATCATCTGGCCGGGCCAGGGGATTGGTTTCGCCATTCCTATCAATATGGCGAAGCAGATCCTTGCGGATCTCATCAAAGAGGGCAAAGTCGTTCGGCCATGGTTGGGCATCCGGGTCCAGGACCTCACCGCCGACATGGCAGAGCAGTTCCAGGTGAAGGATCGGGAGGGGGTGCTGATCAGTCAGGTTGAGCCTGGAACGGGTGCTGAGAAAGCGGGACTCACCTCGGGTGATATTATCAAGAGCGTGGACGAAAAAGCGGTCAAAAACGCTTCCGAACTGATCAAAGAGATTCAAAAGAGGAAGGTCGGCCAGAAGGTCAGGCTGGGACTCATCCGAGATGGGAAAGAGATGACGGTGGAGGTGAACCTGACCGCGATGCCGGAGAAGACGGAGATCGCCATGGAGAAGGAAGAGGCGGAAGAGAAGATGGGGGCTCGGGTTCAAGAGCTCAATCCGCAACTTTCGTCCCGCTACCGAATCTCCGGAGTGAAACGAGGGGTCGTGGTCCTGAGCGTGGAGGAGGGAAGCCTCGCCGAGGAGATGGGCCTTCAAGAGGGCGATGTGATCCTCGAGATCAACCGTAAGAAGATCGAAACGGTCAGAGATTTCGAGAAGGCCATGAAGGATGCCAGGATCGAAAAGGGGATCCTCCTTCACATCCACCGAAAGGGCAGCAGTTTCTATCTCACATTCAAGAAGTAGGATTGAGCCTGATGTTGCAGAAATTCCTACCACAATGAGCCTCGGAGAGGGCCCCAGGGGTCCTCTCCGAAGCTTCGCTATACCACCTCTGGCAGGGCTAAGTCCTGGTCTTGAGCTGAAAGGTTCGGTTCTATCCCCTCCCCACCGTTTCTCCCCGAATTTCCTCCTTCGATGTTTCTCGACCCTTCACGTGGTTTCCTTCGTTGAAAAATTCCCTACCACGGCTTAGCCGCTTCAGGGAAATGAAGAGCCCCTTCACGGGGCAAGGGATCGTCCTGGGCTCCTCGGAGGCAAGTCTCGGAGGGTTTTTGCACGGATTCAGGCGTTGCGGTCTTGACACGGACCGCTTCTTCGATTAGAATGCAACAAATGTTGAATGAATGCTCAAAAGAGCAAAACGCAAAGGAGGAGCGAAAATGGTTAAGAAAGTCACCTACGCCATGGAAGAGATGTCCTACCCCGATGTGCAGGCGATTCTGAAGACGACGGATATCGTCCTGATCCCGATCGGCAGCCAGGAGAAGCACGGACCTCACATCCCCTTGTCCACCGACTCGATCGCGACGATCATGACGACGAAGCTCGCTGCCGAAAAGGCCAAGGTTCCTTATACGCCCATGATTCCTGTGGGCTATTCCCCCCATCACATGGGCAGGGTGAATCAGGGCATCGGGACCCTCACGTTTACGGGAGAGACCTTGAGACGTATCGTTTACGAGATCGGACGGAGTCTCATCTTTCACGGTTTCAACAAGCTGATCTATGTGAGTCAGCACGCCTCCAACTCCAAGGTCGTGGACGAGGTGCTTCGGCGGCTCCGTTACGAAACAGGCTGCTTTGTCGCTTGGTATCTCACGCCCACGGAACGGAAAACACAGGTTATCAACGATATCCTCGAGGAGAAGATCGCCTGGCATTCGGGAGAGATGGAAACGGCCCAGTGCCTGGCTTACGACGAATCGATCGTTCACATGGAACGGGCCAAGAAACATACGGCTCATGCGCCGGCCTGGATGGGTCCGGCCTTCGCCAAAACCGACGGCGTTCCTACGGTGATCTTCCAGGGTTCGGAGAACATCACGATCCCCATGGAACATCACGAATATGCTGAGGAGGCGACGATTGGCGATCCCTTCCTCGGTACGAAGGAGAAAGGGAAAAGGATCTTCGAAAAAGCCTCTCAAAACTTGGCTGATTTCATCGAAGAAGTGCGAAAGTTTCCTGTTGAGATCAAATGCCGGGATTACGATTTCAGAGCCTGGTAAATCTTGTGAGTATGCTCCTATTCGTCTGGACAAACAAAGGGAAAAAAATCTTCCTCGCACCTTGGGGAGAGACACTCCCCCCTCGGTCATTGCGAGGCACGTCGTGCCGAAGCAATCTCGGGGTTTATTGGCATCTCCTATTCGTTTGGTTAAAGCCGCGCAAAGTAAATCATTCTCTCCCCTTGGGGAGAGAATTGAGGTGAGGGGGCAATTTCAGGAGAGGGAGACGTCTGTCATTTCTGTTTTGAGAAGGCTTTCGTAGGGCAGACCCTTTCGGCTTGCCCGGAGTGGATCCGGCGGCAACGGACTTGCAGCGGAAACCCTCTGTGGTCGCCCTGGGGAGGCTTGGGAGGACTTTCCCTCTGGTTGGAATCGAGAAGGCGCCTCTTCCGGGATCTCCGCCGGAAGAGGCAGCTCCTTATTGTAAGGAGGTTTTCCATGGATCCGGCTGGTCGAGACGTAATCCGGGTTTCTTCCATCGAAGGCGTTCCCTACCCGCGGGCCTCCTTCTCCCTCTATACGCGGGTCGGAAACCTTCTGTTCCTTTCAGGACAAACTCCCCTTGATCCTGAGACAAGGGAGATTCCCAAAACCTTCTCGGAACAAGCTCATCTCGTTCTGAGGAACATCGAGAAGATTTTGGCCTCGGCGGGAGGCTCCCTCGATCATGTTCTCAAGACCACGGTCTATCTGAAGAGTCGCTCCTACCATAAAGAATACGACGAGATCTACCGGAGCTACTTTCCAAAGGGGTATCCTGCCCGAGCGACCGTCGTTGCCGAGATGATGCATGAGGATTTCCTGATCGAGATCGAAGCCATCGCTTGGGTTCCGGAGGCGTCCTCGCCCAAAAAGGGGGAAACGTGATGCGGCTAAAGGACAAAGTGGCCATCGTGACGGGCTCAGCCCAAGGATTGGGCTTCCACTTTTGTAAAGCCCTCTTGAAAGAAGGAGCCAAGGTAACGGTCAACGACGTCTCGGAATCCATGATCGAGAGGGCGGTCAAGGAGCTTTCGAATCTGGGAGAGGTGATCGGTGTCGTGGCCGACGTCTGTCAAACAACGGCCATCGAAAGGATGATCGCTCAGGTCGTAGACGCTTTCGGCCGCCTTGATATTTTGGTCAACAACGCGGGAGGAAGCCTTCATACCCCTCATCGGTTCGCTGAGATCGAAGAAGAACATTGGGATCGGGTCGTCGATGTCAATCTCAAAGGAACCTTCCTCTGCTGTCAGGCCGCTGTGAAGCAGTTTCGTAAGCAGGGCGGAGGAGGAAAGATCGTCAACGTCTCAGCTCTCGCAGGCCGCTGGCTCGGTTCCCTCGCCGGATGTCACTATACGGCTTCCAAGGCAGGGGTTATTGGCTTGACCCGCCACCTTGCCTACGAGCTCGGACCCGAGGGCATCTATGTGAACGCCATCGCTCCTACGATCACGATGGCAAGCCAACGGACGATCGACCTCTGGGAGCAAAGACCAGAGGAGTATCGTCAGAAGATCCTTTCCGAAATCCCCCTTCGGCGTTTGAGCACGCCGGAGGAGGTGGCCGCCGGGGTTGTTTTTCTGTGCTCTGATGAGGCAAGCTATCTCACAGGGGTAACCCTGGATATCAATGGAGGAAGGTTTTTCAGTTGATCGGAAATGATTCGAGATCGGGCCCTTGGAATTTGGCATTTCAACGGATTGCTCGACTGGACAAAAAGAAAGGAAGCGAGCGGTGATCTTTAAGAATCGGGTCAAACAGGCGTTGAGGGAAGGAAGGGTCGTATTTGGTCCCGTGGTGTCCGAGATCCGATCTCCGGGGATTGCGGTCCTCTTGGCTCGGGCGGGGTTTGATCTTTTCTTTATCGATATGGAACATTCCTGCTTCACGACAGAGACCGTGAGCGATATGATCCTATCAGCCCGGGCGGCTGGGATCTCGCCCATTGTCCGTCCTCCGAGCAGGACGTCGGCCGACTCTCTCTCGCGCCCCCTCGATTCGGGTGCGGAAGGGCTTCTCATCCCCCAGATCCAGACCCGGGAGGATGTGGAAAACGTCGTCAAATGGTGTCGTTATGCCCCCCTCGGAGAACGGGGGATGGCCCTTTCCAGGCAACACACCTTTTTTGAGGCCGGAGATGCCCGGGAGACGATGAAGCGCTTGAACGAGGAGGTTCTTCTGATCCTTCAGATCGAGCACCGAGATGCCCTGAGAAGGCTTCCAGAGCTCCTTTCTGTGCCCGGTATTGATGGGGCCTTCATCGGACCGGCCGATCTTTCCGCCTCCCTGGGCAAGCCGGGTCAAACCGAAGACCCCGAGCTCCTCGATGCGGGCCGACGCCTGATTGAGGTCTGCCGAGACTGTGGGATCATCCCGGGTATCCACACGGATTCTGTCAAGAAGGCCCGGTACTGGATTGAGAAGGGAATGAAGCTGCTGGGATTTTACACGGACATCCGCTTGATTGTGGAGATGGGCCAGAGTCGGGTCAAGGAATTGAGGGCCTTCCTTGATTCAGAGGGCTCCCGAGAGTAGTAAGACCTCCTTCTCCCGTCATTTCGGAGGATGGGAAAGACGCTGGAAGGATCGACCCAAGATGAATCCTCGTATCGAAAAGGTCAGGCTCGACGATCGGGACCTTCTTCGGATCTGCTATCTCTACTACAAAGAGGAAAAAACCCAGGAGGAAATCTCCACCCTCTTTGGCATCAGCCGGTTCAAGGTGAATCGGCTTCTCAAAGAGGCCCGGGATCGAGGCCTCGTCACGATCCAGATCCATGATCCCCTCGAGAAGCTCACCAAGATGGAGGCAAGCCTCGCCAAGAAGTTCGGCCTTCGGGGGGCGATCGTTGTGCGGATGAGTCGTTACAACGGTCAGTCGCCAGAAGAACAGGTTGGGAAAGTTGCCGCTCAATATCTGAGCCGCATTGTTCGAGGATATCGGGTTTTGGGGGTTTCATGGGGAAGGACCCTTTATCATGTGGTGACCAATGTCACCCCGGTGGAGGCCAAACACCTTTCGGTGGTTCAGATCAGCGGAGGTCTTGGAACGATTGAAGGGACCGACACGAACATCCTGACAATGATGCTGAGCCAGAAATTGGGGGCTACGGCTACCGTGATTCAGGCGCCCGTTATCGTTCGGGACCGTACGACGCGCGATACGCTTCTTCAAGAGAGCAGGATCCGGGAGGCTTTGGCCAGAGCGAGAGAAGCGGATCTCGCGATCCTGGGCATCGGGGTCGTGAATCGAGAGGGTGGCCTCTGGAAAGCCGGTTTTCTGAACGAGAAGGACGAGGTGCGGTTGAAGCGGGCGGGCGCAGTGGGCGCCCTCTGTGGCCGATTCTACACCCGAGAGGGAGAAGGCTGCGAAACAGACCTTGACGATCGCATTGTCGGTCTAAGCCTCGAAGAGCTGAGAAAGATCCATCATAAGATCGGGATCGCCACCGGGCGAGAGAAGGCCCAAGCGATCTCGGGAGCCCTGAAAGGTCGCCTGATCGACGTCCTTGTGACCGACGAGGAGACGGCCCATCTTTTGCTGGACGAAGGGGAAAAGAGGTCGAAACGATCGTCTCGCTAGCGTGAGGTGATGACCATGGAAAAGACGGTGCTGCTGATCGCCACCTTCGATACGAAGGAGGAAGAGGCCCTTTTTCTGAAGTCGAAGATCGAATCGGAGGGGATACGTGTCGTTCTCATGGACGCCGGAATCCTTGCTCCGCCTCGATCGAAGGTCGATATCCCGCAGACAGAGGTGGCGAAGCGGGGAGGGGTGTCTCTTGAGCAGCTCGTGGCCACGGGCAACAAGAAGGAGTGCACCCTCAACATGATTCGTGGAGCCGAGGCCATCACCCGGGAGCTCTACGAGCAGGGCCGCATTCAAGGGGTGATCAGCATCGGAGGTGCTCAAGGGACGGACATCGGCTGCACGGCGATGCGATGCCTGCCCACAGGGGTTCCGAAGCTGATGGTCTCCACCGTTGCAAGCGGACAGCATCAGTTCGGCCATTACGTGGGGACAAAAGACCTTACGATGATGCACTCGGTGGGCGACATCCAGGGGCTCAATTTTCTGACCAAACGGATTCTGGAAAACGCGGCAGGAGCCATCACGGGGATGGTGAGGCGTGTCGAAGGGCCTTTGATGGTTCCGGTGGGCACACCCGTGGCTCTCTCCATGCTGGGAACGACGACGATCGGCGCCCTGCGTGCGAAAAGGCTTCTCGAGGAGAAAGGGTTCGAGGTGGTGACGTTTCACCAGAACGGAACGGGAGGCATTGCCATGGAGGATATGATCCGCGAGGGTGCCTTCAAAGGGGTCCTCGATCTGAACCTCCACGAGATCGGAGACCGATGGTTTGGAGGGCTTCACGGAGCGATTCGAGACGATCGACTGGAGGCGGCTGCCGAAATGGGCATTCCACAAGTGGTTGCGCCGGGAAGCATTACGTACACCGTTCAGGGTCCTCTCGACAGTCTTCCCGAGGAGATGAAGAGGCGGAAACATTTCGCCCACGGTCCGAGCCACACCTTGGTTCGTTTCTATCCGGAAGAGCTCAAGGAGGTGGCCAAGATCGTTGCCAGCAAACTCAACAAGGCCAGAGGGCCTGTCAAAGTCTTCATCCCCCTGAAAGGTTTTTGTCTTCCGGATCGAGAAGGATGGCCGAATTGGGACCCGGAAGGCGATCGGGCCTTTGTCGATACCCTCAAGAAGATGTTAAGACCTTCCATTGAGGTCGTTGAATTGAACGCCCACATCAATGACCCGCAGTTCATCGATCCGGTCATTGACGGGTTTCTCTCCATGATGGAACCTAAGAGGTAGGCATGATGAAAAGAGGAGTCCATCCGATTCGAAAGGGAGGCAAGAAACCCTCAATCCCTCCCCTGTTGAAGTCCGAGGACGCTTCATCCCGACGGAAAGGCTGGGTGAGAAACGGGAGAGAGGCAGAGAGCGATAGGTCTTTGGCAACGGAGAGGGCATACCGGATCCGAATTCATTCGATTGGAGGAGAGGGAGGGGTCGGCGCCTCGGAGATCCTGGCCGAAGCGATCGGCACGATGACCCCTTTCCGCGTGCTTCAAAGTCCTTTTTTTGGAACCGAACGAAGCGGCGCTCCCGCGATCACCTATTTGTCCTTTTCGATGGGGCCGATCCGAGAACGGGGTACGATCGAAAATCCAAATGGAATTGTGGTCTTCAACACGAAGCTCTTCTCCGTGGCTCCGACCCTTCTGAACGGGTTTGAAAACGGAGAGGGAAGGTTGATCGTCAATACCGAAGAGGATCCTTCGGAGCTCCGCGGCCTTGCAAGGGAGATCTTCTGTGTGGACGCCACGGGTATCGCGAAGCGGTTGCGACTGGGGAGCGCTACGTTCCCTATTCCGAACACGGCCGTGATCGGCGCGATCCTGAAGGCCTACGAGGAGGTTCTGGGCCTCAAGCCTGAGGATGTGATCAAGGGGGTTGAGAAGAAGGTTCCCGTCAAGGTGAAGGAGAATATCGAGGCCGTGCGCGCGGGCTTTGAGTCGGTCCGCCGATTCGAGAGTCCGAAGGTGGTGAAGCTCCGGAAGGTTCCGCAGAAGGATCCTCCTTTTGCCGGGATCTCGACGACCCTCGTTCTTTCATCGGTGGAGAAGACGGGAAGCTGGGCCACCCTCGTTCCGAGACATCGCACTGCGATGGCACCCTGCATGGCCTACTGCCCGGCGGGGATCGACGTGCGGCGGTTCGTGAATCTCTTGGCCGAGGGACGTTTCACGGAGGCCCGAGAAGTGGTTCGAAACCGTTCCCCTTTTCCCAGCGTATGCGGGCGGGTCTGTCCCCACTTCTGCCAGCTCCAATGCAACCGGAGGTTTTGGGATGGCGAGGTGAGGATCGGACAGTTGGAGCGCTTCGTGGGAGATATGGCGGAACAGGAAAAAAGAAGTTCTTTTCGCAGGGTTCGAAGGCATCGCATTGCCATCGTAGGTGCCGGGCCGGGAGGCCTGAGCGCGGGCTGGGATCTTCTTCGCCAAGGATACCAGGTGAAGGTCTTCGAGAAGGAGTCCGAACCAGGGGGAATGCTCATTCGAGGGATCCCGAACTATCGACTTCCGGCGGAGGTGGTGAGGAGGGAGATCAGCCTGCTGGTGGAGGCCGGTTTGGAGATCGAGACCGGCATCGAGGTGGGACGCGATCTCCCTTATCCCGAGATGGCCCGTCAGTTTGATGCCATCGTGTTGGCTTTGGGTCGGCAGGCTGGTAGGCCTCTTCAGATCGAAGGGGAGATGGAGGGTCTCCAGGGGCTGATGCAAGGGATCGATTTTTTGAGACGATCCAAATCGGGCGAGGGAACTAAGCTCTTGACTCGAAGCGATCGGGTTCTGGTGATCGGAGGCGGAAACACGGCCATTGACGTCGCCGCCTCCGCTTTGCGATGGCTCAAGAAACTCGGCAATGAGACACCCGAGGTCACCCTCTGTTATCGCCGCGACAGGGCAGAGATGCCTGCCTTCCAAAGCGAAGTGGAACGGGCCGAGCGGGAGGGCATCCGGATCAGGACGCTCCTCGCACCGAAGCGGATCATCTCGGAGGGCTCCGTACTGCGGGCCGTGGAGTTCGCCCGTTGCCAATTGGGCGACCCGGATGAAAGCGGACGGAGAAGACCCGAAGTGGTCCCGGGATCGGATGTCTTGATCTCTTGTGACAAGTTGATCTTGGCCACAGGGCAGGAGATACGGTTGCCCTTTGAACTGGATCCCGGGAGTCTCTCTTTGAAGGAGGGACGGGTGGAGAGATTCGCAGGACCTCCCCTCTTTTTCCTCGAGGATTTGGGGACCGTGGCGGAGGTGATCGGTGCAGGCCATCGGATTGCTCAGGCGGTCATGGAGACCCTCGAAAAGAGATCGGAGACAAAGGCACCAAAGGAGGAAGAGGAGGTTGTCCGGTTCGAGGATCTCAACCTCAACTATTTTCAGAAAAAGCCCTCCGTTACGGTGAAAGAAATCCCTGTTGAGAGAAGCGTTTCGAGCTTTGAGGAGGTCGTTCAGCCCTACAGCATCGATGAGGCAAGGGCTGAGGCGCAGCGTTGCTTCTCCTGCGGAGCATGCAACGGCTGTGACAACTGTTTCCGATACTGTCCCGATATGGCGGTGATCAAGCAAGACGGGAGGTACGAGGTCAACCTCGACTATTGCAAGGGGTGTCTGGTCTGTTTCGAAGAGTGTCCACGGCACGCCATTGAAGTCGTAGGGGTTCCAACTCAAGGAGGGAAAGCCTTTTGGAGAGAAAGGGTCCGAAATTTCAAGATCATCGGGTGATGAAGGGAAGCGAGGCGATGGGTTATGCAGCGGTCCTGGCCGGAGCAGAGGTCATTCCGGCCTACCCGATCACGCCTCAGACGAGGATGGTGGAATGGATCGCCGAGGCGAAGGCCAAGGGGCTCTTCGATAAGCGATACATGAACGTGGAGTCGGAGAACACGGTTCTCGCCGTATGCAAGGGCGCAAGCATGGCCGGCTCCCGGGTCTTCAGTGCCTCGAGTGCTCAAGGGATCTTTTATGGGTCGGAGGAGATCCGGGCGATCTCCCGTCTGCGTCTTCCGGTGGTTTTCGGGATCTGGAACCGAGAGGAGTATCCTTGGAATCTCTGGTACAGCCAGAATGATTCGATCTCCCAGGCCTCTTCCCTTTGGACCCAGATCTTCTGTGAAAACGTCCAGGAGATCTTTGACTTGACAATCCTCGCCTTTCGACTTGCCGAGGCTTCGGATCTACCCGTTTTTGTCAACGGAGCGGGGTTCATTCTCTCCCATGCAGAGGAAGGCTTCTTCGTGCCCTCTCCAAGCCGCATTGCTCGGTTCCTGGGTGTGAGAAAGGCCAAATTCAAACTCGATAGCGGGAATCCCCATACCTTCGGAAGTTTTGTCCTGCCGGAAAACTATACGGAGCTTTGCGGAAAGATCCTTGAAGATATGAAAAAGGTTCCAGGCCGGTTCAATGCCCTGGGCAAACGATTTGGTCGATTCTTCTCGAGAACGTATCAAACGATAGAGCCCTACCGCTGCGAGGATCGGCCCGAGACCATCCTCGTGACGATGGGGGCCGATGCGACGGTGTTCAAGGCGGCTGTGGATCGCCTGCGGGAGGAAGGCCAGAAGGTCGGACTCCTCAAACTCGTTCTTTTCAATCCCTTTCCCCAAGAAGATTTCCTCCGGTGGGCTCGTACTTGTCGGGAGTTGGTCGTTCACGACCGAAACTTTGTGGGAATCGAGGGAGCCCTTCTCAAGGAGGTCAAGACAAGTCTTTTCAACCTGGAAAGAAGGCCGAAGGTGGTGGGGGTCCGGGCAGGGTTGGGCGGAAGGGATGTGAGTCGAAAGACCGTCCTGGAGATGGTCCAGGAGGCTCGAAGATCGAAAAACTTCGCGAACGTGTGGGTCGACCTCAAACGCCATCGCTTTGATCTTCGCATGAAGCCCATTGCCGACCTCGATGAAATCGCCGCAAGAGAGGACTTGATGAACCCCGGACACAGGGCCTGTGCAGGATGTGGAGCAGCCCTTGCCCTTCGCCATGTGGTCAGGCTCTTGGGGAGAAAGACCATCGTTGTCATTCCCGCTTGCTGTTCCTCTCTGATCGGAGGATATTCTCCATACCAAACCCTAAATGTTCCGGTTTTTCATGTGACCTTCTGTTCGGCGGCCTCCTCTGCGACAGGTATCCGGGCATCTCTCGATGCCCAGGGAATTCGAGACCACCACGTCATCGTATGGGCAGGTGACGGCGGAACGTACGATATCGGTCTCCAGGCGATCTCTGGCGCAGCGGAGCGAAACGAGAACATCCTCTACTTCTGCTACAACAACCAGGCCTACATTAACACGGGGGTCCAGCGCTCGAGCGCCACGCCCCTGGGTACCTTTACGGCGACAACCCCTCTCGAGAGCGGAAAGCCGGAAAAGCCCAAAGATCTGGTGGCCATTCTTGCGGATCACGGGATTCCCTATGTGGCGACGGCGAACTTGGCCTATTTCGACGACTTTGAGAGGAAGGTTCGGACGGCCGCTCAGATGACGGGGTTTCGCTACATCGAGATCTTTATCCCCTGCGCTCCGGGACATAAGGTCACCAGTTCCTCCATCATCGACCTGTCTCGAAAGATGGTGAAATCGAGATTATGGCCCCTTGTCGAGGTCACTGATTACGGGCAGAGATGGGAACTCCATGTCCCTGAAGAGACGATCCCCATCGAAGAGGTCCTAAAGGGCCAGGGTCGATTTCGGGCCCTTGAGGACTATTCACCGATAAGAAAGGCCGTTGAGGAACGCTGGCAGCGGATCTTGGCGAGGGTGAGAGATTCTTCTTCGCAGCAAAGCTGAAAAGGAACCTTTCCCCACCCGTTTCCTTGCGGAGCCCTTTTGCCTCTTACCAGCTCCATCGTCCCTGCGGGTTTGGGTTGATTTTTTCGGAGAGGATAATTAAGATTTAACCGGAAAGGATTGGGTCCCGGTCGGAAACGGTTTGAGCGGCCGGTCTCGGGCCTTTTCCGTCTTTGAAAAAAAGTTTTCTATGGATGGGAGGTGGTTGGAGAACACATCATCCTGACAACAGAGGCATGAAGCTTCGTACGATCTTTTGGCTCACGGGTTGGGTGTGGCCGACCGAAAGGAGGAGGTAAAATGAACCTCGCGGAACAGTTCGCAGATTTTACCGGGCACCAGGCCTCCAAGATGATCGTCGAACTTCTGAGGGTGGTCTCTGACGAACGACTCATTCAGCTGACCTATTTGGGCGAAAAGCTCACCTCAGACTATGAGGTCCTGGATGCGATTCGTGGTGTGCGAAACCTACTTCAAACTCCGGGTCATCCTGCCAAACAACTCTTTCGCGGTATCTTGGAATATCTGCCTCCCAAGAACCGGACCGTGATCTTTCATACCCTCTTCAATAACGCCTGGTTCCACGGAAACAAGAAGAGAAATCTGTTCGAAAAAGAGCTTGGGTTCAGGCCTCCCTTTGTGATGATCCTAAGCCCCACCTGGCAATGCAATCTCCGGTGCAAGGGGTGCTACACCTTGGGTTATCAGCGCCATCCCGGCCTACCCTACGACCTGGTCAAGAGGATTCTATCGGAAGCGATGGAGATGGGTCTCTATTTTGTGACCGTTCTCGGAGGGGAGCCCTTCATGTATCCGTCCCTTTTCCAGATGATCGAAGAGCATCCCCAGATGTTCTTCCAGGTCTACACGAATGGGACCCTTATGACGTCCGAAAAGGCTCAGAGGCTCTCCGAACTCGGCAATGCGATGGTCGTTTTGAGTTGCGAAGGCTATGAGGAGGAGACGGACCGGTGGAGGGGGCCGGGGGTCTACAGGAAGATCATGGAAGCGATGGATCATCTGCGCGAAGCAAGGGTTCTTTTCGGTTCCTCTGCCACGGTGACGAGAAACAATGTCGAAGTCGTTTCCTCGGAGGAATGGATCGATTTCCTCCTCTCCAAAGGCGTTATTGCGCAGATGTATTTTCTCTACCTCCCAGTGAACGGCCAGGGAGATATGAACCTCATGGTCACGCCCGAGCAACGAAACCACCTTCGAAAACAGGTGAAATACTTCAGGGCGACGAAACCCCTCTTTGTCCTCGATTTCTGGAACGACGGACCCCACGTGAAGGGTTGCATTGCCGGAGGCCGAAGATATTTTCACATCAACGCCAATGGCGATGTGGAGCCTTGCGTTTACACCCACGTGGCCATGCACAATATTCGGGACGTTTCCCTTGCAGAGGCCCTTGATAGTCCCCTCTTTCGTGCAATCCGAAGGAGGCAACCCCATAACGAAAACCACCTTCGACCTTGCATGATCATCGATAATCCACACATCTTCCGGGAAGTGATCGAGGAGACGAAACCTTACTTCACCCACAAGGGAGCGGACGAGATCGTTAAAGATCTCGGACCGGAGATGGATGCTTACGCCGCTCGTTATGCCGACCTGGCCGAACGCGTTTGGAGAGAAGAGTATCTCAAAACTCCGAGTGCGAAGACGTGCTGGACCTCTTCGCTTCAAGAGATCGCTCCGGCTTAAGGGAGGTCCTTTCGGGACGAGGACCCAAAGAGAAAGGGGGAAGAGAGCATGAAAAAGCCCACACCCAAAAGATCTTCCGAGAAACCCGGTCCGGAGGAATGGAAACGACAGATCGCCCAGCTTAAGAGGGAGACAAATGTCCGAGTAAGAGATCTTGAAAAGCAGCTCAAAAGCGAGCAGGCCGAGTCCGAGCGGAAAGGGGAGGAACTGGAGCGTCTTCGAGGGGAGCTTGAGAAGAAAAAACGGGAACTCGAAAAGAAGAAAAAAGAGCTCTCAAGCCTGAAGAAGGAGAGCGCCTTGAAAACCGAGGCCCTTGAGTCCCGGGTAAGGGAGATCGAGGAAGAGCTCAAGAAGAAAGACGAAGAGATGGAGCCCTTGAAAGAGCTTCTCCAGGCAAGGGAGCAGGAGCTTCGTCAGAAAACGGAAGAGGTGGCATACAAGAATCAACAGCTCGCCTCGAAGGATTTGGAGCTCGACGCGTATCGGAAGACCACAGAGGAGCGTATCTTCCAGCTTGAAGCGAAGCTGAAGGAATGGGAGGCCAGGGTGGGACAGGGCTAAACGTTTCACTTGGAGCCGGCTCTCGGGTCGATTTTCTTCAGAAACGAAACACGCCTGTTCCATGACGAAGTCCGAGGAGGACGGCCTGGAGGGGGAGGTAAGGGTTTTTGTTGCCGCGGGAGCGGTTATCGCAGATTCCACGAAGGGTGAAGTCCAGCAGAGGTAATGGAACTTGGTACGGAACTTCCTCAAGGTGGCGCTCCAAACCCTCTTTGGCGCCCTCCCCTGGCCCCTTTGTGCAGGGATTTCGCAACATCAAGGCAAGGCTTTTCTTACCCCCAAGCATACCCCCAAGCACTTGGACTCAGGCCCGCCGATCTTCCGTCTCCAAAACCCCTTGACAAATGAGGCGAAATGATTATTTTTTATTTCCAGAAAATTTCTGGGCCTCCTTTTCCGAGGAGGCAACGAAGAGCGTAAGCCGTTAAATCCGTTATGATTCTCCTTCTATTCGGCTGTTCCTCGCAAAATGAGGGGAAAAAGGAGACGGGATTCATCTTTGCCCGGAGCAGAGCGTTTCCTGTCCTCCGGGGATAGACCCCTCCGTTCCATTTCTGGATCATTGCTAAAAGGAAGGCGACCGATGGAGGTTGTTGAGACCGAGAAAGAAAGGTTCGAGCCCCCCGAGATTCAACAACGACTTCAGGTTCAACTCTCCCGCGTGTTAACGCTCAGAGGAAAGGAGAGGATGGAAGCGATCTTGCGCTCGGAAGCGCCCCGGGAGCTTTTCCAATCCCTTCCCGAAGAAGAAGCCTATCTGACGATCAAGGAAATCGGCGAGCAGGATGCTCTGCCGCTTCTCTCTCTTTTCTCTCCGGAACAGTGTCAGTTTCTTCTCGATCTCGAGCTTTGGAGAGGGTACGAACTCCAGACGGATAAGGTAGCACACTGGCTGCCTCTTCTCCTCTCTTGCGACGAGGACGCTCTCGAGCAGTGGCTCGCAGAACTGGATGAGGATACCCTTCTCCTTCTTCTGAAGAAGCTCATTCGCCTTCACGTGAAAAACGGGGATGAACCCCTGGAGATCAAAGGAACAACGGAGACCCTTTTCACCCTCGATGGGATGTATTACGTTGAGGTCTTGGTTCCAGCCTTCCAGACTCAGGTTGAGAATCTCTTGAGGTATCTGGCCCGAAACGATCTTCGCCGCTATTGGGACATCCTTCATCAAGTGGATGCCGAAATCCTGGCCGAACTGGAAGAGCGAGCCCTTCACTTCAGGGAGGCAAGGCTCGAAGACAAGGGGTTTCCACCTATGGAAGAGGCTCTCGCCCTTTTCCAGCCGCTTCATCCCGAAAGGTTGAAAAGGATGCTGGAGGCCCGAGAGATCCATTTGCCTGGTCTGCCCGAGAAAAAGCCTCTTCCTTTTTACCCCCTCGTGCTCCAAGATGAAACGATGTTCTTTTCGCTCTGTCTCAAAGAGGTGGAAGAGGAGACGCTCCTGGAGCGGCTCAAAATGGAGTTGGCCTACATGGCCAACCAAGTGATGATCGCAGATCAACCCGAGTCGATCGAGGTCTCCACGATTCAAAGGAGCCTGAGTAAGGTTGGAGGATATCTCAGCGTAGGATTGGAGTGGCTTTCTGAAGGGGATGTGGAGAAAGCCAAGGGGTGGATCGAGCGCGTGCCCCTCAAGTACATCTTTCAAGTGGGTTTCCGGGCGTCCCTTGAGCTCAACTGGAGGGCCAAGAGAATCGGGCAGTGGTTTGCCGATCGGGCAGTTCCTCTTTCCTTTCTGGGGTCTCCTTGGGAGGAACGGCTTGCGGGGGTTCTGAAAAAGAAGCCCCTCTTCTTTGATGAAACCTCCGTGGAAGGCTACCGTGAATTTCGCACGCTCAGCGAGATCGGGTCTCTTCACCACGATCTCGACCGGATCGAAACCCTCATCCGGGTGGTCTCTTTCGTTTCCTCCTCCTCATGGTCGGAGGGGTTCTGTTGGAAAAGGGTTCTTTTGAGAGCCTTTGTCGAGGAAGAGATGGAGCCGTCGCTTCTGACCGATTCGACCTTGGTCGAAAGGGGGATCCTGGGGTTTTGTGCCGCGAGGTGGGAGAAAGGGGCTCTTCGAGAACGATTGATGAGCTGGCTTCAGAGGAAGACGGGGACGGCTTCCGATAGGAATCTGTGGGCTCTTCTGGAGGAGATTGTGGAATCCCTTTTGGACGAGATCCGTCCTGCCCGTTGCGGAACGGAGTCCGGCTGAGGGGGCCTTGACGGGATGCTGGAGAACGCGGTAACGATATTTTCACCGTAGCCTTTGGCACGGACTTTCTTCAAAAGGGAGGCTTTGTCATGGCTGAAATCTTATCTCAGAGACCTTCGGCATCGTGGCAGGCCTGTGTGACCACGATCAAATGCGATGCCATTGAGGAGTACGTTTCGATTTTGGTCAAAGGAGATTGGACGTCGAGCTGCACCTGGTACAAACAGTTCAAATCTTCCGATGAAAGCCAGAAGAAAGGGAAGGTGGACAAAAAGACGAGGCAAAGGATAGCCCTCTGTCAAGGGCCGCAATGTCACCGTGTGACGGACTACCGCGATCAGTTGCTCCGGGAGGAGCAGGAAAGACGTACACCCCCGCAGCAGACATCCTCGGGTTCGATCGCTTCCCCTTAAGAGGGAGGAGGAAGCCCAAAGGTTCTCCGGCTCTTAAGGGCCGAGAGTAGCCCCTTTTGAGGATACCGGGCCGTTGCATTGTGGATCCCCGGAGAGGACGCCCCGGAGGCCTTGTCAAGCGGGTCTTCTTGACATCTGCACGGTTTGCCTAAGCTTCACCAAGGTGAAGTTTCAGAGAGTTCGTCGAAGTAAGTATTTCGTTTCCTTAAGGTGCCGTGACAAGGCCTGTTTGGCGCCCTTTTCGGGGCCCCTGTGCAGCGAATGTTGCAAGATCAGGGGATATTTGGGAGAGGAAAGGAGGAGATGACTTTGGCCTTGTCAGACAAGAAGGTTCTGCTGGTCGTGCCGGAGCGAGATTTTGACGAACAGCAATACGAAAGGGTTCTGAGGGTCCTCGAATCGAGAGGGATCAAAGTGACAACCGGATCTTCGTATGTCGGAGAGATCCGGGGAATGAAGGGGAGCTCTGCTCGGGCTTCCGTGGAGCTCGGAAACGTCAAAACCTATGATTACGATGCCTTCGTTTTTATAGGCGGACCGGGCGTTCGAAAACTTGGAGAGGATCAAAAGGTGGTCAAGCTTGCCAAGGACGCTGAGTACAAGGTCTTGGGTGCCCTTGGGACGGCCTCCCTCATCCTGGCCCAGGCCGAGGTTCTGAAGGGGAAGAAGGCCACGGCTGATCGCTCCGTAGCCGAGTTCATCGAATCGAAGGGTGGACGCTTCACGGGTCAGCCGATCCAGGTGGAGGGAAAGATCGTCACGGCGGAGGGCCCGAAGTATGCCGAAGAATTTGCCAACGCCCTCATGGAAGCCCTTCAGAGGTGAACGACGAAAAAACCATCTGCCCTTGGAGAGTCCCTGGAATGAGAGGGAGCTTTCAGCAAGGCCTTTTCCCCCTGAAGAGGCTGGTGGGGAGCTTGGGGCTTGACAAAGGAGGATATTTTTTATACAAATATTTTCTATAGAAACATTTCGGAGATGAAGATTGACCAAAGAACTGACTCGGGACGAAGCGGTTTCGGAGACGATGAAGGCGCTTCGTCGCATCATGAAATCCTTTCAAGACTATTCCCAGAGCGTGCTGAGCCATTTCGGGGTGACGGGTCCCCAACTTTGGGTCCTCAAGACCCTCGCCCAGGATGGCGATTTGGCCCTTGGGGACCTGAGCAAAAGGATGTCCGTAAATCCGAGCACGATCACGGGGGTAGTGGACAGATTGGAAAAAAAAGGCTATGTTATAAGGATACGAAATCAAAAGGATCGCCGTTTGGTCAAGGTCCAGTTGACCCCTGCGGGGATGGAGCTGGTTAAAAGGGCTCCGATCCCGATGCAGGGAAAGCTGATTTATGGATTGAGACGGTTGAAAAAAGACGAACTTTATTCGATATATAAGGCTGTGGCAAAACTGGTGGAAATCATGGAGGCGCACAACGTCAAGGTTACGTTTCTGTTCGACCAGGAGGAGTAGCGCTCAAGGGTGAGGCAATCGTCCTTCCCCGAAAGACAATCTTTTCGAGCGCATGGGGACCCTGGCCCATGCGCGATCATCATAGAAGGTATTGAGCATCCCCTATCAGCAGACCGCATTTGGGGAAACCGAAGGGTTGTCTCAAAGGGACGATGCGTTACCGCTCGCGCTCGAAGAGGCCTTTGGATGACGGACCAGAAGGGCTCTCGCCATGGGTTCTCTGGGAGGTCAGATGTGCGTTCCTTCCCTATTGCTTCCATCAGAACCAGGATAAAGGAGTGAACGTTGTTTCGGCTTGGGCGGAGACAAGGAGACCTTTAGACTCGGAGGGACCAAGGACCGGACAGGCCGAAACGGGATTTTGACGACCGAGCTGTACACGAAAAATCCCTTTTCCCGCGAGGGAAAGGATCACGGGTTTCGTGGCGGTCATAGAGGAGGGAGGTGATATCAGGGTGAAATGGGTGACGACTGGGCTTGCGGTGGTGTTTCTTCTGACAACCCTCTTTCTTCCAGCTTGTGAAAACAAGGAGCTGAAACAGGAGAACGAGGCCTTGAAGAAGCAGATCGAATCCCTCAATCGCGAGAAATCCCAGCTTGAATCGCAGTTGAAGGAATCGACAGCTAAGAGCTCGGAGTTGACGGCAAAGGTGGAGGAACTCACCCGGGTCAACGAAGATCTTAAGGTGAAGGCAGAGGAACTCGCCAAGGCGAATGAAGCGCTGAAGGCGAAGGTCGAGAAGAAAGCCCCCGCGCAAAAGAAGATTTCGACAAAAACCACGAACAAAACGAAAGAAAGGAGAGAGAAGAGATGAGAAGTCAGTGGAAGTATCTTGCATTGGGAATGTTGGTTTTGGCCCTTCTGGCCGGATGTGCAAAACAGCCGACCGAGGAATTGACTGCGGCTCAGAAGGCAATCGAAGACGCGAAGGCGGCTGGAAGCGCAAAGTACCTGCCCGATGAGACGAAGAAACTGGAGGAGGCCTTGGCTGCAGCTCAGAACGAGATCAAGACCCAGGCGGATAAGTTCTTCATCACCCGAAGCTACGACAAGGCCAAGCAGATGCTGGCCCAGGTGAAAACGGATGCCGAGAAGGTGAAGGGAGGCGTGGCTGCGAAGAAGGAAGAGGCGAAGAAGAACGCCATGGCTGAACAGGAAGCCGCAAACGCCGCATTGAAAGAGGCGAAGGCCCTCTTGGCGAAGGCTCCAAAGGGGAAAGGGGCGAAGGCCGATATCGAGGCCATGAAGGCGGACCTCAAAGCCGTTGAGGATGGGCTTCCCGAGATTCAGCAGTTGATCGAGAAGGAAGACTACCTCGTTGCCCTGGATAAGGCCAAGGCCGCCAAGGAAAAGGCCACCGGTGTCGCGAACCAGATCAAGGAAGCCATGGAAAAGGTGAAAGGAAAAAAGAAGTAGCCCATGGTGCTTCTGACACCTCGGAGCAAAAGAAACCCCAAGATCTCGCTCTGCTTGGGGTTTCTTTTGTCTCTCTTCCTTTTTGGATGTAGCGATCCGCCCCTGCCTCCCGAGGCGGGCGAGGCTGAAAAGATGGCCTTTGCCCTCTGGAAGGCAGAGGCATCTCATTTCGCCCCAGAAGAATATCGATCCTTTGAGACCACCCTCCAGGCGATCCGGGAAGATCTCATCCGCGAGCGGTCCCGATTCCCTTGGTTTCAAGAGTACGAGCCGATCGCTCAAAGACTGAGGTCCCTCTTGAAGCAAGGGGAAGAGATTCTTAAGAAGGTCGAGGAACGTAAAGAGGCCAAGCGCCTTGAAACGGCGAGTCGTCTCCGGGAATTGGAAGGTCGCATCCAGGGGCTCGAAAGGTGGAGCTTTCATCTGAACGAGGGAAGGCTCGCCAGGAGAAGCCTCACCAAAGCCAGTTTAACGCTGAAGGAGGCAGGCTTTGCTCTCGACCGGGGGAAGTTCGACGAAGCCGCTTCGAGAATCGCTGCTGCCCAGAGGCATCTGGCCTCAGCGGAAGAGACGCTTCTTCCCATCCTCAATCGGTTTTCGGACAGACGGCTCCTGAGAAGGTGGAAGAGTTGGGCAGACGAGGCCGTTTCAGAGTCCCGTGATCGAGGAAACGTCGCCATCGTGGTGGACAAGCTTGCCAGGCGCCTCGTCCTTTACAAAGAGGGCCGGTCCTACAAGACCTTTGGCATAGGTATCGGTCGAAATGGTCTGGCGGATAAACTGAGGGCCGGGGATGGAGCGACACCGGAGGGGCTCTATCGGGTGATCAAGAAGCTTCCCTCCAGTCGATATCATAAAGCCCTTCTTCTAAATTATCCCAACGAGGAAGACCGCAGGGAATTTCAAAGGCTGAAGAAACTGGGACGTTTGCCGAAGGGCGTGGGGATCGGCGGACTGATCGAGATCCATGGAGGCGGAAAAGACGGGATGACCTATGGCTGTGTGAGCCTTGAAGATCGACAGATGGACGAGCTTTTCCATTTGGTTCCAGTAGGCACCCCTGTCGCCATTGTGGGAACGGTCTTTTCAGGAGCAGCGATACCGCTGCCCGGGGAGAAACAGAGCGATGATTAAGAAAGCGATCCTTTTCCCCCTTGTGGGCCTGCTTCTCTTTCTTCTGGGCGTGGAACTCACCGCTTCCCTCCTCACCACGAACGGGCGTAGCGAGGCCTCTCCGGAAAAGGTCGTCCCCCTCCATGTCCTTATGGAGAAGAACCGAATCCTGAGGAAGAAGATCACAGACCTCGCTCCCAGAGGGGTTTACATCGTGATCGACACAGGAAGAAACCTCCTCTACCTAAGGGAGGGAAATCGGACCCTTCTTCAGGCTGTCATCTCGAGCGGAAGCGGTAGCATCTTGAGAGATCCCGAAGGAGGGAGACAGTGGGTCTTTGACACGCCCCGGGGAGAGTTTGAAGTGAAAGCCAAGGTCACCGGGCCGAAGTGGATCAAACCGGACTGGGCCTTCATCGAAGAGGGAGAGAAGATCCCGAAGGATTGGAAGCAACGGGTTGAAGAGGGGGTTCTCGGAGACTATGCCTTGGGGTTTGGCAATGGCTACTTCATCCACGGGACCCTCTACAAACGCCTCTTGGGAAGAAACGTGACGCACGGGTGTATTCGGGTGGGAGACGAGGAACTTTCGACTCTTTTCAAGATCGCCCGCGTTGGAACCAAGATCTACATTTTCTGAACAACGAACCATCAAGTCTTTGGCCGCCGTAACGAACCCTAAGGTGAAGATCCTCCTCTTCCGGAGAGCCTTTGAAACGTGAAAAAGATCGCTCGTCTCTTTAAGCTTCTCCTCTTGCTGGGTTTGATCTTTCCTTCCCTCGGAACGGATCCGAAGATCTCGGCCGAGGAAGACCTGCGCCAACGGATGAAGGCTCTCAGGGAGGGAAACCTTCTTCTGGAGGCGGAACGTCGGTTGGCTTCAAAGAAGGGATCGTACCTTGTTCTGGATCTCCGGAGGAATTCAGGAGAAGGGTCTGCGAAGCTCGCCATCAAGAACAGGGGAATCGTTCTAAGGGAGTTATCCCTCCTCCGCTACAGCCTTCGAAAGAGCAAAGGGTTCGTTTTCGAACCGATGGCCTTGGCCCAAAAGGGAACCTTCTTCCCCCCCAAAAGAAAAGAGATCAAACCTGGTAAAACCGATGGAGCTGAAGAAAGCTCAGGCGAGCTCGACTTTCTCGAGCTCAAGGACATGCCCACAAGCTACAAGCTCGTGTTCAGCGAGACCCTGTTCGTAAGCGTCGGGGCAGCCCCACAGGACTTACCCTCAAAAGTCTTCCACACCGTTCGTTCGGTGGTTCGACACATTTTTCACTCTTTGGTCCTTATCTGGAGCCATATCAAGGGAAAGGAAGTGGCTTTCATCGAGATCACCCTGGCCAAAGAGGATGCCCAAGCCCTCTATTGGTCCTCTGAAATCGGGATGAACATACTCGTGATCCAGTGAGGCGCCCTTGAACCTTCCTCTCTCGGGGTTGGAATTAGCTCCCGAGGCTTCATCCCTTGAACGGCATGTCTTGCATTTTTCGGGTTTTGCCTCATAATAGAAACATATCAGGGTGGGAAGGGGGATGGACCTATGAGAGAAATCGAAAGGTTTGAAGGATGCTCGACGGCATTGGTGACGCCCTTCAATCGAAAGCGAGAAATCGACTTTGAAGGGTTTGAGAAAAATGTCCTTTTTCAGATAGAAAACGGGGCGAACCTTGTCCCTACCGGGACGACGGGCGAATCGCCGACGCTCGATTGGAGAGAACATGATCGGGTGATCACCAAGGCGGTCAAGCTGGCAAAGGGTAGAGCCTTCGTGATTGCCGGGACAGGCTCAAACTCCACACGGGAGGCTCTGAGGGGAACGAAGCATGCCGTCGAGGTGGGAGCCCAAGCCGTGCTCCTGGTCGACTGCTACTACAATGGTCCTTCGTCCCTTGAGCTGAGGACCGAGTATTATGAAGTGATCGCTAAGACCTTCCGCAAGACCTACGTCATCCCCTATGTCATTCCGGGGAGGACCGGAACCAAACTCGAGGTCGAGGATCTGGCCATTCTTCATCGTAAGTTTCGGAATGTGAGAGCTGTGAAGGAGGCCACAGGAGACCTCGAGCGCATGGCCAAAACAAGGACCCTTCTCGGTGAGGATTTCGATATCCTTTCGGGTGACGACGATAAGACCTACGAGATGATGACCCGCGGCGACATCCGTGCTTCGGGGGTGATTTCCGTCATTTCGAATATCGTGCCAGGTCCCATCCGTGAGATGGTCGAGGCCATCCGGGAAGGCGATCAAGCAAAGGCCGACCGCCTCCGGGAAGTTCTTGATCCCCTTTTTAAGCTGGTCACGGTCCATACGGTCGAGTCCTACGAGGGGTTTGAGGTGCCCTGTAAGTTTAGAAATCCTCTCCCCATCAAAACGATGATGAACGCTCTGGGATTGCCCGCCGGACCCTGCAGGCCTCCCCTTGGTAAAATGACTCCCAAGGGCAAGGAGATCATCCGAAACGCCCTCAAGAGGGTTTACGAAATGGACCGGAAGGTTTTTGCCCCTCTCGAAGATTTCTACAAGGTCAAGGTCGAGGAAAGGCTTACCCTTGATCGTTACTGGAAATAGGCTCGATCGAATTTGGCCCCCGGGTCGCTTCAATGGAGTTGTGGAAAGGACCTCCTCGCGGTGGCGGCATGGAAGGATGGGCGAAGCGAAATGAAGGGGACATTCGCAGGGGTGGCTCCTGTTACGGATTTAGCCCGAATTGCGGATTGAAAAGAATGGCGCAAATTTGGATCCTCTCAAGGAAGCTTCAAAAATCGAGCTCAAAATGGTAGACGCCTTCCATATCCAAGG
>Ga0123519_10001140_pt1 | contig 45900 bp, 42 predicted proteins | sample YelNatPaOPRAMG02_FD_87396 | JGI IMG/M metagenome (GOLD analysis project Ga0123519, IMG submission 87396) | Hot spring microbial communities from Yellowstone National Park - Yellowstone National Park OP-RAMG-02 (version 2) | ecosystem: Environmental > Aquatic > Thermal springs > Hot (42-90C) ...
ATACTTTAGTTAAACTATACTCTCAAGTCAAGAAGTAAATTTTGATTAACTTATATGGAGATTTTTGATTAATTACGTCAATTGCAAGAAGAAAGGCTAAAGACTATGATTAGAAGTATCTCTGGACTAACAAACATAACGCGGAATAAAGCAGTGAGATCTTTGAAATTTATTATTTCCATTCTGGTCATTGCCGTTATTTTGGGTGTAGCTTTTCAGTATTACCAGAGCCTGCAAGAAACTGCACCCGAAACACCAGATCAAAGCTATCTGGAGGTCAAGTTTTTTGATCTCGGACAGGCTGATTGTACCCTGATACGCAACGGAACCCATACCATGTTGATTGATACAGGTGCCAACCAGACGGCTTCGAAGCTGGTGGGAATTCTAAAAAGTATGGAAATTTCCAGTATTAATGTACTGGTTGGCACTCATCCACATGAAGACCACATAGGTGGAATGGATGCAGTTATCAAACAATTTAAAATTGAAACTATTTACATGCCCGATGTAGTTACCACCACACAGACTTTTTCTGATGTCCTTGACGCCATAGAGGCAAAAGCGCTTAAAATTACCCATCCTGAAGCAGGGACGATTTTTGATTTTGGTTCTGCTCGCTGTACTGTTCTGGCTCCTAACAGCACACACTATGAGGATATTAATAACTATTCAATCGTCATAAAAACAGACTTTGGTAAGAACTCTTTCCTCTTTATGGGTGATGCCGAAAACACATCCGAATTGGAGATGCTATCAAAAAAATATGACCTGAAGGCAGATGTATTAAAGGTTGGGCATCATGGCAGCGATAGTTCAACCGGAACTGAGTTTCTGAAAGCTGTGTCTCCCCGGTATGCTGTAATATTTATAGGTAAGGATAATGATTATGGTCATCCTTCGGCCCAAACCCTGCAAAAATTGAATGATAATAATGTAATAATTTTCCGCACAGATTTGAACGGGACGGTTACCGTCAAATCCGATGGAAACGATTTAACCTTTACCACGGACAGGTAAGCGATATGAAAAAAGTTGTTATTGATAGATTTGAAGGTGAAATGGCTGTCTGTGAAAGAGCCGATAAAACCACTTTCAACATTGCCAAACAGCTTCTGCCTCCTGAAGCAAGAGAAGGAGACGTACTGATAATGGAAGATGATCGTATCTGTATTGATATTGAGGAAACCCAAAAACGCCGGGTACGTGTTGAGAAGATGATGAAGCGGATACAAAAATGACGATGTCCCATCTTTCTGCCTTTGAAAAACCTCTATATGCTTAATTTTCAAAACGTCGGGCTGGCTGCATTTTTCCTCTGCTATTAAAGTACCATGCTGAATGGTACTTCCTGCATATTTTCATGCCAGAGTTAAAGAGTATACTTAAATATATCAAAGATACTTAGATATAAGTTGATTTATTTCATTTTATCTGCACGGGAGGTGAATATGCGTACAAGTACCAAAGAAGTTCTGCTGTATGAAACATGGTATAAATTTAAAGCAGAATTACAGAGACGCTCAGGGCTGGTACTCTTGAATCATCTCTGGATGCAGGTCAAACCCAGAGAACCCCTTCCCTGGTACGAATTTCAAATGAAAGAAGCTCTGGCAAAATTATCGTCTAAAATCCAGAGGCTTACTATCTGCCCGCGTTGTGGTGGGAATCTCGTACTTGATCGGGATATAGATGGCTATTACAAGCGCTGCATTCAATGCTCTTTCTATATAACTATTGAAATTGCCGAGACACAAAGGGAAAAAGTACATCAGAATAAAATTTATCCCTGGAAGATGCTGGTAGAAAATTCCGCTCCCAGCAAGAATTAGGAGCGACAATCGGAGAAACTGAGGGGATAATCCTCGTTTAATTGGCTCACTCTTCTGAAAAATTGTCTATTCAAATCGCTTTCTTAATAATTGCAGGATAGTGCTTTCTTTCATCTCATGATCTGAAATCAAATTGCAAAGGTGAGTCACTAGGGAATCGAGATGGATAAGTTTTTCAGAAAATTCTTGCAACGAACTGTTTATCAGGATTTCGTTAACCTCTTTAAGCTGTTTTAAGATATCATGATGCTCGATTTGCAGTGCTTCCATTAAGGGTTTGCCTATCAAAGCTGGCAACTGGTTTTCTTCTATTTCCCAATGTCTGCTTAGCCCTTCTTCAAGATACCCCGCTGTTTGCTTGATATTCAGATACTTCTGATTTAACCTGGCGACCTCTACCCCGGTAGTCCAGTTTAGATTCCTATTGTCGTACTGCAAGTCTTTTAGTTCAGCAAGCATAATATTTACATATCCTCTGATTCCTTCGTGGTCATTATTCAACTTTTCAATAAAATCTATGACTTCCTGCATAACCATCAACTACGATTTATATCAGGACTTGATTTTATGCTCTGAAGGATGAATTATGAGCCATTTTCTCTATACTTATTAGATATCCCACAAATTGAGTAATTTCAAGATTTCACGGATGGAGTAGTTCTGGCGTTGAGACTGTGTCAATAAAGTGTTATATTAAAATTGGCTGTAGCACCAGTAGAAAAGCAGTGTGATTTCGGCTTAAACTGTTTGATATTTTTCCTCACAACCGGGGAAGTGCTGGAATTGGCAGACAGCCTGGACTTAGGATCCAGTGGCGCAAGCCGTGGGGGTTCAAATCCCCCCTTCCCCACCAGTTTTCCTAAAACGTAATCCTTCTGGTTGGCTCTTATATGCCTGACCGCTTAAATCTGTAATAATCTCCCTTATACGGTTTGTTTCAGCATTTTTGAGCCTGAGACTTATATTGACACGTTCAGAAAATTATGCTAGACTTGGCAACAATTGAATATGCTGGTTGTATAAGATTATTGTAATAATATAAAATCACGAGAAAAACAGATATTTTATTGGTGATTTTTTCTTCTAAAAGTAGTATTTTTTCTCTCCTTCCTTTTACCTGTAATCCTGGTAATGTATTTAGTCAAAAATATGGTAATTATCGACATTCCTCAATGAAATAAAGAGTTATCGTGAATTAAGGAACGGGAGCAGGACCATGACAGCTTATATTATCCGGCGGGCAATTATCGGTATTCTTGTGCTTTTGATCGTTACCATGCTGGTTTTCCTGTTCATGCGCCTGTTGCCAGGAGACCCTTTACTGGTTTACATGGCAGGATATGATGTTCAGCGAGCCCAAAAAATTGGCATTGAAGAATACAATGCATTAAAACACCAGTGGGGACTTGATAAACCGATCTATGTGCAATATGTTGACTGGTTAAAAAACATCTTGCGTGGAGATCTCGGAAAATCAATCAAATTGCAACAAAAAATCACCTCATTGATAGCTGATGCTTTGCCTAGAACAGCTTACATTGGATTTATTTCGTTTATTATTGGTACTTTCCTCGGCATACTTTTTGGGGTCATCTGTGCCTTGCGACGCGGAACCTGGATTGATAATTTGATTACCACTGTCTCCAATATAGGAATTACTGTGCCCACTTTCTGGCTCGGTATTCTGATGATTTACATATTGTCTTACAAAATGCACTGGTTACCTACCAGCGGCTGGACATCCCCAGCAGAAGATTTTGTCAAAAGCACAAAGCAGATTATAATGCCAGTGATCTGCATGAGCGTAGGCAGTATTGCAGGTCTGGCGAGGTTGACACGCTCATGCATGCTTGAAGTTATGCGACAGGATTATGTGAGAACAGCCTGGTCAAAGGGACTTAGGGAAAGGGTTATCGTATTCAGACACCAAATTAAAAACGCCATTATTCCAATAGTTACCACTCTCGGTGGTGCGCTGGGTGCGATTCTCGGAGGTTCGGTCATCATTGAAACAGTCTTCGCTATCCCGGGGATGGGAAGACTGATGACCACGGCGATTTTTGACCAGGATTACCAGATCGTCCAGGCGGGAGTTCTGATCTTTGGTGGCATAATTATTTTTTCCAATTTGCTGGTAGATATTGCATACGCGTGGATTGACCCTCGCATCAGGTATTCATAAGGAGGACGTCAGTGGCAAAAGAAATGGGATCGGTACCATCTCAAACTGGGGCTGTAACGATTCCGACAGCAATTACCGCTCCTCGTTACAGTGAATGGCGCAGGATAGCCAGAGTATTTTTTGGTAGGAAATTGTCTTTAATTGGATTTGTGCTGGTAATGATTTGGATCGTAGTAGCTATCTTTGCGCCCCTTATCGCTCCTTATGATCCTCTGGAAACACATGCTAAAGATACACTTGCCCATCCCTCTGCGAAATACTGGCTGGGAACAGATTCAACCGGGCGGGACACTTTCAGCAGGATCGTATATGGTGCCAGAACCTCATTGCTAATAGGTTTTAGCGCGGTTTTCTCCTCTGCTCTGGTAGGTACCATCATGGGACTGGCAGCAGCTTATTTTGGGGGTTGGGTTTTCACCATCATTATGCGTATTACTGATGCTTTGATGGCTCTACCTGGCATCATACTGGTACTCCTGATTGCCGGTCTGGCAGGTGGCGGAATTCCGGTTGTGATCTTTGCCCTGGGTTTTGGTGGCATCGCCATGCAATGCCGTTTGATGTGCGGGCAATCCTTAAGCGTCAAACAAAATGATTATGTGATGGCCGCCAGAGCAATCGGCATGAGCAATTGGCGCATCATGTTAACTCAGATTTTCCCGAATGCTTTTCCACCTTTGATTGTCGGTATCACTATGGGCCTGGGCGGAGTAGTGCTGGGAGAAGCAGGTTTAAGCTACCTTGGTATAGGTGTGATGCCTCCAACGCCATCATGGGGCGGAATGGTTAATGTCGGTCAGGGTTACCTTTTCTCCAATCCCGAACTCTCACTGGCTCCCGGAGCAGCATTAATGACTCTGGTATTTGGCTTCAATATGGCAGGTGATGGCCTGCGGGATGCGATTGACCCGAGACTCAGAGGTGCATTCTGAGCACAGTAATTAAAATACTCAGGAAGAAAATATGGGAAATTTATTAAAGGTTCAGGATCTAAAAACTTATTTCAAAACAGATCGGGGTCTGGTGAAAGCTGTTGATGGGGTATCCTTCTACCTGGATGAAGAGGAGATCATCGGTGTGGTCGGAGAAAGCGGTTGCGGGAAATCGGTTACCATGCTTTCCGTAATGCAACTGGTTCAATCGCCTCCAGGTAAAATCATGGGCGGTAAAGTTATCTTCGAAGGACAGGATCTTCTGCAATTTAATCCAAAGGGCGCTGAGATGCGCTCCATCCGAGGTGCTAAAATCGCCATGATTTTCCAGGAGCCCATGACTTCCTTAAATCCGGTGCTTACTATCTGCCGGCAAATAACCGAATCTCTTGAATTGCACCTGGGAATGAGCGGATATGCTGCAAGGGAACGTGCAATTGAATTATTGAGATTGGTTGGAGTTCCAGAGCCTGAAAAAAGAATTGACGATTATCCACACCAGTTCAGCGGGGGAATGCGCCAGAGGGTAATGATCGCCATGGCATTATCCTGTAATCCCAAAATACTGATTGCTGATGAACCGACCACGGCAGTGGATGTGACCACCCAGGCACAACTCCTTGAACTTATGAAAGATATGGTGACCAGGTTTAGAAGCTCACTGATTATCGTCACTCATAATCTGGGTGTGGTAGCAAGGTATGCCCAGCGTATTTACGTGATGTACGCAGGGCGGGTGATTGAGTCAGGAGCAGCTAAAGATCTGTTTAAAAATCCCCGCCATCCTTACACCTCCGGTCTGTTGAAAAGTGTACCCAGGCTGGGTGAAAAACACGGAACCAGAAAACTCGTCCCGATCGAAGGGCTCCCTCCCAATCTGATTAACATGCCAGCTACATGCGCTTTTTTACCACGATGCGCCTATAAAATCAAAAAATGCCAGGAAGAACCATGGCCTGAATTGAGACTCGCAGGAGATAATCACCATTTTGTATCCTGTTACGCTGAACTGCAGGAGAAACTATGAATACAACTTCGCAAAACAATATCATGGTTGAAGTGAAAAACCTGAAAATGTATTTTCCTATCACCAGGGGACTGTTGCAGAAGAAAGTTGGGGATATCAAAGCGGTTGACGATGTCAGCTTTGAAATCAAAAAACATGAAACCCTTGGGCTGGTGGGAGAAAGTGGCTGTGGTAAAACCACTACCGGACGCTGTATTCTGAGACTTTATAAGCCTACCTCAGGTGAAATAATCTTCGATGGGAAAAACATTTCCACTTTACCTGAAAGCAAAATCCGACCTCTGCGATGCAGCATGGGAGCCATCTTCCAGGATCCATTTGGTTCACTTAACCCGCGCCAGACTGCGGGCAGCATTGTAGCCGATCCATTGAAAATCCATAATATCGTTAAACCCAGCGAAGTCAACGACATGGTCGCCGACCTTTTCAGGATGGTCGGTTTGGATCCCAGCATGATGGACAGGGTACCGCATGAATTCAGTGGAGGGCAGCGCCAGCGTCTGGGAGTCGCACGGGCACTTGCCTGTAAGCCTGCGCTGGTAGTATGCGACGAGCCGATTTCCGCTCTTGATGTTTCAATTCAAGCTCAAATTATCAACCTGTTGGAAGATCTTCAGGAAAAACTCGGATTGACTTATCTTTTCATTGCCCATGACCTTTCGGTCGTGCAGCATATCAGCAACCGTGTAGCTGTGATGTACCTGGGTAGAATTGTAGAAATAGCCGATTCCGATGAGCTATACGAAAATCCCAGACATCCCTACACACAGGCTTTGCTTTCAGCAGTACCCGTGCCTGATCCGTTTATCGAAGAAACCCGCCAGCGTATTGTTTTAAAAGGAGAAGTGCCAAGCCCGGCAAATCCTCCATCCGGCTGTCATTTCCACCCGCGCTGCCAGATAGCTATTCCCGATTGTTCACAAATAAGACCTGAATTAAAAGATATCGGAAACGGTCACCGAGTTGCCTGCATCAGGGTTTAAAAGCGCCAGCATGATTGTATGTAAATTCTGATATATTAATGAGATAAATTAAGAGGGGCAGATAATTTACTCTGCCCCTCTTAATTGTTTAATCTTGATATCTTCTCTTAATTAGGGCTCTAGCCAGGCATGAGTATAGGCGAAAGTACCTCCCTGACCAATCGTATGCCCCTTGAGTTTTGGTGAGACAGCAGTAATGAATGGGACGTAATACAGCCATTGTACCATGGCATAATCATCGGTCATTTTCTTTGAGATCTCTTTATACATCTGTGTTCTCTTATTCGGATCCAATTCAGAAGCTGCTTTGCGAGCTAGATCAATCAGCTCTGGGGGCTCCCAGGTGCTGATCCAGGTGGTATTCTCATTTATGGGTCCATTTCTCAGGGCGCCAGCCGGATCACCAGCAGGTCCGGTATAGGTGCCACCAACAGCCCAGCCTTCCCAACCACCACCCGGCCCAACCTGGAAGCTGAACTGTGGTAAGCTCACCCGATTAAATTCCATGATAATACCGAGTTTTTTCAACTGATCCTGCAACATGGTCGGAAAATCCAACGGCATCACATCTACCATCATGCATTTGAACTTGAAGCCATTTGGATAACCAGCGGCCGTGAGCAGTTCCTTGGCTTTGGCCGGATTATAGGGATAACCCACCACATTAGGGTTATAGCAGGCTTCACTTTCAATGAAGACCTGATTGGATACTCGGCCATAACCGTAGGTAATAGCATCTACAATGGATTGCTTGTCCGAGGCATATTCCACTGCCCTGCGAACCTCGATTTTGCTGAAGGGGGAACCGGCGTTGTTGCTATCAGGCATCATGCCGATATTGAAACAGACATCATATCCTTCAAACAACTGGTAGCCCTCTTTCTTCAGCCCTGCCGCGTCTTTAGCCTGAACCCCGAGTACGTATACCTCGCCGGATTTAAAAGCTAACAACTGAGTAGTGGTATCAGGAATAATGATGAAATCAACTCCATCCAGGTATGGTTTTCCGCCCCAGTAATCATCATTGCGATCATAGCTGATGATCTGGTCTCTCTTATACTCTCTGAATTTGAACGGTCCGGTACCAATTGGATGAGAGCGCAGCCATTCGGGAGTCTGCTCCTTCAAAGCCTTCATGGAGAATTCCATGCCGCTGAAGAAATAGGCAAGGCTCTTGATTGCCGTCCAGTCGAAGCGATCTCCGAAATAAACCCTCATGGTATATTCGTCAATCACTTCCGCCCTGGAAAATGCCTTGAAATTCGCCCAAGCTTTGGTATTGATCCGTACATCCATGTTATATTTGGCTGATTCGGCATTGAAGGGAGAACCATCATGGAACTTTACCCCTCTTCTGAGATAAAATGTTACATATTTACCATCTGGAGAAATTTCCCACTTCTCTGCGAGGTTAGGCAGCAGGTTGCCCTTGGCATCCATCTTGAGCAAACCCTCTACAGCCGGATAAGCATACGTCGCATCTCCAGGATTGCTGATTTCGTCAGGATTGCCCATATTGGCTACGTTTGATCCACCGATAAGCTTCAATCTTCCACCATATCTGGGCTGTCCGCTGGCAGGTGGAGCAGTTGTCGTGGCAGTAGCAACGGGGGATGTCGTGCCAACTGGCGAAGTAACTGTTGGTGCAGTTGTTTTTGGTGCAGTGCTGGTCGGAGCTGTGGTTGCTGGCGTGGTGGTGCCTCCTCCACAGCCGGTGATGATAAATGCCAGCACCAGTAACACGCTCAGGGGAATTAAGAATTTCCTCATATAAACCTCCTCAACTTTTTAACAGTTAACCGTTAGTTCGAACCTCAGTCGACCAATATTACAAGCACTCTCAATTAATTCAGCTAAAACTTAAGAAATACCAAAATCACAAAATAAAGTTTCCAATATCTCAATTGGCATCGCCAGTGCCTTCAACCAGGGCTCAAACCTCCAGGAATAGAATCTCTAATCGATGCGAAGCGATATTTTAGTTTAATTAGTATAGCCACCTCGAATAAGAATGTCAATATGTCTGGACGTATGTGTTTAGCCACGCCAGATGACAAATTGGAAGAATTTGAATAAGTATTGTGAATCATCCAAAATAAATTAAAATATTCATTCATTTATTGAAAATCTGGCCAAAATGATCAACCAGATAATTACCCTGTATAATCAAATTATTTACAATTTTTAGATTATGTTGTAGCATAAATTAGCCTGCTACAGCTAAAATATCTAAGTCGGAGGAAATCATGAAAAGGTTAACCCTGATTTGCCTAGCAGCAGCGGTGTTACTCTCACTGATTTTCATTGCCGGTTGCGGATCAGGAGGAGGCACCGGAACACAGACGCAATTAACATCTCCAACCATCGCAGCACCAATTTACAAAATGGTTTTTACTACTCAACCGGGTGGTGCAATAGCCTGGGAGCCCTTTAAAACGCAGCCAGTAGTGACGGTGGTGGATGAAAACGGAAACGTAGTGACCAATTATGATAAACCGATCAGTATTTCGCTTTATAATCCCAGCGGCAGCGTGCAATTGTACGGTCAGATGCAGGAAACACCGGTAAACGGCGTAGCCACATTTAAAAACCTTTATATTGACGAGGCTGGCACTTACAGATTAAAAGCAAAAAGCAGTGGATTAGATGATGCTATCAGTGATCCATTTGAAGTAGCTCCGGCAAAGTAAACCATTTAAACACAGGGTGTGATTTACCGGATGGCTGATTTCTATTCAACCATCCGTTTTTTTATATAATTAATAATTAGCTGATCATTGACGGCATTTGATTTGCTCCATATAATATTGTGCCTTCAGACACTCATCATGTGGCTGATTTGACAATCATACAGGATAACCGTATACTTTTGAATCAATAAATGCGCTTCTGCTTTCTATATCTACGATTTATTGATCTGAATATGATCCTGTTCTTCAAAAAGATAATGTATCAATAAATATCAAATTTGAAACAAAGGAGTAACTGTATACGACCTATCGACTGGCGAAAAATGTACAGGTAAGAAAAGAATCTTGGGGATTGCTTTTTTATTCTCAGGATTCACACAGGCTATTATTTATAAAAAGTGGCAACTGGCTCACTCCGAAAGATCTTAACGGAGCTTATGAGCTTACCTCATTAATTGAGAACGCTGTACAAAGAACCGGCTGCTCAAGACAGGTAGCGAGAAAAATACTGACAAATCTGATGAATAACCTTTTAAAAAACAGGATGATCATCAATGAATTATGCTGATTTCCCTCTTTCTGCCCCGGTGAACGTCACCTGGGAAATAACCCACAAGTGCAACCTTAGATGTATTCACTGTTTATCTGCCAGCAACGAGGAATTGCTAGATGAACTGACATTCGAGGAATGCGTTAAAGTTGTTGATCAACTGGCCGAGTTAAAGGTTTTCGAAATAAATTTCGGCGGAGGAGAGCCATTTCTCAAGGATTTTTTCCTCGATCTGGTTCGTTACATTAATGCCAAGGGAATGGTTACCTGCATCAGTACTAACGGGATTTTCCTCAATAAAAAAATTATCAGCCTTCTGGCAAACAATCCACTCATACATGTTCAGGTTAGCCTTGATGGAGCGTCACCGGAGACCAATGACAGGATACGCGGTAATGGAACATTTGAAAAAATTGTCAGCGGTATCAGACTGCTGGCAACCAATCACATCCCCTTCTCAATCAATACTGTAGTAACATCGCTAAATTGCAACGAGCTGAACCGGATCCAGGCACTGGCAAGAGACTTTGGAGGAGAATTAAGGATTTCCCGTTTTCGACCATCGGGCAGGGCACGATCCAGTTGGAACAATCTGAAACTTGATAAATTGCAGCTTGACGCCCTCTCAGAATGGCTTGGCAACCATCCAGGAGTTTTAACTGGTGATTCATTCTTTTCTATTTCAAGCAAAGAGAGAAGTGAACTGGGGCTCGACCTCTGTGGTGCCTGTAAAATGACCTGCTGCATCGATCCGCGTGGATCAGTGTATCCCTGTGCGTTCCTGCAATCTGAAGATTTCTGGTCGGGGAATTTACGGATGATCCCTTTTAAAAAAATCTGGGATGAATCCCCTGTTTTCATTCGATTTAGAAGACTTGAGCCGGATTCATGTAAAAAGTGCCCCAGGTTCAATGTCTGCCATGGCGGCTGTCCGGCGGTAGCTTTTTACATCAATCATACCCTGAACAGCGCTGATCCAGAATGCATGGCTACTTGGAAAAATGATACTCTGGTATAAAATTCAAATATCAATTTTATGGATGGCTAAAATAAAATGAATGGACAGTTTAAATTCCTTTTTTCGCCGTTGAAAATCGGCAGTGTTACTGTTCCAAACCGGATCTCTTTTTCTGCTCACCTGACCAATTTTGCCGAGCATGGATTGCCTTCTGAAAGGCACCTTTATTACTGGAAGGAAAGAGCAAGGGGAGGAGCCGGCTTAATTATTACAGAGGAACAAACCGTCCATCCTACAGACCATGCTTACGAGCATATGGTTGAGGCTTACGATCCGGCTGTGGTGCCTATCTATCAGAAAATCACCCGGGCGATACATGAATATGAAACCCGGATCTTTGCCCAGTTAAACCATAATGGGGCTCAGGGAGATGGTAGCTGGTCAAGATTACCAGTCTGGGGACCCTCTCCCATCCCGGACACCCTTTTCCGTGAAGTACCCAAGGTCATGGAACCTGAAGACATCAGAGAGCTCATTGATTATTATTGTCTTTCCGCAAAAAATGTTAAGCTGGGTGGTTTCGATGGTATTGAACTCCAGCTTGGTCATAGCTCATTGTTGAGACAGTTCCTGTCACCACTGTCAAATCGGCGTACCGATGAATATGGAGGTAGTTTGGAGAACCGGATGCGACTGGCTCTGGAGGTAATTGAAGCAGTCAGCAATACTGTGGGCAGAGATTTTACCCTGGGAATCCGGCTCTGCGCTGATGAAATGATTTCCGGTGGACTTACCCTGAACGATAATAAGGAAATCGCTCGCAGGTTCGAAGCAACCGGGAAAATAGATTTTATCGATCTCAGTATAGCCACTTTTTACAACCTCTACCTTGTGGGTGGCTCCATGCATGTTCCACTGGGATATACAATTCCACTGGCTGCGGGCATCAAGGAGGCAGTCAGGCTGCCAGTATTTTGTACCGGGCGGATTAACGACCCTGTTCTTGCAGAAAGAATTCTGGCAAAAGGACAGGCTGATATGATCGGCATGGTGCGGGCTCAGATATGTGATCCTGAAATGGCGAATAAAGCCAGAGACGGCAAACTGGATGAAATACGTTACTGTATCGCCTGCAACCAGGGCTGTTACGGCAGGGTCGGTTTGAACAAACCGATTGGCTGCATTCAGAATCCAGCGGTAGGATATGAAAAAGACCAGGGAGCCGGTAAACTCAAACCAGCTTCAATCAGGAAAAATGTGATCATTGTGGGAGGCGGACCTGCCGGTATGAAAGCTGCTGAAGTAGCTGCCAGAAGAGGGCACCGTGTTACTCTGTATGAAAAGTCGGCTAAACTGGGCGGGCAGGTCAATATTGCCATGCTTGGAGCAGGCAGGACTGAGATTGGTAACGTGATCAGAAATACCGAAAACCAGTTAAAAAAATTACCGGTAAAAATCGTGTTGAATGAGAAGGCAACCCCTGATTTCGTCCTTGCTCAGAATCCGGATGTAGTGATTATTGCAACCGGTTCGGTGCCTTTAGAACGTCCGGTGCCCGGTGCGGAAAATCCGTTCATATTCAATGTCTGGCAGGTACTTAAAAACGAAGTAGATGTCGGGAACAAAGTATTGCTGGTTGATTACGATGGCCATCATCAGGCGACAGCGACTGCCGAATTTCTGGCAGATCGCGGTAAACAAGTCCACATGGTAACTTCCTCTCTCTTTGTTGGACAGGATTTGGGCGGAACCCAAGATATGTATTTAACCCGTCAGAGATTGCTGCAAAAAGGTGTAACCTTTACTACCGATTACGCGGTCATGGAAATTAAAAACAGGGAATTAAACGGATTTAATGTCTACTCCAACCAGTGGTATACCATAGGGGGATATGATTCCATCGTGCTGGCTATGGGCAATCGGGTAGAAGACGAGCTCTATCTGGCTCTTAAGGGTAAGGTCAGGGAACTTTATCGCATTGGAGACTGTGTAGCCCCCCGCAAAATCGATATGGCAATTCTGGAAGGGGATAAAATTGGCAGGTTAATTTAAATATCAGGAGTCTCAGGTGTCTGATAACAGGGAAATCTGGGTATTACCAGAGATCTATGACCGGGAAAAGGAAGTCAGCAAGCTCAGTCTGGGTTTGCTTTCCCGAGCCTCACGTATCAAACAGAAAGTTGGTGGAGTAGCCACAGCCTTATTGTTCAGTCATCAGCAAAGAGATTTCCGACCAATCCTTGTTCGGTACGGAATTGAAAGAGCTCTGGTTTTCAAGCACAGTCTGTTTGAGCGTTATCTTTTAGAACCTTATTTGAAAACGCTATTAAAATGGCTCGAACAGGAGAATCCCTGGATGCTGCTCATGGGAGATACAACCACTGGCAGAGAACTGGCTCCTCAGCTTGCCCTTCTCGCAGGAACAGGTTGTATACCCGGATGCGTGAAAATCGATTTAACCGACCCTCAGAAACCGGTGTTCTATCGCCCGATACTGGGCGGACAGATGTATCTCCAGGAATCCTTTGTTGATGCTAAAACCATGATTATTACGCTCAGTGAAAAATGTCTGGATGATTTCATACCAGAAACTGCTACAGAGCCAGTGATACAGGAAATTAATATTGATTTTAACCCTGATGTTTTACGTGTAGAGCATCTTGATTACTGTAAGGTAGATTTCCGGGCAATTGATCTGACTGAATCGGAAGTTATCGTCTCAGCCGGAGCTGGTGCAGCTTCCGACGATATCTTACCCCTGGTTAGTGAATTGGCAGAACTGCTTCAGGGATCACTGGGAGCTTCCCGACCGGTGGTAGACGAGGGGAAAATGCCCCGGAATAGATTAATCGGTCAAACGGGGAAGGTGGTTAGTCCCGATCTATATCTGGCACTTGGGATATCTGGCGCATCCCACCATATCGGAGGTATCCAGGATTCCAGATTTATCGTCTCAATAAACAAAGACCCCTACGCTCCTATTCTGCAAAGTTCAGATCAGTCATTTATCGCCGATTTAAGAGAGATCTTGCCCGCTTTGATCGAGAAAATTAAAAAAGCGAAAAAAGATGGAACAATACTTTGATGCGATTGTAATTGGCGCTGGACCGGCCGGCAGCACTGCGGCACTGAAAATGGCAAGAGCCGGCTTAAAGATTGCCCTCCTAGAAAGAGGAGCGTATCCGGGATGCAAGAACATTTTTGGCGGGATATTGCACAATTCACCTGCATTGAACCAATTATTGCCAGAATTCTGGAAAAAAGCTCCGGTTGAAAGGTATGTTTACCGCAAGACGCTGGCAGTGGCCACTCCCGCTTCCTCAATAACCCTTAATTTTGCAACAGAAAATTTTGAACAGCATCCTTATAACGGTTTCACCGTCATGCGCCCTGTCTTTGATCGCTGGCTGGCAAATGAGGCAGTGAAAGAAGGAGCACTATTGCTCTGCAATTGTCTGGTTGATGACCTTGTCCAAAGAAACGGTAAAATCTGCGGGGTAAAAGTCAAGGGGAGAAACGGTGATATAATTGCCAGGGTAGTTGTTGCTGCAGATGGTGTCCTCTCCTTTGCAGCAGAAAAAGCCGGGCTCAGGAAAGAATTAAGACCGGCATTCATGGGACTTGGGATCAAGCTACTATTGAGCCTGCCGGAAGAGGTAATCAACGAGCGATTTGGTCTAATAAGAGAGCAGGGAGCCGATTTCAGCATTCTGGGAATTACAGAAGGGCTCAAGGGTGGTGCCTTTTTATATACCAACCAGGAAAGCATTTCATTCGGAATGGTCATCCATCTGGATTCCCTGAAAGCCTCAGGAAACGCATCCTATGAGATTCTCAATAAAGCACTTCAGCATCCCCTGGTACGAAAACTCGTCAGGGGTGCAGTACCCGTCGAATATTCTGCTCATCTGGTACCGGAAGGAGGAATCAGGGGAATTCCCCGCTTATATACGGATGGAATGCTGGTTGCCGGAGACGCCGCCGGACTATGTTACACCAATGGAATCAATCTGGAGGGAATTAATCTGGCGATAGTCTCCGGAGCTCTGGCCGCAGAAACGATAATTGAAGCAGCCCGGTCAGGAGATTTCAGCCGTGATTTCCTGTCACTTTATCAAAAGAAACTTGAAAACAGTTTTGTATTGAAGGATATGAAAACCTTCAGCAATGCTTTTGACATGTTGCAGATTGACAGATTATATCAGACTTATCCTGAGTTGCTTTGTTCTGTATTTGAGGCTGTCTACCGCGTTACAGGCACTCCTCGAGAAAGAATTTTCAAGTTGCTCAGGAAGAAAGCCCGCGGTAAAATTCACCTAATCAACCTTATCTCTGATGGCATTAAAGCTGCGAGGGGATTATTGTGATCAATATTGAAAATATCAGTCAGATTACCAGATTCCGACCAGATAAGGAATCCCATATTATATTAAACAAAGAGATCTGTCGAACCTGTAACAAGCGCTATTGCGTACAGGTCTGCCCGGCTCAATGCTATACCTTTAATGAATCAGCCAACAGGCTGGACGTGGCATATGAAAACTGTCTGGAATGCGGGACCTGCCATGTAATTTGTGAAAGAAAAGCAATCAGGTGGAGCTATCCGCGAGGGGGATATGGGGTTATTTATCGCTTGACATAATATAGGATCTAAAGAATGAAAATCACCGTGTGTTTAAAACAGGCGATTGACACCGGAATAGATTACGGGTTTGGGAAAATCACCGATAATTTGATTAATAAAAACCTGATCAAAATTCTAAACCCGGACGATGCTGGAGCTTTATATCTGGCACTCAAGTTAAAAATGCAAAATAAGGACACTGAAATCACACTTGTTTCAATTGGAGATTCCGGGGTAGAAGATCTTCTGCGTGATGGACTGGCAATGGGGGCTGATACAGCTTTGAGAATTGTTTACCCTGGGCTGTTTGAGCCTGCTCCCTTCCAGAAATCCCTGATTCTTGCCAGAGTTGTTTCCATGCTTTCACCCAATCTGGTACTGGCAGGCTGCCGCAGTATGGATCAAGCATCCGGGCTGACCGGACCTTATATTGCGGCAAGGCTTGGCTTCACTTTTATTTACGGTGTATCTTCAATAGTATATTCTCCTGTAGATCAAAAATTTACAGTAACGCGGTCTCTCAGGAAGGGAATGGATGAGAGGTTATTTTTTACCTCACCTGCCGTCATCGCAGTCAAGTACACAGGAAACGAACTTCCCTATCCATCTATCGACCGTATTCTGGAAAGCAGACTCGCCGATATCAAATGTCTCTATCTTGATGATCTGGGAATTTCGCCCGGTGAAATTAAAACTGACAGGATTAAAGCATCAGGGATATCCTTCCCCCACCCTGAAACCAGGTGTGCACCTCTCGACTCATCACTGCCAGCCTTCGAGAGAATCCTGGCTCTCCTGAAAGGTGGTATTTCCCGAAGAGCAGGGCGGATTCACTCCGGTTCCCGTGAAGAAATGGTAAACATGCTTTTCAATATCCTGCTGGAAAGGGAAATACTCAAAAGGTCAGTACCTCAAACCGGCAGCGAGAAAAATTCTTAACACCTTGATGGTTATTTGATGAGAGAATTTGTTTTCACTCTGGTTCCATCTGTTCGGTTACTCGAGAAAGAAGGCTCTTTTTACCTTCTTTCAAAATTCCCCCTCAGGTTACTCAGAATCAATTACGAGCTTTACTCAATCCTGACCGAGCTTGGCAAAGGAACGAATATCGAGGAGATTATCGGCAGACTCAAGATCGCTAATCCATCTCGAGTACTGGAGTTGTTGGTCACTCTGGTTGCCAGGGGATATCTCCACCTTAGAATTACAGATGATTCAACCGAGTATCCTGAAGTGTCCATTATTGTTCCAGTACGAGACCAGGCAGAGAAACTGAAAGAATGTTTGAGATCATTGAAAGAATTACATTATCCCCGTGACAGGTATGAGATAATTGTGGTCGATGATGGTTCAGTTGTCCCTGTAAGCAGGGAGATTGAGGACGCGAACGTAAGAATCATCAGATTAAATCGATCCTGGGGACCCGCTGCAGCCAGAAATTCAGGCTCCGTTCACTCCTCAGGAGAAATCCTGGGATTTCTCGACGCTGATTGCTGCGCGGATAAAAACTGGCTAAATGAACTCATCCCCTTTTTCCGGATCAGAAAAATCGGTGCTATCGGCGGTTTCGTGGACAGTTATTACACCGTAAAGCTGCTGGAAAGGTACGAAAAAGTCAATTCCCCTTTAAACCTGGGAAACAATCTCATCTTTCAGAATGAGATAACCTCCACCCTTTATGTTCCCTCCTGCAACATGCTGGTCTCAAAACAGGCCTTTCTCGCAGTTCGTGGCTTTAAGGAAGAATTGAAAGTTGGCGAAGATGTAGATTTCTGCTGGCGATTGAGAGATAAAGGTTATCAAATTATTTATGTCCCCGCCGGAAGGGTCAGACATGCACACAGAAGCAAGCTGTTGCAGATGGTGAAGCGCCGATTTGACTATGGTACTTCGGAACCAATTCTCTATAATTTACATCAAAACAGGAGGAAGAATCTGATCTTTCCAGTCTGGTCGGGACTCGGCCTGATAAGCCTGTTAATTTCAATCCTTCTGATGAATCCGCTGCCATTATCCTGTCTGCCTCTGCTTCTTGGACTGGATTACTGGTTTAAAACGAAGGCCTTAACCGTTGAAAGTGCGCCGATTTCCTTTTGGGTGATATTCCGCAACTGGTTAGCCCTTGGTTATTCTCTATCGTTTCATTTGTTGCAGTATTATCTGTTGCTATTAATACTGGCAGGAATTTTCTATTATCCCGTGTGGACATTAAGTTTTCTTATCTTTATCTTCTGTTCAATCATAGATTATATGGCGAAAAAACCAGCGTTATTTTATCCAGTTTTCAGTTTTTACTACCTGATGGAGCATCTGGCATATCAAATGGGAGTATTCTGGGCATGTCTCAAACGCCTTAAATTTCGTTCATACCTTGTTTCAATTTGTTTTCGCCGGTATTGATTATTATCCAGGATATTTTCAATATTATTTCTGTCCCGGCATATAAGAAGCCTGCCAGCCGCCATCCACATTGATAATGGCACCTGTAATATAGGCAGAATTATCAGAAGCCAGAAACAGGGCAATTTCGGCGATATCTTCCGGCTCGGCCAGCCTGCCAATCGGAACAACCTGAGCCACCTTGTGGGCAGTTTCCGAATCCCGCCAGATATTGATGTTAAAATCGGTTTTGACTATGCCGGGTGCAATTGCATTAACCCTGACATTAAAAGACGATAGTTCCAGAGCCATCTGCCTAGTAAGCATGATTATCCCTGCTTTAGAAATCGAATAGGCACCAGCTCTGGTGGCAGGATTTAGCCCAACCTGAGATGATAGATTGATAATGTTTCCACTTCTTTGCTCTGCCATTATTCTTCCCGCTTGCTGACAGCACAGAAAGGTTCCTTTGAGATTAGTATCAATGACTTGATCCCAGTTTTCCTCACTGCATTCTACCAGCATTTCGCCGGGTATCCAGATACCCGCACAATTTACCAAAATGTCAATTTTGCCAAAGCGTAACAGCGTCAGCTTAAAGAATTCTTCGACCTGCTTCTTACTGGATATATCTACCTGATATGCCAGAGATCGACGGCCACAACCTTTGATTTCATCAGCAAGCTTTTCAAGGTTGCCATCGTCAACCACTTTGTCACATACTGCAACATGTAAGCCTGCCTGTGCCAGCTTTAGAGCGATTGATCTACCGATTCCCCGTCGGCTACCGGTTACTATAGCGACTTTGTTATTTAATCCTCTCAGTTCCATCAATCCCTGCCTTTTTAACTGATTTATTTAGCGGATAAATGGATTATCTGAATTAATTACCCGCTGACTATAATTTTACACCTTGCGGAAAAGAGGCATATATTATATTCTTGTTTTATGGGGGCGGATAGGTCCCGGTGGGCTTCGCGGTCTTCAAAACCGTTGGGAGGCATTCATTGTCTTCGGTGGGTTCGACTCCCATCCGCTCCCGCCAGTATATTTGTGAGTCTTCATCGGAATATAATCACTTGTCCCTGCACTGGAATTGCTCAAGCAACAGCCCCATGGTTACCATACTATACTGTATTTTATTCCTCTGTAAAAAACGTGCTATTATACATCTGGATTCCATTACTCCTTATACAAATTAACCCGGGAGCATTTTCTTGCCGATGAATTATGGAGAAAAAGAGCCTGCCTTTTTCGATCGGAATGGTCGTCTGATATTACCTGAATGGGCTCGAGCAGAATATAGCGAGGATGATATTTTATTAATCACACGGTGCCCCGAAGGAATACTCATTCTGCCTTCTATTAGAAAATTGAAAAAATTATATATCGAGCCCACCAATTTGTGTAACCTCAATTGCGTGACCTGTGTGCGTAATAGCTGGGAAGAGAAATCGGGATTCATGAGCGGTGATGTCTTTGATGCAATTTTAAAGGGAATTGCCAGGTTCGATCCGGTTCCGACTGTATTTTTAGGAGGCTTTGGAGAGCCGTTAATGCATCCCGGTATAATTGATATGGTTGAAAAGTTGCACAATCTCAATGCCCGGGTAGAGATCATTACCAATGGAACACTGCTTTCAAAGGAGATGTCCGAAGCGCTGATAAAGGCTGGTATTTCAACCGTGTGGGTTTCAATTGATGGAGCCAGACCTGAAAGTTATGCCGACATCAGGCTTGGCGCTGAGCTTGACAACGTAATCAGGAATATCACTTACTTCAGCAACTATTTTCATCATCACGGTTTAACCAGAGTTCAGCTTGGTATAGCGTTTGTGATCATGAGACGTAACATCACAGATTTGCCACAGATACGCGATCTCGCCTTAAAAGTCGGAGCCAGTCAGTTATTATTGACCAACGTATTGCCCTACACCCACGAGATGAAGCATGAAGCATTGTATTATAATTCGTTAAACGAAACCTGCGCCCGGGAGCCAGATTATAATCTGCCGCTGACAATGCCTTTTCTAAGCTATGCCGATGATATTACTGATGGGATGGTTCCCCAATCAATTCTGCGAACAAGCCTTCCCAGAATAGATCTGAATAGCTTCACGGCCACCTATTTATCCTCTCTAATGAGGCCCGGTATCAATTTATACTGTGGAGACAATAATTTCAGATCGTTGAATAACCGCTGTCCTTTCATCGAGCGTGGCTCAGCCGCCGTTAGCTGGGATGGTTATCTAAGTCCATGTTTACCACTGATGCATGATTATATTCATTATCTGGATAATTGGGAGCGTTATTCAAGATCCTGGAAAATAGGCAATGTAGCCCAGAAAAGCATCAGAGAGCTTTGGGACAAGCCGGATTATATTGATTTCAGAAAACGTGTTCAGCGATTTGAATTTTCGCCATGCCCTCTGTGTGGCGGGTGCGAGCTATTGAACAATAATGAAGAAGACTGTTTCGGTAACAAATACCCAACCTGCGGCGGATGTCTCTGGGCACAGGGTTTCATACAGTGCCCATGATACAGTTTTTTCGATCCCGGATACCTTTAACAAACGAAGACCGGCATAGCAGTAAAACTATGCCGGTCTTGATAGGCAGATAATAACTTTAGAAACCATAATATTTTACGGTCTTTTCTATCGGCTCACGGGTACTGCGCGGCATTTTCATTGCGGGGTTTTCCCAATCAGGATAGCCAAGTGCAATACCTATGACAAATAATTTCGATTCAGGAACTCCAAGCACCTTCCTCAAAATATCCGGAAATGTGACAGCTTGAGCCTGTTCGACAGTTCCCAGCCCATAATTGGTAGCCAAGAGACAGATATTCTGAGCTACCGCTCCACAATCATATAATGACCAGAAATTGATTCCCTGTGATTGATAAAAGAAAGAACGGTCAATCAGGATATAAATCACGACCGGAGCTCCATAATGACTCCAGCTATTAATACGCCGCTGTTCCATCTGCTCTTTGGTGGGAGGTGGACCTGGAGGGGCAAGTGCCTTAATCCTTGAAATATACGGCTCTGGAAATTCAGGTGGTCTGGGAATATCAGGATAAGGCTTTGTATCACCTTTTGCTAGGAATTGTTTGATTATTTCCTGCAGAGGTTTTCCGGTTGCTACCGCAAATTCCCATGGCTGCGTGTTTGCCCAGGAAGGTGCCCAGACACACTGCTCCATGATCTTTCGCAGTATGTCCATAGGAACCGGGTCGGGTTTAAAAGCACGAATACTGCGTCTGCTTTTCAGGACATCAATGAACTCCAATTTTTATCCTCCTGTTAGATTAATATTTTTATGAGAATTAATCAGACCATTTATTTTAGTATATACAAAATATTTATCCTGTTACTGGATAAATATTGCTGTATATTACACCTCAAATTCGTTGCATCCAGGTGTCAGCAGACCGAATTTCACATCACCACCACAAAACTCCTTTACCAGTCCGGCAAGCTCTTCCGTCAGTACCTTAGCTTTCTGCTGATCTACCGGAGGAAGACAATCAACATTAATTGCAATGCAGGTCGTTTCTGGCACGAGTCTGGTTTGATAACCCTGTCTCCAGTTCCATCGCCTGCACATAACCTTTTCATCATCTACATAAATAATCTCTCCGGGATCTGGATACTCAACTTCCTCTGCATTAAACGGACGGAAAGGTTCATTACCTTTGGCTACGGTTAGCCTCAGGTCTCCTTTAACTGTATTTAAATCGTCTGCACCCGAAGGAACGAAGTTTTTCAATGAAAAATAATTAAAAATAGCGACAGCAGTATTAATATAAGGAATCTGGTCACCTCTTCTGGCACGCCGGCAAAGGGACTCTATCGAAGAATAGAATTTGTTCGGATTGGTTCCGAACTTCAGGTAAGCCTGTCTCCAGGGAGCAATCAGAGGATGATTTTTGATATCCTGAAGGGCAATGTCCTGGGTAGCTTTCCTTTCAACCTCCCTTAACATTTGTAGTAATTTCCGATTTTCATCCCTGTTGTTGATATTCCTGGCACTAACTACTCCCCTGATATATTCAGGAAACAGCGCAAAAACTTCAGGAGCAACTATTGATTTCATTGACTACACTCCTTTTTGTCTGCATCAAACAATGTGAAAAGCTCTTGAAAATCCATTTCAAGTCAAATATTAGCATATTAAGTGCCTGGTCTTCTATCACTTACCACTTAAAAAATAAAAGCCCATCCGTGTTCAGGATGGGCTTTTGATCAATTTGCGTAATTAATGGATTGCCTGTGGCGCAGGAGCTCCTGGTGCTCCTGCGGGCCTGGGGCCGGCTCCGAAAGCTGGTGCCTGATAAGCAAACGCAGCAGCCTGTCCCTTTTTGGTATTCTTTCCCAGATGTCCTGGCAGCGGAACGTTTTGAGCCAGCAACTGCTTCCTCAAAGATTCGAAATTTACGTTTCTGGGAGTAACACCCTGCTTCAAAGCCAGAGCGGCAGCAGTTCCGGCGGCTTCACCGAGGGCTACACAATGCGGGATTAAATTGAAGAAGTTATTAACCGTCTGATCAGAAGAAAAAGCCCGGCAGGCAACCAGCATATTTTCCACGCCCTTGGGCAGCAAAGCTCTGTACGGAATATAGGTCAGGGGATGTTTCAGAGAAGCTTCACCTCGATCAAGATCGGGGAAAACAGCTATTGTATCTTCAAACGGCTCATTGGATAGCAGATCCTTTTGAGTAACCATGTAATCACCATGCACACGTCTGGCACCTCTGGTCCCCAGTTGCGGGCTGGAGAGGACGATGAAGCTTTGCTCAAAGCCGGGCACATTCTTTTTCAGGAAATCGTAGGTAAGCAACATCTTCTCGCGTCCCAGGAATTCAACTCTGGTCAATTCTTCAACATCGATCTGGCTCTTACAGGCATATCTTGGATGGAACCAGAGGATATTCTCCTGCCCTTTGAGATTGCTTCTGAAGAACCCGGGATGCCCACCCATCTTCAATAGCTCACGCATTAACTCTCCCCATTTTACGGGGTTTTCATGCCTGAAATCATCCACTTTCAGATAATTTACACCATCAATCCAGTAACAGAGAGAAAGATTGGCGATTCTGATTCGTGGATCGATATCCGTATCAAATTTTGCACCGGTAAATGGCAGCAGATCTCCATCACCGGTAGAATCGATTACAATTTTGGCGAGGATAGCCTGCCTGCCTGATTTACTTTCGAAGATTACCCCGATCGGCTTGTTGCCGTCCATCACGGGCATGGTGCCCCATGAATGGAAGTAGGTTTTTACTCCTGCCTCTTTCACCATTTCATTGAGAACACATTTGGAGATCTCTGCATCAATCAGGGATGCATAGACAATTCTGCCCTCACGTACGGTGAAAAACGACCTCTCGTTCCAGTAACTGGTAAGCCTTTTATCATCTGATCCCCAGATTTCTTCCGGTGGATGTGTTTCTGCACCCCTTTTGCTCAGCCTTTCAATCCACTCCTGATTAATGCCACCAATCTGCATATTACCATCAAAGTCTGAAAGGCAGGGAATAATCGTCACTAAACCTCCGGTACCCATGCCACCCAGGTAACCATACCTCTCAATCAGGACTGTATCCGCTCCATTACGGGCGGCAGCTACGGCAGCACCAATACCACCAGGCCCACCCCCGACAACAACCACATCACATTCTCTGGCTACTTTTACCTCTTTATTGGGTTCTGGAATAGTCTTGAAAGCCAACTGGCACCTCCTACTTGTATCTTTTATAACATAAATAAAATATACATCATCGAGATTTGAGAATCAAACAGGTAAGTTAAACATACCAGCGACATCGCTAATTTGGTTTCCCAAATTGCTGACTAAAAACCTGGCATTGTTTATTAATCATAAACTACGCTATTATTTTAATTACATATATTAACTTATTCAAATATGCTGGACAGTTTAAAATCAAAATCCGATCAAAGAAATTTTTTCTTTATCAGATGTCCATCTGGCGCTCCAACCGGGAATGGCAAAGGCTATTTCCGTAAGAATTATTTTTGCTCATACAATTACAATAATGATTAGAGGAATTTAATGAGCAATAACATTATCCTGGACAATTTATGTATTAATACCATTCGGTTTCTTTCAACAGACGCAGTAGAGAAAGCCAGATCCGGTCATCCCGGGATGCCCATGGGAGCGGCTGCCATGGCTTTTGTACTCTGGAACAGATTTCTAAAACACAACCCCAGAGACCCCTTATGGCCAGATAGAGATAGATTCATTCAGTCTGCCGGTCATGGATCAATGCTGCTATACTCTCTACTTTATCTCACAGGTTACGATGTGACACTCGAAGATATCAAACAATTCCGTCAGTGGGGAAGTAAAACACCGGGGCATCCCGAATATAAAGTAACCCCTGGGGTCGAAGCTACCACCGGGCCGCTAGGACAGGGATTTGCCATGGGAGTTGGCATGGCAATCGCAGAAAGGTATTTGGCCACAATCTATAACCGTAAAGGCTTCAACATTGTTGATCATTATACATATGCAATTGTTTCAGACGGGGATATTGAAGAAGGGATCACATCTGAAGCCGCATCACTGGCAGGCACTCTCCGACTGAATAAATTGATTTATCTTTACGATAGCAACAGCGTCCAGCAGGACACGAAAACCGAAGTAACCCTCACAGAAAATATCGTCCGCAGGTTTACAGCATGTGGCTGGAATGTAATCGGACCGGTTGACGGACTCAACGTGTTGGAAATTGAATGGGCTATCCGTTTGGCCAAAAAACAAATTGACAAACCATCGCTCATTATTTGTCAGACGATTATCGGGTACGGTAGCCCGGGAAAATCCGGCACTCCAGCCGCCCATGGCGAGCCGCTCGGTATTAACGAATTGAAAAAAGCAAAACAATTCCTCGAGTGGAATTATCCGGAGTTCTTCACCGTACCGGAGGAAGTTTTAATTTATTGCAGAAAAGCAGTTGATCGGGGCAGAGAACTGCAGAAAAACTGGCACAAAATGTTCCTGGATTACCATGATTCATTTCCTGAGCTTGCCGATCAATTTGAAAAAGACCTTTTAAAGCATTTGCTGGATGGATGGAGCGAAAGTCTAGCTGAACTAGAATGGCCTGTTGATAAACCGGTTTCAACCCGGGACGCTTCCGGCAAAATATTAAATCTCATCGCAGACAAAGTACACCTGCTGTTGGGCGGAGCCGGTGACCTGGCAGGATCAACACGAACTCTAATTGCGAAAAGTGGTGATTTCTGTTTCGCAGATTACGCGGGGCGAAATATCCGCTACGGATTGCGCGAACATGCTATGGGAGCAATAAGCAATGGTCTGGCTCTTCACGGAGGTATCATTCCCTTTGCAGCGACTTTTCTGGTATTTTCTGATTATATGAGACCCTCAGTTAGACTCGCTGCTTTAATGGGCTTGCAGGTGATCTATATCTTTACCCATGATTCTATTGCCCTGGGCGAGGATGGTCCTACCCATCAACCGGTAGAGCAGTTGATGGGACTGCGGTTGGTTCCAAATCTGGTTGTCATCCGTCCGGGTGATGCATATGAAGCAGTTGAAGCCTGGAAATTAGCCATGACTAGGCAGAACGGGCCAACTGCACTGATTCTGACCCGTCAGGAACTTCATGTGATTGACCGGAGCAAATATGCTTCTGCAGAAGGATTGAAGCGAGGAGCTTATATTCTGTGGGACTCTTCAACTGTAATAGACATAATATTATTAGCTACGGGATCAGAGATTCATCTGGCTCTTGAAGCGGCCATGGTTTTAGCCGAACGGGGATTCGGAGTAAGAGTCATTTCGATGCCATGCTGGGAATTATTCGAGATGCAGACGCAGGAATACCGCGATGACATCCTGCCTCCCCGGATTACAGCCAGGATATCAATCGAGGCAGGTATACCAGGGGGATGGGAACGCTATACCGGGACAGAAGGAAAAATTATCGGGATTTCCAGATATGGATTCTCAGCACCCGGAAAGATTGTCTATCAAAAACTTGGCTTTCATGTGGATAATGTAGTCATGGAAGCATTGAAATTGCTTAAAAGGGAACCAGCAAAATGAAAATTGCAATCGCAGCCGATCATGGAGGATTTGTACTGAAATCAGGACTTATCTCGTGGATTGAATCCCTCGGTCACCAGGTCTTAGACCTTGGGGCATATGTTTTCGATACTCGAGATGATTATCCGGATTATGCAAAAGCAGTATCCGAAGCCATTGTCGCAGGGAAAGCCGACCGTGGTATTATCATCTGTGGTAGCGGGGTGGGAGCGGCGATCGCCGCAAACAAAATCAAAGGTATCCGGGCATGTCTTTGTCATGACACTTTTTCGGCACATCAGGGTGTCGAACATGACAATATGAACATCCTTTGTCTGGGTGGTAGAGTACTGGGAATAGAGATGGCAAAAGAATTAATCAAAGCTTTTTTAAATGCAACCTTTAATGGAGATGAAAGATATGTTAGGCGATTGGATAAAATAGATGCTCTTGAAAACATGGGGGGTAAAATTTCGGTTGATTAAATTAAAGGGGTGAAAAATGTTAGACTCAGAGCTGAACCGGTCCAGAGGAAAAGAAGTGCTGTATCCTGTTCTAAATATGCCCTCCCTGATTAACAAAATGAAGAAAACTATTCGGGATTTTGAAGAAAAGGACATTGTGAATAGGATCTGGCATTTCGATCATACAGTCTGGAAATCGGAATCTGAAGAAATCATTGATCGCCTGGGGTGGTTAAATATTATCGATTTCATGCTGGATAAAGTGGGTGAACTGCAGGAATTCGCTGAAGAAATAAAAAATTCTCATTTTCACCACATCGTACTGCTCGGTATGGGTGGAAGCAGCCTTGGCCCAGAAGTCCTGAACCGCATATTCGGCAGTGCGCCAGGGTTTCCCAAACTTATCACACTGGACTCAACCCATCCTGCCGCTATACTGGCACTTGATCAAACCATTGAACACAGGCATACGTTGTTTCTGGTTTCATCCAAATCAGGGACAACCATGGAGACTCTCTCTCTTTACCAGCATTATTATTCCCGGGTGGCAGCCGAAACAGGAGAAGCACAAGCCGGAGGGAATTTTATTGCCATTACAGATCAGGATACACCCCTGCACCGGCTGGCAGAAAAAAAACGGTTCCGCAGGATTTTTATTAACCCAGCCAACCTCGGTGGGCGCTATTCGGTCCTATCTTATGTGGGAATGGTGCCAGCTGTTCTGATAGGGATAGACATCCGGCATTTGTTAACCACTGCCAGCAAAATGCAGGAAAGTTGCGCTCCCTGTGTAGATATTTTTGAAAATCCCGGTGTCTGGCTCGGAACCCTGCTGGGATTGGCTGCCCTGAGAAAACATGATAAGTTAACTTTTGTTTTTTCGCCGGCGATCAACAACTTTGGTCTCTGGGTTGAGCAATTGCTGGCGGAAAGCACCGGAAAGGAGAGAAAGGGCATAATTCCAATCGTTAATGAGCCCAGGGGGAAGATGGATTGGTATGGCTGGGATCGGATTTTTGTTTACCTTAGATTAAAAGGAGATGATAACCGTACTACCGATTCGTTTATCGAAAAAGTTGAAGTATCCGGATTTCCTGTGATCCAGTTTGAAATCGGTGATCAAATTGATCTGGGAGCAGAATTTTTCCGCTGGGAAATGGCCACAGCTATCTCAGGAATCATTCTGGGTATTAATCCATTTGATCAACCGGACGTGGAGTCTACCAAAAAAGCCGCCAGAGAAGCTCTCTCCATCTTGAGATCCAGAGGCAGACTGCCTGCTGTGAAAACAGGTAACCCTTTTTCACTTCTTTCCAGGTGCAGGGCAGGTGATTATCTGGCGCTGATGCTGTTTCTCAAGCCTTCTACGGCGCTAGATGGAGCAATCTCCCGATTAAGACGCTGTGTCCTCGAAAAATGCCATATCGCCACAACCTCCGGATACGGGCCAGCTTTTTTGCATTCGACCGGACAACTGCACAAAGGCGGACCGCCTTCAGGTCTGTTTCTTCAGGTTACAGACGGAATAAAAAGAGATGTCCCTATACCCGGGCAAAATACTACCTTTGGAGCATTAACCGAAGCTGAGGCAATCGGTGATTATCAGACGTTAAAATCCAAACGCCGCAGAATTGTCCGCTTTGTGACAGGTTCAAATCCGACAGCAGATATAAGAAAATTAACCAGCGAGATAGAGAATTATTGAATTTATTATTAATACGCCAAATCAATATTCCAGAAGAATACCCGGATGCAGGAGAAAAGAATGTCCAGCAATCAGATAACACTCGCCATATTTGATTTTGATGGAACTTTAACTACAGGACACCTTTGGGTCGGCATAGCAAAGCATCATAAAGCTCATAAAGAGAAGAGGATTGCCCTGTATACGTATCTTTTTTCACATATGCCTTTCTGGCTGGCAGCTAAAATGAAATTGTACAGCGAAGAAAAGAACCGTGCCCGCTGGGGTGAAGATATCGCTGGATTATTCAAGGGATTTTCTACCAGTGAAGCCCGTCAGGCTTTTGAATGGGTGATGGATAACTATTTTTCCGGTCTGATGCGCCAGGATATAATAAAACTGTTAAATGAACATAAAAAGCAGGGGCATAAAATCGTATTATTATCTGGCATGTTAAGCGATTTTCTTGAGGTTGTCGGTAACAAACTCGGTGCAGATTTTACCATCGGGACAAAAATGGAAGCCAAAAATAATAAATATACGGGCAGAATTATCAAGCCTTTGTGCTTCGGGCAAAATAAGGCCGACCTCCTTCTGGCATATTTCGCAAAAAACGGAATTCAAGTAGACTTGAAAAACAGTTACGCATATGCAGATAGCATCTTTGATCTACCGGTATTTGAAATGGTTGGCAACCCGGTAGCATGTTACCCAGACGAAAAACTTGCACAACTGGCAGCGGATAAAAAATGGAGAATAATTGGCAACCTACCAGCTAAGCACAGCTAAGTGCATTATTAATAATTTAGCATTTGTGAGAAAGAGAATTAAAGAGTTAATTTATCCGCGCAGACCTGTTGCTTTGATCACCTGTAAGAGATCTTTGATCTCGTTTTCGTTTATTGTTATTTCACCCTGAAGGTAACGGTAAAAAAGCTCAGACCACTTCAGAATGTCCTGTACAGGAATTTTATCAGCAACTGCCAGGTCTTTCGCATAAGCCGTGGTAAAGGTGCGCAACCGGCATTCTTGATCCCTTTCTTCAGCGGTTTTCTCAAGAGCAACCGGAGCAGCTCCCTCTATCATTTCCACATCCAGAACATTGGTGAATTTACCCTTTTGTTCAGTGGTTAATTTCAGCATCTTGTTAAGACTGTTTCTTAACATATCATATTTATTTGAAAGATCATGCCAGTTACCTTCCTTATCCTGGATGCGCCGGAAAATTCGGTGAGTTCTGTTGTTCTCATCGAGTAACTCAAGCCAGGTACTGCCATCTTTAGATTTCTCCTGAACATCCTTAACCGTAATAATAACATCAGACGTATCCATAACCGCCTCCTTCAACCGGCATACCGGTATTGCTGCGACCTGTTGCATTCTGAGCTTTTTCAACTGCCGGCAATTTTGCTCTTCAATTAATATGCTATATGCTGTAACGAGCATTTACAAATGTATCCATTGCAAAACCGAACAATACTCTCTCATTTGATGATTGAGAGAATTAAACCAAACATACAGGATGTTACCAGCCTTTAAGCCATGTTATAATTAGTTAATACCTTCCAGGAAAAACGATGTTCACTCATCTTCATGTGCATACTGAATTCAGCCTTTTGGACGGCATGTGCCGGATCCCTCAGCTAGTTAAACGTACCAAGGAACTGGGGATGACCAGTCTGGCAATCACAGACCACGGTGCAATGTACGGCGTAATAGATTTTTATTTGGCAGCCAGAGAAGCTGGAATTAAACCCATTATCGGCTGCGAGTTTTACGTTGCTCAAAACGACCACAGAAGCCGGACTCCAGGAGACAAAAACAATTACCATCTGATACTGCTGGCTAAAAACGTCACCGGGTATCGCAACCTGATCCAGCTAACGACCAAAGCACACCTGGAGGGTTTCTATTATAAGCCACGCATAGATCACAGCTTGCTGGAGCAATATCATGATGGACTCATCGCGCTGACCGCCTGCATGAGCGGAGAAATACCCTCTTTGATCCTTCAAAACCGCTTAAAGGAAGCGCGCGAAACCGCCTTATGGTATAAAAACGTCTTCGGTGATTTTTATCTGGAAATTCAACGCTTTCCTCTGCCTGAGCTGGATAAAATCAATCCTGAGCTTATAGCTATCGGAAAGGAGCTTAATATTCCGCTGGTAGCAACCAATGATGTCCATTACATCTACCGTGAAGATGAACAGGTACACGACATTTTGTTGTGCATTGGTACTAATACGACCGTAAATGATGAAAAAAGATTAAAGTCGGCCGGCGATTTTTTCTATTTGAAAAGCCCGGAGGAGATGGTCGCAGCATATCAGGATATTCTTGAAGCCATCGAGAACACACAGAGAATCGCCGATATGTGCGATCTGAAACTGGATTTTTCTCGCCTGCATTTACCAGAGATTGAACTGCCACCGGGTAAAACCGCACAAGAATACCTCAGAGATCTCTGTTATGAAGGATTTAAAAAATATTATCCCAACCCCACACCAGAAATTGAGCAACGTCTGGCTTATGAATTGGATGTAATAGAAAAAACCCAGTTTGCTAACTATTTCCTGGTGGTGTGGGACATGATATCCTTCGCCAGGAAACGTAATATCCTGGTCGGTGTCCGGGGCAGTGCAGCAGCCAGTATCGTGCTGCACTGTTTGGGTATAACCACGGTTGATCCGATAGAACACAAACTGGTTTTTGAACGCTTCCTGAATATAGAGCGCAAGGAAATGCCTGATATAGATTCAGATTTTGAAGACTATCGCCGGCAGGAAGTTATTGACTATGTATCATCCAAATACGGAGCAGATCATGTCGCCCAGATCATCACCTTTGGAACACTGGGAGCACGTGCCGCTATCCGGGACGTAGGCAGAGCGCTCGGGATGGCTTACAGTGATGTAGATCGCGTCGCTCGTCTGATACCCTTTGGACCTGGTATGACTTTGGACCGAGCGATGGAAGAAAATCCAGAGTTGAAGGAAATCTACCAGGCAGACCCTGTTATCCATAAATTGATCGATCTGGCAAAGAAAGTTGAGGGTATCGCCAGACATGCCAGCACGCATGCCGCAGGGATAGTAATTTCCAAAGAACCTCTGACCCGCCATGTACCTCTCCAGCAGGTTTCCAAAAATGAAGGTACCGGGATGGTAATGACTCAATATACCATGGAAAACATAGCTAGAATCGGTCTTTTGAAAATGGATTTTCTCGGGCTGGCTAACCTGACTATTCTGGCTAAAGCCAGGGATATTATCAGGCAGACCAGAGGGATAGACTTCGATCTCAACCGTCTGCCCATGGACGATAAAAGAACGTTTGATCTCCTTTCCTCAGGCGAAACTACAGGGGTCTTCCAGCTTGAAAGTGCAGGGATGCGACGTTACATCAAAGAATTAAAGCCCACCTGCTTCTCTGATATTGCAGCAATGGTAGCTCTTTACCGACCGGGTCCGATGGAGCATATTCCGAAATTCATCAGATCCAAACATGGACTGGAGCCAATTACGTATCCCCATCCCGCACTGGAAAAAATTCTTGAAGAAACTTACGGTGTGATAGTTTATCAGGATCAGGTATTATTCATCGTCAGACAATTCGCCGGATATAGTCTCGGTCAGGCTGATATCTTCCGCAAGGCAATGGGAAAGAAAATCCCTGAAGTGATGCAGAAGGAAAAGGCTAATTTTATCAACGGTGCTAAAAAGCAGGGATATTCAGAAGATATCGCCAATACTATCTTTTCTCTTATTGAACCCTTTGCCGGTTATGCTTTTAATAAAGCCCACAGCGTAAGCTATGCTCTGATTGCATACCAGACTGCTTATTTAAAAGCCAATTATCCCTCCGAATACATGGTGGCTTTTCTTACCACTAACGCCGATGCTCTGGATAAAGTAAGCAGTGCAATCGCGGAATGCCGCAGATTGGGAATTATGGTGCTGCCACCGAACATAAACCGAAGCCAGGCAAGTTTTTCCCTCGAGGACAGCGGTGATAAAGAAAAACCCGCAATTCGCTTTGGGCTAGCTGCCATTAAGAATGTCGGAGTTGGTGCCATTGAGCCATTGATTGCCGAACGCAACAAGAATGGCCCTTTCAAATCCATCGAAGACCTCTGCCGGCGAGCTGACTCACAGACCATGAACCGGCGTGTTCTAGAGAGTTTGATTAAAGCTGGCGCTCTGGATTGTCTAGGAAAGCGGGGAGCACTCCTAGAAAACATTGATCGCATACTTTCTCTGGCCCAGCATGAGCAAAAGCTGCGTCATTCAGGACAGACAACCATGTTCGATTTGTTTGGGCAAGTGGCATCTGTTCCACTACCCGCGCTTGAATTGGGCGATAATGATGCCCCGGCGAAAGATAAGTTAATGTGGGAAAAAGAGTTAATGGGAGTGTATTTATCCGAGCATCCCTTCGCGACCTATGCGAGAAAAATTGACACCCGGGTTATCACATTGATCGGGCAAATTACCACGGAATTAGAAGGTCAAAACATTTCTCTGGTAGGAATGGTATCTTCAGTAAGAGAGCTTTCTACCAAAGATCACAGAGTATTTTGCAGCGCAATACTTGAAGACCTTGAGTCCAATATAGAAGTCATGGTTTGGGTGCGTATTTATGAAGAAACCAGAGATTTGTGGCACGAAGGGAATGTTTTGCTGGTCCAGGGTAAAGTTAAAGTCAAGGATGAAAAGCCACAGGTAACCTGCGAGACAGTTGAAGTATACAACCCGGAAAAACAAACTTCAGATTTGTCATTCAGTACAGTTTCTCAAAAGCAGTATCAAAACAAAAATGGAAATGGTAAAAAAGAGCCCGGTAGTGCAGCTACCCTCACCGGTAACAACGGATCTGGTAACGGTAAATCACAACAAGCATACAGGCTGGTCATCACCATCCATGAGACTGAAGATGCAGTGAAGGATGAGGAACTACTCCAGCAAATCCGCGATCTTTTGACCGCGTATAGGGGGAAAAGCGAGGTATTTTTGCACATAGTCGGCGCCGATCAGATCACAAAATTAAAATTTAACCTGTTTGTTGATATTTCGCCCGATCTTGAAAAGAAGCTAACAGCGCTGATTGGCAGGAATAGCTATTCTATTGAACAGGTAGAACAGGGATCAGTTAAAGGGAATAGTTCCGAAGGTATACAACAAAATGCAGTTGTTAATATAAAATAATAAATTTAATAGTGGTTTTTACTGACTTCTTTTACAGGATATTTTAATACACGCAGTGCCGTCATCACGGCTTCTGCGGAAGGAAACGATTAATGATGAATAATCGGGGACGCAAGCATTCCATCCTGGTAATCAGCGGTGATCCACTACTGATTGAAGTTTCGAACAAAATAATCGCTGGAAACATGCACCTAGATTTCGCCGCGGATCCACAGGAAGCCAGGCAAAAAATCAGGCTCGTACATCCCGATATTATACTGCTGGGAAACCCTGGTTCATCTGATTTAATCTTCAAATTTTATAACGAACTCAGGTCTGGCTGGATATCACGACATTCAACAATAATCGTGGTTTATTCTGAAGATTCAGGAAAAAGCTATTATGTCCTGAGTGAAGAAAACATATCCACCAGCCTCGGGAAATTCACGCTGATTTCGGGTGAATCCACTAACCCGGTAATCGCTCTGGATCTTCAAGCAAAACTGGCAGAGATATTGACCGACAGGTTGAAGAGAAGAACCAATCAACTTAAAAATTCCATACTGGATCCGGATACCTTCTGCCTGACCTGGGAACAAATCCCCGGGCAGGGAGCTTTCGAGACGCGGCAGGAACTTGTTCTGGAAAATGCTAGAAAAGCAGCCAAAGGCGGTAAAATTTGCGCCATCAGCATTGTGGATAACCCCGGCGGAAACCCAGCAATCGCCACAGAAGTTTTATGTTCCGAGATAAGGAAATTGGGAATCGAGCCGATGGTTCACCTGGCTTTTCGCGATAAAAGCCGCAATCAGGTCGAAAGCCTTTTATACCAGTTAGCTGCACTCGATATCAATAATCTGCTTATCTTAACGGGTGATTATCCATCAAATATCGGGTTCCAGGGGAAATCAAGGCCAGTATTTGATTTAGATGCTGTGAACGGTCTGCAACTGGTCAAAGAGATGAACCTCGGCATGGAACACGAGATCATGAGAAGAAAAACCAGGCTTTCTCCCACGGATTTTTTTGCGGGAGTGGCCTTTTCACCCTTTAAACGCGATGAAGCCGAAGTGATGGGACAATATTACAAGCTCATCAAGAAAATACGGGCAGGCGCGGACTTCATTATCACGCAAATCGGCTACGATGCCAGAAAGTTGCATGAACTAAAACAATGGCTTCAACTCAATAAATATGACATTCCAGTTTTGACCAGCATTCATGTTCTTTCCTATATCTCTGCTAAAGCCATGCATGATAATCGCGTCCCTGGTTGTGTCGTTACGGACAAGCTGCTATCTGAGATTACTGCTGAAGCAGCCGGGCCAGATAAGGGGCTCGAAGCAAGCCTGCTCAGAGCTGCAAAATTGTACGCCATTTCTAAAGGCATGGGATTTGCCGGCGCATGTATCAGCGGTCAGGGGATTTCATATGAAAATGTAGAGTTTATCATTGATAAAGGCAACGAATTAACTCCCCACTGGCAGGAACTTGTCAAAGAATTCGATTACCCTCAAAATAATGGTTTTTATTATTTTGAGAAAAACCCGGAAACTGGATTAAACAGCGCCGATCCCTCGCCAAGAAGGCAAAAACCGGTCAAACCTGCGATTTTCTTCTTATCAAAGTTGATTCACATTCTGCTGTTTGAAACCAGAAGTCCACTTTTCAATCCTTTACGTTTTCTGATGGCGCGTATTGATTCCTCCAGTATTCTGAGAAAGGCATTTGCATCGCTGGAATTCTGGATTAAAGCCATGCTGTACGGTTGTATGAACTGTGGTGATTGTGCCCTTTTTGATGTCGCCTATCTTTGCCCCGTATCCCAATGTCCCAAAAATCAGAGAAATGGCCCCTGTGGTGGCAGTTACAACGGGTGGTGCGAGGTATACCCCGGGGAAAGAAAATGTATCTGGGTAAGAGCCTATTTGAGATTGAAAGCTACCGGTAAAGAAGAAGCAATCGTGGAAAATATTGTTCCTCCGTGTAACTGGGAGCTGTGGCAAACTTCTTCATGGATAAACTATTTTTTAGGTAAGGATCACGTCTCAAAAAGGAACGGAATTAAACCGTTAAAAATCAAGAGGAAATCTGGCAAGCTTTAGTCGTAATGTAGAAAATCTGGAATACACCGAGAAGAATGTTTAAATCCAGCGCTAAATTCCAGGCAGGAGAAAATCAGTGCTTTCAAATAATAACGAAGGGCACCGCAAAAGATTAAGAGAAAGGTTTTTAAAATCCGGACTGGAAGGGTTCCAGGATTATGAAATCATTGAATTGCTTTTAAGTCTGGGTACCCCCCGCCGTGATTGTAAACCGCAGGCTAAAGAAGCCATCCGGCGTTTTAAAAATTTGAGAGGGGTACTGGAAGCAAAGCCGGAAGAGCTCCAGCAAATCAGTGGTATTGGACCGCATAGTATTTTTGGAATCAAGTTCATGCATGCGGTCGCCAGAGAATTTTTAAAGGAACGTCTGCAGGAAAAGCCGGTTTACAGTTCTTCCCGGGAAATTTTTGATTATTTTTACCATGCAATGCGTGATCTGAAAAAGGAAGTAATAAAAGTGGTCTATTTAAATTCTAGTAACCAGATCATCGATTTGATTGATTTCTCACAAGGAACGGTGGATAGCAGTTTCATATATCCACGCGAAATCGTTGAGGGCGCTCTAAAAAACTGCGCCGTCTCTATTATTCTGGTACATAATCACCCTTCTGGAAATCCCGAACCTAGCTTGAATGATAAAATTATCACACGCAATCTGGTGTTTGCCTGTAATATGCTTGGCCTGAAACTCCTTGATCACATCATTATCGGTGATAACCGCTATTTCAGTCTGGCTGCTGATGGCTGGATAGAGAAATGCGAAGCGGAAATTAAAAATCTAGGTGTTTTGAAATAAACGGATTATCACGATCGGTGAATATCCGGTTTGTATTTTTTCTCCAGTTCAGCAAATAGCTTTTTAGTTCCAGTCCACCCACAAAACCACCCAGCTCACCCCTGACAGCAATCACCCTGTGGCATGGTATTATAACTGGAAAAGGATTGTACTTTAATGCTTGACCGACCGCTCTTGATGAGCGAGGATTACCGATTATGCGTGCAACTTCAGCATATGTGCGGACTTCACCATACGGAATTTCCCGGACGGCCTCCCAGACAGACCGGGCAAATTGGCTGGTTCCTCTGAAATCTAGTTCCAGTGAAAAGGAATATCTGCTTCCCATGAAATATTCAGTAATTTGAGCAACTGCACTTTCAAAACCGGTTTCTATGTATTCAGCGCAATTAAGCCCCTTCCTGATGATTGCCTCAGCATACTCCCGGGATTTCTGAGGCAATGTGATTCTAATCAACCCTTCTGGAGTGCCTGCCAATCCAATCCAGCCTTCCTTCAAATGGAAAATATAATAAGTGATCAAAGCGATTACTTTGTCAATGGTTCAATTAAGCCAAAATTACCATCTTTGCGTTTATAGATAAGGTTCATATTATTGCTATCGGGGTTGTAAAAAAGAAAGAAATCATGCCCGAGCAATTGCATTTGATCAATAGCTTCTTCCAGCGACATGGGTTTGATATCAAACCGTTTCACCTTAACCACCTTTGGCATCGATTGGATCTCATCTTCATCAAGAGCACCCGACTCTGCTGGAGTTCTGATTGTGGCAGTGCTTCTGCCTTTAGAGTAGGGGAACCTTTTAATATAGTGCTCAATTTGCCTGTTCATTACCTCAGCAACCCTATCGGTAGCCGTGTATAAATCCTGTCCTCTCTCTTCACCTCTAAGAAAAGTGCCATTATTGTTCACAGTAACCTGTATCACGTAACGCTGTTCCGGGGAACGTGTGCTTTCCTCGCGAACAACCACCTCAAAGGAAATAATATTTGAGAGATGCCGATTAATTTTATCCAGTTTACGTAAAATATAATTGCGTACTGCCGGGGGTATTTCAAGATTTTTTCCGGTGATCTGTATATCCATCTAGCTACCTCCTATCTTTATTATATTTCCCTGGCCAGTACCAGTGCCCAGACCTTTGATACACCTGCATCCTTTAAGGCTACCGAACAGGCTTCCAGAGTAGCTCCTGTGGTGGTCACATCATCAATAAGCAATATTTCCTGTCCTTTTAATTCAGTATTTTTACAGATAAATGCTCCTTTGACATTCTCCTGTCTTTCCTTAATTGATCCGGTTTTTGCCTGTGGAAGACGAAAGGAGTCCCTAGTCAGGCAGGCAGTAACCACAGGCAAGTCTACCCACCTGCCTATCTCATCTGCAAGCAATTCAGACTGATTATATCCCCTGTCTTTGAGTCTTTTGGGATGCAGCGGAACCGGAACCAGGACTCTACCCGGTATCTGTTGCCGAATAAAATATTCTCCCATCAGCCTGCCGAGTGGTTGGCATAAAGATTTAACTCCTCTGTATTTCAAATCATGAACAGCCCGCCTGATAACCGTATCGAACTTAAATACCGCTCTCACACCATTCAAACTGGTTATTCTTGAGGCACAAATGGGACAGGGTATTCCACTCATCTGTGGTCTACCACAACCGGGACAAATAGGTGGCACTATTCGGGGTAAGTTTTGCTGACATGAAATGCAGAGTAGCTCACCTTCTTCCCCACAACCCAGACATTTTTGTGGAAAGAAAAAATCAAGTGCTGCCCTTTTTAGAAAAAACAGCCGGGGAAGCACTTTTACCACCTTTAATATTTTATAATTCTGATTATGGTTAATTTATTCAGTGATTGCGTATAGCATGAGCGCCGTTGTTAATCGGCTCATAAATATACACATCACCATTACGTATTTTCAAATTGAATCCGCAATCCGGGTTGGTACAAACCCAAGCCTTGTACTGAATGGCAGCTCCCTGGCTACCAAAATCTGAAAGGGGTACGAGATCTCCAACTTTGCATTTCTGACACTTTGGAAAATTGGTAAGTTCCAAAAGTCCACCTCCCGTCCAGCTTGATTAATGCAGTATACAACAAAAGCCTATGCTTGACAAGAGCCTTTTAGTTCAACCGAACTTAAGCGTGAATAAACAGGACCGCTACGGGTAAGCTGGCTGCGCATCAAACTTAAAGTTTCTACCTGGATGGTCAATTTTGACTCAATTATCGTGCTGGAGATAATCTTGCCCAGATTCTGACGAAATGATAAAGACGCTTCATCCCTGACTCTGCCCAGGGTGAGGTGAGGAGTGAAATTCCGGTTTTCCGGCGGATAGCCCAGTTTTTTTAGTGAATTTTCCAGTTTGCTTTGCAAATTATGCAGCGCTTTGAGATCTCCTGCCACACCCACCCAGATGGTTTGCACTCTCGTTAAATTCGGAAATGCCCCCGGATTTTTAATTTCCAGAGTGAAGGAGTTGACACCTTCAGCAGCTCTCCTGATCGCTTCGGCGATTGCCTGAATATTTTCTGCAAGGACAATACCGAGAAATTTCAAGGTGAGATGAATATTCTCAGGTTCAACCCATTTTACGCATTCACTTCCCGGTATTTTTAAAATTTCCTGTATCTCATGTAATCTTTGCTTCACTACTTCGTTAAGCTCGATAGCGATAAAAGAACGGATCTGCTCCATCACTTCATCCTTTATAAATCGAGTTTTAATAAACGGCGTGCATTTGCCCCAAGGATGTTATTTATTATTTCTTCAGGTATCCCTGAGCTCTGAATTTCTCTGATTATCCTAATCGGTTTTAGCAACGGGTAATCTGAACCAAAAAGAATTGTGCTGGGATCAAGAAGCAAGGTAACAATCTTATATATATCAAGTGAATACAGAAATGGGGAGGCGGCGGTATCAAAATATACATTGCGCAGATTCTTTTTCACCTCAGGCATCAGAGCGTAGAAAGGCAACCCCCCACCCCAGTGTGCACAGACCAGGTTTAGCTGTGGATATTTAACAATCAAAGGATAAATTAACTCGGGGGTATTATTGCCCTTGCCAGGGTAAAGATGCCCTGCCGGTTCGGAAGTATGGGTTAGTACAACAAGATTATTTTGAATTATATATCTGATTACGTTATCTGCCCTATCGAGATTATTCAGGATCGTCTCTTCGGGTCTTAATTCTCCTACACCCTTTATCCCCGCCTTGATACACCTCTCAAGCTCTTTGCAGGCTCTATCCGGATCATCCAGCCTGACCATACAAAAACCGATTAACCTCCCTGGATACCGGGATATTGCATCAATAATGTAATCGTTTGTATTAAGACACAATTCCATATCCTGCCAGTTGATATTCAATATCACCGATTTTTCTATCCCCTGTTCATCCATGGAAGAAATTAATTCATCTGCAGTCACCAGTCTGGCTTTCGGGTTAGAATATAGTTCAGCAAAGAGGGGATCCTTTAAGAGATATTTTTCTCGATTATTGATAATATCCGGTGAGAAAACGTGGGTATGAAAATCAATTTTCATAAGTGAATTATAGCAAATGCAAATGTCGTTTTCATAAAAATATGAATTACAAATGCAGGTTTATACGACTGTCCAATATATTTACAATTTTCCTTCAAAAACAGTTGATTTTCAGATCAGACGCTATTATAATAGACGAGGAAAAAGCGATGCATATAGTATGTTGTATTAAACAGGTTCCTGATACTACTCAGGTTAAAATTGATCCCGTTACCAATACTCTTATACGTGCTGGTGTCGAATCCATCTGTAATCCCTACGATATTGTTGGAGTTGAGGCGGCAGTTAAACTTACTGAGCGATATGGTGGCAAGGTAACCGTTATCACCATGGGACCGCAGCAGGCTGATTCGGCTCTCCGCGATTGTATGGCTATCGGAGCACACAAGGCTATCTTACTGTCAGATCGCGCTTTCGCCGGTGCCGATACCCTGGCGACCAGTTATACCCTTGCATCAGCCATTACCAAACTAAGTGCCAAAGATCCAGTAGAAATCGTTATCTGCGGTAAACAGGCAATTGATGGAGACACCGCTCAAACCGGTCCTGGAATCGCTACGCGATTAGACTTCAACCAGCTTACCTATGTATCGGAAATTATCAACCTGGATCTTGAGAAAAAGGTGATCAGGGTCAGGCGGGAAATCGAAGGAGCCAGCCAGATTATCGAAGCCAACTTGCCGGTCCTGCTGACCGTTGAGCTTCAACTTGGAGCACCTAGGTATGCCTCTTTACCAAATCTCATTAAAGCCCTGAGACAGGAAATTCCTGTCTGGGGTGCCAGAGAAATTGGTGCTGATCCAGATATGGTCGGATTAAAAGGATCTCCGACATCGGTAAAATCTATATTTGCCCCTCCTCCCAGAAAGGGAGGCCCGGTGTTTGATACTTCAGATGGTCTGGAAAATTCCCTTAACAGCTTTCTGGATACTCTGTTCCAGAAAGACCAGTCCATTCTAACTGAAGTATTAAATCCAAATAGCAAAGGATAAACATGCCTAAAAACAGCAAAGGTAGAGATATCGCGGAAATAATCCCCGCTAAATGTATTGGTTGTCAGCTATGCCTTGGAGAATGTCCGGTTAATGCCATCACAATGGAAGGCGGCGTTGCCAAAATTGATCCCGAAAAATGCATTGGATGCGGAAAATGCGTTGACGTTTGTCCGGCAAACTCAATCCTCTTTGAAAAGCCACGCAAAAAAAAGGCTACAGCAGCAGAACAGAAAACGCCCTCAATCTCTGAATACAAGGGGGTAGCTGTATTTATTGAAGTGAATAACGGTGTGGCTGCCGATGTCTCCTGGGAACTAATGGGCAAAGGAAGAGAGCTGGCAGAAAAGTTAAATGTACCCGTCATCGGTTTTCTGCCGGGATATAAAGTTGCCACAATTGCCAAAGAAGCGATTTATTATGGCTGCGATGTTGTATATACTATGGACGACCCGCTCTTCCAGGTTTACATTTCAAAAATGTATGGTAATGCCCTGACCCAGCTTTGTAACCAGGTTAAGCCTGAGATTTTCTTAATCGGTGCTACTCCTCTGGGACGTGATTTGTCGAGTATCATCGCTACCAAATTAAAAACCGGTCTAACGGCAGATTGTACCGGACTCGATATCAACCCGGAGGATCGGCTGCTCCTGATGACACGCCCGACATTTGGTGGTAATATCATGGCAACCATTCTATGCCGGAACCATCGCCCACAGATGAGTACCGTTAGACCCAAAGTGATGAAAATGCCGAAGCGCGACCCGGAAAGGCAGGGTGAAATCCGGGCTGTGAAATATGAGGGACCGGCCGAGATTGTTCCCAGAATTATTGAAACCATACCCTTTGATACAGCCGGAGCTGTTGATATCACCCGTTCACCGGTACTGGTGGTTCTGGGGAAGGGAGCCTGCGATACAAAGTATTTCCCCATGCTCGAAGAATTTGCCCGTTTACTGGGAGGCACCATTGCCTGCTCTAGACCGCTGGTGGAAGCCGGTTTATTGCCCTATTTACGTCAGGTTGGACAAACCGGCAAAACAGTCGCTCCCAAATTGTATATCGGAATCGGAGTTTCCGGTGCTGTACAGCACCAGGTCGGCATGCAGGGTTCTGAAAGAGTAATTGCTATCAATACTGACCGCCATGCTCCTCTGGTTCAGATTGCTGATTACGCAATTATAGGCGATTACACAAAGATTGTTCCTGAATTGATTAAAGGTTTAAAGGAGAGAGCGCCTGCTCTACTTAAAGAAGGAGTCCAGCAATGAATGAATCCTTCGATGTTGCCATTGTAGGCGCCGGCCCCGCTGGTATTTCCGCAGCCTGTATTCTGGCTGATGCCGGAATAAAAACCATCGTCTTTGAAAGAGGCGAGTACCCCGGTTCGAAAAACATGTCCGGTGGTGTGTTGTATGGTCACAATCTGAGACAGATTCTCCCGAATTTTGACCAGCTCGGATGTCCGGTCGAACGCAATATTATCGAATCCAGAATCTGGTATCTGTCAAAGGAAGCCGGTTATACCATCGGATACAGGGATAATATTTTTACACAGGAACGAAAATACAATGTGTTCACCGTTGGCAGGGCAAAGTTTGACAGGTGGTTTGCCGACCAAGCCCGAAAAAAGGGGGCTCTCATAGTCCCCGCCACAGTGGTGGTGGATTTTCTCCGAGACAAAAATGGTAGGGTTTCAGGCGTCGTTACCAACCGTGCAGATGGCGAGGTACCGGCCAGTGTTGTTCTGCTGGCAGACGGAGTAAATTCCCCACTGGCTGCTAAAACCGGGTTCAGGGCAGAGCTGAAGCCGGAACACGTTGCTCTGGCTGTGAAAGAAGTTATTGAATTACCTGCAGAGGTAATTGAGCAGCGCTTCTGTGTTTCGCCTTCTGACGGGATTACCACCGAGGTACTCGGTGAAATCACAGGTGGCATGGATGGGGTTGCCATCATCTATACCAACAAAAACTCTATCTCCATTTCGGTAGGTGCAAATCTAGCCGATTTTGTTAGAACCAAAATTAAACCTTATGAACTGATTGAAGCCTATAAACAGCATCCGCTGGTAGCGCCTTTGATTGCCGGTGGCAAACCGATTGAATACACGGCACACTGGCTGGCTGAAGGTGGCTATTATACCATCCCGCAGGTGTATGGGAACGGTTATCTGATAGCTGGTGACTCTGCTATGCTTTTCAATGCCCTGCACAGGGAAGGCAGTAATCTTGCCATGGCTTCCGGGAAAATGGCAGCAGAGACTATCATTGAAGCTCTAAAACGTGGTGATACATCCCGTAAGAGCCTGTCCCTCTATGCAGAAAAATTAAACGACTCCTTTGTGATGAAGGATATGAAAAAATACCGGAACTTCCCTGCATTCCTTTACAATACACATCAGCTCTTTAATGAGCTTCCACAGGTTGCTCAGTTAGCCGCCAGGGAAATGCTGACGGTAAATGGAATCAGTAAAAAGCAAAAACAAAAAGACATTATGGCAGAAATTCGAAAGAAAATTGGTCTGTTTAAATTGGCACGGATTATCTGGCGGGGCTGGAGGTCGGTGAAATGACAATGAAAATTGAAGATAAACTTTTTCTCGACCGCTTCAAAGTTGATGAAGAAAGCCATCTGAAAATAAAGAACGGCGACATTTGTAAGAACCAGTGTCCCAATCAGCCCTGTTTGACAATCTGCCCGGCAAATGTATATCGGCTAGAAGGAGACCGCATTGCAGTTAATTATGAAGGTTGTCTGGAATGTGGCTCCTGCCGTATTGGTTGCCCCAATTTGAATATCGAATGGCGTTTCCCCAGGGGTGGCTACGGGATAAGCCACAAATTCGGTTAGGTTTTCTGAAATATCTTCTGGAATAAATGGCAGAGATTAAGGGGATGGAGGTAAGTTATGCAATACTCCATCCCCTTTTTCACGCTTTCGGAGATGATCCAGCAGTGCCAGAACAAACCTGACCATCTCGACCACAAAACCAGCGGCCAACCCCCCGGCAAACACTATTAGAATCAATCTAATTAAGGATTCAGATGAAGCAGCCGCCAGATTAAAAGGGAAAATCTTAAAGACAACGTATATCGGTAAGATTGCTATTCCAAGCAATAACCCTTTAACCAGATGTAAGAACCAGCGAGGACGATGTAATAACAGTACCAGATTACCGATAATGCTCATGGTGAGAGAAAGGTTGATTGCCCATAGACAATCCACGAATTTTGCACTGAACAGAGTGGCATGAATTCCGGCAAGGAAATTGACAACATCCACAACAAATTTCGGATAAGTATTGATGACATAAGGAGCTAGCGGTGGAATAGCATCTACAAACAGGTTATTTACCACATACAGCCATATGATACTGACTGCAATTGCTCCCAGATATCCAGCCATATCCCCGGGAACATTTATATTGACTTTTACATTTGAATGAATATTATCCGTCTTGCCGCTCCATTCTCAGATGTCCTGCCGGTTACAAGCCATTATACTACTTTCTCAATCCTGACTGCACTAACCTTCAATTCTGGGATCTTTGCAACAGGATCCAGATACATACTGGTTATAGCGTTTGTAGGACTCTCCGCAAAATGGAAAGTCATCGAAACGATCCCTCTGGGTGAAACTTCCGTTACCTTCGCTCTGGCGGTGATGGTTCCCCGTCGAGAGGTGATCTTCACCAGATCACCATCGTCGATTCCCAGATTCTCAGCATCCTCTGGATTGATTTCTACCAGCTCTTCGCTCCTGAATTTATTCAAACCCTGAACTTTGCGGCTCATAGTACCGGTATGATAATGGAACAGGCTCCTTTCGGTGGTCAGGATAAGTGGATATTCTTCGTCAGGAGTTTCCATCGGAGGTTTATAGCTCAGCGGAATGAATCTGCCTTTTCCCCGATTGAATTGCATTGTGTGCAGGATTGGAGTTCCAGGATGTGACAGAGTCGGGCAGGGCCACTGGATACCGCCTTTTTCCAATCGTTCATAAGTAATTCCTGCGTAACTGGGTGTAAGACAGGCAATTTCCTCCATGATTTCCCGTGGATTCCGATAATCAAATCCGGACTTCCCCATTTTTCTTGCAATAGCACAGATAATTTCCCAATCAGCTTTAGCCTGTCCGGGTGGAGGTACAGCCTTTCTGACGAGCTGGACCCTTCTCTCAGTATTGGTAAACGTCCCATCTTTTTCAGCAAAGCTGGCAGCAGGTAAAACCACATGGGCAAATCTGGCTGTCTCCGTCAGAAAGATGTCCTGTACAACCAGAAAATCAAGTTTTTTCAACGCATCTTCAACATGCTTGAGAGTGGGTTCACTGAGCAAAGGATTCTCTCCTACCAGTAGAAAGATAGACCTGATCTCACCTCTATGAGCAGCCTCCATGATATCAGGCAAGACCATCCCTGGTCTGGGATTAAGCTTACAGCCCCAGGCATCCTCGAATTTCTTTCTTATTTCTGGATTATCCACAGCCTGATAACCGGTAAAAACTCCGGGTAAAGCCCCCATGTCACAGGCGCCCTGTACATTATTCTGTCCTCGGAGAGGATTCACTCCTGAACCAGGTTTCCCGATGTTCCCTGTCAGTAGCGCAAGATTACTGGTAGCGATCACATTATCCGTTCCGTGTGAATGTTGAGTGATCCCCATGGCATAAAGGATTGAAGCTGGCCTGCTGGAGGCATACATTCTGGCGGCCCTGACTATATCCTCCACATTCACCCCGGTGATTTCAGAAACCTTTTCAAGAGGAAATTCTTTAAGTGATCTCACAAATTCATCAAAATTTTCAGTACGTGAATTTATAAAATTCTCATCGTGGAGCTTCTCCGCATAAATTACGTTCATCATGCCCATCAATAAA
>Ga0123519_10001152_pt1 | contig 45638 bp, 45 predicted proteins | sample YelNatPaOPRAMG02_FD_87396 | JGI IMG/M metagenome (GOLD analysis project Ga0123519, IMG submission 87396) | Hot spring microbial communities from Yellowstone National Park - Yellowstone National Park OP-RAMG-02 (version 2) | ecosystem: Environmental > Aquatic > Thermal springs > Hot (42-90C) ...
AAAATTGAGTTCATCAGTGTTAAAATTCCAATTTCTACCTGCTTCTACAAAATATTCTGAAATCAATGTTTCTAAGGAACGATAATAGTTCTTCTTATATTCTTCAAGCTTATTCTGAATTTTTGTTAAAAGGCTTTTAAAGTCCTCTTCTTTCATTTTTAATCCTTTTAGATTTTTTCGAAATGGCGTTGAACCTCTTTCACTAAACTGAATGTTTAAAAGTTTTTGGGCTAGGACCCCTAAAAGAAACACAGCCTTATGAGCTGGAGTATAAAAGGTATCTGAAAAATCTTTAAAGAATCCTTCTGCCTTTTCTTTTAACTCACTCATAACTTCACCTCCATTTTTGAAATCTTCATTTTTCGGTAATATCCCTAATTCTTTGAAAAATAAAAAAGATACAAATGCTTGTATAACTAAGGGTTTTAAATATGCTTCACTAATAAAACTTTGACGAATTCTATTTAAAAATAAAGAGAAAAGCAAATTTTTGTCAATAGTAATCCCTCGGAAAGTTTTATCTATTATTTCAAAAAATGTTTTTGTAGAAGGAATAAATTGTTTAAGTATATCGAATCGAAACTCTACATTATCATATTTATTTTTCTTTACTTTCACATTTCTAAAAATTTCTTTGTTTTCTGCTCTTTTCTTTGCTTCAAAGATTGCGCTTACTCGGGAAGGAAGAATATCTTCCACAATAAGATTTATTCTAAACACTTGAGGATTATCTGCTCTAAAAAATAGAAAATTATAAGTCAATACATCCTTTAATTTGCCCAACTCTTCAAGTATTTCTTTTTCATCCTCACTAATGCGTTTTAAAGTTCTTTGGTTCAATAAATCATCTCTATGTTCAAAATAATTAAAAAAAGTATCTACTATTTCCTCAATCCCTCTAACACCTAAAATAAACTTTGGTATTATAAAATACTGTTGCCCTCCCAATGTTGATTTAAGTTTTTCCTCTAAAAATTTTTTACCTTCTTTAATCTTCAATATGCATTCCAGACAAGTAGGAGCATTTTTCCAAGCACTTTCTTTATAAAATCCCCCTGCAATATAACCTGGCTTGTCTATGGTATAAAAAGCAAAGGGTATAGCATCACCATATACTTCATCTTTTATTTCACCACAGACAGAACAGATATGTTTAACTTGCATAATTTGCCGATAATCCTCTTTTACAGAATTAATTAACAAATCTTTAAAGACTTGATAATCACCAAGATATTTTATTTCTCCATTTTCTTCTATTGCCAAAGTAAATAAGCAACCTTGATTCCTTTTCAATAATGGTTTAATATTATTTAACTTATCAGACAAATCTTTTAAAATTTTTTCTCTCGATGTTTCAATAGCAGATTTAAGCCCTTTTATTAACTCATCAGAACCTTTATATTCTTTAAACCAACCTTCAATCTTATTTCTAAATGTTTTTTCAAGTTCAGTAATTTTTGCTGTGGGTGAATAATTCGGCCCTTGTGAAGCTCCACGGCAATATAAATATTTACTAATTTTTTCTTTGCTATTATCTTCTATCTGTGTATGGTCATACAGAACATCGCTTCTTTTTTTCTTAAACACTGCTACCAAAACTTTAGGGCAATTCCCATCTACGTTAGAGTCTTCTACTATTATGGACAGCATATCAAATTTATCTCGGTTCTCTCTTCTTAATTTTTGTTCACCTAATTCCTTTATTGCTTGTAACATTTTCCTTCGATTCCCATTATATCAAAAACTTTTTAAAAAGTGCATACTCAATAGCCAAAAGAATATCTCCCTTTTTAAGTTGTGGACAGTTATTAATAATTTGATCCGTATCCCACCCATTTTCAATGAGTTCAGAGATAAGTTCTAAGGATATACGAGTTCCTTTAATAAAAGATTTTCCAGTGGAAATATCATAATTAATTTCGATTTTATCTTTGCAATTCATTTTTTATTACCTACATCTTCATCTTACATGACGCTTCCATTATATCAAATATCTAACTCCTTTTCTATGATTTCATATACTTTTATGATTTCCTTTGCAAGTAAAAGAGCAAGGTTCGATTCGGATTCAGTAGGAACTTCCAGAGTGTATTCGGATTTTACATACAGATTAAAGAGCTTTCTAAATGAATCTGCTATATTCCTGCCGAAATATTTTTCGCAAAGAGGAAGTAAAACTCTTATTTTACTTGAATATCCTTCCCCCTTCATTGCAAGGGATGCTTGAATAGCATGTTTTGAGGCACTATAGCATAGCCCAATCCCACTGTAGAATGAATCCTCTTCTTTTATTTTTTCAACCATTTTTATTTTACTAGTCTCAAAATTCTTTGAACGAAAGAAAAATTCTCGATATTTTATTTTCGGCTCAACATTTGAGATCTCCATATTACATTCACCAAATACAATTCTACCTTCCTTTTTTATTGCGGTGAAAAGGGGGATTTTTTCCTTCTCAAAATCCTCGACTGAGGCAGATACAATGTCTAAAATATGGGAAGTATCAATCCTTATGGTAAGGTCATGAATCCTCCTATTGTTTTCATCATTAAGGCTTGAGAATACAAAAAGTAAATCTATGTCAGATTTTTCTCTTGCAGTTCCTTTAGCCCATGAGCCATAAAGTATTATTGATTTTAAAGTCTCGGGAAAAACCTCACTAATTATCTGAATTATCTTTGACAATTCATTTTCTATCTCTTTCATTCCACACCTCAATACATCCAAATCCTAAGGAATTCTTTGATCCAAGACCTGCCTCGAAAGCCATTACAAAAAGTTCCTCTGGCAATTTTAGTTCAAATATTCCATCCCAACCTTTTATTACAGTGTTTTTATAGATTATGATCCTTTGATTTTTTGAACTTACTTTGTAAGGTTTTATAGAGCCTGAAAGTACTGTGTGTCCAGACCATGTCCTCAGTTTTCTTTGTAAATTTTTTAATAACTGCTCTTCAAATTCTTTCTCAAAGGGACTGTAATAATAAGTCTTTTTTCTGCCTTCATAACTCCTTAATGTACTGTATACAGTTATTGGAGAAAGAGTTTTCACATATACTTTCTCCCTATATTCAGGAACCCCTTTTACTTCAACAGATGATAAAGTCAATTCCTCATCTTTTAGCCTTATTGTCTCAGACTTCAATAAATTTAATGCAAAGGATTGAATAAAATCGTTGAGGGGTGAAGAGATGACAAGAGTTATACCACCCTGAAATTTTATCTGTCCATCTTTTATGAAAGCCTTTTTGTCAGGAATGAGCCTTGAGAATGTGAAAAATTTTAATCTTCTTTTTGTTTCAGGATCTTTGAATCCCTTTTCATGAATTTTATTTGCCAGCCAGCTGTCAAGATGCCTATATATAAAACCTTGAATGATTTCATTGTATTGACAGGGGAGAGAAATAAAAGTCTTTTCGGTTGGGTTAAGCTTTATTTGAAGTTGCATTTCAATTTTTTAACCCTCCTGTATTAGGATATCCAAAATTTCTGTCTGTGTCAATTACCATTCTTAATACTTGAATAAAAAATAGATAAAAATAGATTTTGTTTGAGCACTATGAAATCATAAAAACTCAATCCATCTCTATTATTTCATCGGCTATTTCTGATGCCTTTGAGCTATGGGCTATTAGTATGACAATCTTCCCATTTCTGGCAAAGGAATGTATTGATTCAAGAATTAGCTCCTCTGTTTCTTTATCTATCTGAGAGGTAGGCTCATCAAGAATTAAAACATCTGGCTCCTTGATAAAAGCCCTTGCCAGAGAAAGACGCCTTTTTTCTCCTCCTGAGAGATTCTTCCCTCCTTCTTCTATCACCCCTCCACTAAGGGAACCATTAAAGGAAATACCTGCCATTTGAAGTGCCTTTGCAAGCTTTCCTTCATCTAATTTATCATTGAATGGATAGAGATTCTCCGTGAGTTTTCCTTTGAAAAGGAAAGGTTCTTGGGACAGATACCCTATTCTCTTCCAGAAACAGGCGATATCTTCCTTTTTTAGTCTCTTCCCATTTACATAGATCTCTCCATGATTTGCTGGTATAATGCCCAGTATAATCTTTAGAAGAGTCGATTTTCCTACCCCGCTTTTCCCAGTAATTGCGTAGACTTTTCCTTTTTCAAATTTATGAGAAAAGCCCTTTATAAGATATTCTTGGTCAATGTGGTATCGAAACCATAAATCATTAACTTCTATACTCTCTATTCTTTCAATTTCTTTTCCCTCCTGGTAGGGCAAATCCTCTTCCATCGCAATTAGCTCTGATGTCCTCTCAAGAGAAGCAAAAACTCGATTTAATCCGTTTATCTGATTGGTTAATCCACTTAAAGACTTAATAATTATGAAGATAATTGCTATGTATCCTATAGAAGCTCCTATACTCATTTTTTCACTTGTAAGAAGAAATCCAAGATACATTAAAATCCCCAAAAATCCTCCATAAAGAAGAATTGTGATAAATGATAAAAGGAGCAACCCTTTGATTTGAATTGAGAGAAAACTCCCTGAGATTGCTTTTATTTTCTCTTTTATGTTCTTTTCAAATATTTTTAGAAAGCCCATGACTTTTAGCTCAACAATTCCAGAAATAGTCTCATTTACATTACCTGAAAGATTTGAGAAATCTTCTATATACTTTTTAAATTTTTTTGTAAGATATTTTGAGACAAGAATCAAACCTGTTCCTATAAGAGCTATAAATACTAAAATCATAATTGAAAATTTTAGAGAAAGCCAGAAAGCAATTCCTATTCCAAACAAAATTATCAAAATGTTTTTCATTAGACCAAAAAGATTTTCTCCAAAAAGGGATGATATATTCAATGAGTCCTCAACCCATCTGCTTTGAAGATAGGCTGTTCTGTATTTTATCTGTTGAAGATAAGGGAGTTTCAAAATCTTATCAAGAATTAGACTTTGGTAATGAATCCTTGCTTTTTTATTTATGACAGCAAGTAAAACACTTGAGGCTATCTGAGTAACCATTAGTAAAGCATATAGCCCCAAAAACCATGTTCCATTTGTGATAATTGAGTTTAAACCGATTTTTTTCCCTTTAAAGAAATCTACTAATTTACCTAAATAGAGGGGTGCAGAGATTGTTGCCATTGAATTAATTATATATAAAAGAAATGCAAAGAAAATCAAACATTTCCCCCTTTTAAGAAATTCCTTCACTATTAAAATCTCTCTGGAAATAGAGAATTTCATGCCATTCTATATGAGAAATCAGGCTTTACACTCATATCTATTTATCCTTTTAGAAAGAACAAAGAATGAAAGGAATATATAAAATAAAAGATTCAAAAAATACTTCCAGAATCTATCAGAGAATCCCCATCCCAGCCCAAATCTCAGCCACTCGTTTTGAAGCCAGAATACAGATGGGGATAAGGTAGAGATAATTCTTGAGATTCTTTCAAAACCTGTAATCCAGCTTATTATTGTTTTAGAATTAAGTAAAGAGAAAAATATGTATAACAAGAAAGCAAATAAACTACCCCCTCTGGGAGAATTTTTTAAGGAGAATATTAAAAAAAGAGAAAGAAGGAAGGCAGTATTAAAAGAAATAAAAACAAGTCCTAAAAAGAACTTAAAGTTTAGAGTAATGCCCAGTAAGATCTTGCATAAAATAGAACCAAAAAATCCTATTAACATTAAAAGGGAGAAATAACTGAAAAGATAGGCGATGTATTTTGTAAGGAAATACTTTCTTCTTGGAATATAAATCAATGTTATCTCATGAAATCTTTCCTTTATCTCATCTTCCAAATCGGAGGAACAACCTGCGAGAATTGTTGCATAAAAAATATATAGGAATATGTGAAGATATATAACTGTTTGATATTGCGAAATATCATGGTAACTATTCCCAGAAGAGATTCCTATTGTAAATTTTAAGCCATACCCTATCATTAAGAAAAAGGAACCAAAAAGAAGGATATAAAGGCTCGATTTGCTAAGTAATACATCAATAACTGTGCTTTTGAAAATTTGCTTCATTGCTTTCTCCTTTAACTATATTGTAGAAATGGGTTTCTAAATCCTTTCCTTGCAAGTTCCTAATTTCTCCTTCATCTTTTATCTCACCCTTAACAAGTATTAGAAATCTATCCCCTATCTTCTCCATCTCGTCAAGAAGATGGGAGGAGATTATGATTGTTTTCCCTTTTTCCTTTTCCTCCTTTATCCAATTCCTCATCTCTATTTTTCCTATAGGATCAAGTCCTGAAGTTGGCTCATCAAGAATTAGAACATCAGGTTCTAAAAGAATAGATTGAGCCCATTTTACCCTTTGTCTAAGTCCATGGGAAAGTTCTTTTATGCGAACATTCCTCTTCTCTTTTAGCCCCAATCTTTCAAGAAGAAGCTCTATCCTATTTTCTATTTCCTTCTTATCCAGACCACCAAGCTCTCCAACAAATCTTAAATATCTTTCCACTTTCCAGTCTGGCTTACCTACCTTTTCCTCCTGCATATAACCAAAGGTGACTTTTCTTTCTAATAGAATTTTACCCTCATCGGGGAAGAGAAGCCCCAATATTATCTTCATCAGGGTTGTCTTTCCTGCTCCATTTGGTCCAAGAATTAAAAATATCTCACCCTCTTTAACTTTGAAGCTAACACCTTTTAGAGCTTTTATATCTTTATAGCTTTTCTCAATATTAATTACTTCTATCATTAGTTTACCTTATAGATCAAAACCTCGCCTTTTTCCTCCTCAATCCCCAATATTTCATTGTCTGTGATATCAAAACTTATTATTTTATCTCTAATTTTAAATTTTTCTTGGAATTTACCATTTTTCAATTCAAAAATAAAGGACTCACCTTTTTCATTTCTTGATAAGAGAAATATTTTATTTCTTTTAGCTCTTATGTCATAATTTAATGCACTTTTAAGAAGCATTTGATTATTTTTTATGCCAATTTCTAGCTTTTCAATAGACTTTATTGGAATAAAATATTCTTTTAATAATTTGCCCTCATCTGAAAATTCAAGGATTTTGTTGGAAAGTATATAAGCAAAGTATAATTTCCCTTTGTTTGCTGTTAATACCCCAGCATTTTTATAGATTTTATTGAGTTCTATTCCTTCAAGAGGGATACACTCTAAAAAAGAATTTTCTATTTTGAAATTTTCTGCTTCCTCTACCAAAGAGGTTATAATTTTCTGTCCTTTTAAAAAAGAAATAGAAGAGACAAAAATTTTTCCATTATCGATTGCTATTTTGAATGGATTAGATATTTTTAAGTTTCTTGTTGAAATATGAGACCCGTTCTGGGTCAAGAAAATCTCAATTTTCGATTTGCATGTATCTAAAACATAAACTCTTCCATTATCAACGAAAAAATCCGCCGCGCAATAGAATTCTCCTGGAGCCTCGCCTTTCTTCCCAAAACTAACCATTAATTCCCCTTGTATATTAAACACTTTTATCGACTCATCACCTTTATCTAAAATGTAAATTAGTCCATTTGATACTACAATCTTTATAGGTAGTAAAAGATTTCTACTTTTAAATTGTGATCTTGCTATCAACTCCTCTCCTGAAATATTTCCATATACAAAGATTAATAAAAAAAGCATACAAAAGTAATTTCTTTTCATTTGCCTCCTCCCATGATCTCTATTTTAAAATTAGATAAATTTGCAAGCTTCAACAAATCAATCTTTTCCTCCAAATTGAATAACTTTATATAATTTAAACCAATCTCTCTCATTCCGAATGTGGGGTCTATAGAAACCCAATAATTTTCCTTTACCACCTCAACCCACTGATGGAAAGAGAATGAATAACCGTCATTTTTTTTAAAAATAACAATTCCAATTACAGGCCTTCCCTTAATACCTACTTCATCACACATTGCAAGAAATAAATTAGATATCCCTTGACAATCTCCTTTTTTTCTTTTTAAAACCTCATAAGGATCAAGAGGTCCATCTTGCGTGGGGATAATATTTTCTTTAATCCAGTTAAGCATTTTCTCTATTTTTCTTTCTTGTTCAAACACATTTTTTGTAATTTTTATTATCAATTCCTTAATTTCTCTCGGTTTATAGAAAGAAAGAGTATAATTGCTATGTTCTTTAAATTCCTTTTTTTTCTCTATCAAATTTTCTTTGCTTACTTTTAATAAAACGATGTTTTCATTCCCCACTTTTTCTTGTTTTATAATCCTCTGTCTAAGATCCTCAAAGAATGAAAAAGAAGAATTGCATATTATTCTATAAAAGACAAAATTGTTTTCGCCAAATCCTTGAAATTTAGAGGGGGCAATAACTCTCGGGTTGCTTTCCAAATTATTATTAATAGAAATTAGTTTCCATGGAAGACTTTCATCTATGAGATATATAGAGCCACATCTGACAAACCAAGTATACATCCTTGGGAAAAATTCTTCAATCATAAGCAGATTTATTTTATCAAAAAAATATTCAATTTCAATTGAGATTTCTTTATACTTTATTTTTATTTTTACTTCAATTATATCGCCTGTATTTTCATAAAATACCGGTATTTTATCAGGTATTTCAATGCAATTTTTTAATTTATCGTGAATATATAATTGAAGAAGACTAGATGGAATCACATTATTTGGAAGTTTAAAGTTTTTTATTATCCCATCTTTTTGAATTCTTATACTACCTTTAATTATATCTATCCAAGGCTTGTTATTCCTAACTATTTCACCTTTAATACAGAGCAGATCAGGAGTTAATATGAACTTAGAATGTATATTTTCCCCTGTAAAATAATACAAATGCTTAACATATTGCAAAAAACTTTTACCATAATTTATTTTTTCATGATATATTCCAATTATTTCACTACTATTCCAAATCTTAAAAACTTTTTGAGATTCTATATAATCGGCAAATAAGCAAATGTCCAATAAAATAGGCAATAATAATTTAATTAAAGTCTTTTTTGATGAATGTAGGCTAAAATTAAATGCAGAATTTGCACTTTTTGCAATAATATTAAAATCAATTAAAGACAAATTTTTACGAATTAACCAAGTTTTGCAGTGCAGTATAAATCTTTTGGGCTTCATTTTCTTCACCTAAATTCCATATAATAGAGGAGAAATAATCATACATGATACTACAGTATGGATTCTTCCCATTAAAGTTTTTGTGATGCCAATAAACTGTAGCCCAACATCCATTCCCACAAAAATATCTAATATCGCAAGTCTTACATTCTCCGATTTCATCTATAGTAGGTAATTGGTTAAGAAAATCAACTAATTTTCTAGTAATTTCATCATCTAAAATATTTCCTATAACAAGATCATTAGATGAGAAAAAAAGATGACAAGGTACTATATCTCCATACTCTTTAACTCCAAGAGTTTTTATTATCATCCCACAGTGATTTCTAAGAGAAGGAACTATTTTGTTGGAAACTTTTAAAGAAGGGAAATTTATACAAGCATCACCAATTTCAGGAGCACCTCTTTTCATATTCTCATAAAAAAATCCTAAAAGATCTTTTCTTGTTAAAGCATATTCTTCTTTTTTAAAAGCCCTTCCTACAGGTTGAAAAAAGCTAAAACTTGACTGAACTCCTAATTCCTCAGCAAACTCAGTAAATTTCATCATTGTTTCCCTATTCAATTTAGTTATTGTAGAAGTAATGTATAGCTGGTGTTTACTAAATCCAGCATTTTTTAAATGCTCTATTGCATCTATACATTTTTTAAAGGTGCCTCTTCCTCTTAAACTGTCATGGATTTTTTCCTCGCATGATTCAATGCTGACTTGGACATAATCAACGCCAGATTCTATTAATCTTTTGGCTCGGTCCTTATCTAAAAGTAATCCATTTGTAGTGATTCCTATAAAACGCATAAATTTCTTTGAATATTGAATTATTTCAAATAGGTCTTCTCTAAGAAGTGGTTCACCTCCGCTAAATATTAAATATATTACATTAATCTCTTGCAATTTTTTAATTATCTCTTTTGATAGGGAAGTATCCCCTCTATAAGGTTTAGAAAACTTCCAAACTTTTGGATTTGCATAGCAAAATTGACACTTTAGATTACATTTCCCTGAGGCTTCATAATAAGCCATTTTTGGAAATTCTGAGTACTTTTTTAAAGTTTCTCTTTGCCCAGTGGCAAGATAATACCTCCTCGTTAAATAATCAACTAATTTTGCAAACTTAGTGGATTCCTCCTTATTATTTATTTCTTTTATTACATTTCCGATCCCAGATTTTATTGCTTTTTCTATATATTCAAAGGCCTCCCTTCTCAACTTAACAAATTCTTTTGTTTCAAAATTACATAAAATTACTTTATTTTCGCGGAATAAAAATTTAACATTTTTTGACCATTCTAAATCCTTTTCCACTTTTTACCTCCTTTTGAAATAGAGAAGGGGTGGAGAGATTAACCTCTCCACCCTTTCAAAATTATGCTGCAGAACATCCTCCGATTACTATACAACAACCGCACTCCCAAATAAACCCGTATACTAACCTAATACAAGGCTCAACCCCGATAGCAGGACCAAGCGATGTCTTTTGTGTCAGTTCTTTTTCTAAAGAATACAAAATCTCAAACATCTTCTCCTCCTTTCAGCCTCCTGATGAGGCTTCTTGATTGATTCCCTATGCCCATTTGCCAGTACTAATGAAAAAATCATTCTTACCTTCTTCCCTTTCACCTCCTTTCTCATTCTCATCACTCCCATTTCCTTCATATAAATTTATATTCAAACTTTATGCCAAATTGGAGGAAAAGCCTTAAATTTTCTTGCAAAGCCTTATCAGTTCTAAATTTGGGAGAATTACCCTATTTATTAGATCTATTCCTTAAATTTTCAAAAGTTACGCTCCAGCGTAACTTATCTTCGACTTTTTTACCGAAAAATTGGCATAAAATGGCTTCTGGAGCAAGTTTTTTGGAGATTTTAAAAAGTTACGCTATAGCGTAAGTTCCTTGAGGAAAATTAGCCCTTAAAATCTTCCAAATCATTTACAGAAAACATTTTACATTGAATTTTCAAAAGTTACGCTCCAGCGTAACTTGACTTAAAATAAAAAATGTGCAAATATAAAACATTAATTTTAAACTAAAGGTGAAATATGGAAGGGGTTATTGATTCTTTGATTTGTAAGGATTTTTATTCTGCTCTAAGGTCTCTTATAAAAACTCTGAGTGAGTTGAAAGTTATAGATGGAGCAGTATTTTTTGACAAAAATAAGAACTTAGAAATCCTTGCAGGTTTTGAAAGGATAAAGGGAAGAAGTTTTGAAGATGTTGAAGGAATATCGAAAAGCTCCATTGAAGAGGCAGAAGAGAAGAAATCCGATTTTTTTGAGGATGATATATTGGTAAAAAAGGGAAGGGATTCAGCTCTTTATTACAGGATCTCCTCCCTCTATGTTTCTCCCTTTTATTTCAATGGGAGTCTTGCTGGAATTCTCTATCTTGACAGGATTGATGAGAGGAGAAGATTTTCACAAAGTGAGAGAGTTCTGATAAGGCTAATAAGGGATATCTTAGAAAAACACATTCAGGATTTGTTTTTTGATGAATTAATTTCAAAGGAATTGGACGGGTGGCTTGGAAAATCTGATTTTTCAATGAAAATTAGACGGGAAATTAAAGAACTCTCTTCAATTTCACCAATCTTGATCTTAGGGGAGACAGGAGTAGGAAAAAATCTTCTTGCAGAGCTAATTCATAAAGGATCGGGAAGAAAGGGAAACTTTGTTGTTGTCTCTCTCCCCTCTTTACCAGAGACCCTTTTTGAGGCTGAGCTTTTTGGATGCAAGAAAGGTGCTTACACAGGCGCATCCGAGAGGAAAGGTCTTGTTGGAGAGGCCGAGAATGGAACCCTTTTCTTCGATGAGATCTCAGAAATTCCATATCTTCTCCAATCAAAGCTTTTGAGATTTATAGAGACAGGGAAATATAGGAGGCTTGGTGAGGAAAGGGAAAGAATTTCTGATTGTCATATTATATGTGCAACAAACAGAGAGCTCTGGAAAGAGGTGGATAGGGGAAATTTCAGGAAGGATCTTTATTTTAGAATCTCCAATAGAATAATAACCATCCCCCCTTTAAGGGAGAGAAAGGAAGACATTGAAGAAATTGCAAGATTTTATCTCGCAAAAAATGGAATTTTCTTTGAGGATAAAGCTCTTGAAATACTTATTAATTACGATTACCCAGGAAATGTTCGAGAGCTTCTAAAAATTCTTAATGAAGTCAGGCAAAGAAAGAAAAAGTATATAAAAGGGAAGGACTTAAAGGAAATTATTTCCAATTTAAAAATTTCCAATGAATCCGATGAGTTGGCTAAAAAAATTTTGAATGGCGAGTTATCCTGGGGCGAAATAAAGGAACTTTTCCTAAAAAGGGAGATCAGCAGAGAAGTAATGAGGAAAATAATTAAATCTCTCTTAGAGAAAACATTAAAAAGGAGTTACAAGGAGGTAGCTGTTCTTCTGAGGACTGATTACGGAAGATTTATGGCTTTTCTCCACAGGCACAGGATTCTTTGAAATAGGTAAGCCCTCAGAGAAATTAAAGAAAGCTGTTCTTTCTTTATAGAACAAATATTAAGGATTGAGAAATCTTAAACAAAGAAAAAATAACAACGACTTACTTAGTAAAGTTTGTTTTTTCTGGGTTATTGCTTCCAACATTCATTACCCTCACCCTCTCCACAAAGGGGAGGGAATTTAGAAACTTAAAAAATCCAGCAAATATTCTTATTTTTTAGTTTCTCAAAGAAGAAGTTACAAATCTACGGGTTCCATAAACCATTCTTATTGTGTTAGCACTATTTTTTTTCATAAAGCTTCTCTTTCTATTTTCTCCCAGAAACATTCTTATTGTTTTAAGCTCTCCAGAGGAAGGGTATATTTTGGAAAAAATTTACTATTTACCAATTTTTTTATTAAAAGATTCTTTCTATTTAAGAAGTCTTTTTATATCATTTTCAAAGACTTCTTTTTTTCTTGCGCCAAGATAGGTGTTCACTATAGTTCCATTACCATCTATCAAAACAGTGTAAGGAATCCCTTCTGTGAGTCCACCGTAAGCTGAAATAACATCATCAGAGGCAATCAAAACAGGATAGCTTATCTTAAAGTCGCGGATAAATTTGGGAAGAACATCAAAGGGATTCTCATCAACTGATATTGAGAAAATCTGAACTTTATCTTTATATTCTGAAGCAATTGCAACAAGTTCTGGTATCTCCATTCTGCAAAATCTGCACCATGTTGCGAAGAAATTTACTATTACAATCTTCCCTCTATAGTCTGAGAGTCTGTAAGCTTTTCCTGAAAGATCCTGAAGGGAAAAATCGTAAGCCTTCTTTTGGGCATAAAAGGGTGAGAGAAGGAGAAGGATTAAAAGGGAAAACATAATAATTTTTTTCATCTTTAACCTCCGCAATTTTAATTTATATCATTGCTTTTTTCCTTAATATTTCCCACTCCAACTTAACATTCCTCTCAATTTCCTTTAAATCATCCTCAGTAAGATGGGAGAATCTTCCCTGAAGTTTGAAGTACTCCCTAACAGGAATCCAGTCAGGTTCAACATTTATTGTATATTTTATTCCATTTTCAACTTCATAAAGGGGGAAAAGACCAGTTCTCACTGCAAGTCTTGCAATCTCAATTGTAAGCTCTGGCGCCATTTTCCATCCTGGAGGGCAGGGAGAAAATATGTGCAAAAATCTTGTCCCTTTAATTTTTTTAGCCTTCTCTATCTTCCTTACAAAATCATCGGGATAGGCTATTGAGAGGGTTGCGGTGTAAGGAATTCTATGGGCAGCCATTATCTCAACCATATTCTTTTTAGGCTCTGTCTTGGGATGTTCTACAGGTGTTGTTGTAGTCCATGCTCCCTTTGGAGTTGCAGAGGATCTCTGAATCCCTGTGTTCATGTAAGCTTCGTTATCATAGCAAATGTAGATTATATTCTCATTCCTTTCTGCTGCTCCTGAGAGAGCCTGAAGTCCAATGTCAAAGGTTCCACCATCTCCAGCCCATGCAACAACATTAACATCCTCCATCCCTCTCATGTCCAATCCAGCCCTAATTCCAGAGGCAGTTGAGGCAGCTGTTTCAAAGGCACAATGAAAAAGGGGAACTCTGACAGAAGAATAGGGGAATGGTCCATCTATCACAGACCAGCAACAGGCTGGTAGAGAGAGAACGGTTTTCCTTCCAAGAACTTTTAAGGCAAACCTCATGGCAAGAGCACCACCGCATCCAGGACATGCAAGATGCCCTTGCCTCATATTCTCTTCTTCAGGCAGAATGAAGTTTTTCATCTCATCACTCCTCTCCAGAGGATATTCTCCTCCGGTTTTTCATTCTTTTCAGTGTATTCAATTATCTCCCTTATTATCTCTGGAGTTACATCCCTCCCGCCAAGACCTGTTATGAAACCAAATATTGGAGGTTTTTTTGACTCATTGTAAAGGGCAGATTTTACTTCCTGGAAGAATATTCCACCAGCTCCATAGGAAATGTTTCTGTCAATAACTGCAACCTTTTCAGCCCTCAGGAGAACAGATTTTACATCATCAAAGGGGAAGGGTCTGAAAAATCTTATTTTGAGAAGTCCAACCTTCTTCCCCCTCTCCCTCATCTCATCAATAACTGTCCTTGCTGTTCCAGTGATTGTTGAAGAGACAACAATTATTACTTTAGCATCATCACATTTATAAGCCTCTGTAAGACCATATTTCCTACCAAAAATCTCATAGAACTCCTCATCTGCTTCCTTTATAACCTGAACAGCCCTCTCCATATCCCTCTGGAGTATATATCTCATCTCCATGTAATAGTCAGGGGAAAGAAGTCCTCCAAAAGCTCTTGGATTTTCAATGTCTATTTTTATTTCAGGGGAATAAGGGGGCAAATAGGCATCAACCTTTGATTGCTCTGGTATATCCACTGGCTCCGATGTGTGGGAAAGGACAAAGGCATCCAAAACAAGCATAAGAGGGATTGAAACCTTTTCAGCAATTTTATAACCTTGAATTACAGAGTCAAGAACCTCCTGATTTGACTCACAGTACACTTGCATCCAGCCAGTGTCCCTCTGGGATAAAGTATCATTCTGATCAGTCCAGACAGACCATCCTGGAGCCATTGCCCTGTTAATATCAGCCATGACAATTGGCAATCTCCCTCCAGCTGCCCAGTGGAGAAGCTCATGCATAAGGGCAAGCCCCTGAGCTGATGTGGCTGTAAAAGCCCTCGCCCCTGCAGCTGATGCACCTATGCATGCAGCCATTGCAGAATGTTCTGATTCAACTTTTATGAATTTTGCTTTAAGCTCTCCTGAGGCACAAAACTCAGAGAGAAGCTCCACAACTTGAGTCTGGGGTGTTATGGGATAGGCAGCAATTACCTCTGCCCTTGATACCTTTACTCCATAAGATACCGCATGATTTCCTGTTATTACCTTTTTCATCTTTCCTCCTCCATATCAATTACACTTCTTGGACATTCCTTAGCACAAACTCCACAACCCTTGCAATAATCATAATTAACGCTGTATTCCTCCTCATTTCTTATTATTGATACATCAGGGCAGAATACCCAGCAGTTATCACATCCATTACACACTCCGCAGGAAAAACACCTTTCGCATTCTGAAATAAGAGAAGACTCTTTGAAAACCTTCCACACCTCTCCAAAATTATTTATCCTTTCGAAGGGTTCAAGCTTTTCAGGCTCAATTCTTTCCCTCTTTTTAAAATAGTTAAGATTGAGCCTTTCAAACTCCACGGGTTTTACTTCTCCAATTGCAGGAAGGGGTTCCCCCCTCAAGAAATAATCTATCGCCATTGCTGATCTCTTACCAGCACCAAGAGCTTCAACAACTGTTGATGGTCCGGTTAGACAATCTCCTCCAACAAAGATCCTTTCAGAAGATGCTCTTCCAAAATAATCTCCTTTAACTCCCCATTTTGTTGTCTCAAGCCCCTCAAAGAATCCAAGCTCAACCCTTTCACCAATAGCTGATATAACATTGTCAATTGGAATTATAAATTCTGAACCCTTTATCGGAACTGGTCTTCTTCTTCCTGATTCATCAGGTTCTCCCAATTCCATTCTTATACATTCAATTCCCCTAACTCTTCCATTTTCACTAATAATTTTAGATGGAGCTATGAGGAATTTAATCTCTATCCCCTCTTCCTCTGCATCTTCAACTTCAGAGGGAATTGCGGGCATCTCGTTTCTTGATCTCCTGTAAAGGATCTGGACATCAGCTCCAAGTCTTAGAGCAGTGCGGGCAGAATCTATTGCTGTATTCCCTCCACCAATAACTGCAACCTTCTTTCCAAGCTCAACCTTTTCTCCCTTGTTTATTCTTTTAAGAAATTCAATCCCTTTAAGGACTCCTTCTGAATCTTCTCCCTCTATCCCCATACTTGTGGAAAGAGTTGCACCAATACCAACAAAGACAACATCAAAATCTCCTAAAAGATCATGGGGACTCTTTACTTTGTGATTGGCTACAAATTCAATCCCCATCTCTTCAAGCTTTTTCAGCTCTGCATCAAGGATATCCTTAGGTAGTCTATAGGAAGGGATTCCATATCTGAGAAGTCCTCCAAAGTTGGATTCTGCTTCAAATATTTTTACTTTATAACCTTTTCTTCTCAGATGATAGGCGCAGGAAAGACCTGCAGGTCCTGAACCAATTATCCCTATCTTCCCCTTTCTTTCAGGGATATCAAATCTGTCCTTTATCTTAAGCCCATAATCTCCAAGGAATCTTTCAATGTGATGAATTGAAATTGCTTTATCAAATTTATCCCTGTTGCAGGCTGTCTCACATGGATGATAGCATACCCTGCCTGTTATAGAGGGGAAAGGATTATCCTCTTTTATAACCCTGTAAGCTTCCTCAAATTTCCCCTTTAGAATTAAATAAATATATCTTTGAATATTTTCATTGGTTGGGCAGGCATGATTGCAGGGAGGGACTTTATTTCTGTGGACAGGCCTGAAGGTTCTCCATGAACCTGTCTTGTTGTAGAGAGTATCAGAGATAGAAACAGGCATATATGGGAAGTCTTCGATTTTTTCAAATTTAACTATTCCCATTTTACCTCCTCGTAAGCTTCCCTGGCAGCTCTTTTGTTATCATCAAGCTTTACAGGGACATAATCTTCCATAGCCTTTAAAATACTCTCAAGGCTCACAAGACCGGTAGCCCTTGCAAAGGCACCAAGAATTGCAGTGTTGACTATGGGAGCAGTTTTTGGACCGAGTCTGTATTTTATTGCAATTCCTGAAGCATCAACTACCGCAACCCTGAAATCTGAGAAATTTAGGAAATCCTTTGGACTCTTCGTTGTGTTTATTACAATCCATCCACCCTTTTTCAAACCATCCGTAACATTTACGGATTCTATAAGAATAGGATCAAGAACTATTATGTGATCAGGATTGTAAATTCTGCATCTCAGATTTATTGGTTTATCGTCTATCCTCAAAAAAGCAGAGACAGGAGCACCTCTCCTTTCAACTCCAAACTGGGGGAAGGTCTGGACATATCTTCCTTCTGAAAAAATGGCAGATGCAAGAATCTCTGAAGCTATTACTGCTCCCTGGCCTCCTCTTCCGTGAAATCTAACCTCTATCAATTTCCCCTCCTAAAACTCTATTTCCCTTATTCTGTGGGAGTGGCATTCTATGTTGACAGCAGCAGGCATTGAGGCAATGTGGCATGGGTGAACTTCAATGTGAACAGCAAGAGCTGTTATCCTTCCTCCCAGTCCCTGAGGACCTATTCCAAGATTATTTATTCTTTTAAGAAGTCTCTCTTCCATTTCTGCATAGAAGGGATCAGGATGATGGGAACCAACAGGATTTCTGAGAAGGGCTTTTTTTGCAAGGAGGGGAGCCATCTCAAAATTACCCCCAATACCAACACCAACTATTATTGGTGGGCAGGGATTTGAGCTTGCCTTTTCAACTGTTTCAACAACAAAGTTCTCTATACCTTCAGCTCCAGCTGCAGGAGCAAACATCCTTACCGCACTCATATTTTCAGCTCCACCACCCTTTGCAAGAAAATAGATCTTTAACTTATCTCCTGGAACAAGCTCCCAATGGATGAAGGCGGGCGAATTGTTTCCAGTATTCTTTCTTCTTAAAGGATCTTCTACAATAGAACTTCTCAGATACCCTTCTTTGTAACCCTCTATCATTCCTTGCTCAATTGCATCCCTTATCCCTTTAAAACCATCATAACGAAATCTTACTTCCTCACCAATCTCAACAAAAAATACTGCAACTCCTGTATCCTGACAGAGGGCAAGGGACTCTTCCTTTGCAATCTGAGCATTTTTCAAAATCTGGTTGAAAACTTCCTTTCCTGCTTCTGACTCCTCCTTTTTTGAAGCTTCCTCAATAATTCTCAGAACATCCTCCCTCAAAATGTAATTGGCTTCCTGTACTGTTTTTTTGATTTTTTCCTTTACATCCTTTAAGCTAATTTCTCTCATTTATAAATCCTCCTAAAATAAATTAAGGGCAAGGAGTTTGACCTCTGTCATTTCCTCCATTGCCCATCTTATTCCTTCTCTTCCAAAACCTGACTCCTTAACACCTCCATAGGGCATATGGTCAATTCTGAAGGTTGGAACATCATTTACAACAACCCCACCAACTTCAAGTTTCTCAAAGGCTTTAAATATCTTTTTAATGTCCTTTGTGAAAACACCAGCCTGAAGTCCGTAAATTGAATTATTCACTCCATCTAAAGCAGAATCAAAATCTTTAAATTTTTCAACAATTACAAGGGGAGCAAAGGCTTCAGCACAGAATATTTTCATTTCTGGCTTTGTGTTGGTTATTATTGTTGGCTCCATTATTCTTCCTTCTATTTTCCCTCCTGTGAGAAATATTGCTCCTCCTTCCCTCGCCTCCTCAAGCCAGCTCTTTAATCTTTTTGCTGACTCATCATCAATTAGAGGACCTATATCTGTATCTTCTTCCATCGGGTTCCCAACCTTTAGCTTTTTGGTTCTTTCTAAAAACTTATCGATAAAAACATCCCATATTTCCTCATGAATCCATACCCTTTGGACAGATATGCATATTTGACCAGCATAGGAGAAGGAACCGAATGTTATCCTCTCAACAGCCCATTCAATATCAGTGTCTCTATCCACAATAACTCCTGCATTACCTCCCAGTTCAAGGGTCACTTTCTTCTTCCATGCCTTTCTTTTTATCTCCCATCCTACCTCTGCACTTCCCGTAAAGGTAACCTTTTTAATCCTCCCATCATTAAAAAGATATTCAATTGCTTCGTGAGAACTTGGAATAACTGAGATAGCCTCTTCAGGGTATCCTGATTCAACAATAATTTCTCCAAGGATAATTGAAGGGGAGGGAGTCTGGGTTGCGGGTCTTAAAATTATGGGATTACCAACAGCAATTGCAGGAGCAACCTTATGGGCAACAAGATTGAGGGGGAAATTGAAGGGAGTTATAGCAAGAATTGTTCCGATAGGAAATCTTCTAATCAAACCAATTCTTTTATCAAGCCCCTTCCTCAAATCAAGATCCATTATTTCTCCATCTATTCTCTTGGCTTCCTCCCCTGCTATTTTAAAAGTAAAAATAGCTCTATCAACTTCTATCCTTGAATCTCTTATGGGCTTTCCAGCTTGAAGAACTATCCATTTTACAAGCTCCTCCTTTCTCTTCTCGATCAGCAGAGAGATCCTTTCAAGAATAGAAGCTCTTTCATAGGAAGGGAGAGATTTTGTTCTCTCAAAGGATCTGTCTGCAAGGGAGACCCCATCTTCTATGTCCTCTTTCTGGGCAAGAAAAACTTTTGAGCAAACCTCTCCATCCCATGGACTCTTTATCTCTTTAAATTTTTCAGATATCCTCTTTTTACCACCAACTATAAAAGGGAATTCCATTTTCAAACCCTTATTTCCATTCCCTCGTAAGCTGCTATTGTATTTGGGTAGATTTTTTTCGCCTCCTTTTCAATTTCCTCTATTATTGAATCATTATGAGTGGGATCATGATGGAAAAGGATCAAATTCTTGGCTTCAACCTCCTTTGCAACCTCACAGGATTTAACATAGGTGCTATGTCCAAAACCCTTTGTGGAACTACTCTTGGAATTATACTCTTCAGGAGTATACTGGGCATCATGAATGAGAAGGTCACAACCTTTCATGAAATTCTTTGTTTTTCGGTCAAGCCTTCCCTTCCATTCAACATCTGTAGCGTAAACAATCTTCTTCCCATTATACCTTATTGAATAAATAAGAATACCATCCTCAGGATGGGCATCAGACCTCAGTGAAGATATTATAACCTTTCTATCCGAATGCTCAAAATCTCTCCTTTCTTCCAGACTGACCCTTCCTTTATAAATGATAAGAGACTCTCCACCATCAAGGGCAAATATCATCTTTGGAGATTTGATCTGTCCCCAGGAAATTGGATAAATTGGAGATTTAAAAGTATCTACCATGAATTTAAAGAAATCTGAAGGGAAATTGGGACCAGCAACATAGAAGTCTGATGAAGGCTTTAACTGGCTTGTAAAGAATGGATAACCTATAATGTGGTCAAGATGGAGATGGGAAAAGAGAAGAATTATTGGAAGGGAACTATTTTTAATCATGGAGGGGATATTTACAATTCCAGTTCCTGCATCAAAAATTACAAAAATATGGGGAGTTTCAATAAGAACAGAGGCTGTATTACCACCAAATTTTAAAAAGATCTTAGAAGCAACAGGATAGCTTCCCCTTACTCCTAAAAATTTAACTCTTAATTCCCTTGCCATGATAAAGCCTTTTCAGTAATATTGCATCTGTCTCAAGATTTGGACTCTCAATTATAACCATACCTCCAACTCCAAAATCCTTAAGAACCTGAATCCACTCATCAAACTTAAAATCAGATTCCTGCAAATTTAGATGTTTCTTCTCCCCTTTTGAAGAGTAATCAATACCTGAGATATGTATGTGCATATTTTTTAGAGATTCCTTTCCAAGGGCTCTTTCAATCCTCTTGATTATTTTTGAGAATTCCTCATAACTGTTGTATTTCCCATTCTCCCTTGCGTGGATGTGGGCAAAGTCAACACAGGGAAGAACTCCCTCAACTTCCTCACAGATTTTTAATATCTCATCCAGGGAGCCAAACTGGGTAGGCTTACCCGTTGTCTCAGGTCTAAGGATTATCTTCTTCCTTTCCCTTCTAAGCTCATCGGAAATCTCCTTTATTGCATCTCTAATTACAGAGTAAGCATCCTTTGAGTTTCCATAATAGCCTGGATGAAAAACCACAGACCTCGCTCCTGCAAGCTCTCCCATTCGGCATGATACAATTATTCTCTCCATACTCGCAATTTTTTTCTCTTTGTCTTCCGAGTTTAAATTAATGAAATAGGGAGCATGGACTGAAAGGGCAACATTCTCTTCCTCTCCAACCTTCCTTATTGAGCGAGCTCCTTCCTCCCTCAAATGAACACCCCTGACCCATTCTATCTCCATACAATCCAGATCCAATTCCCTTATTCTTCTTATTCCATCCTCAGTGGATGTTCCCTTAGTGCTTATGGGAATCCCACCAGTTCCAAAAAGAATCCCTTCATAGGAGATACTGGACATTTCCTTCCTCAAGAAATTCTGAAATTAATTTCATGGCACATAGATCTGAACACATGGAGCATGCTTTTGATTTGCTCCCCCTCTTCATTCTGACTTCTCTGAATTTTTCAGGGTCAAGGCTCAATCTTTCCTGCTCAGCCCAATCAAGATTAAATCTTGCCTCAGACATTCTTCTATCAAGCTCCTTTGCTCCCTTTATACCCTTTGCAATATCTCCAGCATGGGCGGCTATTCTAAAGGCAATTAAACCTTCTTTCACATCTTCTAAATCGGGAAGACCAATGTGTTCAGTGGGGGTTACATAACAGAGGAAATCAGCACCTTCTGCACTTGCAATTGCTCCTCCTATTGCTGCTGTTATGTGGTCGTATCCCGCACCAATATCGGTTACAAGGGGACCGAGAACATAGAAAGGAGCATTGTCGCATATCTTCTTCTGAAGCTTAATATTCATAGAAATCTCATTTATAGGAATATGTCCAGGACCCTCAACAATTGCCTGAACTCCTGCTTCTCTTGCCCTTTTCACAAGCTCACCAAGAACAAGGAGCTCATCAATTTGAGCCCAATCTGTTGAGTCAGCTATTGAACCTGGCCTGAGCCCATCTCCAAGACTCAATGTTAGATCGTATTCCTTTGCAATCTCGAGGAGTCTGTCAAAATTCTCGTAAAGGGGGTTTTCCTTTTCATTGTGAATCATCCATCCAACCATAAAAGCTCCACCCCTTGAAACAATACTTGTCAACCTCCCCTGTTTCTTCAACCTTTCAACACCTTTCAGTGTCAAACCAGCATGAACAGTTATAAAGTCAATCCCATCCTTTGCGTGAAGCTCTATAACATGGAAAATATCATCAACGGTTAGGCTAACCATATTCCCCCATTTTGAAAGACCATAAAGAGCAGCCTGGTAAATTGGGACAGAACCCACAGGGACTGTTGAATTTTTTATGATCTCTTTTCTTATGAGATCAATATTACCTCCTGTGCTTAGATCCATAACTGTGTCTGTTTTGTACTTTATTGCAAGCTTAAGTTTTTCAAGCTCAAATTTTATATGGGGAAAATCCATTGATGTTCCAATATTTGTATTTACCTTCGTCCTTAAATTTTTCCCTACCCCTACTGGCTTAATGTTTTTGTGGAGCTTGTTGGAAAGGATCACAGCATGACCTTTTATTATACTCTCAGCCAGCTCCTCTACAGAAACTCCTTCCTCCTCAGCAACAATCTTCACTGAGGGAGGAATATTTCCCTTTTTTAACTCATCTATTAAACTCATTGATTTTCTCCATAGAATTAACTCTTAGTTCAAAATATAAAACAATTCTTACCTGCTGTCAACAAAACTGATATCCCCCTTTATATATTTCCTCTGGAAATTTATAGTTTAGAAGCTTTTTCAAAAAAGAAGAACTGATCCTTAAATAAATTTAAAATTAAATGACAATTCCATTAAAAATCCCGTAAGAATAAGATGGTCATAAGCTTTTCTAATTTTTCATCCCCTATAAAAAAGATTAGCTTCAAAATTTTAAATTTTTGATTCTTAAATTCCTTTTCTTACCATTTTCTTTAAAAGTTCTTTGAGGAAAATCCAGACCTCCCTCACATTTCTTAACCTGAATTTTGCGAAGGAACTTCTCTTCTTTCCTACAAGGATTGTCAAATCCCCTCTTTCGAAAACCCTGAAGGCATCCTCATCAGTTTCATCATCTCCTATGTAAATCTTCAATGCTTCATTTTTTAGATTTAAAAGGGATAGAAGTTTTTTAACCCCATCCCCTTTGTTCCAATTTAGATTAAGCCTTATCTCAAAAACCTTCTTTCCCTTTTTCATTTTTAACTTCCCTTTACTTTTTGATATTTCCTCTTCAATTATTGACTTGAGAGTTCCTTTCTTATCTGGATTTAATAGCCTGTAATGGATGCTCCCGCTTAATCCCTTATCTTCTACTATCACACCCCTTATATTTTTCAGCCTATCTTCAATCCTTTTCAATGTTTCTCCAATGTATTTTTTCATTCTTATTGCATAAGGATGGACCCATATTCCCCTTTTAAAAAGTATTTCCAAGCCATGGTTTCCAATTAAATATATCCCCTTTACCTTTACCAATTTTTCTAAATCGTAAAGACTCCTTCCAGAAACAATTGCAACAGGGATTTTCCTTGAGATTCTTTCCAGTAGTTTTCTCCTCATAGGGTGAAGTTTAGCAAGCTCAGGTCTTTTTAAAATTGGGACAATTGTCCCATCATAATCCAGAAAAAGGATTATATCCCTTTCCCTTTCAAGTCTTTTCAGAATTTTCTTCATAGATAAATTATGCTCTCGCTCGTTTCCATGGATAGAAAGAGAAGGAGATATTCACGAATATGTCTTGTTATGAGAAAATTATTTTTTATGTGCTCCCTCCCATTTTCTCCAAGTCTCTTTGCAAAAATTGGTTCATTTATTAGCTGTTTGATCCAGAAAGCTGTTCCCTCTATTGTATGAGTTAGAATTCCTGAATATTTATGGGCAATTTGAAGGGGTATTCCACCAACAGCAGAGGCAACAACTGGCTTACCCTTCCAAAGAGCCTCTGCCACTGTAAGACCAAATCCTTCTCTTAGTGACTTTTGAAGTATAACTGTTGATGCTCTCTGCAATGCATTTATCTCTATATCACTCCCAGGAGGTAGGAATAGAACATGGATATCAGGATCCCCCTTAGCTTCATTTTTTACTTCTTCAAGAACCTTCATCCCTTCAGGATCATCAGTAGCCCCTCCACCAGCTAAAACAAGCTGACAATCAATGTGCTCTTTGACTAATCTATAAGCCTTTATAACTCCTATGGGATCTTTCAAATAGTCAAATCTTGATATCTGGGTAATTATAGGCTTTCTCCTGTCTATACCGAATCTTTCACAAATCTCATTGATTTTCTCCTTAGGAATTTCCTTATTCTTTTCAGACAAGGGGTCAATGGATGGCGAAATAAGCACCTGTCTTATTGAGATTTTTCTTGAGAAAGAAGGAGCAGAGAATACTGCACAATCATATTTTTCTATGAAACTCCTGAGGAATTCCCATGTCTCATTCTTTGGTGATGTGAAATCTATATGACATCTCCATATCCATTTTCTCCCGATCTCCCTTTTTCTCTCAACAATTGCTATGGGCTGGGGATCGTGAATAAAAACAATATCTCCGTAATTTGAAAATTCATAGGAATTTTCTCTGTTTATTTGAAGGAAATAGTCGAATTCCTCCTTTGTAATTTCAAGATCAACTCCGTGAAGGGAATTGTGGATTTTCTTTGTAATGTGGAAGAATCTATCATCACCCTTTATAACATCCCACCAAACATTCACCCCAAGTTCCCTGAGAAGAGGAATCATGCGTCTTAAAATTTCAGCGACACCACCTCCCACTGATGTTGAGTTAATGTTCTGGACGGATTTTCCCTTCAGTTTTTCCGCAAGGAGAAAAAGCTCATCAATGCTACTTTTTCCAACAATTGGTATATAATCTTCAATTCTTGCCATACTTCATCAACCGTTCATATATTTTTTAACAGTCTCGATTATTTTTCTTCTCAAACCCTCGAGGGTTATAGTGTAAGGATCAAAACGAGATATTTCTTCAGCAACATCTTTCATTCCAATACTTTCAAACCAGTTGGAAAAATCGTTTTCTCCCTTCTCAAGCCTAAGACGAGATTCAAAAATGTGGTAGTATATTGAATTTATGGAAATTTTTTCCACTATCTTTATAAATTCCTCTGGATTTCTTGCTATAAAGGGGGTCTTGAAAATGAAGGTTCTGCAAGACATGAAATGAAATTCTTCACCCTCATGGCATTCAGTATTCTTGAAGTTCTCTTTATTTATGCAATCCTCAAGGATCTCGATGAATTTTTCTCTTAAATCCCTTATTTTTCTAAATTTTACAGTGTCTATGCTTGCCATCCTTTCTCCGAGAGCATCCAAGCCAAGGGAATTTGTTATCCAGAAGGAAAAATCATTGGGTGGCTCAGGGGAGAGAAAGTGGTGTTGTTGAAGGAATCTGTGGGTATGGTAATAAATGGAAGAACCTGGAACAACCTTAATCCCTTCTAAGAGTTCTCTAATATTTCTCGCCCTTATTCCGAGGAGCTCTACAAGGTTAAGTCTTGAATAGAATTGAAAAGGGGTTGCCATGATTCCTCACATCAATTTTTTAAGCTCTCCAACAATCTTACCTGCCCATCGATAAATATTGTTTTCCCTTACTATCTCCCTCATCTTACTAATCCTCTGAAGCCTCTCTTCCTCCCTCATCTCAATACCCATCTTTATTGCATCTGCAAACTGGTCAATGGCTATTGGGTTTATGAGAATCGCATCACTAAGCTCTCTTGATGCTCCTGTAAATTTGGATAAAATTAAAACACCCTTTCCATCAAATCTTGATGCAACAAACTCTTTTGCAACAAGATTCATTCCATCGTGGATTGAGCTCACAATACATATATCAGCTGCTCTATAATAGGAGATAACATCCTCCTTATTCAAATGGGTTTTATGGAGGATTATGGGTTGCCAATCCTTTATTTTCCATCTTGAGTTGACATCAACCATTGTGTGGTATATTTCATCATTATATTCTTTATACTTTGGGATATAAATTCGAGATATTGGACCAACCTGAAGGAAAACAAACTTTCCTAAATATTCTGGATATTTTTCAAAAAATCTATCAATGGCTCTGAATCTTTCAACTATTCCTTTTGTATAATCAATTCGATCCACGCCAACACCTAGAATCCTGTCCCTGATTCTCCAATCCCTTCTGATTTGAGATATTTTTTCTTCAACCCTTTCACTTTTTGATATTCTTTCAATTTCGTCAAAATCCACACTTATTGGATAGGGTCTAACGAGAGTTTCCCTTCCACCCCTTACTACAGATAATCTTTCCCGGTCAATTCTTGCTTCCATGAATCTGTCAATTGTATCAAGGAAATTGAGACAATGATAACGAACCTGGAATCCAATAAGGTCATTTCCCAGTAGTCCATCAAGAATCTCCTCTCCATGAGGACAAACACTGAAAGCCTCTGGATTGGGCCAGGGAATATGCCAGAATTGTGCAACAATTAAGTTGGGAAGCCTCTCCTTTACAATTTTCGGGAGTAATGCGAAATGATAATCCTGTATGAAGACAAAGCCACTGTCATTTCCAATCTCCTCGCAGATGGCATCAGCAAATTTTTCATTGACCTTTTTATAGATCTTCCAGTCCTCATCCCGGAAATTTGGTCTTACATAGGCATTGTGGCAGAGGGGCCAGAGTCCTTCATTGGAATATCTGTAATAAAATCCCTCCTCTTCCTCCTTAGTAAGCCAAACTCTTCTCAATGTGTAACTTGGGTTATCTAAAGGAACTGCTATGCGTCCATTCTCATCTACCACATCCCTGTCAGCATCTCCTGTTCCTGATGCAATCCATATCCCCCCCACAACTCCTCATAACAGGATCAAGGGCTATAGCCATCCCACTTGCGGGAGTTATACATTTTATCCCATCCTCAGAGTAAATGTGCATATAGGGTTCTCTATTGGAAACAATTATGAATTTATTCCTTCCTATTTTCTCCCTGACAGCTGACCTCAAAATTTCTTCGTTCCATACCATAACTTTTCCTTTTTATAGATTTTATAATCAAGCTTTCTTAATTCAAATTTTTTTATTTCAAGAGCACTAAACCTATATTCTAAAAGAACAATTTAATATTATAACATTGCAAGAGAAGATTCAATTTAATTTATACAAAGTTAACGATTCTAACAAAAATTTTAAAGAAAATTCACCAAAACCTCATTGGAAAGGAGTAGTTTATCTTCTCTTATAGCCATTCTATCCTCTTCAAGAATGATCAAATTTTCTTCCTTGAGTCTATTTATATTTTCAGAAAACTCTTTAACAATGTCAAAGTCAAATCTTCTTTTAAATTCTGAAATTTTTATTCCATCTACCAATCTTAGACCTAAAATTATTGCCTCCTTTGCCATATCAAATTTATTCAGCTCTACTATTTCCTCCTTTTTAATTTCCCCTTCCTTTACTCCTTTGAACCACTCTTCCACATCAGGGACATTGCACCATCTTTTCCCGATCAAATTGGAACATGCAGAAGGGCCAAGTCCAAGGAATGGATTGTAATTCCAGTACTTTAGATTGTGAAGACATTTCTTCCCTTCCTTTGCAAAATTTGAAATCTCGTAATGGATAAATGAAAGGGATTGAAGCCCTTTTTTCAGTTCATAATATTCTTGAGAGATGAAATCATCATCGGGAATTCCAATTTCTTTAGCAAGTTCCTCAAAGGGTAAACCTTCGTAGTTTTCAAGGATGTAAATTGAAACATGGTCAGGCTCCATAATCTTTATATTTTCAATAATCTTTTTTGGGTTATCCTTCCTCTCTCCAGGAAAACCAATTATCAAGTCAACATTTATGTTTTCAAATCCCTCCTCCCTGCAAAGGAAGAAAAAATCTATTGCCTTTGTAGGTGTGTATTCCCTTCCAATTTTTTCAAGAATGTTTTTGTCAAAGGATTGAATCCCTATGCTCATTCTTCCAACCCCTGCTTCTCTCCATCCTTTAATTATTTCCCTATCCCTTATATCTGGATTAACTTCCATTGAAAATTCAATAACATCCAGATCAAAATATTTTTTTGCAGATTCAAAGATTTTATGAATATCTTCAGGATATAATAGGGATGGCGAACCTCCTCCTATAAAAATAGTGTCAAACTTAAGTTTAATCTCTGAGTAGAGCTTCATCTCCTCAACTATCCCTTCAAGCCATTTTCTAAACATTTTTCTTTCCCCTGCAATACTGTAAAAATGACAGTAGGGGCACTTCCTCTTGCAAAAGGGAAAATGAATGTAAAGACCTCCCTTTTCTTCCATTTTATAAATTTTACTCCTGTATTCTCTCAGGGTATTTCCCCAATTTTATAAGCTTTTTTATTCTCTCTCTAACCATCTCGAGGTCTTCAGGATGAGTTATCCCAAACCACTGGGATGGTGTCGGTATAACCCTTACTTTGACTTTATTCATCCTCACCAATTTTCCAATCAAATCAGGAAGTAGAAACTCCGCTTCATTATCCCATCCCTTCTCTTTTAAGAAATTCTCGAATTCTACTTGAATAAAATCAAATAATGTAGGAAAGAATCCAAAAAGATTCATTGAGACCTGCTCATCTCCTTTTAACTCTATAATTTCAGAATCTCTATAACCTATTATCTTCCCTTCTTTCCATCCAATTTTGTGGAACTCAGCAAGACTTAAAAGATAAAGATTTTCATCAACTTCACAAATTGCTCTTGAAACATATCCATGGGGGGAAAGGGTCTCTTCAAGTTTATAGGAAATGAGGATGTATTCCTCTTCAATGTTTGAAAGGGCATTGAAAACAAGGGATAAGGATTCATAACCATAGAAGTCATCAGAATTTATAACTGCAAAGGGAGAATTGAGAAGGTCTTTGCAGACAAGGATAGCATGGGCTGTTCCCCATGGTTTTACCCTTGATGGAACTGGAAAGCTCTTAGGTAAAAAAGAGTTGATTTCCTGAAAAGCATATTCAACCTCTATCCTTCTCTCCCAGAATTTCCCCACAATATTTCTAAAATCCTCCTCCATATCTTTCCTTATAACGAAGACAAATTTGGAAAATCCAATTCTCAAAGCATCAAATAAGGAATAATCAACAAGGACTTCCCCTTCTAGTCCAACTGGCTTTATCTGTTTAAGCCCTCCAAACCTCCTCCCTATTCCTGCTGAAAGAACAACAAGGGTAATACCTCTATTTTTCATAGATAAAATTCTAACTTAATTGGGAGGAAAAGTTAAATCGGAATTGGTGACAAAGGCGAGGAGACTTTCAAAATTTTACCCTCTTGTAGAAAGCTATCTTAACCATCTCCGCAGTAAAAATGTATAGAAATACAATAGCCAAAATCAGCAAAATAAATGAAAGAGGAAGGGGGATAAACCCAAAAATTTTAGCCAAAGAAGTAAATGGCAAAACAAAGGTAAATACTCCTACAAAGAGAGTCGCTATCAATAGATACTTTCCCGGCTTGCTTTTGAATAAGGGAGTCGGACTTCTCACCACCAATACAGCCAAGGAGGCTGAGACAACTGATTCAATGAACCATCCAGTTCTGAAAAAGTCCTTACCAACATGAAGGAGGAAAAGGAGAACCCCAAAGGTAACATAATCAAATACAGAACTGAGAAAACCAAAAGTAACCATGAATTTACGAATTACTTTTATGTTCCAACGGCGAGGATGATCGATCATTTCTTTATCCACTCTATCAGTTGCAATTGTCATCTCAGGTAGATCAGTCAATAAATTTGTAAGCAAAACCTGTTTAGGTAACAATGGAAGAAATGGAAGAAAAAGGGATACCCCTGCCATACTGAACATATTCCCAAAATTGGCACTTGTTGCCATAAAGACATATTTGAGCGTATTTGCAAAGGTTCTTCTACCTTCCCTCACTGCTTCAATTAAAACATTTAGATCCCTTTCAAGTAAAACAATATCTGAAGTATCCTTGGCAATATCCACTGCACCCTCAACTGAGATTCCTACATCGGCAGAATGAAGTGCTGGAGCATCATTTATTCCATCACCCATGTATCCAACAACATTTCCAGTTTTACGAAGAGCAAGGATTATACGCTCTTTCTGGTTCGGTTCTATTTCAGCAAATATGTCTACATCTGCCACACTTTTAAGAAGGGCTTCATCGCTCAATTTTTTTAAGTCTGAGCCCGTCAAAATTTTTTTATCTGACAATCCTATTTGTTGGGCAAGAGTAGCAGCTACCATTCTATTATCACCAGTGATGATTTTGAGTGTAATGCCGAGATCTTTTAAATTTTCTATCGTTTCAATGATTTTTGGTTTAGCCGGATCATCAAAAAGAAGGAAACCTAAAAATATCATCTCTGATTCTTGTTCTTTATCGATAGGCAGTGTTTTTATATTTTTATAAGCAACTCCCAATACACGCAATCCCTTTCTACTGAATTTTTCAAATATCTCCTCAATTTTACCTTTGACTGTGTTAATATCCACAATTCTTCCATCCTCAATTTCAGCAGATGTGCAAACTTCCACAACATTTTGTGTTGCTCCTTTTGTAATCATCAAATTTTCTCCATTATGCCTTACAACAATACTCAGTCTCTTTCGTAAAAAATCGTAGGGAATTTCATCCACCTTCTCATAATCGGACAAATCATACTTGTAATGCTTGCGGATTGCTTCATCGATCGGGTTGTAAAAGCCTGTCTCATAAAAAGCATTAAGGTAAGCATAGAAAAGAACTTTATCACTGATTTCTCCCTTTACATTAAGAGCATTTTGTAAACTCACTACTCCTTCAGTCAATGTTCCTGTTTTATCCGAACAAAGCACATTCATGCTCCCAAAATTTTCCAGCGATGAAAGTCTCTTGACAATTGTCTTGATCTGAGCCATTCTCTTCGCTCCATGCGAAAGGTTTACACTTATGATTGCAGGCAATAGCTGGGGTGTGAGTCCAACAGCAAGAGCTAAAGAAAAAAGGAAAGAATCCAATACTGGCTTCTTTAAGAGAATATTTATGAGAAAGATTATTATTACAAGGGTTAAAGTTACTTCCATTAAAAAATAACCGAAATGCTGGACACCTTTTTCAAATTCTGTTTCGGGCGGCCTGAATTTTAAACGCTCAGAAATTTTACCAAACTCAGTTTCTTTTCCTGTTCTGACAACTAATTCTTTCCCGCTTCCACTGACAACATTAGTTCCCATCCATAATGAATTTTTTCGCTGTCCAATGGGAGTTTCCGCTGGTAAAATTCCAGGCTCCTTTTCAACGGGAAAGGTTTCACCTGTAAGCACAGCTTCTTCAACGAATAGATCTTTCGATTCTAAAACTAATCCATCAGCAGGAATAATATCTCCAGCTTTTAGAACAACAATATCCCCTGGAACAATTTCTTCTACTGGGATTTCTTTTTGTATGCCATCCCTTAAAACATCTGCTTTTATTTGAACGATGGAAAGGAGTTTATTTACTGTATTTGATGCACTGTATTCCTGCCAAAAGCCGAGTAGTCCACTGATAAGAACAATTGAGAAAATAATAAATGAATCAATCCAATCACCTAAAAATAATGATAATGCTGTTGCAAAGATAAGGATAAGAATAATTGGGCTTTTAAATTGAGATAACAAAACCTTAAATGCATCCAACCGTTTTTTGGGCTTGAAAGCATTAGCACCATAGACAAGAAGGCGATGAGAAGCTTCCTCGCTGGACAAACCTTTATCTGTTGTTTGAAGTTTCTTAAAGACCTCATCTGTTGGTATACTCCAAAAACTCGATAATAACTGGGGCATTACTTTATCCCTTTTGAATTTGAAAAACTCATTTTAGTTATCCCTTTAAGGATTTTATCCTCACCTTTTATAAAAAGCAAGTAAACTTCTCCCCACTGGTTTTTGGCTTGATGAAAGCATAAAAGATTGTTAGTCAATTACTCAAAATGGAAATTTTCTTAGATAATTGTTAAAATAAAAAATGTCAACTAAAGGTAAAAGATTCCTTTTCATAGACCTTTTCAGAGGTTTAGCAATAATAAAAATGATTGAAGGGCATGTTTTCCGTGCCCTTCTTTTCCCTACAAGCCCATTTTTGAAAAGCTCATTTGTTAATTTCATAGATGGTCTTACAGGTCCAATTTTTCTATTTATTTCAGGAGTTTCCTTTTCAATAGTTCTTAAAAGACACAAGGAGGATTTTCTAAAACTTAACAAAAAGTTTTTCACGAGAATCCAGAGAATAATTTTTATAATTTTTGTTGGATACTGGCTCCATCTTCCCTTCTTTTCCCTCAGAAAAACCCTTTCCTCAAATGGAGATGTAATGAGAGAATTTTTGAAAGCAGATATTCTTCAGTGCATTGGAGTTTCCCTTCTTCTTTTGCAATTTCTGTTTTTGATTTTCAGGAAAGAATCCTTATTCAATTGGGTTGTCTTAACCCTATCTATTTTAATTCTATTTTCAACACCTTTTGTTCTCAATTATGATTTTCCAATCTTCCCCCTTGGTATTGAATCTTATTTTAAACAATTCCCAATTTCAGAAGGTTATCTATCCCCCTATCCAATTTTCCACTGGTCAGCCTATCTTTTATTCGGATATTTGACAGCATCGGTTTTCTTCTCATTAAACGAAAAGAATAAAGGGAAGCTCTTCTTTATAGCTCTTGCCATATTTGGGATTACTCTTTACTTTATGGGCTCAAAAACAGGAAACCTCTTTGCTTCAATATACGGGAATTCCTTTAATTTCTGGTATGGCTCACCAAATATATTTTTTATGAGATTGGGTCCAATATTTATAATATTTTCCTTTCTTTATTTTCTTGAAAAAGCCTTTATTCCAATTGCAGGACCAATTAAAACCCTCGGAATTGAATCCCTCCATGCCTACTGGCTTCATCTTGTGGTTCTCTTTGGCTCTGTCATTCGATTTCCAACCCTAATAAAGATTTTTCCCAAACTTAGCTTCCTCAACACTTCATTGGTATTTTTAGGACTAACAACCTTTGTCTATTTAACTTCTTACCTGTGGAATAAGCTAAAGGAAAAATCTCCTCTTTTATCAAAAATTGTTTTGAGGGGGAGTGTGGCAATCTTTCTTATAATTTTTGCAATAAGAAAATATTAAGGAATTCTTACTGGCTTAGAGCTAATTCGACAGCTTTCTTCGCTATTATTTTCAAGGGCTCAAAAAGGGGAACATCAAAAGGATTTCTCTCCATAACAATTGAGACTTCTGTGCAACCTGCCACTATAGCTTTTGCCCCCTTTTTAATAAGAATATTTCCAGCCTTAACAAGCAATTCCTTTGGCTTCTTCTTAAATCCAGCCTTTACACCCCTTTCTCCGTAAATTGCCTCCATTACAAGATTCTCCTGGGTTTCCTCATCGGGATAAATAATTCTTACACCCTCTCCAATAGCCTTTTGCCACAAACCTGTTTTAAGCGTTCCTGTTGTTGCAAGAATTCCAATTTCTTTTATGTTTTTCCCCCTTATCTCTTCAGCTGTTTCATTCAATAGATGCAAAAATTTACCTTTGGCAATTTTTGAAATTTCATCGTAGAAGTAATGGGCAGTATTGCATGGCATAACAATTATGTCGGAACCAGCTCTATTTAAAAATTCAACTCCTTCAATGAGATAAGGAAGGGGTGATTCTCCTTTCCCCAAGATAAAAGCTGTTCTGTCAGGAACTTTTGGATTGTTGTAAATAACAATTTTCAAATGTTCCTGGTCTTTCTTTGCAGGAGTTTCTTCAATTATAAGCTTAAAAAGATGGAGAGTTGCTGAAGGTCCCATTCCTCCAAGGATTCCAATTGTTTTCATGATTAAAATATTTAAAAAAATTAATGGCGCCCCCAACCGGATTCGAACCGGTGTTGCCGCCTTGAAAGAGCGGTGTCCTAGTCCCCTAGACGATGGGGGCAACTGACCCGCGCTGGACTCGAACCAGCGACTCCCTGCTTAAAAGGCAGGTGCTCTCCCTCTGAGCTAGCGGGCCCTTTAAAGTTATTTTATACAATACAGAATTGAAAAAGTCAATTGGGATTGGAATTAAAAAGGATTTTTATACTTGAAACCTTATCTCTTTCCTGATATTTTTCTATCTTAAGGAGTGAATATGAAAGAAGTATCGGAAAAAACAAAAAAATTTGGTGAGTCTGTGATAAGGGAGATGACAAGGCTCTCAAGGGAGTACAATGCTACAAATCTTGCCCAGGGCTTCCCCGACTTCCCATCCCCTGATTTCATTAAGGATTCAGCTATTGAAGCGATTAGAAGAGACATAAATCAGTATTCCTATACATGGGGTTCTACTAAGCTAAGAAGAGCTCTTTCGGAAAGATACCTGAAGAGATACAATTTCTCCTTTGATCCTGAAAAGGAGATAACAATCTGCTGTGGCTCTACAGAGGCTATGATTTCCTCTTTAATGGCAATTTTAAATCCAGGAGATGAGGTTATTGTATTTGAACCCTTCTATGAAAACTATGTTCCAGGAACAATTCTTGCAGGCGCAAAGCCTGTATTCGTAAAGCTTTATGAGCCTGACTGGCACTACAAAAAAGAAGAGCTTGAAAAGGCATTCTCAGAAAAGACAAAGGCAATTATTGTCAACAATCCCCACAATCCAACTGGAAAGGTTTTTGAAAGAAAGGAGCTTGAAGAGATTGCAGAACATTGTATAAAAAATGATTGTTTTGCAATAACAGATGAGATTTACGAATACATAATCTATGATGGAAAGGAGCACATATTACTTGCTAAAATTGATGGGATGAGGGATAGGACAATAACTGTTTCAGGCTTATCCAAAACATTTTCCATAACTGGATGGAGAATTGGTTATGCTATAGCTTCTCCTGAAATTTCATCAAGTATAAGGAAAGTTCACGATTTCCTAACTGTTTGTGCTCCCGCTCCCCTTCAGGAAGCATGCGCCCATGTTTTAAATCTTTACGAAGAATATTATGTCCAATTGAGAATGGATTATCAGAGGAAGAGGGATATTCTAATGGAATATCTTTTGGAAGCTGGATTTAAAGCCTTCAAACCATCGGGAGCATATTATATCATGACTGATATTTCAGATTTTGGATTCCCCAACGATTGGGAATTTATGAAATTTTTAATTAAGGAAATTGGAGTTTCTGGAGTTCCAGGCTCTTCCTTCTATAATGATGATTCAGGAAATCAGAAGGTTCGTTTCTGCTTTTGCAAGAAGGAAGAAACCCTTCACGAGGCAGGGAAAAAACTAAAAAGACTTAGAGAAGTTCTTGGTTGATTATTTCAGCTATGTGATAAACCTTATTTTTTTTACCAATTTTTGCGAGTCCTCCCCTTAAATTCAAAATGCATCCAGGACAGGATGTGACAACAAAATCTGGGGATTCCCTTTCTATTGATTCAATCTTTTTCCTTAGCATGGAAGATGAAATCTCAGGGAATTGGAAGGAGAAAGCACCAGCAAAACCACAGCAGGTTGGAAAATCCTCTTCATAAACTTCAAAACCTAAAATTCTTAAAATTTCCAAGGGCTCATTTCTAATACCAGCAAAATTTAATGAATGGCACGGATGATGGTAGTAAATTTTCCCTCCTTTCCCTTTCCTTTCAAGAGGGAAATTTTTCATTATAAGAAATTTTGAAAAATCAAAAATTCTCTCACACCACTTCCTCCCCCTTTCGTCAATTTCAGGATACTCCTTTCTCATAATTCCATTTCCAGTTGGGCAGAGGGTCAAAATGTATTCAGGATTTAATTTTTCAAAAATTGAAAGGTTTTTGTCGGCAAAATTCTTCAAAGATTTTAGATCTCCGAGATGGAGGGCTGGTGCACCACAGCACACAAGATCATCGCTTGTGAAGGGTTCAAACCCTGCTTTCTTCAAGATATTTATGGCAGATTCTCCAATCTCAGGGTAAAAATCCCTTATCAGGCAACCCAGGAATAAAAGAACATTCCCCCTTTCATTTCCTTTATATTTTCTCAATGAAATTGCTGGAAATAGTTTAGAAGAAGATAATGGAAGGTTGATAAAACCATCTTTCAAAAATGGGAGCTGAAGAAGGGAAAGGAAGGTGTTTAAGGTTTTCCTGATTCTATTGCTTCCAAAATAAGGGAGGAAGACCCTGTCCAAAAGGTCAAGCCCCCTTCTCCTCTTTAAATCGATCAATAGCTTTGAAATAGGAATCCCTGAGGGACAATGGGAATCGCATTTTTTACAGTCAGAGCAAAGGTCTAAAATTGATTTAATTTCTTTCCTCCCTTTTAAAACTGATGTTATGGCGAGCCCTATCCCTCCTGGATAAGGAGGAGAGCCGAAAACATGGCCTCCAACAATATCGTAAACAGGACATATTGTCATACATGCACCACACTTAATGCAGTAAAGAACATTTTTCCAGAGAGGGTCTTCTCTAATCTCTGTTCTCTTGTCATCAATTATAACAATGTGAAGCTCCTCTGGACCATGGGCTCCAAGAACAATCTCCTTTTCAATGTCTGCTGTCCTGCTTGGTCCTGTTATAAATGATACATAGGTTGTTACTTTCTGACCTGTTGAAATTTTTGGAAGAACTTTAAGGATAACTGATGCCTCCTCAATTGTCTCAACAATTTTTTCAGGAGTTAGAATACAGATGTGGAGAGGAGGAAGGGATGTTGCAAGCCTTGCATTTCCCTCATTGGAAACTATTACTATTGTCCCGCTCTCTGCAATTGCAATATTTGCTCCTGATATTCCGACTCCAGCCTCAAGGAAATATTTTCTAAGCTCTCTTCTTGCAATTTTAACCAGCTCTTTTATATCAGGTTCAATCTTTTTTCCAAAGTAATTGGAAAAAAGCTCCGCAACATCTTCCCTTGTTTTATGGAGGGCGGGAGCAGTAATGTGGGAAGGTTTCTCCTTTGCCAGCTGAACAATCCATTCTCCAAGATCTGTCTCAACAACCTTTATTCCCAAGGATTCAAGGTAAGAGTTTAATTCAATCTCCTCGGAAAGCATTGATTTTGCTTTAACAACTATTTTCTCATTCTTCCTTAAGATTAAATCTCCAATATACTTTAAAGCTGATTCCTTGCTCTTTGCAACATAAACCTTTGCCCCTGCCCTTTCAGCTTCCTTAACAAATCTTTCGAGAAGCTCAGGAAGCCTTGAAACTGACCTTTCCTTTATCTCCCTTACCCTTCTCTTCAATTTGTCCCATTCAAGCCCCTCAATTGCATTCTTAAAATTTCTGTTGTAATGATTTACTGCATTCTCAAGGGCTTTCTGGAGATTTTTATTCTCGAGGGCTTTTTTCACCCTTCTTTTAAGAAAAAAATTTACAAGCATTTTTTACTTCAGAATCTCATATGATTTTATATCATTTTAGAAGGTAAAAGGGAAGAGAAAGCCTAAAAAATACTAAAATACTCTTTGAGAAGTTTGAGAAACTTTTTCTATAAATTCTTTCAACAATAAAGCGCTCAAAGCAAGTCCTTCTAAAATTTTAAAATCAAAGCAAGCCTAATTCTTGTTCTATATCGATCCAGGCCTGTTTTTTATTGTATAATTCCCGAATTTTATCAGGAAATATTAATTTGAGTTTATTATTTATTTCATGAAATGTTCCAATTAAAAGTGACTTGGCTATTTCCATATCGTTTTTATTTAGTATTAAAAAGATATTACTATTCCAAAGATCAAAAGCATGTTTCAGTTTGCCAATTGCGTGATAAATATCTCCTCCCATCTGGACCTCAAAAACATATGTAGGAACGCTTCTCTCAACTCTTCGCCAAACAACATCTAATCTCTCATTTTCCATAGGATATTCTTTTTCGCTCAAAAACCGATTCATTTTACCGATTTTGAAAATTAAATCTTGAAGTTCATTGTGGCTTAAGGAAGGTTTTTCAAATACAGGGCTTGCTGTAATCGTAGGATACTGCTCTTTCTCAGGTATAATTTTATAGTTAAATTTTTCTGCAAATTCTTTATAAAGTTTTTCTACCGTTCTTAGTTGTAAAATATTAATTCCTCTCCGCATCTCTTGAATAGATAATCCAATAGGTATCTTTTTTCTTTCCAATCTTTTTCTTCCAGGAGATAATCGATCCAAAATTCAAACCTAAATGGATAAATTACTTTACCTGCCTCTCTCTCGTCAGGCCACAATGGTTTATCTTGGATGAATTTTGTTACCATTCTTCCAATTCCAACAATACCTCTCACGGTTTTTGTAATGTAAAAGAATAAAATATCCCCTGGGTCTAAAGCCTTCCATTCAGGGTAAAGCATCTCTTTCAATCCCCAGATTCCGTGCTGTTTGAATGCTATCTTCCAGCTTTGCTCAGGTCCTAAAATAATCCAGTGAGGTTTCTTTGGAAAATTCATCATCATAGTATTAGATTTCTCCTTTCAAAAATTCTTTTAAATGCCTCTTACATAGATGAACATTATCTTCTTCCGTTGGCTGTTCAAATTCTGCGCCATAAAAATTATTATCTTGCTTATACTCTCCATTTTTATCTATTATAAACTTCACCCAGATTTTTTGAAAATTAACCACTGCTTTCGCTTTACAATAATCACATTTTATGTAATGTTTGTTTTTCATTGGCATAATCTATAACATTTGTAATACATTTTTCAACCATATCATTCTGAATGTCAAACAAGAAAATGTGCTTTTCAAAGAACTGAGCTCTATTATCTGGAGAAACAAGCTCTAAAATTGGCAAAATTAAATTCCCTTCACCTGCGAAAAGATCTACCCATATGTATTTGTAAAGTTCATCTTTAATATAAGGTAATATAAAATTTTTGAAGATTTCTACTGAGGTAAAATGAATACCATATTCCCTTCTGTCTTCTCCAACATGCTTTGGGCTACCGTAATCTCTTACATAAGAAAATTCATTAGATAGTGGGACCTTTTCCCTTTGCTTTTTTTTCATATACCATTTTTTCTATACCATAGATTTTTTCCCTATGCAAATGAATTTGTTCCTTTGGTTTAGCTTCTCTTTCCTTTCACCCTTACCCTGCTCCTCCTCCAGAGCCTCACCACCTCCTCCGCCACCTCCTGAGATCATAAAATTTTCCGTTCTCTGAAACTGTGAAATTCTCCACCCCTGAAATTTTTTCTTTGGAAGAATGTAATTAGCCCAGGAGAAAGAACCGTGAAAATTATATGTCCTCTCCTCCCTTATATTTACACTTCCATCTTTGTTTATCTGAGCAAATATATGAACCTTTTCAATCTCATAATTCTTTGCTTTTAAGGGAATTGCAGGGAAAAGAAATAGGATAAGAATTGGAATAAAAAATCCTCGAATATTTCTATTCATAAGTCTCTCTCCCTTTAAAACCTATCTCAAAAGGAGGGAAGGTTCAAATTTAATGGGGTGAGCGAGGGGACTCGAACCCCCAACATCTGGATCCACAGTCCAGTGCTCTGACCAATTGAGCTACGCTCACCATTCATTTCTATAATACCAACATTAAATCCTTTCGTCAATGTTAAAAGGTTAAAATATAATGGCAGTCTCCAGCGGCAATAAATATGATGGAAACAATTAATTTTCAGGAGAATAAAAATGATAGAATTGACAGTTTTAAAAATATGGAGTATTATTTATTTTTGAAAATTATTTGGAGGCGCGTGGCTCAGGGGTTAGAGCGCTACCTTGACACGGTAGAGGTCGGCGGTTCAAGTCCGCCCGCGCCTATAAAAAAATATGAAAGAGAAAGAGGATTTTACTAAGAGTGGAAAGAGAAAAAGAGAACTTAGAAATTTTAAGGCATAGTGCTTCTCATCTTCTTGCTCACGCAGTTCTTACCCTTTACCCAGGAACAAAAATTGGTATAGGTCCTGCAATAGAGAATGGATTTTACTACGATTTTGAAAGGGAGGAACCTTTTACACCAGAGGATCTTGAAAAGATTGAAGAAAAGATGAGGGAGCTTTCAGAGCAAAATCTAAAGATTGAGCAATTTTTCCTTCCCAAAAAGGAGGCTATAGAATTTTTCAAAAAGAGAAATCAGGATTTGAAAGTTGAGCTTATTGAAGAGAAGGGTGATGAAAATGTTAGCCTTTACAGGCAGGGAGATTTTGTAGACTTCTGCCTTGGTCCCCACATGCCCTCTACAGGCTATGTTAAATTTTTTAAGCTTCTATCAGTTGCAGGCGCCTACTGGAAAGGAGATGAGAAGGGAAGGAAATTGCAGAGAATTTATGGGACAGCCTTCTTTTCAAAGGATGAACTTGAAAATTATTTGAAACAAATTGAGGAAGCAAAGAAGAGGGATCACAGAAGGCTTGGACCTGAGCTCGATTTATTCTCTATCCAGGATACAATTGGAGCGGGGTTAATCCTGTGGCATCCAAAGGGAGCCATGGTGAGAAAAATAATAGAGGATTACTGGAAGGATGAGCATCTTAAGAATGGATATGAACTTCTCTATACTCCCCATATCGCAAGACTTGAGCTCTGGAAAACAAGTGGTCATCTTGAATTTTACAGGGAGAATATGTATCCTCCTATGGAGCTTGAAAACCAGATCTTCCAGCTTAAACCTATGAATTGCCCCTTCCACATTCAGGTTTACAAATCAAAATTGAGAAGTTACAGAGAACTTCCAATTAGATGGGCTGAGCTTGGAACAGTTTATAGATTTGAAAGAAGTGGTGTTCTCCATGGACTTTTAAGGGTTAGGGGGTTTACTCAGGATGATGCCCATCTCTTTGTTACCCCATCCCAGTTGGAGGGGGAGCTTGAAAGACTCGTAAATTTCACATTGCACATTTTAAGAACCTTTGGCTTTGAGGAATATGAAATATATCTTTCAACAAGACCTGAAAAATTCGTTGGAGAGGTTGAGGATTGGGAGGCATCAACCCATGCTCTTGAAAATGCTCTAAAAAAGACAAATCTTCCCTACAGAATTGATCCGGGGATGGGTGCTTTTTATGGACCAAAAATAGACATAAATATTAAAGATTCCCTTGGTAGACTCTGGCAATGTTCAACAATTCAGGTTGATTTTAATCTTCCAAAAAGATTTGAAATAGAGTATATGGGTGAGGATGGAAAATCTCACACAGCAATTATGATCCATAGAGCAATCTTCGGTTCCCTTGAGAGGTTCTTCGGTATTTTAATTGAACATTATGAGGGGAATTTCCCCCTTTGGCTTGCTCCTGTTCAGGTTGCCCTCCTTCCCATATCTGAAAAGTTTACATCCTACATACAAAAAATAGCTGAAACCCTTTTTGTGGAAGGAATCCGATACCAGATATTTGACAGTGCTGAAAAAATCAGTTATAGAATTAGAAAGGCTGAGCTTGAAAAGATTCCTTTGATTTTAATTGCGGGTTCAAGAGAGGAAAAGGAAGGAAAGGTTGCACTAAGAATTCACGGAAGAGGAGATATGGGTTCCTTTGAAATCCCAAAAATTTTGGAGATTATAAAAGATAATATTAAAAATAAAAACACAAAAATATCTTTTTAGGAGGTGAATCCCTGAATCGTAGACCCCATAAAATCAACAATGAGATAAGGGCAAGGGAGGTTAGATTGATTGACGAAAACAGACAGCAAATAGGAATTGTTCCAATAGAGAAAGCCCTTACCATTGCAAGGGAAAAGGGACTGGATCTTGTCGAGATAGCACCGCAAGCTAATCCGCCAGTTTGCAGATTAATGAATTACCAGAAATACCTTTACGAACTAACAAAGAAGGAGAAGGAAGACAGGAAGCATCAGAAAAATATAGTTGTTAAAGAAATAAAGTTCAGACCCAAAATTAGCTCCCACGATTTCCAGTTCAAGCTGAAACATATTATTAACTTCCTCGAAGAAGGGAACAAAGTGAAAGTTTCGGTTCTTTTCAGAGGGAGAGAAAGAATTCGTCCTGAGTTGGGGAAACAATTAATCGAAAGAGTAATTGAGGAAACAAAAGACTTTGCTTCTGTGGAGGTCCCTCCAAAGCTTGAAAGCTCTTATCTTTACACCATGCTAATGCCAAAGAAAGGAGGAAAGGATGCCAAAACTCAAGACACACAAAGGAGCTAAGAAAAGATTCAAAATAACTGCAAAATCAAAAGTTTTGAGAGCTAAAGCTGGTAAGAGTCATATCCTTACCAAAAAGAGCAGAAAAAGAAAGAGAAACTTGGGAAAGCCAACAGAGGTTAGCAAGAAGGAAATTCATAAGGTAAAGAAAATGCTTCCTTATGAATTTTAGTTAAAAGAAAAAGAGTTAGAGTCTATATAGAGTTAAAGGAGGTCAAAAATGCCAAGAGTTAAAAGAGGACCAAAAAGAAAGGAAAAGAGAAAGAAAATTCTAAAACTTGCAAAAGGATACTGGGGAATGAAGAGTAAAAATTACAGAATTGCAAAGGAAGCAGTAGAAAAAGCTCTCCTTTATTCTTACAGAGATAGGAGAAACAGGAAGAGGGACTTTAGGAGATTGTGGATTGTAAGGATAAATGCTGCTGTTAGAAACTTTGGTCTTACCTATTCAAAATTCATGGCAGGATTGAAGGCTCTAAATATCAAACTGGATAGAAAAATCCTTGCTGATTTAGCCTTTAGAAATGATCCTGCCTTTAAGGAGATTGTTTCAAAAGTTTCCAGTTTAATTTCCTCCAATAGAGGAGCTTGATGTGGAAATCCTGGAGAAGGAAGTTGAGGAAATAAGAAAGTCCTTTGAAAAAGCAGAGAGGGAGGTCAGGGATTACCAATCCTTCCTGAAGCTAAAAGAGGAATTTTTAGGTAAAAAAAGGGGTAAAATAACAAATCTACTAAATCTTCTCAGAACAATTCCAAAAGAGGATAAGCCAAAGGCAGGTCGATTAATTAATGAAGTAAAGGAATTTGTTGAGAATAGAGTAAAGGAATTAGAAAAGAGGATGGAAGAAATAAGGGCAAGGAGGAAAAAGGAGGTTCTCGACCCAACACTTCCAGCTCTAATACCAGAAATTGGCTCTCCTCATCCCATCAGGAAAATGACACAAATGATAGAGGAAATCTTCTTAAGGATGGGCTACACTATAGAGGAGGGTCCAGAAATTGAATCTGACTGGTTCAACTTTGAAGCCCTCAACATTCCTAAGGATCATCCAGCAAGGGATACACAGGATACCCTTTACATTGACAATGAAATGTTACTTAGAACCCATACATCCCCTGTTCAGATTCGTGTCATGCAAAAAAGAAAACCTCCAATAAAATCAATAATGCCAGGAAGGGTTTTCAGAAAAGACGAACCTGATCCAACCCACTCCCCTATGTTCTTCCAGGTAGAAGGGCTTCTTGTTGACAGGGGAGTTAGTTTTTCCCATTTGAAAGGGACCCTCGAACTATTTCTTCAAACTCTTTTTTCAAAGGATATAAAAATAAGGTTCAGACCAAGCTATTTTCCTTTCACAGAACCATCTGCAGAAGTTGATATAAGTTGCCCAATTTGTAGAGGGAACCAAAAAGACTGTAGAACATGTGGAGGGACAGGTTGGTTGGAAATTCTTGGAGCGGGAATGGTTCATCCTTTTGTCCTAAGGGTTTGTGGCATTGACTGGAACGAATATACAGGTTTTGCTTTTGGTCTTGGAGTTGAAAGACTTGCAATAATAAAATGGGGAATTGAAGATATGCGTCTTTTCTATGAAAACGATTTAAGGTTTCTAAAACAATTTTCGAGGTTTTAAATGAAAGTCAGCTTAAACTGGTTAAGAGAGCTTGTAGATATAGATGTTGAACCTGAAGATCTTGCTTCATCCTTAGAGATGGTGGGGATTGGTGTTGAAGGTATTGAGAAGGTTGGGGATGATTTTATATTCAATCTCGAAATAACTCCCAACAGACCGGACTGTCTTGGTCACATTGGTGTTGCAAGGGAAATATCTGCAATATATAACAGGACTTTAAAAATCCCAGAAGTTTATTACGAGGAAGATGAGGAGGAGGCGAAGAACTTTATCAGGGTTGAGATTCTTGATCCTCAACTATGTCCGAGATACTGTGGTGTTGTAATAAGAGATTTCAAAATTGGTCCATCTCCTGATAAGATAAAGAAAAGGCTTGAAGCTCTTGGTTTAAGATCAATAAACAATGCTGTTGATATTACAAACTATTCCCTTCTTTTAACAGGGCATCCTGTCCATGCCTTTGACCTCAAGAGATTAAAGGATAAGAAAATAATAGTAAGAAGAGCAAAGAAAGGGGAGACAATTCTAACCCTTGAAGGAACAATGAAGGTTCTGAATGAAGAGGTTCTTGTTATTGCTGATGGAGAAAGGCCTGTTGCAATTGCTGGAGTCATTGGAGGGGAAGAGAGCGGAGTAAATGATTTAACTACAGAGATATTTCTTGAGAGTGCCTATTTCAATCCTATTTCAATAAGAAGAACTTCAAAAAGACTTGGAATTTCAACAGAGGCATCTTACAGGTTTGAAAGAGGGGTTGATTGGAATATTCCAGTTTATTCAGCCCGTTTCTGTGCTACACTTTTCCATCAGATGGGTGGAAAAATCGCAAAAGGAATAATTGATGTTTTCCCCAACAAAATAAAATTGGAACCAATAAATTTAAGAAGTGAAAAGTTAAAAGAACTTATTGGAATTGAAGTTTCTCCTGAAAAGGTGGAGGAGATCTTTAAAAAGCTTGAGTTTAAAATACTCTCAACAAAAAAAGAAAATGGAAATATCCTATGGTCTATCCTTCCACCTTCCTTTAGAAATGATGTAAAAGAGGAGGCAGACCTTATTGAGGAAATTGCAAGATTTTATGGTTACGAAAAGATTCCCTCTGTCCTTCCTCCAATCCTTTTGAATGAAGTTCATCTTGACCCGGTAAGAGAAAGGATAATATCAATTTCCAAACTCCTCAACTATCAGGGTTGGAATGAGATAATAACTTTCAGCTTCATTGATCCTGAGGAAGATATTGGCTTGATTCAGGGAGAACCTATCTCAATAGTAAATCCGATCTCAAGCAGATTCTCGAGAATGAGAGGTTCCCTCCTTCCTGGCATTTTAAAAACAGTCTCCCTTAACCTTAACAGAAATGTAGAGGGAGGAAAAATTTTTGAAATAGGTAAGGTTTTCTGGAAAAGTGGAGAGTATAAGGAAAAAAATCATATAGCTCTTGCCTCTTTTGGAAAAGAAAGGGAGGAATGGGTTAAGAAAAGGGAGTTTTCAATTTTTTCTTTAAAAGGAACTGTTTCTATTATTCTTTCATCCCTCGGCTTCGAAAGACATAAATTTATTTTAAAGGAGAAGCCAATTTTTGAGGAACCTTATTCCCTTTCTATATTTGTAAACGATAAAGAGAT
>Ga0123519_10001155_pt1 | contig 45600 bp, 21 predicted proteins | sample YelNatPaOPRAMG02_FD_87396 | JGI IMG/M metagenome (GOLD analysis project Ga0123519, IMG submission 87396) | Hot spring microbial communities from Yellowstone National Park - Yellowstone National Park OP-RAMG-02 (version 2) | ecosystem: Environmental > Aquatic > Thermal springs > Hot (42-90C) ...
CACATCGGTGGAGCCGTCGCTCTCGATCACCACTACGCTGGCCACCTCGTTATCGGCGATGTCCACCACTACACGGTCGGTAAGCGCTCCGCCATACCCCGGTTTCACATAATCGTAGCTTACCTCGACCTTGCCGGAGATCGCCTCTGGGGAACCGGACGGGTTGAGGAAGATGAGCGAATTCCCGATGACCTCGAAACGGCCTGAAGGCCGCAGGATGTCATTGACCTTCACCTGGACCGTGGCGGAGACCGGCTTGTCCTTGAGCAACACCGTATCGAGCGGTTTTGCCGCCGGGATATCGTTCACCCCGGGCGTGGTCGGGTCGCCATCCACCTGGTAGAAGCCCTGGGAGATAATCGCGTCGACATCTGCGCTGCTGAGCGTATGGTAGATGTAATCGGTGTGGAAGCCTTCCTTCAGGCTGTCGTCCAGCGCGGTCACGGTGACCAACTGGGCGATGTTGTAGTTGGCGGGCGTGAAGGTAAGGCTGTTTGCCGACAGGGACAACTGATCGAAGTAGGGATCGAGGGTCACCGTAACATTGGCCGATGGCTGCCGGGTCAGAACCAGGGCGTATTGATCCGTCATTCCCCCTTCGATCACCTGGGTGGTGCCTCCGGTGGGCGTGACGATCGCGCCAGCGCGATCGTCGTCATTGATCTGCACCTTGATGCTGCGCATGGCCAACAGATGGTAGGAACCCGGTGTACCATCTGGCTTATAGCTCTCCACCTTGTGATTGATGAGGGCAAACTGCTTGCCCTCGCTCGCAGTGTCACTGATGGCGCGGAACTTCACCGTCTGCGCCGTCGTCCAGTTGAGTTTGTCGAAGTGGAGCTGGAGCGTCTCCTGCCAGGTCGAGGTTGTGGGGTCCCAGAACTCGATGGTCCGATAGCCCTTGGCCTCGTCCTCGGGCGAAGGCTGCTGTACAAGAGCCGAGATGGTAATCTTCTCGTCATCCTTGGGCGCCCGGGTGAGAGCGACCGTGTAGGTATCGTAATCCCAACCTTCAGCGGGAAGTCCGGCTGTGGCTGCCGGGATGTCCTCGGTCACCACGGAGAGGCCGCCTGATTCTCTAATAACGATAAATGGCTCCTCGTTGTCCGCCACATTGGCGGAGATTCCATCCACCGTGATCCCCTGGTAGAGCAGGTCGGCACTCTCCACCCTGTGCAGGATGACCCCCCTATGTCCCCTGAGATCGTTGCTGATTACGGGGATGGGGGCATCGGAGGGGCTGCCTCCCACGAAGAAGGTGTCGCTGCCCAAGCCGCCGTCGATCTCGGTGACTATATTGGCGTCGGTGGACAGTACGAAGTAGCGGTCGTCGCCCTCGGCGCCGTCTACCTTCAGCTTCTCGATGTTGACATAGGTGACATGAAGCCCTGCGCCAAAAACGCCTCGATCGGTGATAACGAAGTCGTCGCTGAACTCGGTGCCGATGACGATCACCGTGTCGAATCCGTCGCCACCATCGATCCCGACCGGCGCATTCACCGCATAGCGAATCGTATCAGCGCCCGCGTCGCCCTTCATGTCGGTTCTGGCCCGCTGGTCATCCTGGGAGCCGGCGAGGGCAAAGGCCCTGACCGTGAAGCTATCGTCGCCATCGCCGCCGAAGAGGGAAAGGACCGCCCTATTGTGGAAGACGATGAACTCGTCGTCGCCTTCGCCCCCGTTGATGGTCACGGGGGCGCTGATCCCGTTCGATAGCCAGCCGCGGGTGATCTCGATGGTGGCAAACACATCATCGGGGGCAATATTCGCGGTATCGGGGTGGTCATCGCGCTGCGACTTGAAGACCTGGCCGATCTGGAACTTATCGTTGCCCGCGCCGCCGTTGATGGTAAAGACAACGAGGGTATCATCGGAAGCCACATAGTCATCGCCGTACAGGGTGTTGAGGGTGATCCCCTCGATGCCGCGATAGTTGAAGCGCTCAACTGCCTCGAAGTCGGGATCAGGTTCCACATTATTCAGTTTGGCCACGAACCCTGTATCAGGTGTCGTCTGATTCGGAAGGGCCATGGCCCGCAGCAGGAAGACATCGTCTTCCGAGGTCCCATACATGATCATCTCGTCCACGCCGGAGGCACCGGTGTCGTAGGCGCGGGTGAGCTGATCGGTGTCATCGCCTCTTGTATAGATGTAGTAGAGATCCCGATCGCCCTCCCCGTCGAGGTCCAGGATATCGGTTCGGCTGTGCAGCCGGTTCACGATGATCTGATCCTCGCCGGACCCGCCGAAGACCTCCACATGGCCGGTGAGCAGGCGGCTCGGATCGATGTTAATCGTAATTGTGTCCTCTCCTGCCTCGCCGTAGATGCGGATCTCGGGGGCATTCAGGGTCCCGGTCAGAACAATCGTGTCGCTGCCGCCTCCGCCGTGGATTTCGATCCAAGCCGTGGCGTAGATCCAGCCGCTGACCAGGATGGTGTCATCATCAGGACCACCGGTGATCGTAACCTGGTTGGCCCTAATGGTACCGACCACATCGATCGTGCTTCCCACCCCCGGATCCGTATTGCCATAGTCACCCAGGATGAAGACCTGGCCGAGCGTAAGGATCTGCGCCCCGTCCTCCAGGAGGAAGTCGTCCCCTGCGTTGAGCGTAATGGTACCGATCGACCGCTCCCAGGTTTTCGTTGTGAAGTTGTAAGTCGCCGTCTCCAGGCGGTAGCCACTGTGAATGGTGATGTGGTCATCGGCGCTGTCGTCGGTAGCATTGAGGGTGATGTTGTCGGCCACAATGTTTTCCGTGACATCGATCGGGCTGTCCGCAGTCACGGTGATATCGCCCCCCGCCACCATGCCCGGGTCGCCGCTGTCGACCACGCCGCCTTCGGTCAGGGCACCGCTATTCACGATCCAGGTGCTCCCGAGGATAGACTTACCCTCAAGGTTGCCGATCTCGGTAGTCAGAGGATTCAACTCTTCCCCAATGTTATCCTTGGCGATGAGATAAGCCCGGCCGGACACCACATTCTGCGGACTCAAGTTGCTATTGAGGATGCTCCCGGTCGGTGCCGTGATGAAAGCGGTCAGGGTAGGATCGATGACGCCAGTGCCCGCCGTGTTGAGGTAGAGATCGCCATTTGTTTCGATAATGTAAGTGTTGGCGAGGTCACTGTAGGAGGTGAGGACTCCGTTGCCCGGGGAACCCGCGGCACGGCTGTTGATGTCCACATCATTCCCGGACACGCCGATGCTGAAGAAGGCGGTCAAGGTGATGCTATTGCCGATGATCTCAGGAGCGGGTTCATTCAGCGCGTCGAGGATGGAGCCGGCGAAGGAATTGAGATCCACATTCCCCGTGGTGGAATGAACATGCTCAACATTCATATTACCGAAGGTTTCGGAAATGTAGATATCGTCATGGGCATCCGCGACGATAGTGCCTTCGCCGTTGACATCGATGTCGATGTAGTCACCGGACTCACCGATCGCGCCATTATTCGCTGTAAGCTGGACATGGTTGGCCGAGATCTTCGTGAAATCGGTATCCAAAGCGTCGACGATGGAACCGGCATTTGCCGTCAGGCGAACCCCGGCAGTGCCGGTCTGGGCGTACACGAACTCAACATTCATGTTGCCGTTTTTCTCGACGAGGTAGATGTTGTTCAGGGCACGCGCCGTAATGGTGGCATTCGGCCCCAGGTCGGTGTTGATAGGCTTGGCGGCGGTACCGATCGAGCCGTTGGCCGCCTCCAGGATGGTGCTGCCGCCGATGATATTCGTGGTGCTCGCACCCACGCCGTTGATGATCCCCTGGCCGCTCTTGATGCGAATGTCCTGGTCGAGATCGGTCTGCACCAGGTTGAGTTTGATGTCTTGGGTCTCGGACCCAAGATACACACTGTCGTGGGCATCGACCTTGACCAGTCCGACGATCTCGATGTCCACATCCTCGCGCTGGTCGATAACGATCTTATGTATAACAGCCCCAGGCGCCGTGGGATCATTCACCTCGGGTGTGATGGTGAGGGAGACACCGTCCTGATCGAGCAGGTTGGCGGTTACGGTGAGGTCCGACGCCGTTACGCTGCTGACCAGGTAGAACTCGCCGGGACCCGTGGCGTTCGCCCCGCCTGTGACATGAATCCTCATGTCCTCGGCAAATCCGTCGGCGAGCCAGCTCCCGGTGCTCCGGTGGAAGGTATGAAGGCCAGTGACATCAACCAAAGCAACGGTTACTGACGGGCCGAGATACGCCACATCCACCCGCTCTGCCGCGGCGAGGGCCACCCGCTCGTCATCGCTGAGATTATGCACCCCACCACTGACATCAATCACCACCTCGCCGCTCGCCTTGCCGACTCCGGCGCTCGTAATCAGCTTGACGCTGGCGGCGCTGATGTTGGGCTGTTCGATGGTGGGGCTGGTGTCGGCGATGTCCTTCAATAGGCCTATGCTGATGGTATAAAGCAGCTCCTCTTCGCTATAGACATGAATATCGGCCTCGATGGCGGCTTCCTCGGCGGGCGTGAGGGTATAGCTGAAACCCGGGTCATAGACATCCCCATATGGGATGCCATACTGGGTGTGCAAGGTGTGGTACTGGGCCGTGCGGCCTGCCTCCAATGTAGCTATGGCGTTGGCGACATAATCGTCCAGTTCCTGACCCGAGAGCCCTTGGGCGGCACCCTGTTCCCGGTAGAAGTCGCTATAGGACGCCTCCTCCGCCGAGGACAGACGCACGGTGAAGGTGGGATCGTAGATCAGGGTCCGATAGACCACTGCCTGGTTAGGGGAGAACCCGTGCCCCGCTATCGTGATTGTATCTGTGGAGCTTTCTACATTCGCCATCGGGTCGAACAGGCCGTTCCCGAGCATATGTTTCGCACCCGAAGCGCCTGCATTCTCCAGGTCCAAGGCGGTACCACCAGAGGTAGCGGACAGCTTGATATGGTCGGTGTCGATGGGGATCACATAATAGGTCTCACCATCCAGTAGCGCGGTCTTCTCTATCCTTTTAATGGCCTCATCGCTCGCGCCCAGGCTGTAAATGACTGGATCGCCTGTGTGGAGACCGTGGCCGGCCCCGAGGTGGATGGCGTTGGCCGCACTGTCCACCGCAGTGCTCGGGTCAAAGAGCCTTAATTTGTAAAGTACCTGGGTCCCCGCGGCGGCAGTTGGTGCCACATCAACGAAGCCGACACTGGAAGGGGTCTCTTTCAGCTTGATCGTGTTCTCGTCGACGACGCTCACATAATAGGTGAAGCCTTCGCTGAGGCCGATGTTCTCCCCCGACCCCCCCGCGCTGTATGTCACGGCGTCCCCGTCAGCGAATCCGTGGCCGGGAATAGCAATGGCATCCGTTGCGCCATCCACACCCACCTTGGAATCGAACCCCATGCCTCTGATCGAGATCCCCTGCCCGGTACCGCTGGCACCGGTGGCATCGATGTCCATTGCCCTACCCCACTGGGCATCCGCAGGACTGGCGGCCAGCCGGATCGAGTCGCCGTCAACGATCGCATAATACTTAACCCCGGCCGTCAAGTCGCTCCTCTCTACCACGGCGAGGGGATCATGGGGCTGGCTCCGGCGATAGGTCCAGTAGGTTTGGTATTCCTGCACCTTGAGAGCAGCGAGGTTATCCTTGGCCTCCTGAATCTTGTCGAGGGCATCCGTGCCCGTGAGCCGCAGATCGTGCCAAACCCCTCCCTTCAACTCTTCATAAGTCCGATCATCCCGCGTCTCCGCTTCGTTGGCGTCCACGATCCCGCCGCCCACCACCGTGATCTCCAGGTCGCCCGGGGTTACGATCGACTCTATGGCCAGGTTGCCGCTCTTCTCCTCGAGGAAGACATCGTCTCCCGCCAACACGTTCAGCTTATCCCCCGGGAGATAACCTGTATCCAGAATCAAGGGGGCCAGGCTGGAGCCGATACCCGTGCCCGCGGTGAGGGTGATGGCTCCGCCTTTCACCAGACCTTCATAGCCGCTGGCGACGAAGATCCCGCCTTGCGAGGTAACGCTCACCTTCCCGCCCGATCCGGTAGAAACTTCATCGATGCGCAGATCGCCGAAGCGCTCGTTCAGGTAAACCGCCCCCGCGGTCGTGATGGCCTCGATACTGGCGCCGCTCGCCTCCGAGATATCGGTAGCGATGGGCATGCTCTTGGAGCCGATCCCGGCTCCAGCCGCCAGCTCGACGCGTCGACCGGTAACCACGGCGTCCGCACCCGTCTGCACGATGGACTTGCTGGTGGAGATCTTGGTGGTTCCGGTGGGGTTGGCGATCGGTCCGTTCAGATAAACGCTGCCGTCCGAATCCACATCAATGCTGCCCTGGTCTTCACCGATGAACTCCACGTTGATGGGACGGTCCGCCTCGATCGTATGGGTAAAGACATGCAGGTTGTCCTGCTCGGCCTCGATCTCGTTGTGATAGGTCTTTTTGCCGTACCAGGTGGTGTCCGTGTGCTGATCGATGATGTGGATCTTCTTGGCGGTCTCGTGGATCTCCTGATAGTCGAAGGTATAAGGATCGGCAATGCTCTGATCCTTGAAGTAGTAGGGTCCGTTGCCCAGGACCACCGGAGGACCGAGACTCTCGTGGCGATCCCAGGTGACGGTCTCCGGATCCACTGCCAGCCAGTCGATGCCGAGCCACGCATTCACATCGTGGTGATAATAATAGTAATCGCGGGTGCGCACCCCCTTCTGCCAGCCATACCGCCAGCCATCGTCCGGGAGGTAGGTATCCGCCTTGCCGGAAAGAGTAACCTGCTGCGTGGGATTGCCGCCCACGCCGTCATCGATGGTCCGCTTGACGCTCCCGTCCGGCTGCACCTCGTAGAGCGTGTAGTACGGGGTCCCCGTCTTCGCCTTGTCGGTGATGGACAACTTACCGGCCCCGGGCTGGGAGTCGTCGATGCTGTTGATCACGAGCTCGTAGCCGGTGCTGTTGTCGATCTCGAAGTCGGCATAACCACCCAGCACCCGGATAACCCCGTTGCCGGTATTCATGATTTTGCCGATCAGATCGATCTGTCCCCCCCGGTTGCGGATGGCATCGATGACGATCCGGTTGGTAGTGGTATCGAACTTCACCACGAAGTCCTTGTTGGCGTAGGTGGTCAAGGGGACCAGGGCGCCGTCGGCGGGGGAGAGGGTTCCGATCTCTGCCGCTACCGTCCCGTCGAGGGTCAGATGATAGCTATCCTTCCCGCTCTGCAGGAGGCCATTGAGGTTGATGTACTCGGCGTCGATGAAGATCTTTTCCGCGTACATGGCCGTCGTATCCGTCTGAGCAAGGAGGTTTTGGATCTGCGATCCCGTACCGTGGGAGTGATACTCCGTCGGAGAGGTTGCAGGATCCAATGCTGCCGCCAAGCCAACTGCATCCGACTCCAGGGCGGAGAAGAGTCCCGGATAGAGCACACCGTCGGTGCTACCGGGCACGGTACCCATGGTTATGCTGCCCCAGATGGAGGCCGCTTCCCCTTCTACCGACCAAGAAGTCACATCGGTGACGAACAGGGTGCCCCCAGCGATGACGGTCAGGTTCTGGGCCGTCACCGACGCCAGGATGATGACGTTGCCCTCCCCTCCGGGATAGGTCTGGAGCGTGACCTGCCCAGCCAGGTTGGTAATCGGTCCTTGTACCACGATATCCGGCCAGGGATAGACCCGCATCGCTCCGTCATGGTAGAACGAGCCGGCGATGAAATCGTTGTTGACGGTAATATAGGGCGTGCTGGCAGCGTTGTCCGGGATGGCGGTGAAGCCGGGCATCTGGGGAATGATCGTGCGATCGCCAATGCCGCCTTTGGGACTGATGCTGTTGTCTTCGTTGGCATTCAGCAGATTCGACTCATAGATCTGTAGGTTCGTCGTTTTCAGGTTGCCGTTGAGGTAAAGTCCGCCGTTGACCTCGGGGATGTACATCCCATTGATCTTGATGAAGGCCGGGGTGTGGTTCTGGATATCGATGCTGGCATCGCCCGGGGCGATGAACTGGCCGCTGCCCTGGAGCTGGTCGGTCCGGATATCGATGCGGCCTGCTTCCGCTACCAAGGGATCGATAGTCACCGTGATCGCGTATTGTCCGACCGGAACTCCCGTCAGGTGGCCTACATCGAAATTAAGGACCGTCCCCCCATGGTCGAGGCTATGAGTAAAGCTGGCACCCTTGGGGAAGAAGAGGATGTCGTCGGCGGGATCCCCGGAGTTGCTGGCTGACAAGGCCAACTTATTGGCACTCAGCCTTCGGACATAGTAGGTTCCACCATCCACCAGCGGACCGATCGTTCCTCCCCCACTCCCCTTGTGATAGACTACCTGATCACCGGTATTGAGGCCATGACCTGCGATCTCGATGCCGCGGAACTCGAACAGCCCTTCCGCTGCCAGCTCACCTTGGATGCGGACGATCTCGTTTTGGTAGTAGTTCTTCAGGGTCTCGTTGGTGCTGCCGTAGGTGTTGAGTTGTTCCTGAGCCTGTTGTAGCTGCATGAGCAAATCGGACTGGACCACTTCGGGGGCGGAAGTAAAGGTTACATCTCCGGTTTGGGTGTAACCAACGCCTTCGCCCAAGATGGTCCCGCTTTCATCGCTCCAGCCATAAAGCGTCAAGGTCTTGTGGCGCTCTATGCCGGTTCGTACGATCCCATCCATCTGGATGGTGCCGTGGGCCTCCTGATTGATATCCGCCTCCTGCATGAAGGCAGCAGCAGCACCGTTCAGCCAGTCCTGAAGCGAGCTGACCCAGCTCACCGCCTTGGCATAGCCGGAGAGGTCGGAAAGGCCCTTTCGTTCCGCCTGCAGCGTAGCCTCCCCTGCTGTCTCCAGTACGGCCCCGGCATTCACGGTGATCGCGTTCTCGGTGATGAGGAGGGTGTGGGAGTCCACACCGCTGAGGGGAATGGCGCTCCCGGCAAAGGTATCGCTTCGGGCATCCATCACATAATTGTCGCGCACGAAGTTAGCATCGGTGCCGGCATAGAGACCCAGGTCACCCTTGGCGTGGATGAAGGCCCCGTTGCCCACTATGATCTCGTTATGGGGAAAGACTCTGGAGATCGAATCCGCCCCGATGTAGGTGCCAAGGCCGAAGGCTTCTGCCTCCACGGCGGTCTTGATTTCGCCGCCACCGCGGGCAAAGAGGCTCATCGCACCGATAGTGGTCAGGCTGGCGTTGGCCCCGATCTGGATCCTGGCCTGGTCGGTCAAGGTCTCTATGGTGGAGGTGGCATTCAAACCGGAAGCCAGGCCGGCTGTCCCGAAAACGACCTTGTCGTGGGCGTTGAAATCGTTGTAGGCCTTCAGGATGAAATTACCGGGATTGCCAACGCTCCCTACGAGATTGAGGCTCGCACCCGCGCCGATGTCGACAAGGGTGCTGAAGCTAATGGGAGTGTCGCTATCGCCACCGCCCCCTGCGATGAATCCACCGGCTGTGCCGTCGATATTCGCCGTGGACAGAAACGGCTTGTCGATATGGTTGATGGCCTGGATGCTGATGTCCTTTGCGGTGACAACGGCATTTGCTCCTAACCGAGCTGTTACCGCCGAGTTCACCTCATTGTCGATCTTTGCGCCTGCCCCCCCGAACAGTCCACCTGCAAAGGCCCTGACCCGGCTGTTGGGCTTGGCGATGTGGTCGGCGGTGATTTTCAGGGTCCCGGCCCCCGAGGTAAGCGTGATGGTTCGACCCGACAGAGTTCTGTTTCGGATTTCGGCGGTGGTGGTGTTACTGGTTATGGTCTCTGCGCTGGCCGAGGCAACACCCACCAATCCCGCGGAGCCGGAGACGGTATCGGCGAAGTTATCGTCAGTGCCTTTAGCGGAAATGGTCAGGCTGGCCCCGGTGAGTTTCACATCCGTGCCGAGGTACGCCTCGCTGAGGCTGTAGGAGGAGGCCCTGGCACTGCTCAGCCCCACGCCCACCAGCCCTCCCACATTGCTGTCGGAATCGGCAATCTGGCGAGTGTTGTTGGTGGCGCTCACAGAGGTGGCACCCCCGATCGTTAGCGTCGAGCCGTCCCCTATGTAACTGCGGACGTTGCTTGTGCTCTCCGCTCTACTACGGGTGGAATCGACGGCCACCAGCCCCGCCCCGGCAGTGGTGGTCCGGGCCTCCGCATTATAGCTGCCGCTCGGAACCGCGTGGGTGGCGCTCACGGTGAGGGACCCGGCCTCGATGGCTCCCGCGGCCGAAGCTGTCACCCTGGACGAGATCTCTATATCAGCCAGGGACGCCCCCACTGCCAAGCCGCCGGCAGAGACACCGAAGGTCTTCGCATAGACCTTGGGGGTGAAGGTGGCGGCTACCCAAACCCCGCCCGATACATCGATTATCGAGCCGCCGCCGATGTAGGCCTCGGTGTCGGATCCGATTTCGACCTCGGCAAAATTGGCCGTGAAGGCCCCAATGCCGGCGGAGATGCCGTGGGCCTTCGCTGTCGCGTCGATGGTGGAATTGGCGCTCACCGTCAGACTGCCCACGGTGCCGCTCCCCTGGCCGATTTCGGTGTTGCTGCCGATGAGGGCCCGCGTTTCGGTGACGCTATCGTTGCCGACCTCGATCATCACGAAGGAGGCACCAGCCCCCACCGCACCCGCGCTGACCTGATCGGTCTCTCCTTTGATGATCTGGGTGCTGGTGGCAGAGACGAACAGGCTGCTGGCCGATAAGATGTCGGAGCCACCAGCTATGTAGGCCGAAACGGTACTCGAATCATCGATCACCACTACCGCAGCCCCCAGTCCCACGAAGCCTGCCGCCCCAGCTAAGCCCGTTATGTCAACGTATTCGTAGAGTACGGCGCTAACGCTGATAGTCCCACCCGCGGAAAGGATGCCTGCCGCATGAGCGCTCGCGTTCACGGCAAACTCGGAAACCGAGATCCCGGCCCCGATTCCCACCAATCCGCCGGCGGCCCCGCCCACTTTAATCTCCGCCTTCAAGTTGTCGCTGGCAGTGACCTCGATATGTCCTCCGGCGGTGACGGAAGCGCCCTCTTCGATGGCGGCCTCGGTTCCCACCGTCGGGGCCATGCTGTCAATCGCTCCCATGATCGCACTCGAATCCTTACCGGCACCCGTGATCTGCGAGGCCGCCGTGCCCGTGGCTGAATTCACTCGGTTAGAGCTAGTTCTGGAGTTGCCGCTTCCATCGCCTTCAAAACCGTTCGCGAGTTGATTGGACACCTCACCCTGCGAAGCCCCTGCCTGATCGGCGGCATCCTGGTCCGCATTTCCGTTGTCTCCGCTTACCGCGTTGGAGGAGTTGCCTTCGTTATCAGAATAAGTCTTCTGGATCGGGGTGCCGATGGACCAGACGGATACCGATGCCGTCAAGCCCACTACTCCCCCCGCGCCACTGACGGTGAGGCCGTCCAGCTTCTTGATCCCCAGGGCATTGACCTCTACATCTTTCGCCGCAGCCACATCTGCCCCGGCTTTGACCTTGGCGCTGATGTCGTTCTTGATGCTGCCTACCTCCACTGCCCCGCCTATGCCCACGAACCCGGCGGCCAGGGCGCCGGTGAAGGTGGTGACCCGCACATCGTTGGAGGCCCCCACATAGACGCTCTGATTGGCGTCGGCGTCTGCGTTGCCTCCGGTCTGGTTTATTTGGGCGTTGGCACCGATGAAGGCGTGGGTATCGGAATCGATGATGGTCACATTGATGCCGCCCGATACCCCCACAAACCCGAGTCCCCCGGCCACTGCCAGGTGGAAGATGTCCTCGCTCGACTGGGCCTGGACCACCAGGCCGTGAACCGTGGTAGTGCCGAAGCTATTTCCCGTATTCGTTCCATTCAGAACTCCGGAAAGCCCTGTGCCTGTGCCCATGGCATCCACACGGGCGCCGTTGTCTATGAAGGCTTGGGTATCCTTGTCAATTACCATGACCCCAACGGAGGCACCCACGCCGACAAACCCACCGGCCAGGGCGCCGGAGACCTGGTCCACATCGGTGTCGTCAGTGGCATAGACGAGGACATCCCCGGCTGCGCTCACCTGAGCGCCCGCCCCGATGGAAGCATGGGTCATGTTGTCGATGGTGAGCACATCCACTGCCCCACCGATCCCCACCATTCCAGCCGCAATGCCAAACCCCATGAGCAGGATGTCTTCTCGGGCATGGGCCTCGACAGTCACATCGTTCTTTGCATTTACAGTTGCACCCGTTCCAATGCTCGCCAGAGTTGTGTTCGAGAGCACAGTCACATCCACTGCAGGAGCAACACCCACCACTCCAGCTGCCAGAGTGCCAGCAACTGCGAGGTGATAGAAATCATTGCCAGCTGCCACATTAACCGATTGATTTGCCCCGGCAGTGGAAAGATCGGTGTTGACCCGAGCACGTTGCCCGATATAAGCCTGTGTGGTGGTATTCACTACGTTCACCCCAGCTGAGATTGCCACGCCAACTGTTCCACCCGCAAGACTTACGGTGAAGGCTTCAATGTCATCTTTGTTGGTGGCTGTCACAGACAGACCACGGAAGCCTGTCTTAGTCCCTACAGTGGATGTCCGCTGTCCAGCAAAAGACCCTCCAGTCGTATCAGGAGTACCATCTTCTTCGCGATCCATTGAAAGCTGAGGAGTCTTGATCTCACCCTGTCCCTTGAGTGCGCCCGTATCGTTAGGCACTGAGCTCATTGAACCTGTCTGGATACCCTGATCCCCGGCATTGTTGGGATCGAATTTGGTAGTATCGCCGATACCTGTGGTAAGTGCGCCTGTCTTGACGGTTGCATCTGTAGACTTACCATCTGCAGTCACCATGGCACCTTCGCCAATGAAGGCTTCAGTGGTCTTGTCAATGACGGTGACTCCCCCTGCCGCCCCAATACCAGCCGTTCCGGAAACGGAAAGGACCCCCACGATCTTATCGATTTCGCTCCACTCATCTGCGGAAATCAGGATGTTTCCTTCGGCATGCACGTTCCCTGCGCCTGAAGATGGGTTCGAATCTGTTGGGTCATCGCCTATAAAAGCACGGGTCTTGATGTCAAGGACATGGACTGAAGCATCTAAAGCAATACTGGCTGTGCCGCTGATACTCAAACCGGCTGCAACAGAGGTGATGTCTTCACTTGAGGTCGCTCCTATTATGATGTCCTTTTCAACAGTGGCGGTCACGCCAGAGTCAATATAGGCTTCTGTTTTCTTTGTAATAACTCCTACATCAGCGCCCACTCCAACACCTGCTGTTCCTGCAACAGCCAGATTTCCAGCCACAGATATGATAGTGGTGTCATCGCTGGAGCTAATGCTTACACTTCCATTGGTTGTGGTAATCGTTGCACTCCGGCCAATAAAGGCCTGAGTGGTCTCATTTAGGACGGTCACCGCAGCCGAGCCAGCAACTCCGGCTGTGCCTGCCATGCCGCCTGAAGCCGCGATGGTAATAATCTCCTCACTCGAAGTGGCATTGATACTAATACCAGTAGTTCCACCTGAGCTAACGATTGCACGCTCACCGATGTAAGCCTGAACCTTATCAGTGTGAACCAAGGTAGTGTTGGCTGCACCCACGCCTGCAGTGCTCGCTCCACCCAGGGCGCCTGCGATCATGGTAATGTCGAGATCTCCACTGGCCGAGATCGACACATTAGCGGTAGCATTGATGTTTGTCCCAGGATCTGATGTATTCCCCTGCACATACGCCTCGGTGTTCGTATCGATGACCTGGACCGAGGCCGAACCGGCGATTCCTGCGTCGCTACCCACCCCCGCGTTCCCGGCAATTGACAAAATGTCTTCGGAGGAAATGGCCTGGATCTGGACGCTGGAGGCATCTACCTGGGCGCCATCGCCTATGTAAGCCTCTGTATCCTTGTCGAGTATGAGCAAGTCAAGACCTGCACCCACGCCTGCGCCATCGAGTCCTAACCCGACCGACCCGGTCACGCTGGTGATGTCGGTAGTGCTGGTAGCTTTGACCTTCACCGAGCCATTCGGCATCGACACATCCCTGTTGATCTGAGCCCCGGAGGCTATGTAAGCGGTGGTACTAAGATCAAAAATATTGATGGATGCTGCTGCGGCAACGCCTGCAGAGCCGGTGGTCGCCCCGCCGGCGATCGCAGTAGAGGTGAGACCGAGATCGATGTTTTGCCCGCACAGCTCTTGATGGAATGTGATTGGATCGAAATCTGTCTCCGCTGAAATTGTCATAGCGCCTGTGGCGTCAGCTGTTCCCGCGATATAAGCGGTCGTTCCAACATCTACTACAGTGATGGCAACTGCCGCCCCGACACCAGCATCTCCGGTTGAGAACCCAGCGCTTGCGGCAAGAGTCTGAAAGCCCAGATCCGTCTCCGCATCCACCTTAAGAGCGCCGGTACTCTTTAAGGTCGATCCCGACCTTGCACTGGCCTCGGTGGTGAAGTCCACGATGTTAATCCCAACTGAACCGGCAACACCTGCATCTCCCTGACCGCCTCCTGCGGAAGCACCCCAGGCGATAAATTCGTCTTTCTCCGTTCCTGGGGTAACTGCCTCAATGGTGATTCCATTGCCCTTTACATAGGATCCAGAATCTATAAATGCTCGGTTTTCCGCCTCTACGACACTCAAACCCACTGCTGCGGCGACATTGGTCGATTCGCTCGAGAGACTGACCGCATAGCCTAATGCCTTAGTTGTTGCATCCACTTCAGCCTTAGCACTTACCGTCACAGCGCCGTCTGCATATACATCTGCGTCATTGATGATCGATGCCGTGTTGCTGACATCCACCACATTTACGCCTACTGCCGCGGCTACCCCCACGCCACTCGAGCTACTACCTGATTCCGAATTGGCGCTGCTACTGGCATTGCTCGCCTCTCCATTGGCACTGGGCAATGACTGACTGCCCTCTTCTCTCGTGACATTGGGGTTGTTGGTCCGGTTGCTGGCTTCGGTATCTGCATTATTGCCGCTGCTGTCCGCCCCACCTGCACTTGCCTTTACCTCAACGGTGCTGTTGACCTTCGCCTTCGATTCGATGGTGACCTTGCCGTTGCTATCTGCAAGAATGCCAAAATTCCGTGCCAAGGTCGCCTCGACTTTTTCATCCACCACGGCCACTGCCACTGAAACCCCTACCCCGACATCCCCAGCAACATCCGCATCGGCTTTTGTGGTCGTATTGCTGGTGTGATCCGCCTTGATCTCTGCATCCCCCGTAAACGGCACAGTTCCCGCGTCCGTGCCTATACGGGCGATGGTCTCGTTATCGATGACCGCGACAGAGACACTGGCCGTTACTGCAACATCATCGCCCGCTGCACCGTTTGAGGCCTCAGTGATTGTAGTATAGTTTCCGATGGCATCGACTCTGATATCTGTAGGCTTTCCTCCGTCATATCCAACAATGCGGGCACCATCTTCTACCTTTGCCCAGGTCGTATTATCAATCACTGCTACCGACACCGAGGCTCCAACACCCACATCACCTGATCCCCCGCCACCTGCAGGTTTTGCCTTGGTTTGGCTTTGAGCAGTCGAATTAGCCTCTACTGCCATTGCTCCATTTTTTATCCCAACTGTTGCCCCCGTCTTGATTTCCGCCTTGGTAACCGCATCAACGATATTGATAGCCACGGATCCAGCTACACCCACATCCTTTGCACCCGCACCTGATGTGGCATCCGCGATGAAGACATGGGCTTGAGGATTATCTTCACCATCCCTGTTTGCCATGTTGGCAATCACTGAAAGCCCTGCTGTATTGACGGTACCAGTCTCAACATAGGCTGTGTTTCTGAGATCAGCCAGGTTTATGGCTACCGCAGCGCCAATTCCTACATCCAAGCCGGTCTCACCAATGGCCAGCTTATGAGTTTTACCACTCCCTGTACTCGTCAAATCGATAGCCGTGCCTGCCTCTGCATTCGCCTTTGAAGTGGCAAGCTTCACGTGAGTATCATCTACCTTGATGACATAGTAGGTCGTCCCATCGGTGAGGCCACCAATAGCCGAGTCAGTGAGTCCACCTTTGCTATATTTGACAGCATCTCCTGTACTCAAGTTGTGGGTTCCAAGGTTTATGGTATCAGTACTGGTATCCACGACACCCGAGGTTTCAGGGTTGAAAGTGATTTGTGCAGCCGCTGCCCTGCCATCTGCAATGGCACTCACATCCGCATTGGCGCCCGAGTGAACTGTAAGTGCACCGGCTGAGGTAAAATTGCCCATAACCGCTGCTTTTGCAGTTACATCGGAGGTATTTACAGCAATGGCTGCCGCAATGCCCACTGCTCCATCACTCGTGCTTGCATCAGTGGTATCGCCGCTATCCCGACCTCGACCTGCACTACTGCCCGAAGAACTGGCAGTATTGGTACCATAGTCCCTCTGTGCGTTTGTCTGGCTATTGGCATCCGTGGCACTGCTACCACCACCCCCACTGCTGGTTCCTGACTTCACTCCCTTGGCACTTGCCTTTGCAGTGGTTTGGACCCTGGCAACCGTTGTTGCCTCGATGGTCGATGCGCCTGTACCATTCGCTGTTAGGTCGCGTTCTGAAGTAGCAAAAGCCTCATCGTCCGTGATGGCTATGGCGATTGCCGCGCCAACGCCCACATCCTTACCTGCAACCTCACCGTCGGCTGTGGTCAGAACTGTACCGTTCTCCTCGGCGGCATCGATGGTCAACTCGCCAGTGATGGTGGTGGCAGTACCGGTACCGAGGCGGGCTGTGGTGATCGAGTCAGCAATGGTGATCGCTACTGCGCCCCCGACAGCCACATCAGATGAGGCGCCTGCCTGGGCCTTTGTACTCGTCGTGGGTGAAGTGGTGGCTGTGATCCCGAGATCAGCAGGGTGGGTGAGGACAGCCCAGTTCTCGATCTCGGCCGTGACAGCATTATCGACAATGTTCAGCGCTACCGAGAGACCCACGCCCACATCCGATTTCCCCGAAACCTTAGAATTGGCCGTCGCAACATTGATGGGTGTATTCACTGCACTGATCGTCACATCCCCGCCTGCTGTGCCTGAATCCGTACCATCAGCATCCACTGAAGCACCAGATTTGATGGAGGCAGTGGTCTTTTTATTAACAATATTAAGGGCAAGTGAACCTGCAACTCCCACATCCTTGGCGCCTGCGCCGGATGTAGCCTCTGCCATGTACGTGCTCGTGCGTATCAGCTTATGCTCGCTTCCCGGGGCCCCGACCTTGGTCAGATCGACCGCCTGCAGCGCTGAGGCATCGGCAGTCGATTTGGCAAGCCTCACCTTGTTTGGCTCGCTTTCATCTACGATGACATGGTAAACCGCACCATCTTCCAGACCGCCGACAACATCACCCGCACCCTTTCTGTAAAGGACCAGGTCGCCGGTCTTGAGACCATGCTCTTCGCCCAGGTCGATGATCTCGTGGAAATGAATCAGCCGGTGCGCTGATCCCGTGGTGTCCGTCAAGTTCAGGTCGATCGCGGTCCCGGCTTGAGCCTCTTTGCGAGTCTTCGCCAACTTGATGGTGCTGTCGTCGACCTTGATGACATAATAGATGGTGCCACTGCTCAGGTTGCCCACAGGCTTATCCGTGTCACTGCCGGTCCTATATTCAACTACATCTCCAGTGGCAAAGCCATGGCTGTTGATGGTGATGGTGTCATTTGTTGCGTTCACTGCACTGGATGGATTGAATGTCTTTTCCTGCCTCGCGTCGTCAACATTGGACCGAGAATTGAATCCAAACTCCTTCACCGTATCTTTGGCTCGAACGCTAATGCCTTCAGCCTGAACAGTAGCATTGCCACCGATATAGGCCTCGTTCACTATATCCGCCTGGTTTATCGCAACGGCCGCACCGATTCCGATATCTCCTTTGACCGCGCTTCCGTCGGCAGTGGCATAGGCGCTCGTATTATTCGCACTTTCAAGAGATAGAGCACCACCCGATTGGATGGTAACTCCGTCTGGGATATAGGCTCTCGCTGTAGAATCGGTCAGATTGATACCGATCGCGGCGGCCACTGTGACCGGGCCATCGGAGGTTCTGGCGGACGGAGTATCCCCTCTGCCGCTGGAACCTCTGGCCCCTCCTGAGGTAGCCATCCCGTCTGCACCTGCCCGTTGACTTCCAGCTTCCGAATCAACGGTGCTACCACCAGCAGAACTGGCCCGCCTACCACCTTTGGCACTCGCCTTCGCATCTGATTTGCTTGTGCCAGAAGATTTCGCCTCGAATTTTATATTTCCGCCCGCTGTAACCGAACGAGCGGTGGTGGCAATCGCCCGATCTCCCACCATGGTCAAAGCCAAGGAAGCCCCTATGGCCGCAGTTTCCGAGGATGAGGTGTCACCGGTAGCTTTTGTGGAAACCGAACTGCTATGATCAGCCGCTACATTAAGATCTCCTGTGAGAGAAACTGCGTTTGAAGCCGTCCCAATCTGAGCGAGCGTATCATTGTTTGCAAGGGAGATGGCTACCACCGGCGTGACTGCTACTCCACCTTCTGCCCCACCTTTGGCCTGGGTCGTCATCTCGTGGCTGCCATCGGCAGACAAAGTAATATCACTCGCACCCATGACGACCGCACCAGCGGTTACCACATTTGCATGATCGTCTAAGATATCTCCACCGATTTCGGCTTTCGCAATATTGTCTCCGATATTCAGGGCAACCGATGCACCGATGCCCACGCTCTGGCCTGTAGCCGCTTCTTTAGGAGTCGCCTTAGCAACAATTTGAGTCTTGGATGAAGCCTCCAGGGTCAGGCTGGCTCCATTCAGGTTTATGGTGGCTCCAGACTTCACATAGGCCTCGGCTTTGCTGGTTACGAGGTTCAACGCCAGAGAGCCAGCTACACCGACACTTTCCGGGGCGCTTGCACCGGAGGTAGCCTCTGCGATGAAACTGCTGGCTTTTTCGGTAAGGGTATGTCTGCTTCCTGTGGCCCCTGAGATATCGAGATCGAGGGCTATGCCCTTTTCCGCGTTCTCCAAGGACGAGGCTAGCCTCACCCGGGTGGGAGCACTTTCGGTGAGTGATTGGATACCGCTGCCGGTGGAGGTTAAGTCGACGGGGTCATTGTGTTCGGCTTTGTACTTCGAGGAAGCTAGTCTGATCTTATTAGGGCTGCCTTCGTTCACGATCGCGTAATAGGTATTGCCATTGGTCAGCCCGCCGATATCGGTCCCGCCATCATTGCTGTAGACCAACTTGTCGCCGGTCTTTAGATGATGCGGGCTTCCAAGGTCGATGCTGTTTTCCGTAGTGTCGACGGCCGAAGAGGAGGAATCAAAGTTCAACTTCCAGGGATCCACGGCAATAATGTAGTAGGTACTTCCATCGGTGAGACCACCGATAGCGGTCCCATCGCCTGCGTCGTACACTACGGCCTCACCTGTCTGGAAACCGTGGGGCAAACCAAGGTCGATGGTCTCGTGGAAGTGGGTTAGCTTGTGGGCCGTGCCTGTTGCCACACTGCTATTAAGGTCTATGGCTGTTCCCGCCTTTGCGTCTTTTACTGTCTTTGCAAGTTTGACCTTATCGGTGCCATCAAGAATAACGTAATAAACGTTTCCTTTGCTCAACCCGCCGATGGGCTGATTGGTGCTACCACCTGTATCGTATATGACAGGATCGCCAGTGGCCAGACCATGTCCTGTGCCAATTTCTATGGTCTCATTCGTGTCGTTCACTTTACTTGAAGGATCAAAAGTCCAATCCTGGTCGTGATCATCAACCGTCTGAGATGGATCGAATTCCCATTCTCTGCCAGCGATGGTCGCCTTGGCATTGACTGCATCCGCCGTCAGGTTTGCTGCCCCTCCGATGTAGGCTTCGCTGTCAATGTCTGCGAAATTGAGCCCCACGGCTACGCCGACAGCGGTCGAACTGGCGCTGGTCGCCGCTGCGTCGGCGGTAGCTCTGCCCCTGTTCGCAGATGTCGCATCGATGTCGATATTCCCATCCGAGCCGATAGCGCTCCCTGATTCCGTAGAAACATAGGCCCGGGTCTCGCTTTGGAGGTCAGTGATAGCGACTGCAGCTGCAATATTGATCCTTCCTTCGGAACTTCCAGCATTTGTGCGGTTGAGTTGTCTTTCTGTATTAGTGTTTCCTGAAGAACTTGCACTCGCCCCGCCAGGCGAAGCCTTGGCCGTAGTGGTAACGGTACCGTCGCTCGCGGCGGCCAATGCGATGGAACCAGCGTCAATCGAAGGAGTCCCCTCGATGTAGGCCTTGGTATCCTGGAGGACCACGGCCAGGGCCAAGCTGCCACCAAAGGTTCCGCTTCCCTCACTGGCATCGGCAATGGTTGCCGAAGTAACCTTGTTGAGGGCAGACAGGGTAAGATCGCCTGTCGCGGTAATTTGGCTTGTGCCTTTGATATAGGCAACAGCATCGCTATCAACAATCGCCACTGCAATTGCGTTGTCTTTACTGGAGTCAGTATTAGAAGAATTAGCCGTATTCGCAAAGGCCGACACCTCTGAAGTAGCAATGATATTCAGGTCTCCAGACGCTGTAATATTAGAGGCATCTATGATGACTTCAGCGCTCGATCCGGCATAAAGAGCTGCCAGTCCGATACCAAATACAGAAAATCCCCGGGTATCGAAGTCAAGCTTCGAGGTGGCGCTCAGGGTGATGTTCGAGCCGCTAAGCGTTGCCCCGGAGACATCCACCTTGGCACTCACATCGGCAAAGAGGATTTGATCGATCTCCAGATCGTACTCCTCCACGTCGACATCGAGCCCTGTCAGGCCCAATAGATCGCTGAAAGGATGAATGATGCCATCATCCGTCACCTCTGCACTGAGGATTATTTCATCGGCCGCAATGGTGACGCCGGAGTCGACCGTGATGGTTTCTGCCTCGATGGTCAGGTCTGCTCCAGACATGTCCAAGCTCGAGGATAAGGTCACGCTATCATTGCCGCCTTGCCCCTTGATGGTTAGAGACCCGGTAGGGAGGTTGAAGGCCGTAAGCTCGAAGCTCCCATTGCCACTCCTGATCTGTAGGTCAGACCCGGAGCCCAACTCGACGATGGCCTGATCGTCCGATCCGGTGAGGTTGTATACGATATCGGTCGCAGTGCCCGAGTTGCCGATGGGTTCCAAGCCGAGATAGTCGATGACCTTCCCGTCGAGATTTACGCTCCCGGAATCGGGGCCAGTGGGGGAGAAGATGACCGTGTGGTAGGATCCACCTTCGATCAGGAGGCTGTCGTACCCCCCCGCTCCTCCCCTGATCTTTCCGCTCAGCTTGCCAGTGGGATGAAATACGAAGGTATCTTGATTGTCCGGCCCCCCGCTGAGGTTCTCGATGCTGGTAAAGTCGATGGTAGCAACCTCACCTGTATTGACCCCGGTGATCTCCCAGGTCTGGTCCCCTCCCAAGACCCTCAGGGTGTCACTTCCTCCCTTGCCCTGGAGGGTGATGGGAGTGGAGAAGGGGGAACTGAAGTCGACGGTGAAGATGTCCTTCTGGTCGGAGCCGGTGATCACTACCAGGCTGGTCTCGGCCAAGGCCTGACTTTGAAGGATGGAGTGGGAGCTGTTATCGAGGAGCTGCAGCTCCTGGGTGAGATCGTCGAGGCGGAGGGTCAGGTTGGCGGCGGCAGGAGCGGTATAGGAGAGATCGCTGGAGAGGAGCAGCCTCGGCTCCAGAGGTTCGAACACGAACTTGTTTCTTACCGAGGAGAACTTCCGGACTTTGTTCCTTCCCTTGCCATTATTGCCATTACCGCCATTCTTTCGAACTCCCTTCAATTTCTTGATCAGACCCATGGCTGGCTTCCTTTCTCCGCCTCTCCAGGAGAATACAGGCGCTAGGGAAGGTTGATTATTGGAAGGTCGATTATTGCAGAATCCTCAAACCGATGCGAAAATGTCCATCGGAACGACTTCTCCACACCACCTCCGCCAAGACGGGTAACTTGGTGTGCACCTTCTTGACCGGGAGGAAGAGCTTCACCACATCCCCCTCCTCCAGTTCGCAGGCAGCGCTCAGACCGAACCCCGATTCGCTGATATCGAGGCAGATTCCCTCTTCTCGGAAAAGCTGGAGGAGAGAAGATTCCGTCCCTATGCGTTCGAGCACGATCGGCTGCTGGTAGAGCTTGCGAACCTTGGACCTCTTTTCGCCTTGCATCGGGATGCGAAACAAGGAAAAAAACGAATTGGACTCGTCAAATTTTGTTCCTTCAATCATTCCTGAGGCCGAATGTCAATCCCTCGAAAGAGGGATTTTGGAATTGCCTTTTTTCCCCCTTTGCGCTATTTAACTTTGCATGGAAGAACTCATCGATATCGTCGGCCGCCGTTCCACCCCTGCCATTCTGATCCTCGACCGTCAGGACAAGCTCCTTTTCTGCAATCAGGAAGCCCTGGACATGTTCCCCCAGATTCGGCAGGCGAGGAAAGGAACAAGGCCCCCTCTTCCCCCGGAGATCTTCGATCTATGCGAGAAGCTAAGGGAGGAGGGCAAACTGCGAAGGTCAGTCACTTGCAAGGGGATCCTGGAGGGCCCTTCTCACTTCCCCTACTCGGTTAGGGTCTTCTTTCTCGGCCGACAGAAACAGCGGGAACCCACTCATGTCGTGGTTCTGGTCGAGAAGATCGCAGCAAAGCATGCCATCGATTTCGAGAAGGTAAAGGAACAGTTCCTTCTCTCTCCCCGGGAGCTGCAGGTGCTGATGTTCCTTTGCCAGGGACTGTCCAACAAGGATATCGCACGAGAGTTGTGCATCAGCGAATATACCGCCAAGGATCACATCAAGAAGATCATGAGCAAGCTGAGTATGACCAGCCGCAGTCAGATCATCAGCTTCCTCAATCGATGAATTCCAGGACCGATGGCTTCGAGGCTCGATGTCCCCGCTCGAAGGTCGCCAGGCTTTTGCCCAAAGAAGCTGAAAAGAGGCAGCGAGCCATCGGTTCGAAGGAAAGCGGCTACTTCCCTGCCGCGAGGCCGCTTGCACTTTCCGCAGCGCTTTCCCGGGACGCCTACGGCCCCTCGATCTTTCGGTCTTGGAACCCCCATCTCGCTAGGGACGACCGTCCCTTTCTATTAGTCCAGGGGAATAGCGACGATGCGGGCACCCCGGGCCAGTTCCTCCGGCTGGAGGTTGTGGATCTGGTCCATGAGGGCCACCTTGAAGCTGGCCGGGCCTTGGGCCCTCTCGGCCGCCAGTTCGGCGGCCAACCCGAAGAGGGCCAGGCCGCCCGCGGCGGCTATCAGGAAGTCCCCCTCCACCGCTGCAAAAGCAGCTATGGCTGTAGTAGCCATGCAGCCAGTGCCGGTAACGGTAGTCAGCCACGGATGACCGTTATCCACTCCTAAACTCCTCTTTCCATCGGAAACATAATCCCGGCGACCAGTAATGGCTACCACCAGACCCCGTTTCTCGGCCATCATCCTGGCTACCGCTGTCGGGTTCTCCAATCCCTGCACGCTCTCCACGCCTTTGACCACTCCACCGCTCCCGCTGAGGGCACCGATTTCCGCTTCGTTGCCGCGGACGATGCAAACCTTCAACCTTTCCAGCAGCCGTTGGCTCGTGGCCGTGCGCATCGCAGTGGCTCCCGCCCCCACCGGATCGAGAACTATGGGGATACCTCGCTCGTTGGCCGCCTGTCCCGCTATCAGCATGGACTCCACCCAGAAAGAGGTGAGGGTGCCAATATTCAGGACCAATGCCCCCGCCATTCCCACCATCTCCGCAACCTCTTCGCGGGCATGGGCCATGACCGGCAAGGCACCCAGATGGAGGGTGACATTGGCCGTGTCGTTCATGACCACCAGGTTGGTGATATGGTGGATCAAGGGCCTCGTTTCCCGGATCCGGTAGAGTGCTGCTGCTATCCGCTCGCTGACTTCGCTCATGGTCGACCCCTTTCGCTTTCACTGCCTCGATCTCTGCTGTCGAGAATGCCCTTTCTTGAATTCCAGAGTGGCACAACCGGATGAAAGGTTTTGCCAATTCCCGGAAAGAGCAATATAATCACAAACTGAATGGCAAACCTTATGCCGACAAGGGGGACAAAGGTTGCAGCTTCCGGGAGAAGTCACCGACCGCAGCGTGATCATCTACATGACCGGCGCCCTCTGTACCCAACCGGCCCAGATCTTTCAGAGCTGGCAGGCCCGGGCAGTTATCCAGAACTTCCTAGACCAACTGCAAAGAAGGGAATCCTCCGATCTGAAACTGCTGGCCGGCTTGGAGGTGAAAGGTAGTGCCTACTCTCCCTCCCCTGCTGCTCAGGTCCTGGCCCGCCTGTTAGGATTGCTGGTGGATCTGCCCTGCGAGCAGGTGAGGGTCAAGGCTCCCGATTTAGCCTCGCTGGTCCGAGAACCGCTCCCCCTGGCCGAACTGGTAGAGAGGCTCTACGATCACTGGCGGGGCTATGAAAGGTACCTCATCTTCGAGGGGGCCGCCGACCACTCCCGCGACCGCGCGCTGGAAGGACACATGCCCTTCATTTACAACAATCAAGACCTCACCTCTTTGGTGCGCGAGGCCTACCGGCGAATCGAACGCAACCTGCGGGGTTACTGGCCCCGCGTCTACCGCCAGGTTCCGGCCGGGGCCAATCTCAGCCTTCTCATAGATCGCATCCGCTGGTCATGCCCCGGAGGACCTTATGAGGTCCTTCGCGATCTCCGCATGATTCGTCTGGCCCTGCTTACCCCCCCGGTGCTGCTCTATCCCCGGAGAAACAGGAGGAAAGGGAAAATCACCCGCAGCCTTCGCCACCCCCTCCGCAATTTACACCTGGACCTCGATCGCTGGCTCTGCATCCCCCTACGGGTGGGGGAACTCTGCTTCCTTTTCTTCTTCGACCGGGACTATCTTTCCTTGGCCATCAGTTTGGTAAACCTCTTCGAGCTCTCGGGCCACGAAGAGGCCCGCCGCAAGCCCGACGGAATAGTTCTCTTCGGGCTGCCTCCGGAATCGATGGAGGGAGAGCGGACCTCCTTCTACATCGACGAGGAGGAAGACATCGTCATCGGATCGGTGGTGAAGTCGGAGGAAGTGGATTACTTCGGCTACTGCAAGAAGATGATCCTCACCCTCCACAATGTGATCATGATGCGGAGAGGGCGTCTCCCCATCCATGGCGCCATGTGCCGCCTCCGCCTCCGCCATGGACCCGACCTAGGCCTGCTCATCGCCGGAGACAGCGGAGCCGGCAAGTCGGAGACCTTGGAGGCCTTCCGGATTATGGCGGATGAATGGATCTCCGACTTGACCGTGGTCTTCGACGATATGGGTTCTCTGCTGCTCACGCCGGAGCCCCGAATCCGGGCCTATGGGACCGAGATCGGTGCCTTCGTCCGGCTCGACGATCTGGATCCCGGTTACGCCTTCGGTCACTTCGATCGCAGCATCTTCATGAATCCCCATCGGCAGAATGCCCGCGTCGTCCTTCCCATCACCGAATACAGCCACATCGTGGCAGGTTACCCGGTCGATCTACTGCTCTACGCCAACAATTACGAGCCGGTCACCGAGGATACACCGGCAGTGGAGTTCTTCTCCTCTCCCTCCCAGGCACTGTCCGTATTCCAGGCCGGCTACCGCGTCTCCAAGGGGACCACCGACGAACGCGGACTGGTGAGGACCTACTTCGCCAATCCATTCGGCCCCGAGCAGTTGCCAGACCTGCATCAGCCCCTCGCGGAACGCTACTTTGAGGCCGCAGCCGAAGCCAGGGTGCAGCTAGGTCAGATCAGAACCCGACTCGGCATCGAGGGTTGGGAAAGAGAAGGGCCCCGGCAGGCTGCCGAAGCCCTTTTCCGCCATCTCCTCGGCCAAGTCTCCAATCGCGCCAGCTAAGCCATCCCGGTACTAGGGAAGCCCCGACAGTTCACCTACCTCTTGGGATAGCCCACCGTCTGAGCCAGGCTTATCTTCTGTTCCGGCCGAAGGCCCATAAGCTGGGACAGGCTCGCCCTGTCGATCGAGGCCCGTACCACCGTCGCCAGACCCTGGGAAGCGCAATAAAGGTATACATTCTGGCTGATGAAGCCGGTGTCGCAGGCAGAATAGAAAGGCTTCTGTTCCTCCGCATAGCCCTCCATCCGGGAGAAATCGGCCACGAAGATCAGGTTAACCGGCGCGTCTTTGACGAACGGCTGAAGCCCAGTGGCGGCCCGGATATCATCTTTCAGGATTGGATGGAGGCTGTGACCTTGCGGATCGTAAAGGAAGAGCCCATTGGCGGTGGCTACATAGATGTCGATCTCCTGCTTGTTCTTGGCAGAGGGAGCAGTTCGCTTGCCCAGTTCCGGACGATTGATGCCGAAGGCAGCCCAGAGGAGGTTGGATAGCTCTTGCAAGGAAAGCTCCTGCGAGCTGAACTCGCGGCTCGACTTGCGCTCCCGCAACACCTCCAGCAGAGGTTTTCCCCCCGTCTTTTGCGGTTCGGGCAAGGGAATCTGACCTCCCTCCCCGGCAATGGCCAGCGCCGTTAGAAGGAGCCAGAGGGAAAGGATCGACCAAACCACTGCAGCCGCTTTGATCTTCATCCTGTTCACATCACCCTCCTTTCAGAAGAGGCCAAGCGCAAAGAGCGGGTCTACCCTCCGGGTACTATTCCAGATCATCATTCGCCAACCGCACCTATCCCCTGCATGCTTCCCGCATGAATTGGATACTCTGGGCCAGGGCCTCCGGCCTTCCAAAGCCTCCTGCTTTGGTCACCACCCCCAACCCTTCCCGGCTGCCGCCCACGATGCGGCCAAAGGGGATTGCAGGCAATACCTGGGCCTCCAGACGGAGTCCCTGGGCTCCCAAAGAAGAGAGAATAGCGGAGGCCGTCTCCCCACCGGTCAAGACCAGCCCCTTCACCTTTACCCTCTCCATTATCTCCTTGGTCAGCTCGCTGAGAAAGCAGTTGATCCGATTGCTCTTGAGGGAATCGAGGACCATCGGCTGAGCCTGACCGCTCTGGGTCCAGATGATAACCGCCCTCCCCGCTGCCAAGAGCTCCGCCGCCTCGCTTGCCACCCTCTCCCGCAGGCCACTCTCCCTTTCTCCCTCTTCCCAGAAGCCATCGGGGAGGCTGATCAGATAACTACCCTGCTCCGCGGCGTAGAGGACCTGTCGGGAGGTGACCTGGCTCAGCGATCCTGCAATAACCAGACATCCCTCCCCCCCCTTCCTTTTGGCAGATAGTCCCGCCGCTACCTTCTCTGCCAGACCTGCCGATCCCACGAAGAGGGGGGGCTTGGCCATCTCCAAGCCGGCTTCGGCGATGGCCTCCAGGTGGGAAGCCTCGGCACAATCGAAGCTGAATAACTGAATTCCCCGTCGCCTTTCTCTTTCCACCGTGGCCAGGATCTTTCCCTTGCCTCCAGACACGGTTTCCAACCCGAGGTGAAAGGCGGTCAGACTCGATTCCCCCCTGATCCACTCCCTCAAGTCGGAGGTGAGGATGGGAAAGCGGGGATCCTTTGCGAACTCCGTCTCGGTGATGGGTAGCGAATTCACCAGATAGATACCCTTTATGGTCTGCCGGCCCTGCTCGGGATAGGCAGGGGCCAGAAAGACGCAGTCGAATCCAAGCCTATGGGCCAATAGGTCCATCTCTCGCCCGATGTGTCCCCGGAGGGTGGAGTCCACCTTCTTGTAAATCGTAGCCTGGGGGGCGCAGCCCGAGACGATCGCCAGGATTTCCTCCAGGCAAGGAACCACCTCCGCCGGAGACAGCTTCCGCGTATCCGTGTCCACGCAGACGGCATCAAAGCGGATAAAGGCGGACTCGAAACCCTGCAGCGCGGTCAGGACGATGGTATCGAAGCCGTGCTGGCGAAACTGGATACCTGTATCGTTAGCGCCAGTAAGATCGTCGGCGATGATCAAGCATTTGCTGGCAGAAGATCCCATTGTGGCTCGACCTTGCCTGCGCCCGGCGGCCCTATTTCCACAGCACCTGTGGATTCACCAGGTTCTTGGGCCTCTTACCCTGGAGCACCCGTGCCACATCGGCCATGCCATTCTCGATCAGCACCTGAACCGACCTCTCGCTGTACCAAGCAGCATGGGGAGTCAGGATCAGATTGGGGACGCTCAGCAAGGGGTTCGCTAAGGACAGAGGCTCCTCCACCATTACATCCAAGCCGGCCCCAGCTATCCAACCTTCCTGCAAGGCCTTTATCAAAGCTGCTTCGTCCACTACCGGACCGCGGGAGGTATTGACGAAGATCGCCGTTTTCTTCATGCTGCGGAATTCCGCCTCTCCGATCATCCCCTTGGTCTCACGGTTGTAGGGGGCATGGACCGAGATGAAATCGGACTGGGAAAGGAGGTCTTCCAGATCCAAGCGCCTCTCCACCCCCCATTTCTCGAAGATATCGTCGAAGAGGTAGGGATCGTAGGCGATCACCTTTAGCCCCAGGGCCTGAGCTTTGGGGGTCAAGCAGCGGGGGATCTTGCCGAAAGCCACCAATCCCAGGATCTTGTCTCGCAGCTCGTAGAGCGGCCGGACATACCTCCAGCCCCATTTACCCTGCCGGATGTTCTGATCAAACGGCTTGATTTTCCGAGTAACCGTTAGAAGCAGAGTGAGGGCGTGATTGGATACCTCTTCATGGCAGTAATCCGCCACATTGCAGACCATTATCCCCCTCTCCGTGGCCGCCTCCACATCTACCTCATCGTATCCTATGCCCATGCGCAGGATCATCCGGCAGCGCTCGAACGCCTCGATCGCCTTTCGCTGTACCTTGGGGAGGATGTGGATGACCACATCCGCATCCTTGGCCACAGCGATGATGTCCTCCTGGGTCTTCACCTCGGCTTCGATCACCTCTCCCCCAAGGTCGGTCACGGCCTCCTGGAGGCGAGCGATGGAGGGAAAGTATCCCTTGTCCAGGAACACGATCTTGTATTTCGGCTTACCCATGGTCCATCCCTTTCTATGCGAACGATCTTTCCTCAATGAGATTTCCCCGTTCCAGTTCTAAAAGCTAGGGCTGCGAGCGATACCCATCAGCACAGGTCCGGCGTAGGAAGTGGCACCCTCAGCTGACCCTCTGCCCCCTCCCGACCTTTCGAACCACATAGATCGGCTTTGCCTGCGACTCGTGATAGACGCGTACCAACAGTTCACCCAGGAGACCCATGGCCACCAGTTGGACCCCCAGGATGATCAGCAGTACCCCCAACAAAAGCAGTGGTCGCCGGCCGATGTCGACTCCAGCGAAGAGCTTGAGGGCGGTCAAGTAGGCAGAAAGGGCCAGCCCGATCAGTACCGAAAAGATCCCTAACCGCCCGAAGAATTGTATCGGTCGGGTGGAGTAACTGACCAAGAATTTGACCGCGATCAGATCCAGTATTACCCTGACGATCCGGGAAATGCCGTACTTGGACTTTCCGAACCGTCGAGGCCGGTGATGGGTGGGAACCTCTACGATGGAAGTGCCCATCCAGCTGGCAATAGCGGGAATAAAACGGTGCATTTCCCCGTAAAGCCGAATCCCCTGGATGACCTCCCGACGGTAGGCCTTCAGAGTGCAGCCATAGTCGTGGAGGTGCACCCCTGTAACCTTCGAAATTACCCAGTTCGCTATGATCGAAGGCAATCGGCGGGAGAGGAAGGGATCTTGACGATTGACGCGCCACCCGCTGACCACATCGTAATCCTTGCTCTTCTCCAGAAGCTGAGGAATATCAGCAGGATCGTTCTGCAAGTCGCCATCCAAAGTCACTACGACCTTGCCTCGGGCTTGATCGAAGCCGGCCGATAGGGCTGCCGTCTGACCGAAGTTCCTCCTCAGCCAGACCGCCACGATCCGATCGTCCTTGGCCTGCAGATCCTCCAGCAGTGCCGGCGTGTTGTCCTCGCTCCCGTCATCCACCAGGATGATCTCGTACTCCTCCCCCAGCGATTCCATCACCGCCCTCAGCTCGGCATAGAGGAGCGGCACATTTTGCTCTTCATTATACAGCGGAACCACGATGGATACGGCTATTTCCCTTTCCTCCGGCACCCTCGTTCCTCCCTCGTCTCTCCCTCAGTAGGTTCCCTTGGGCCTTCTTATCTCGATCCCCCGATATCCGTAACATTTGAAGATTGAGTATCGCCGAACCCTCACTCCCCCACAGTAGATAGGCAGGGGAGGCTCTTTGACCACCCTGGCGAAGGCCCTCCTCACTTCAGGCTCCGCTTTCCGATTCCCCTGCTTGACATAGATAGCATCCTGTCCCCGCAAACCCAAAAAGCCTTCCCACAAATCATACTGGTTCATTCTCCGCCCCAGATTGACACAATAGACCCGAGGTTGCCCCCGCACATAGAAGGCCAGCTCGCTGGCTATCTGGTACCTATCGGAGAAGATAAAGGCTTGCTGGGAGGCAGATATCTCCTCCCGGTACGCGCTTACCCGCTCCCCCAATTCCCTCCACCCCTGGAGGCGAACGGTGGGATCCAGTCGGGGGGGGAAACCCAACCGATAAAGCAGGCGGGTATCGTAGGCAAGGAGCGTGGGCAAAGCCGCCGTCAGAAGCGTAACCAGGACCAGCGATCTCCAGGATCGCCCTCCTCCCCTGGCCCTGGCAGCCAAGTAGCGTTTATCGAACACGGCGGCGGCCGAGATGAATCCCGACCAGTAGGCGGGGGCCGCCCAATTGGCCTGCACTTTGGTTTGAAGGCTCAGGACAAGAAAGAGGAGCAGAATCGGAAGGGAGGTCAGGGAGAGCAGCAGGTGTTCGGGTTGCCGTTGACGGAAGCCCAGGCGCGTGCTCTCCAGTAGGGCCCAGAGCATACCTGCCCACAGCAAGGGAGAAATGACGCCCATCTGCGATCCTACGAACTCGACAGGCCCTGTCAGGAAAAGGCGAAACCCTGAAGCCGAAGAATGTGCCTGGCCGAGAAGATGACGAAATGTCACCCAATGGTGGCGAGCGTTCCAGAGCAGCACCGGGTAGCACAAGACAGCCCCTATAGCCAGGGCCAGATAGGGTTCGCGTCTTCGCAGCCAGAACCGGTACCGCCGGTGAAATCGCAAAAATAGGAAGGCCAAGGGAAGGAATAGGGCCATGGTGAACTTGGAGAGGAATCCTAACCCGAAACATAATCCCGCCACGTACCAGTAAAGCCGATTGAACTTTAGGGCACGATAGAAGCAGGAGATGGTCAGCCCCCAGAACAGCAGAAAGGGCGGATCTATGGTCATTAGAAGGGAGCCTGCGGAGAATAGCAAGGTGAGGTGGGGGAGGAGGGCGGCGAAGAATCCCACTCGCGCGCTCTTGAACATGACCCGAGCCAGATTGAAAAGCACGAGGCTCGCCCCAGCCGAAATGATCACCGCCCCCAGGCGGATAAAGAAAGCCGAGTGCTCCCCCAGCGAGGTAAGAAAGAATATTATCAGGGCCACCAGGGGCCCCTTGCTGTAGTAGGAAAGGTCCAGGTGGCGAGACCATTCCCAGTAGTGGGCTTCGTCCGGAGAGAGATCGAGCGGGCCCCACCGGATGTAAAAGAGACGGAAGAGGGTCAGCAGGCAAAGGATAATCCAGAATCCCCACTGGTAAGATTTGTCTCTGGGGGAAATGCGGTCAGGCATGGCTCCCACCTGACCTATCCTGCCGCCGCCGCTCCCAGCAGGCCATTATCTGGCGGTGAAGATATATCGCCACCGCCGCGCAAAGAAGCCCGACCAGGGCTCCTCCCGCTACATCCGAGGGATAGTGAACTCCCACATATACTCGGGAAAAGCCTACCCCCACGAATAGCAGCAGAGAAGGGATCAACAGCCACCGCCAACAATAAGTAAGGTAAGCCGCTACAGCGAAAAGGTTGGTGGCGTGATTGGACGGAAAGGAATAGGACCGGGAACACCCCAGCAGAAGGTGTACATCAGGCAGGACATGGCAAGGACGAGGCCTCTTGACCAGGAGCTTCACAAGATAGCTCACGGAGTCGCCAAAAAGGAGGAGCAGGAGCGCCAGGAACGCGACCACTCTGCCCTTGCTACCTCCCCCTATAACGAGCGCCAACCATAGCAGGAGCAGCGGGATCCGAAAATAGGATTCCTGGGACAGAATGGGCATTAGGGAATCAAAGAACCGATTCTGCAGACCTCGATTTATCAGGTAGAAAAGCCAGATATCCATGGGCGGAGGTTTAGAATTTGTTTATACCGGATGCTTTTCGCCGCTGTCAAGAGCAATGGCCAGCACCTTCTTCCCTAGCAGACCATCCACACCCTCTTCTTCCGCATTAAGGCCTGGAGGAGGAGGAGGAGGAAAAAGGCCTTGACTTTCCCCCTACCCTCTCCAATAATGCCTGAAAGAACAGAAAAGGATTGCCGTTGCATCTTAGGCGAGATAGGCCTTACCAGGGCAGGAGGGTTAGGGTGAAGAGATCGGCTTTCTTCCTCCTGGGAACTGTTCTGCTCACCTTCTTGAACTGGACCTCCTTGGGGTCAGGCGCCGTCTCCACGGAACCGGAGCGCATGCGCATAGCCATCGTGGACTTCGACACCATGGGAGGCGATTTCGGGATAAAGGACCTGGGAAGTATCGTGGCCGAGTGGCTGATAACCTCCTTTGTGCAGTCCGGACGCTTCGAGGTAGTGGAGAGATCCCAGCTCCAGAAGATCCTGGAGGAGCAGAAGCTGGCGGTGACCGGCTTGGTCGCCCAGGAAACCGCCGTCAAATTGGGACAAGTCCTGGGGGTCAAGGTGCTAATCTCCGGCACTTTGATCAAGATAGGGAATGCGGTAGAGGTCAATTCCCGCCTCATCGATACCCAGGATGGATCGATCATCAAGGCAGAGAAACGAAGGGCGAACCGCTTCGCCGATCTGGAGAGGACGGTGGAGGAACTGGCAACGCTGATCAAGGGGGATTTCCCACTGGTCGGCTATGTGGTGGATGTGTCATCCTCGGGGGTGATGATCGATCTGGGGTGGAAGCACGGCGCCGCGGTAGACCAGACCTTTATCGTGTATAGGGAAGGAAAGAAAATAGCCCATCCTACGACCCGTCAGGTGCTGGCGGTAGAAGAGATCCCGGTCGGAGAAATCCGTCTCACTAAGGTAGATCGAATCACCTCCTGCGGGGTCCTGACCGGGCAAAACGAGGGCCAACAGGTACGGAGCGGCGATCGAGTCCGTACACCCGTGGCCGCAGTCAGCGTAGGCGAGGTGAAAAAAACCTTACCATCCCCGCTACCTGCCGAACCCAAACCTGCCGAACCCAAACCTGCCTCCTCTCCCGCCCGCGCCGGTCAGCGCCCGCAGTTGCTCCTCGGTTGGGGTGGGAGGGGAAGGGAACCGGGAAAGTTCGATGATCCCCTTTCGCTGTTCGTCGATCGGGGAGATCTGATCTACGTGGCCGATTCGGGCAACAATCGGGTGCAGGTCTTCGATCCCAATGGTCGCCTGATCCGAACCCTCGGTCGAAAGGGAAAAGGAGAGGGAGAGTTCTCAATTCCCACCGATGTGGCGGTAGATAGGGAGGGTTATATCTATGTGGTGGATTCCCGCAACCGCAGGGTACAGAAATTCGATCCGCAGGGTAATTTCCGTCTCCAGTGGGGGGGCGCGGTGAAGAGGGGAGAAGAGCCCCTTCTCTCTTCACCTGTGGGGATTGCCATCGACGAACGGGGACTGATCTATATATCGGATGCCAAGTTGGGAAGGATTCAGTGCTTCGACTCTTCCGGCAATCCGCTCAGCACAGTAGGCCAAAGAGGCCGTGCACCTTCCGACTTGACCCGCCCCACCCATCTGGCAATCGATAGTAACGGAAATCTTTATGTGGTGGATTCTGCGACCGCTCGAATCAACAAGTACGGTCCTCGCGGGAATTACCTGACCTCTTTCCAGCACAGAGGTAAAGGAGAGCAAGACTTTTCCGCTCCTCAAGGAATCGCCGTTACGGCGGATGGATACCTCTACCTGGTGGACCGGGAGGCTGGCCGCCTGGTTATCCTGGATACCGCTGGAAATCCCGTCCTTGCCATCGGTGAGAAGCGTCGGGGCGAGACACCACTGAACGATCCCGTAGATGTGGCCCTCGATCGAGAAGGGAACATCTATATCCTGGAGAGGGGCGCGGCGCGGATCCACAAACTCTCTCCCTTCATCCCCTGACCTATTCCTCCCTCCATGACCCTTTCCCCTTCCGATCCATGAGCCCAGAGATTGCGCGCCACCAGAGGCGTGACCTTTATCTTGTGCTGCTCCTCCTCACCGTTTCCTCCTTCCTCCTCTTCTACCGCCTTTCCGATATCGAGATGAAGCCCTGGGACGAGTCCGTGTATGCCCTGAGGAGCAAGGAAATGTATCTTTCTCGATCCTTTCTCGCCCCCATTCAGGATGGCAAGGTGGCCTGGTCGTCCGGAAAACCACCCCTGGGCTTCTGGCTCATCATCGCCTCTTTCCACCTCTTCGCAATCAATCCCTTTTCCCTCCGCCTGCCCTTCGCCATAGCCGGACTGGGATGTATCTTCCTAGTTTTTCTGATCGGTAAGCAGCTCGCGGGCCGGAGAATGGGCATTCTTGCTGCCCTCTCGCTCCTCCTCATGCCCGGGTTCCTCCTCTATTGTCGCCGGGCCATCTTGGAGCCTTTGCTGACCTTTCTCTTTCTCTCCGCCCTCTTCCTTTACCACCGCTCCTGGGTTACCTCCTCCCCCAGATCATTCCCCCTCTTCGCACTCGGCTCCGGCATGGCCATCGGCTTGGCCATGCTCGCCAAGCAGGTGGTAGGCTTGATAGTCCTACCTGCCATCCTCATCCATGATTTCCTGGAGGGAAAACCAGGTAAGGTCCGGCCTCTCCTCAGCCGCCGCTCGTCCCTAGCCCTTTTGGCGGCATTGGCCACTAGTGGATGGTGGTTCCTGCTGATGTACCTTCTCCATGGGCCTTTATTCCTCAACCACTACTTTGGGATCAATGTCTTCCGCCGCCTAACCCATACCATTACCGCCCGCAGTACCAAGCTGACTGGCTTCCCTGCCCTCTTGTTTCAGCACGCGGGCCCCCTTGCCTTCTGGGTTGGACTGGGCGGGATCCTCCTGTTATTGTTTTTGGCTGTGAGGATCTATCGATCGCGCAGGCTCATCCCCCTGAGTGCCGCTAGTGCTTCCCTCCTCATACCCCTCCTCCTGTTCTCCACATTCTATTATCTGGTCTTTGGGCAGCTTTCCCGGACCCTCCTCTTCTGGTACCCCTTCCCCCTCCTGCCCCTCTTTGCATTGGGCCAGGGATATGTCCTGACGGAGGCGATGGCCATAGCGGAGAACTCCAGGACGAGCGGTCACCTTTCTCTCTTTTCCGGCGTCCTTCCCTTGCTGCCCTTTTGGCTGAGTTTATCCCAAAGATGGTATTTACTGTGCCTGGCCTCTTTTCTTCTTTTCTCCATCTGGGTCATCTGTCTGCGGAGATGCACCGACATAGGAGAGCGGTTCCTTCCTCTCCTGGGCCTCCTCTCCCTTACCCTTTACTTCTCCCTATCGTCTTTTCTTGCCCTGGGCCACCCCACCTATCACGCCCCCGATCCCTATCCCCAGGTCCGACGACTGGTCATGGATTTAGGCACTAAGGAGGTTGTTTTCGACAAGGATTTGAAGGGAAAGATCCGGCACAAGATCTATCCCCTCCGATTCTATCTAGAGGTCCCAGTGACAAGTGGGAGAATCGCGCCTTACCTGGGGGGAAAAGAGGAAAGTGAGAAGAGGCTGCTGGTTACCAGTGCAGAAAGATGGATAAAGTTGCGCAAAAAGGGAATTGCGGGGGTGCGGGCTTTCAACCTTTTCCAAACCGGATTGGTAGCTCTAAGGGTAGAGAAAGGGGGCCACTCCGGTCCCGCTCAGGCCGATTCGGCCTTGGACTTGTAGAGAATGATCGGGCTCTTGCGTTCCAAGACGGCTTCTCGGTTGATTATCACCTCGGAGATATTCGACTGCGAGGGTATCTCGTACATGAGGTCCAGCATGAGGTCTTCCAGGATCGACCTCAGCCCCCGAGCCCCGGTCTCCCTTTTGACGGCCAACCGGGCGATCTCCATGATGGCATCGTCGGTGAAGGTTAACTTCACTTTTTCCAGCTCGAAGTATTTCTGGTACTGCTTGATCAGGGAGTTCTTCGGCTCCACCAAGATACGCATCAGGGCCTTTTCGTCCAGCTCGTGCAGGGGAGCTACCACCGGTAAGCGCCCTACCAACTCCGGTATGAGCCCGAACTTGATCAGGTCGTCGGGCTGGATCTCCGATAGCACATGACCTATGCTCTGGTCCTTCTTGCCCTGGATCTTGGCTCCAAACCCCATTCCCTTTTTGCGCAGGCGTTCCTCTACGATCTTTTCCAGACCCACGAAGGCCCCTCCGCAGATGAAGAGGATGTTTGTGGTATCCACTTGGACATATTCCTGCTGTGGGTGCTTGCGGCCACCTTGAGGGGGCACATTGGCGATGGTCCCTTCCAGGATCTTGAGCAGGGCCTGTTGCACTCCCTCCCCGGAGACATCCCGAGTTATGGAGGGATTCTCCGACTTCCGGGCGATCTTGTCGATCTCGTCGATATAGACTATCCCCCGTTCCGCCTTCTCCACATCGTAGTCAGCGACTTGTAGCAGCCGGAGGATAACATTTTCCACATCTTCCCCCACATAGCCCGCTTCGGTAAGGGTAGTGGCATCGGCTATGGTGAATGGCACATCCAGGATGCGAGCCAAGGTTTCGGCCAGCAGGGTCTTCCCGCATCCGGTGGGACCCACCAGGAGGATGTTGGATTTGGACAATTCCACATCGTCAAAATCCGGTCGGGCATCGATCCTCTTGTAGTGGTTGTGGACCGCCACCGAGAGTATCTTCTTCGCCCTTTCCTGCCCGATCACATACTGGTCGAGGATGGATTTTATCTCTGCCGGCTTGGGAAGGCTTGCCCAGGCCTTGGCCCTTTTGTCCTCCCATTCTTCTGCGATGATGTCGTTGCACAGCTCGATGCACTCATCGCATATGTACACGGTGGGCCCGGCGATCAGCTTTCGCACATCGTCCTGGCCCTTGCCACAGAAGGAACAACGCAGTCCCCCTTCCTGCTTCCCGCTCTTTGCCATCAGCCGCTACCTCCCCCCATCAGCTTCAGCTCTACCGGTGCTCGATGACATCGTCGATGATTCCATACTCCTTGGCCTGCTCCGCTGACATGAAAAAGTCGCGATCCGTGTCCTTTTCGATCTTTTCCAGAGGCTGATGGGTGTGTTTCACCAATATCTTATTTATCTCCTCCCTCATTCGCAATATCTCCCGCGCCTGGATATCGATATCCGTGGCCTGCCCCTGCACGCCTCCCAGGGGCTGATGGATCATGATCCTGGCATGAGGCAAGGCCGCCCGCTTCCCCGGCGTTCCAGCGGCCAAGAGCAGAGCCCCCATGCTGGCTGCCTGTCCCATGCAGATGGTGCATACATCGGGTTTGACGAATTGCATCGTATCGTAGATGGCCAGCCCGGCCGTGACCGAACCGCCCGGACAATTGATGTAAAGGTTGATATCCTTATCCGGATCCTCCGCCTCCAAAAACAGGAGTTGCGCTATTACCAGATTGGCATCCCCATCATCAATGGGGGAGCCGATGAAGATGATCCTGTCCTTCAACAGGCGGGAGAAGATATCGTAGGCCCTCTCCCCCCGTGCGGTTTGCTCTACCACTATCGGTACCAGATACATATCTCCCTCAAGCCAAGATTATTCGATCTCCCGTCACAACATTGGCCCGCTGGAAGAGAAGCTGCAAGGTCTTGCGCTCCCGCAGCATCCTTCTCACCTCCTCCAGCCCTCCTTTTTCCTCCAGGTGCCGCCTCAGGGAGGGTCCGTCTCGCTGTAGGGAAACGGCAAGGGAGTCCACCTCTTGCTGAATTTCCTCCTCCGTCGGCTCTACTCCCTCCTGTGCAGCGATCGCTTCCAAAATAAGCGACCTCCTCACCCTTTCCTTCGCTTCCTCGGCCATTCTTTGCCGAAATGCCTCCTCGTCCACATCTAGATCCTGCAGGCTAGCCCCCCGGCTGGCCAGGGATCGGCCCACCTGCTCCATCATCTCGGCCAATTCCTCCTCGACCAGAGAGAGAGGCGGCTCGAAGGGGGTGGCTCGGGAGATCTTTTCCAGTATCTCTTGCTGCAATTCCCAGTCCCTCTCCCGCTCCTTTTCCCGGAGAAGCTCCTTCTTCACCTTCTCCCTCAAATCCTCCAGGGTCCCTTCTTCGCCAATCTCCTTGGGAAAATCGTCGTTCAATTCCGGGACCCTCTTCTTCTTGATCTCTCTGACCGCCAGCCGAAAGACGGCCCTCTTGCCCGCCAACTCCCTGATGCTGAAGTCGGAGGGAAGTGTAGCCTCCACTTCCTTCTTCTCCCCCTTCATCATTCCGTGCAAGGCTGACTGAAGCTCGGGAAGAAAGGAACGCGAACCCAAGATGACCGGATAGTTCTCCCCCCGCAGCTCTTTGACCGCTTTCTTGCCCACCCAAGCTTCGTAGTCGAGGTAAACCAAATCGCCCGCCAAGGCTGGCCAGCCTTCCATGGGAACGAATTGAGAGGCCCGGTCCTGGAGTACCTTGAGGGCCGAGCTTACCTCTTCTTCGGTCACCTCCACCGGCTTTCTCACTACCTCCACGCCGAAATAGTCCTTGACTTCCAGGTTCGGTTTTACCTCCACGGTAAGGCGCAAGCGGAGGGAGTGATCAGGGGCCAGCGCCATCTCCTCCACCCTGGGAAGCCCGACCGCCCGCAGGCTCGCCTCCCGGATGGCCTCTTCACAAACCTGGGGCAATAGACCGCGAAGGACCTCCTCCTCTATCTCCCGGCGAAAGTGAAGCTCCAGAATCGATTTCGGTATTTTCCCCCGTCGAAACCCCGGTACCGTTGCCTTCTGGCCCCACTCCCGGTAAGCCTCTTCCAGCTTTGGCTCCACGCGTTCCGATCCCACCTCCACCGCTACCGATCGCGAAACTGGGCTTAGTTCCTCCACCCTCACCTTCATGGATCGCTCATCCTTCCCCTACCTTCCAGCAGCGAACCGACCTTCCCTGGTGCGAGAGGGGGGACTCGAACCCCCATCCCCAAAGGGACTGGATCCTAAGTCCAGCGCGTCTACCAGTTCCGCCACTCTCGCTCCAATGTGCGCAAGGAAGGCCATTTCCAAGCTGAAGGGTGATGGAGAAATGAAATGGTGGGCCGTAGAGGAATCGAACCTCTGACCCGCTGATTAAGAGTCAGCTGCTCTACCTAGCTGAGCTAACGGCCCGACCTGATGTCCGCTGGCGCGCCTGGGGCGATTCGAACGCCCGGCCCACTGCTTAGAAGGCAGTTGCTCTGTCCACTGAGCTACAGGCGCCTCTCCATGCACCTTGACGCCCCACTCTGGCGCGCCCAGCAGGGCTCGAACCTGCGACCTACGGATTCGAAGTCCGGCGCTCTCTCCAACTGAGCTATGGGCGCACAAAAAAAGCATCAGCCTTTGCTGATTCCCTGTAGGAAGCCAGGCTGAAGGCGATGCCAATCTTTGTTGGGGTGAACGGAGGGACTCGAACCCTCAACCCCTGGAGCCACAGTCCAGTGCTCTGTCCAATTGAGCTACGCTCACCATGATGTCCCGTCGCTGTCCTGTCTAAGGATTGGAAGGGCGGGATGTGCTGTCCCCATTCCTTCAAAAACCAAATGGCGCGCCTGAGAGGATTTGAACCTCCGACACACGGCTCCGGAGGCCGTTGCTCTATCCGGGCTGAGCTACAGGCGCAAATTTAAGCCTACTCACCGGTCCTTCCCTGGTCGGGGTGAGAGGATTTGAACCTCCGACCCCCTGCTCCCAAAGCAGGTGCGCTTCCAGGCTGCGCCACACCCCGCAGAGTACCTCCTCAACATCCGCGAGCGACCTTCGCCCTAATCCGGTGACAGGGGGTTTTCCGTTCCTCGGTCCCTTCTATCCCTCGCCCAGCTCTTCGCGCACCCAGCTTTTTCCCTTCCTTCCCCTTCCCTTCTTTGGGTTAGGGGTCCCTTTCCGCCCTTTGGCTTGCTGACAGTGACCTTCTCAGGATCTCCCTCGCCTTCCGCAGTGCCATCCCTCGGTGGCTCACCCGATTCTTCAACCTGGGCCCCAACTCTGCCAATGTCTTCCCGTAATCAGGAAGTAAGAAGATAGGATCGAACCCGAATCCCCCTTTCCCTCGCGGGACTTCAGCGATCAATCCTTCGCAAGTTCCGGTGGCCGTTCCCAGGATTCGATCCCCCTGGGCGATAGCCACTACGCACCGGAACCTTGCCTTCCTCTCCTCCCCCTTATAACCCTTCATCCACTCCAATATCTGCCGGTTCCGGTCTTCGTCGCTCGCTCTCTCGCCCAGGAAACGCGCCGACTCGATTCCCGGCCTCCCACCCAGGACATCGATCTCAAGGGAGGAATCCTCTCCCAGGGCTACATATCCTGTGGCTCTTGCGCCCTGCAAGGCTTTGATTCGGGCATTTTCCTCCAGCGTCTGTCCGGTCTCGGGTGGGGAAGGAATCTGGGGAAAATCCTCCAAGGAAAAAAAGAGATAACCCTCTCCGCGGAGAAGGTCCTCGATTTCTCGCAGCTTGCCTTGGTTGCGGGTTACGATGAAGATTATATTTTCCGCATCCACCTTTGTCAAGGCACATTTTGGGAGCCTAAGCCTTCGCCCTGCAGGGGCGGGCCGCGGCCAGATCAATGACTTAGCCGCCGCTCGAGGCGAGTTCGATGTTCCCCAATACCTTTTGCTGGAGCAAGATCAGGTCCCTTATGCCGGAGGCAGCCACCGAGAGCATCTGGTCCATCACTTCCTTCGAAAAAGGATTCCCCTCCGCCGTTCCCTGCACCTCCACGAACTTGCCTGACCCGGTCATCACCACATTCATGTCCACTTCCGCTATCGAATCTTCAGCGTAGGACAAATCCAGCAATATCCTTCCCTCCACGACCCCTACGCTCACCGCCGCCACGAAGTCCTTTATCACCGATCGCTTGATCAGGCCGCCTTCCCGCAGGTAACCCAAGGCGTCGCACAGCGCCACGAAGGAACCAGTGATAGCTGCAGTCCGGGTCCCACCGTCAGCCTGTATCACATCGCAATCTATCCAGATCGTCCTCTCCCCTAAAGCCTCCAGGTCGGCTATCGCCCGCAAAGAGCGTCCAACCAGCCTTTGAATCTCCTGCGCTCTTCCGCCTGCTCTACCCTGGGCAGATTCACGAGAGAGGCGGTTCCTGGTGGAACGCGGCAGCATTCCGTACTCCGCGCTGATCCAGCCTCGGCCGGTGGCCTTGAGAAAGGGAGGGACCTTTTCCTCCACTGTAGCCGTACAGACGATCCTGGTATCCCCCGCCTCGATGAGCGTGGAACCCTCGGCAAACTTGATATAGTTCCGGATTATCCTTACCGGACGGATCTGTCGATCGCCCCTTCCGTCCAGGCGCATAGGCTTTACCTCGGGCCCTCCTCCAACTCGACCTGTTCGATTGGCGGAAGATCCCCATCGAGAAAGAGCCTGCCCACCCTCTCGAAGCGTCGAGGAAGGTCCGTTACATAGATGCGGGCAGTCCCTTTATGGCCCTGGCTCCGCCTCTGGTCTTCCTTCTCCAGTATGGATCTGACCTCGCCACAAACGGCCTCTGCGGAGTCGATGATGGCGACCTGATCGCCCATAACTCTGCGAATAGTGCGCTTAAGCAAAGGATAGTGGGTGCAGCCCAAGACCAGGGTATCTACCTCGCGCTCCCGCAGATCTCGAAGATAATATTCCGCCACCTTGGTCACCACCTCGTTATCCAGCCATCCCTCCTCCACCAGCGGAACGAAAAGAGGACATGCCTGCGAGAATACTGAGACAGAAGGGTTGAAAAGCCTGATCGCCTTGGGGTAGGCCTCGCTAAGGATCGTTCCCTCCGTACCGATGATTCCTATTCTACCCCTGGAAAGCTGCGATGCCATCCTGGCCCCTGGCTCTACCACGCCGACCACCGGCAAGCTCAGCTTTTCTTTCAAGACCTGCAGGCTCAAGGCCGAGGCCGTATTGCAGGCAACCACTATCATCTTCACCCCGCACCTCAAAAGAAAGTTAGCATCCTCGAGGGCGTATCTCACTACCGTGGCAGCAGACTTGCTCCCGTAAGGAACCCGGGCCGTATCTCCCAAGTAGACCAGATCCTCCTCCGGCAAGGCCTTCCGGATTTCCTTGAATACGGTGAGGCCTCCCACGCCGGAGTCGAAGATGCCTATGGGCTTATCAGCTCGACTCGCCAAAATCCAATCTCGGTTCCAAGGGCTTACGAAGATCCAGATGCCCGGAAAGGGTATCTACCTCCGCGCCCTCGATCAGGATCTGGACCCTTCTAATTTGCTCGAAATTGTAGGCCAGCGTGTCTACGATCGAGTAGATTGAAAGGATTTCAGCTTTGCTCCCCCCAGGGTGATTCTTCCGGAGCTCGGGTCCGAAGTCGACATAAGCGGTGCCTTCTCTGTCCAGAAAGAAATGCCTGACTTTGGTCCCGGGGGGAAGGGGAGAGAGAAGGTTCGATTGGGGTCCCTTCAGCAGCTCGGAAAGGGCCTGCATCGCCTCCTCGTGAACCGTCCCTCCCGCCTTCACCTCCCTTAGCTCTTCTTGCAGGTTTTCCTCGTCCGGGGAAAGATAGAAGATCCGGAGGGATCTCTTGGCCTCGGGGACCGGAATCGAGGTGGGCCCGGGAGGAGCTGGGGCGAGCCGATCCCTTTTCCATTCCATCGCCCGGATCAGGATAAACCCGGAGACTGCCGCCAGGAGCAAAAGCAAAAGGACAAATATCCTCTCCCTGCGGGGCCTCATCCCTTTCTCTCCTCCCTAACTGGGCCTCTCCACCTGTCCTCGTGCTTCTATGGCGTCCAGGCCCAACCTCTTCACCAGATGACCTTGGAACTGGCCGATCGCCTGGGTCAAGGCCTCGCTAATCAGTTGGCGATATCCTACTTCCCCCAGCCGCCTTTCCCCCTCCGGATGCGAGATGAATGCAACCTCGACCAGCACCGCTGGCATCGCCGCTCCCATCAGGACATAAAATGGAGCCGTTTTGACACCCCGATTGGTAACCCTTTGCACCCGGGCCAGCTCCTCCTGGATCAGGGAGGCCAGGAGGCTGGATTCGTCTATGTATTCGGTCTGGACCATATCCCAGAGGATGCTCTTGATCAAGTCGGCCTGACGCTTCTCCACTGCCTCCAACTGCAGGGAACTGTTCTCCCGGATAACTGCCTCCCGGGCCTCGTTGTCCGAGGCCTCCTGGCTGAGGTAAAAGGTCTCGAAGCCATCGCACCTTCCGTGCAGGGAGGCATTGGCGTGAATGCTGACGAAGAGGTCTCCCTTGGCGCGGTTGGCAATGGCAGCTCTCTCTTTCAGGGGAACGAACCGATCATCCGCTCGCGTCATGACCACTTCCATCCCCAGCTTCTCCGCAGCCAGATCTCGCAGGCGCAACCCCACGTCGAGGACGATGTCCTTCTCCCTCAATCCGGTCGGCCCTATGGCCCCCGGATCCTCCCCTCCATGTCCAGGGTCGATGATTAGCTTCAGCTTCCTCCCGGCGGGGGGCGAGACAGCAGTGGAAGCCAGAGAAACGGACTTGCTTGTGGAAGATTGAAAACCCTGTGGGATCTCCCTCTCTCCCTCATCCCGGTAGATGTCGGCCACCAATCGGGGGGGGTCCTGCAATGAGAAGATCCTGACCCTGGGGTGGGAGAGAGAGGTACGTACCGTCATGGTACCCGCCCCATGGCCCGAACCGAAGTCTATCGACTCTACCAAACCGTCAGCGACGGCTCGATGGTGGATGGCGGGAGGGATCAGGCCATCCTTCACCGACAGGATCAGCAGGCCCGGCGAACGAGTCCAGGAATAGGTAAAATCCCGCGACCATTCAGCCACGACCCGGGTACGATCAGGGTAAGTGCAGTGCCTCACACCCACCAGCCGACGAGCATCGGGAGCGATACGGACTTTCCTTTTCCCCTCCTCCCAAAGTACTCGATCCCCAAACCTCTTCTCCAGCAGCAAATGGAAAAAATCTGCCGGAATGGCCCAGCCTTCCCTTCTCCGAACTGGGGGAGAGGAAAGACGCACGGATTCGGCACCGAACGAGGCTGTCGCCCTACCCTCGGTCAGAACCAGGGACATCCCCCCGCCCTCGATTCTAACCCGCTTTCCCCCCAAGCTGTTGGTCTTGACCTCTAGCAGTCCCAAAGCAGTGCGGTCCAGAAGAATGTAAGTTTTTCCGTTAAAGCTCAGGAAGGGGACAATCGCGGTCCTTTCCTCCTTGACCACCTGCATCCCCTCCCCCGCTAGGGGATGGCAGGGGTGCAGCACGGCAGCAACAGCAACCAGGACCATCTGGAGGGCTACCATCTTCCCTCGCCCGCTTCGGTTCATCTTCTCCTCGCTGAGAAGGAAAGCCATCTTTGCTTTGCCAGTATCACACCTGCGCGGAGCTGTCAAGAAAGACCACCACCCTCGGTGGTCGATTGGCCTTGACTTTGGCAGAGACGCCCGTTATGGTACAATAAAAAAAGGAGGGAGGAAATCGCAATGCGGAGTTGCTGGGCGAAAGCAGGCCGAGCTTTCCTGGTTGACTGCCTTGAAAGAGACCGACAGTCTATCTAGTTTCGAGGATCGAAACTTGGCTATCGGCCGGCTAGGCGGCAGTAGATCCGTGCTTGCCGAGCGGTGGGGGCGCCTTTGTTTGCTCGTTTATTTAACCCCCCTTTTGGTCTTCTCGTGGTTCTCTCCCACTGCTGCTCAAGGGCCAGTAGCCCTGAATTTCGAGGTTCCCTCCGGAAAAGCCAAGACAATCAGGCTGAGGAACATCCCCCAGGGGGCTGTGGTTGCGGTGGTCGTGGAGTGCAACGGTTCCCTCCTGGTAGCCCTGATCGACTCCGCTTCCTACCGAGAGGGCCAACCCGACACCTCGCGTGCACTCTTTCTGGGAAAGGTCGGTAGACGGATCTCCTTCTCCGTCACCATTCCCAAAAAGTCCCATTACCTCCTCCTTTTCGATAACCGCTCGGGAGAGGAGGTGCGGGCCGTTAGGGTCATGATCAGGGCCACCCGCCCCGGGGGCGGAGTCGAGCTCTGAACTATCCGCTGGGCAGTGTCCAGCGGCTGCGCTAGCTTGCCCACCGGCTCGACTTCCAGTCAGGTCAAATAGCACCCCCTCCTCCCGATGCTCCATCCCCCTGACTTCCCATCGCCCTCGGGCTTCCTCCTTTAGCTCAAAGCCAACCGTTCCTTTCCCTGAAGTGGCTCACTTGGCCACCCTCTTGTTGGAGCGAGAAATCCACAATTGGCTTTTGCCCCCCATGGATCAGAGGCTTAGGAGAACAAAAGGCCGGGTCGCCTACGCCCTGGGCGAACGCGACTTGTTCACGCAGACCTACCGTCACCAGAACGAGAATACCCCCTTCCGGGGAGGTATGCCCGCAGCCAGGTAGAACCCGAGTATGGAAATGCCGAGGAACTCCTTGGGCTAAGGGGAGCAGAGGCGAATCGATGACTGGGGGTTCACATCACACTGTAATCAGTCCGTACCGCGATTCGTAATCCTCCAGTACATTCTTGAGCAGGATGGCCAGGCGCTTGGCCACGAAGGGGGACATGACGATGCGGTCGGCCAGCTGGATCTTCAGCTCCTTCTGGCCGGAGTGC
>Ga0123519_10001159_pt1 | contig 45548 bp, 65 predicted proteins | sample YelNatPaOPRAMG02_FD_87396 | JGI IMG/M metagenome (GOLD analysis project Ga0123519, IMG submission 87396) | Hot spring microbial communities from Yellowstone National Park - Yellowstone National Park OP-RAMG-02 (version 2) | ecosystem: Environmental > Aquatic > Thermal springs > Hot (42-90C) ...
ATATTAGAGTCAGATATAAAGATTCAAATAACAGGTATTCACAATGGTCAAGTGCAGTGAGTTTCAACATTAATGCAGTTCCAAACAGTGAGTTTCAAATCTTGACAGCTTCTGACAAAGCAGCAAATGACAACTTCGGCAGCTCTGTCTCAATTTCAGGAAACGTAGCAATTGTAGGTGCGTATATGGCTGACCCAGGTGGAACTACAGATGCGGGCAAAGCCTACATTTTTAGATACAATGGAACCTCGTGGATACAAGAAGCTATTCTGATAGCTTCTGACAAAGCAGCAAGTGACAGATTCGGCTACTCTGCCTCAATTTCAGGAAACGTAGCAATTATAGGTGCGTATTATGCTAGCCCAGGTGGATTTTCAAATGCAGGCAAAGCTTACATTTTTAGATACAATGGAACCTCGTGGATACAAGAAGCTATTCTGATAGCTTCTGACAAAGGAGTAGGTAACTACTTCGGCTGGTCTGTCTCAATTTCAGAAAACGTAGCAATTGTAGGTGCGTATATGGCTGACCCAGGTGGAACTACAGATGCGGGCAAAGCCTACATTTTTAGATACAATGGAACCTCGTGGATACAAGAAGCTATTTTGATAGCTTCTGACAAAGCAGCAAATGACCAGTTTGGCTGCTCTGTCTCAATTTCAGGAAACGTAGCAATTGTAGGTGCGAGTGATGCTTCCCCAGGTGGAATTTCACATGCGGGCAAAGCCTACATTTTTAGATACAATGGAACCTCGTGGATACAAGAAGCTATTCTGACTGCTTCTGATAAAGCAGGAGGTGACTACTTCGGCTACTCTGTCTCAATTTCAGGAAATGTGGTAATTGTAGGTGCCGCTTATGCTGATCCAGGTGGAATTTCAGAAGCGGGCAAAGCCTACATTTTTAGATACAATGGAACCTCATGGATAGAGGAAGCCATTTTGATAGCTTCTGATAAAGCATCAGGTGACTGCTTCGGCAGCTCTGTCTCAATTTCAGGAAATGTAGCAATTGTAGGTGCCCTTTATGCTGACCCAGATGAAGTTATACAAGCAGGCAAAGCCTACATTTTTAGATACAATGGAACCTCGTGGATACAGGAAGCTATTCTGACAGGTTCTTACAAAGCAATAAGTGACTACTTCGGCTACTCTGTCTCAATTTCAGGAACCGTAGCAATTGTAGGTGCGTATAGGGCTAACCCAGATGGAACTACAGATGCAGGCAAAGCGTATATTTTTGTGTGAGGTTATATTTTATATATAATCCTTAAAAATCTCGCCTCTGCTACTATTATTTAACACAAATAATAGATGAAGATTTTTTATACTATCATACTACAGGTTCAAAATGTTAAATAGACAACTTGTTGAGACTGTATTTCTATCTATATCAGGTAATACAGGAGAACAGAGGTTATTGAACCTGACTTCAGGTGAGGTGATGTATAAACTTCGTCCTATCTCACAATCTTTTTCTTCTATACTTATAGATAATGTAGGAGAAGGTATTTGTAAGATCTCACTTTCTCCTCATATTAATTTTGAAGGTGTAGAGGGTTACAAGACACTATTTCCAAAAGATGTTTTTTATGTACAATCTACAATAACATTTGTTGAAATTTACTTTGTGCAGAGTACAGTATGTGAGATTGTACTTGGAGTAGATTTATATGCTTGTTAGTAGACCTGTTATATATTTAAATCGTAGAGGACTCTCTAGCTCAGGTACTCGTACTAATAGTACCAGTGAAGTTATTTTAAGTGATACTGTGCTAGATTCTTCAGATAGATCTATTACATTATCACATACTCCGATTGTAGATACTGTATTAGTTACTTGTTCTGGTGTTTCTTTAGTACAAGGTGCAGATAATGATTATGTTGTTTCAGGAAGCAAGATTATGTTTAATACAAATGTTCCAATAGAAAGAGGTGTAAACATCGCTGTATATTATCAGTATATAATATGAAATGTATAAGTATTGTATGCTAAGTTTACTATAGGAGAACTTTGATGTCAGTAACAAAAATTAAAACCACTCAATTGTATGAAGGTCAGGAGTTTGTTAAGCGCGATGGCTCTGTTGCATTAACAGGTAATCTTAATGCAGGTGGCAATAGAATAACTAATATTGCTACAACACCACTTACAGATACAGATGCTGCATCTAAATACTATGTAGATAGTGTAGCAAGTGGATTAGATTTAAAGCAATCTGTGCGTGCAGCAACAACAGGTAATATCACACTTTCTGGTATCCAAACTATTGACAGTGTTTTATTACAAGTAGGTGATAGAGTGCTAGTTAAAGACCAGACTAATGGATCAGAGAATGGTATTTATATTGTAAGCTCTGGTGCATGGTCCCGATCTACTGATGCTGATTCAAATGATAAGGTGACTACAGGTCTGTTTTGTTTTGTAGAAGAGGGTACAACTAATAGTGCTACAGGTTGGGTACTTATCACACCAGCTCCTATTACATTAGGAACAACATCTCTTACATTTACACAATTCTCTGCATCAAATTCTCTTCTTGCTGGAGCTGGTTTACTTAAAAATGGAAATCAGCTAGATGTAGGTGCTGGTAATGGTATTATTGTTAATGCTGATTCTGTTGAAGTTAAAGGTGATGGCTCACGTGCTATCGGTGTAGATAGTAATGGTGTGTATGTAAAAGTTAAAACCAATGGTGGTATACTAATTGATGCAACTGACGGGTTGTATGTTGATCCAGCACTATCTAGCACAATATTTGGCGAAATTGCAACTATTACAAGTGCAACAACTGCAACGATTGCTTATATTCCTAGATCTGGTACATTGAGAGTATACTTAAATGGTCAAAGACTTACCCCAGGTATTACACAAGATTATATATCAATAGATAATATAATACAATTTAATTTTAATATTGAAGCGTCAACAGATGTAATAGTAGTAGATTATATAAGACAATAATATTGTATGCGAACACAGATACGAAGTATTCAATTACTAGATGATTCTGTTAGTACTGAAGATATTAAGAATAAGACAGTACTATATGAGGACTGTAATCCTTATATCAACTATGATCTTATAGGAATACAGTCCTCACCTCCTTATCATTTATTATATCATTGTGGCTACCCTAACATTATCATACCTTCATATCTACAAGGTGGATATAGTTTTACTGAAATGACTCAGATTAGTTATTGGGGAAATGAAACAGATTTAAATAAACTTATTGGTGTGTATAGTTATTTTGATTATATTGTATTTGATTTAGGATTAGATATAAAATCACATACAGCATATCCTTATCTATCAGCAATTGTAAGTGCATTTCTTGAAACAGGTAAGTTTAAGTTTGTTTATTTGAAATATAAGTGTAGATCGTATACTTCTAAAAACTTCGAAGATTTTGTTACTATGCTTGTAGCAAATCATGTTAATGGCGTTTTGCTTTCTGAGTTTGGTTATACAGAAGGGTTAACTAGAGAAGAACAAAATATCTATCTAGAAATTGCTATTAGAAATAATCTTGATGTTTTGATTGAAGGATATTATCCAGATGAATATTTTTCACCAGATGTAGATGTAAACTATAACCCAGATGGAATTCCAACACTTGCACAAGGTTCAAGATTTGGATGGATATATCCTGATTGTGTGTGCAATACACCTCTTTACAAATCTACCTCAAATCCTTATGGTCTTGTTAGCATTCCAGATGTATATCAAGTATTTGAAAGAGGTAACTTCTACAAACTAAAGAATGGTATTCGTACTTATGGATTAAATACAATTGTTACACCTACACAGACGTATTCTTCATATGATTCTTCAGGTGAGCTTGAGCTTATTGAATCAGCTATTCGTAACATATCGTTGTTTTTTGGTTTAAATGGATATGGTATATGTACGTTATATAACAGTGCAGCAGATAATCGCATTTACCTTCCAACATATCCTACAGCATCACTATGTGAACATTTTGCTATTGCACCAGGGGATAGGTCATATATTTCGGGTTCAATACTTAGTAATACATATTCAAGAGTACATAAAGGTTTATCAATTAATTTACACATAACGACTACAAATCAAGTTATTGTGAATACAACAGAGATAGAAGAAGGAAAAAGTCAAAGAAAGAATAATCTGATTGTTAATGGTGGTTTTCGTTCAGTTAATGGTTCTATAATTCCTTATTGGGAATTAGTAAATGTTACAGCCGCACAATCTTCTACTACTGTACCGTATGCTGGAAGTAAATCATTACAAGTTACGTTTAGTACAACACTTCCTAGCTACTTTCAGCAACAGTTAGAGTTTGATAGTTCGTTTAGCGATTGTTCATTTATCTTAACATTTCAATCATTTATTCCTTCATCAAACACACAACAAATACAGTTACAGATTTTGTCTGGTTCACAAACTTTATCATACACACTTCAAAATACAAATAGTATATGGAAGTATCAAAATATACATTTTACTGTTACTTCAGTTACTAGTCCGTTAACAATTCGTGTTGCTGCTATTACAACTACTTCAACTCCTGTAAGTTGCTACTTTACTGATTTTGTATTAGAAAGAATAACAACATTAAATAGGTACCTTCCCCATACAAATGAAAAATATAGTAGAGTTACAAACTATGTTTCTATTAATACATCTAATCAATATACAATATATCCAAATCCTTGTTTAAAACAAGAGTTTGGACAAATTAGTCGCACCCTTACTCAAAATACAAACTATACTATATCAGTTAATTTATCTACTACATTTTCAAGCATTTATAGTATATTCTATTCAATAGAATCTGCAGTATTAACTACTGCACAACCTGTTTGTTATACTATTTCAAAAACTACAAGTTCATTCTCATTTAGAGTACGTACAGCAATAACAGGTACATATATAATTCATTACTGTGTTATAGGAGTATAGCATGGTTGTTTATGAATATCATCCTGTAACTTATGAATACTTAGGTGAAGTAACATTACAAGCAGACCTATTTCTTCCTGGATCTTATATAGAGTTACCTTACACAACTACGTTACAACCTCCTATTATTACTGAAGAAAGAAAAAAAGCAGTATTTGATACTAATACTAATAGCTGGTCAATTGTTAATGATTATCGAGGATTACAGTATATAACCCCACAAGGATTTGTATATACTATATCTTCACTTGATTTTCAACTACCTGAAGGTTGTGGTTTAGTGCTTGACAATAGTATTCCGTTACAGAAACCCTATTCTTATAATATTCCTAAAATAGAAAATGGTATATTTATAGGATGGGATATCTCGTTACCTCAACTTAAACTTTACAAACTTGCATACATAACAGAACAATTCAACAGTTGCGAAACAAAAGGATTTTTCTCCCAAACCATACAAAAGAAAATAAACTCAAGTAGAGAAGATAAAGACAACATGCAGTCTCTACTAACATACATGGAACAAAAAAATCTTGCTTATACAGCTTTTAGACTGTATGATAATAGTATTATCTACATAACCCAAGAACAACTTCGTAATATGTTAACTGAATTGCTAGAATATGGGGTATGGATATATCAGCATAAATGGGAACTACAAGCAAGAGTAAATTCTTGTAACACAGTGGAAGAAGTATTAGAGGTAGTATGGTGAACATTCAGATACCTGTTCCTTCAAATGATTTATACCCTATACTTAAATGTGTTGTTAAAGGAGATAAAAAACAGTACCCTGTGATTAAAGAAGAAAAAACAGGGGCAGAATTCTTTATTACGAGAACATTTTATGGAACATATGTAGGATTTTTTGGTTCTAATGAGACACTTGATTGGAAAACAAATTTGTGTTATTTCCAGCGCACTGTACCAAAGAATGAGTGGGATTATCCTGGTATATGTATACACTCTGGATATTATAAGAGCTACATAAAGTTAAGGCCTAAACTTTATACTAAACTTACTACATATCTACCTTGTACAGAACCAGTAATTGTTGTAGGATATAGTATGGGTGGAGGTCTTGCCTCTTTATGCGCTTTTGATATTGCAGTTTCTTATTCTTTATTTTGTATAGATGTACATTGTATCACATTGGGTTCACCTCGTACGCTAAACAAGAAAGGTTCTATGTTATTTAGTTCTAGAGTTAACATCAAGAGGGTAAAGTATGGTAATGACTTAATTACAAAGTTACCACCTCCTATTGGGTTTTATCATGTAGGAGAGAAATATCATATAGGAACAACAGAACATTTCTATAAAGCTTGTAAACAGGATCACTATCAGTATAAGCAAGAAGATGTCTTGCATAAAATTGCTTCAGACTTGTGTGTTAGTGTATAATTCTCTTAAACTATAGTATGATCATTCTATTATTAATATGAATTATAATACAGATGAAATACAAAGACAATGAAAGTCGTGATAAGAATGTAGCCATACAGAAAATAGTAGAGCAAATTGTAAATGTATGTTACATTCTAAAACATATGAGTATTCAAATGAATAATGTAATGTAATAAGTTACATGATATTTCGATGAATGTTTTGTAGTCTTTTTAGAAGGTATATACTATGGTAAAAACAAAACAGCAACATACTACTAATGTACAGGATGTTAATGTTTCAACTGTATTACATCTCTTTTCTGAGTTTAAAGGGATGATATATGATTTCATAACATTAAGCAATAACATTAATACTGCGCTGATAACATTATCTGAGTCTATTAAAACATTTACAGGAAGAGTAGATTCCAAACTTGATTCTTTTAATGCTATCTATCGTACATTAGATGAATTAGAAAAAAATCTACAAAATACAATACAAGTTGAATTTGATAAAAAGTTTAGTTCCTTAGATGTAGAAGAAATAAAATATACATTAAAAACTATTGAATCAAGTATTCAAACATATAATCATAGTTTTCAAGTTGTACAAGAGCTTGCAAAACACTTACGCGATATTACAGTATGTCAAGAAGAAACAAAGAAAGAAAAAGTAAGATCTAAGAAAGAGCTATACCTTAAAGTAACAAGTGCTGTAGGTGGCGTACTTATTGGATTTGTTTCAGTATGGAAATTAATTGGTTCTGCTCTACTTAAGAAGTAAGTTGTACAGAGGACATGCATGGTAACAACACCAAAAGATATAACTTCACATACAACGGATGTAAAGGCGAGTCAGTTATATGCATTGATTCAAATGTACCATAGTTCAATGTGTCGTGCATTAAAGTCAAGTGAGGAACTAATACAATTGAGTCAGATGATGCAATCTAAAAACAATCTGCATCGATTGAAAGAAAAGTTCAAGTTATTTTTAAAATGGTTCACTTTTGATGAATGCCATCAATATATTGTCTTAATTATATTTGATATATTGATTATTATAATTGCACTTCTTTTCATGTATTAGTTATACTTCTGTAATAGAAGGATAGGTTTTCAAGGTACAATAATGAAAACATTCAATGTAAAAGAAAGTTGTAGATTAATTATTGGTAAGTTGTTTAGGTTTATGATAATATGTGGGAATACTATTTTAAAATCTATTCTTGATATACTTAAGTTAAAAGATACAGGTAAACATTTATCAACTGCTATATTAGTATGGTCTATGTGGTTTTTTTATACATATGCTAAGCAGAATCACTGGTCAGTTGAATCTTTAGTGGCTATGAAAGATTGTGTAAGGGATATTGTAGCAACTGTAACAGTATTAGTAGGTGCAAGTATTGGTATAAATAAAGTAGTAGATAAATTTAAATAAATAATATGAAAGAAGAAATTTCTAACATTATTGTATTAGCTATTAAGATTGTAACCATTTATCTTGTTACTACCATCTTGTTTTTTACTTCTGTGAAACTGCTCTTGTGGTTTAAGAGTGATATATTAAGTTTAGTTACAACATCAATAACACCAGGTAGTGTGTCAAATCAATCTAAACCATCAGTAGATACTCCCACACATGTATCAAATATTGATAGTGTTATACAATTACTTGATTCAAAGGTTACAAAATGAAACGATTATTAGTACTACTAGTTTTGTGTATACCTACACTTGTTTATAGCGATGTAGTGTTAACGGATAAAGAATATACGATTGTTCGAGAAAGATTACTACAAGATAAAGCTATTATACAGCTATATACAACACGCTATACACAACTGCGTAAAGAAACTCCAAAAGTAGAATATGTTGTAAAAGAAAACAAAGAAGTTGAGCAAACAATTACAATACCTGTATATAAAGATAACCCACTCGTATATAAAATTATATTTCGTGTCAATGAACCTGTTATAAATGAAGATATATTTCCATTTAAGTTTTTCTTATATACAGGTATAGAATATGGTAAACAATGGACTGATTGTTTTGATATAAAAGTAGGATTGAAGCTTATAAGTATGTATTCAAGTGTGTTTTCTATTATTAAACCATTTGGATTTAATGCTCTTTTGGGGAGTAAATCATCAGGTATCTCCATATCATATACGTTTACTAAAGTATTAACAAATACTTCACTACACTTATATGGAGGTGTTGTATACAATACTTCATTTGAAAAGACAGCCGGCATCGGCTTGTCTATATATTTCTAAAACCCGCTTCACAGCCCCACACATACAGCCCTCCTTTTCTTTACACCTGTATTACTACAGGTGTATTTTTTTATTGAAAGCTGTACAAGAAATGATATAATAATATTTACATTACTATTATCAAAGGCAGGTTAATATGAAAGAGAAAGAAGTTATTATAGAACAGATATACACGATGTTAGAACAGCAGAATAAAAGTTTGCCAAAACGCAAATGGTACGATATTAGAGGTAGATGTTATAATTTTATAATGAAACGAAAGAATATTAGAAATGTTATAGCATTTGCATACTCAAGAGGGTATATAGCAGGAAAAGAAGAGATGATGCGTAGTTTACGAACTCTTGAAGAAAAAACACAAATTGTTATTGAACTGTCTACAAAGAATGAACAACTACTACAAAAGAATTATCAGAGCAGTTTAGATGAGATTGATAAAAGCTGGAGGAATAGATGCCAGATTTGTCAGCGATCTGTACAAGCAGAAAGGGTTCGAGCAATACGGTTACAGCAGGAACTACAATCTTCATTACATTCGTTTAACACTATCTATTCAAAGCTAGTAAAGTTTCTTTCTTCTGTTGATTTAACACATGATTCTCTCTTGAAGCACTTAGGGAGAATACAGAGTGCGAAAGATAAACTTGATTCAATAAAAGAAGATGCAGATAGATTTATGATTAAACACCAAGATTTTTTAGAGGAGTAATATATGGAACAAAACACATCACCTAATACAGATGAACTTATTGTAATGCTTGAAGAGCTTTTTAATACTAAAATTGATTCTACAATATATAATACATTTTCTAATGAGCTTTCAGATTTGTTATCTTCTTATACGTTACAAGCAGGTCCTGAATTTACACTAAAACTTCAAAGTATACTTACAAAGTATGAAAAAGATGAAAACTCAGTGTTATATGTATACTTATTTTGTGTAGCTATTGTTTGTTATTTCTTTTCTAGCGCAGGTAAAGAATATATAGAAACCAAATTTAAAGTATACTTAGCTGATATTTTTGAGCATCTTACGGAGCAAAGTATAAATAGTAATTCTATTGATATAATGAGAAAAGGATTAGCAGGATATATAACAGCATTGTGGCTTGATAACAATGTCTTTACACAACTAATGTATACTGTATTATTATTTGATACATTAGCACTAATGCAAGGTGGCCATGCTGTTATACTATGTATACTATACTTTTTAGTATCTCGGTACTTTCCTGAGGTAGGAAAAATAACATTAAAAGAGAGTTTTACTACATTTAAACATCTAAATCAGAATATTGAGGATGCTTGTAATACTATTGATGCATTATCCTTTATAATGCTTGCCCTTGCAAACTCGGTGGAAACTTTTAAACAACAATCAACAAACAACGATATAAATAATAGTGATAATAACATACATTAATAGCAATAATAACACATATCAAAGTAAGACAACAATGGTAAAAGAAGTAAAAGGAGTAATTAAAATAATTAACGAAATAAGTAAACAAACAATTATCTTAATTGAAAACAATGCTAGATTAAGAAAATTGTTAACTGATGAGTTAAAAGCTATTGAAAGTAACCTTGCTAAACACTGTAGCAGTATTCGGGCAGGTTTATCCAGGTATGTAAACAACAATCTGTATAAACTGATTATGATATAGTGCGTAATATTTCTTAAATAAAGTCTAAGAATTTTTAACTTTTTATACTATAGGGGCTACATATGTCACTTCATACGTTGTATAGACCTAATTTACTAGATGAGTTTGTAGGTAACATAACAACAGTTTCCTTACTTCGTAGTACATTGCAAGATAAGAAAAGACCTCATGTGTTATTATTTACAGGACCTTCAGGTTGCGGTAAAACAACACTGGCACGTATTGTAGCAAAAGAACTTGGTGCAACTGCTACTGATATTATTGAAATAGATGCATCCACAGATAGAGGAATAGATACATCAAGATCAATCATAGAGCTTGCAAGTTCAACGCCATATTTCTCAACGGTTAGAGTATTTATTATAGATGAGTGTCATAAAACAACATCAACATTTCAAAACTCAATGCTTAAGACACTTGAAGAACCTCCACAACATGCTTATTTCTTACTATGTACAACTGAACCAGATAAGCTTATTCCCACATTAGTTAGGCGTTGTGCGAGATTTTCTGTTAAAAAACTTTCTCAAAATGACATATATACACTACTTAAACGAGTTGTAGCACAAGAGAATCTACAACTAGCTGATCCTAGTATACTTGATTTAATTGCAACTGAGTCTGATGGTTCACCTGGTCAAGCACTTATGTATCTTTCTGTTGTTAAGCATGCAAAAAGCTTTGACGAAGCTTCTTCTTTACTTATGTCCTCTTCAATACAATCAAGTGATAAGTTTAGAGAACTTGTAAATGCATTGCTTAATAATAATACATGGAAACAAGTTTCTAGTATTTTAAAATCATACGATGTTGACGACTATGAAATGCTTCGCAAAAGTATATTAAGTTACGCAAGTAAAATCTTGTTATCTGAAGTAAATATACAAGCTGTAAAGATACTTGAAAACTTTTCAAGTCCTTTTTATGATGGTAAGCCACAACTAGTCTTAGCATGTTACAAAACAGTTAAGCAACCAGTTAGGACAACTGTAGTATGAAACGCGTTGAGATGTATTATTATGGATTATTAACTAATACTGATGAGATTTTCACATTTCGTCATTGGTCAGATGTTCTTAACTTTTGTAAGAGTACTAGGTATAAGCGCAGGCTTGTTACGTGTTGTGGAACACAAGAAGCCCTTGATAGATGGATAGCATTTCAGAAAGATGTTTTTAGCCCGTATTCATCTGATGTGTATCCTGTCTGTTACAGTAGGTTTTACTACAATAGTTCACACTATAGATTATATACAGGGTATTCAATTGTTTTAAAAGGCGATATTATACGTGAAAACATATATGCAGAGGATTATTTAACTCCCTCATATCCTTTAGAAGGTTATGTAAGAATGCTTATTAGTGTAGCTGCATGGATAGAATCACAAAAGTTTTCAAACGTTACTATTATTGTACCATCATTAAATACAATACAACTGTTAGGAGGTTGGGCTCATCTAGTTGATTTTACTCCATCTTTTAGAAAAACTGTAAGAGAGTTTTTAAAGTATGAAAACATTACATCATTCAGAATCAGTAAACTAGCTGAGGAAGATATGCACTTTAAAAATTTATCTAAAAACTTATTATTATTAAAAAGAAAGGAGGAAACAAGTATATGAATTCTGATGAATTGCAGAAAGGTAAGTTTTTATTTTTCACGCCCCCTACAAATTTCATTTCTAGAATCAAAGAACAATATTTCCAAGATAAAGAAACTAGAAAGATATTAGTAATTAGATTTGCTAGTTACACGATAGGTATAATTTCATTGCTATTTGGTATTATATTTGCTCTATGTTTTCCTACTAGTTCAGATATATCATTGCAATCTAAGTTTTGTATTTTCTTTCTCATCTTTGCGTTAGGTGTTTGCTACACTATAGTAAGTATAGTTGGCTGGAAAGATAAGGAGTAGTTCTATGAAAAAGACAAACCCTTTTGATATTGATTACAGAACACCAGAAGGAAAACGTTATTTGAAACAGTTTTACAATATTATAGTACAAGATGGTGTATATTACAGAAAGTGCACAAAGTGTAACTCTTATAAGGAATTTCCTAAATATTTTACTTGTTATAATCTTATAACGCATGATTATTCTAGATATTGTACGTCGTGTACAAGAGAGGAAGATATTACAAAGTTTCTCGATAGGCTCAGTAATCATCACGATATAGAAGAAACTGAAGTAGCTACAAATAATGTTACTAATGAAAACACTTCTAAAGATCTAAAAAAAGTTACTACCCGTAGTGAAAGTTCTAGAAATTATACTTCAACTTGTAAGAACTCTCCATTATGGTTCTTAGCTTTAATTGGTTTACGCGGTTTGTATGATCAAGGTATGAGTGAGGAGGATATACTTTCACTACTTTGTAAACTAGGTCTTGATTCCAATTTACGAAATCTAAAAGAATACAAGCTTATTATTGATTCATCAGAGTTATTTTTTCCAAATGTACGTTATTATTTTCATATAAAAACAATTATGCAAGATGGCAGAAAGCTATTAAAAGCTACATCATAAAATAATAGGAGGAACACTATGATTTATGTTGTTAATACACCTGTAATAACAGTAACAGGTACATATCATGTTGTTGAGATCACTCCGGAAGAAGCACATCAGATGCTTATGGAAAATGAGTGGCAATCAGCTGTAGGACATGATGCAAGTGCACGTTTACTTTCATTGTTACTGGGAGTAGAAATTCCTGTCAATCGTATCGCTATACAAGTAGGACCTGGTGATGTTTTGATATGTTTCAAGCTAAAAAAGAGGTTGCCCGAAGGCACAGTTATTGATTCTGTAGAAGAGTTAGAAAAGATTGGGTATGATCTTTGGGCTATCTTTAGAGATGAATAACATAATATCAAGGGGTGTAACTATGAGAAAGTTGGTTGCATTGACAATCTTTACCAGTTTTTTAGTGGGGTGTGCTTCATTCGTAGGTTATACCCCTACAATTGCTTGTAAGGAGGGTGCTATTGTCTTCTATTCAGAAGAGGTATATTACTTTAAATGTGCTACTGTAAGTATGGATAACGAGAAGATTTATATTACAACGCCTTACTATACAAGTACCTTTAAGTGGGAAAGCATACGAACAGTTCATATTTACAATAGTTGCAATCAAGATACGTATAAAGAAAACTTGAAAAAAATCCAAGAACTTAAAAAATAAATTGTAATTAAAACACTTTTTGATATATTGTATTAGTAGTATAGCACATAGTCCATACTAGGACATAGTGCATAATTTTATATAGGAGGATACTTTTTATGGATTATTTTGAAAGGATGAAAAGGGATAGAGAAGAAAACAACTATTCCTTCAAAAATCTCAACATAGCTGTTGAGAAAACCTTGAAAAAAGAAGAACCAAACATTGTTCGATTGGTTTCTTCTGAGTATGTAAAGTATTTGCGATGCTGGGCGTTATCTGATCCAGATGAAACAGGTAATAGAAGAACTATACCTGTTATTTCATGGAATGAAGTTGAAGGCCAGAGTCTTTTTGGTCAGATGCTCGGAGATGAGAAAAACTTTTACAAAGGTGGTATCTTAGAAACATACAAAGATGGAAATCTTGCTGTACCTAAGTACCAAGCAGCAGACCCTGATCTAATAAATCTTCTTTTCAACAAGAATGATTTATCAGGTAGATCTGGTTCATGGAAACCAAGACGGGAGTACATTTTTAATGTTATTGATCGAGATCCAGAAATAATTGATGGAAGAAAAGTATTATGGTGTGTTGAAAACAAGAAAACTAAAGTATTACGATTTATTCCAATGGCTTTTGATTCGTTAGTTGCGTGTATGGAAAATGAAGGACCTGATGTTGAAAACTATGACATTGCATACATGATACGTACCTCAAAGAATCGCACAACACATTATATTCAGAAAGCAGGTGCAATGCTACGCAATGTAGTAACAGGTCCTCTAACACCTGAAGAACTTGAATATGAAAAATGGGACTTACTTGATTGTGTTAAATTAAGCTCAGCATCATTTTGCTTAAAGTGGTTCAGACAGACGATTGAAAGAATTTCTGAAGTTATGGGTATTGATTGGATCGGAATGTTTGAACAGCAAGCCAAACTTGAATTAGAATCAAAAGAGGAAGAAAAAATAGTTGAACAACCTGAAGTACAACCTATACCACGTACTCAACCATCTACAGCTACTGTTAGTCCTAGACATGTAGCTACAGAAGTTAAGCCAGCAGCATATACAGCAAAGATGCAAGAGTCAAATACAGTTTCACAACCAATACATACAAGTAATACAGTACGAAAAACATCTCCAGAACCTGTAACAAAGATGCAAGAGTCAAAGACAAGTACTGCAACACACCAAGGAGCTGTAAAATCTAACATAGTTAACACAACAAAACAGGAAACGCTTAATCCAGCACCTATCCGATCCCTTTCTGGTATGAAAGATGCAACTACACAATCTCAGCCTAGTGGAACTATCAAGTGTGGGCATTGTGGTAAAGTAATACCAGCAGATTCAGAAACATGTCCTGTTTGTCGCGGTTTACTTTTAGCACCTTGTGATAAATGTGGAAAGCTTTTCTCAGTTTTTGAAACTGAGTGTCCGCATTGTGGTGCTAAGTATATTTTATCGTAGCAAACTATGCACTAAACCAGCTACCATAACAGTAGCTGGTTTAGTATGTTTAAAGGGGAGACAATGTATCTAGGTTGTGATTTATCATTAGCAGGTTCAGGTATTGTACTTATTGATGATAACTACGCAATAATAGACCACGTATTACTCACCTCAAAACATACTGGAGTAGAAAGACTTGCCTATCTTAAATATCAACTTTCAGCTTTTTTAGAAAAATATACAATAACATTCTGCGCTGTGGAGGGTGGTGCCTATCACGAGATAGGTAGAATATATCAGATAGGCCAATGGGCTGGTGTTGTACATTTATTGTTATTTGAACACAATATACCTTTTATAGAAGTTGCACCTTTACAAGTTAAAAAATATGTCTCAGGGAAAGGTCAGAAAGTAACAAAGCAATTAGTCATACTAGATGTATATAAAAACTTTAATGTTGAGTTTAGAGATGATAATCTAGCAGATGCATATGTATTATCACGCATTGCACATGATTACAGTTTTGCAAAACAGAATAGAGAAATACTATCTTTAACACAATATCGAAAAGAAGTAATTGATAAACTTTTAAAAGCATATGTAAAGAGTAATGAGCTACTTTAGTTTTCAGTAGAGATATCAAACAAATACTTTTTTACTGCTTCAAATATAAGACTGGCTTGCTCATATGTATCACACGCAATCCCTCCTGCGCCAGCGTGTCCTCCACCTCCATATCTACTACACAACTCTCCTACATTTATAAGCCCATTTGATTCATCCATCCAAGGATTACGGCTCACTGCAACAGAGAACATATTCGATTTTGTTTTTGTGATATATATTGTATAGTGAGTTTGCGGGTCATATCTATAAGAAAAATATCTATCAAAAAATTCATTGTCTAAGGTGGTTGAATCATAATAGACAACTTGGTGGTTTTTCTTAGCTATTGATTTAAAAACTTCAAATGATCTCTCAATGCGTGATACAGTCTTTAAATATCTGTAATCAAGTATATCAGGTAATTGGTTGTACTCAACAAGCTTAACTAATGCTGTTGAATCCTCAATAAACAAGTTTATAAGTTCTTCGTATAAACTATTAGACTTCTTAGATAGTAATGCTAATCTAAATTTAACTCCAAATGATTGTCCTTTATAGATATATTCTGGATTTGGGTACAGTGCGCTATCAACCATATTTACTTCCTCTACTAGTTTCTTGAAAAAAGGAAATGCTTTAAGTGAAGGAAATGTATCAAATATAACTTGACAGCAAGAGTGAGATGAAGGTACATATGCACCTTTAAAATTAATCTTACTAAGTGTAAATTTACCTAATCCTGTTTGATGATGATCAAACCAGTATTCAGCTTCAGAATGGTACATAAAATCAACAACTGCAACTGCATCAGATTTGTCAGGAACAGTTAATTTTTCTTCCTGCCATGTAGTATTATAATCTACAGGTGCAAATGTGAAATAGTTATATCTACCCGCTTCACTTCTAAATCCGAGTGCAAATAAGACGGCAGACATAATTCCATCTACATCTGTGTGGTGGAAAACATGAATACGCATTATAGCCCCCTTGTTGTTAATATTACATCAATATATAATATATCAACAAGGAGTAATAAACTAGATATTTTTTATATTAAAGAAGATACTTGTTGTAGGCAGTATCTAATATCATTAACAAGGTCAGGATGGATGTTAAATACATCAGGAGCTACCTCACGTAGTGAATACAACTCATCTTCACTTAGTAAAGAGTCTATAACTCCTTCCCAAACATGATCGGATATGTTACATGTAAGTGTTTTAGTATCAACAATTACATTACGAGAATTTGGATCATAGTAATCTGCAACTTTTGATGCAATCATCTCAAGTATTTCATCATCCTCTAAAATATCACGTACCATAGTATAGTATGTTTTGTCATCAAGAATAAACAATACAGTATTTGTTTTAAATATAAATCCACCATATATCTCATCACTGGCATATCCTTTTGTAAAAGGAAAAAATTGTTTAATTGTTGTAGTATTACGTTGAATTCCATCGTATTTTTCCTCTAGTAATGTATATAATGACTCTATAAATGTAGCGGCATACGAATAGAATTCACTTGAATCCGTATTAGGTTCTTGTCCATCATGATCTTCTTTCCAGTATGTAACTAGCATAGTATATATTTCACTAGAATCTATAACAGGAGGATACGCATAAAATACTACATCAGAAAAATCTCTATCTGTTTCGTAATTCCATCTGTAACCTAGATCTTGTGTATAATCATTTAATATATCACAAAACTGTTCTGGTTGTTCAGAGAAAAAAGAGTGTTGTAGATCAAGTCCTGCTTTTATAAAATAGTCACTTGATTTAAATTGCTCTAAGATGTATTTTGCTAATTTGATGCGATTAGCAGATGACTGCAATGTATTAAGAATAGTTTCTTTTACTATCTCTTTTTCAAAATCTGAGAAATTATCTACTTGAATCATATACCTTCAACTTTATGTTAAATCACATGTATTGATTAATAATATCAAACCATACAACTGGGCTACATAGAGTTTCTTTATACTTTTTTATAAGAGAGCGTGTAAAGCTTACATATACATCTTTATACTCAGGTTTTAAAGTACATGATTCTGTAACTAATGAAACAAATGATGGCTTAGAGAAGTAGGCACGTTTGTCTGGTGTAAGCAAGAATCTACGAATCAAACTTGGAATCTTTTCATATAATCGTCTTATATCATTCTCATCTAACTTATCTGATAAGCTCTTTCTTGCAATACTATAGTTTACAAGGTCAGCTATAAATGCACCATCACTAAAATACTCTTTAAAAACATTAACAACAACTGACAATGGTATTTGAATCTGTAACAACAAGCGCTTTCTATTGAACACAAATCCTACACATAACAATTCTGGAAGTATAACTAAATCAAAGAAGTTAAAATGTTCCTTTGTAAACTGAGCTATATCGTCAAACAGCTCAGAAACTGTATTTTCGTATATCTGATCTATAATAAGTTCTATCTGTGAGATATCAATATCTTCTACACTTATTACATCATGTTTACTTTTATACGTATCTAAATAAAAGTGAAGTACAGTAGTTTTATCTGGATAATCAAGAACATTAAAAGGATCAAAGACAATTGCTTTTAAAGAAGGATTGTAATAGAAGCACTCAACAAAATCAATATCTTTTTTCTGTAATATATCAACAAAGAACTCACCATCCATGATATGTTGAAACACTAAGGGCACTATTCTATTATATAGTAGCTTTGCGCATCTATAAGAGATTTCTGGTAGGTGTATTCTAATATACATACTAAAATCTTCTGTAAATCTCTCTGTTTTATCTTTTATACTATCTACAGGACCTTTATCAGGAATAAAATCAAGTTTACCTTTATTGTCATCATCACTGGTTTTAATTCTTTCTAGTTCAACGCTTTTATATCTATACATAGTCTATTCCTCTAAGCTTTAAATATATCGTCAAATGATAACTTACCTTGTCTCAATTGTGAGAAAAATGCAAGTACTACATCTTGTTCCAGTTCTTTAATTGCTGTCTCTGGTGTTACTATATTGTATGAAGAGAGCTTGCTTTCTACTCTCTTTAAGACATCATCAAATAGTTTGACACGTAATACATCCACATTAAAAGAAGCAGTTTCACTTGAACAAAGTTCATCAATTTCCGCACTTGAAAAGTAGTTTTTAAGTGTAGGAAGAATATCTACATATCCAAGCTTTGTAGGTAACAAGAATCTAGTAGCTTCTGGCCTTGTAAACACATCAGTAATAAGTTCGTCAACTAGTGGGAAATCTATTGATTCATAATCTACATGTTTATAATATCTAGCCATAGTAATATCCTTTATAATAATTATAATCTGTTTTCTATATATTCTGTTAATGATTCTTCTAACTCAGAGACAGTATTACATATCCTACTCCATACTTCTTCTTTTGGATGAATAAAATCTTTAAGTTCATATCTGTGTAATACCTCACCTATTGTTATATCTTCAAATATATCATTAAGTATTGTACTAACTTGTCTTTCTAAGTTTTGTTCAGTTGGATCATTTAACAACTTCTCCAAATCCAGATCTTCCATAACTGAGTCTTTTAGCTTTGCAAGGTCTAAACTAAATAAATTGTACCAGTAATCACTTATCTTAACACCAGACCTTGTTATAGCGATTCTTGCTTTAGGGTCAGTAAAATCCTTAAGTGCTTTATTAACAAAAGGATTTTCTTCTATGATTTCATACGCTTCTACAGGATCTAATCTAGAAAATGATATAGTTGCAAAGATTATAGGAAATGTTTGTGAGGGTACATCAATAGATACAGTACCTACACCGTACGAAGAAGCTAATTGATTTGCAGCTACTTGAAAAGCCTCCTCCAGTCCTTTCTTATCATAAACATATGGAAGTTTTGAAAACAAATAAGCGCCATCTTGTTGATCAAGTAACTCCGAAATCTTTGCATCTATTATAGTTTCCACAGTATCTTCAAGCCTTCTAGTTTTAAAAGAATCCATGTTAGTACACCTCACTATTCTTATATGATTATAGTAAATAATAGATTTGTGTAGTTAAGTATTAAGTATGTTTGCTCATATAGTCTAGAAGTATAACAAGTAATTCCTTAAACTCTTCTGATAGATATGGCATAGGTACAAACGATTTATCTTCTTCAATTTTCTTTGCTATAATGTATGTTAATGTATCAATAACTAGAAAAAAGTTATCAGGATCATACTCAAGAGCGTATAATGCTTTAGCATCTTTAATTTTGCAGTTTAATGTAGGTAATGGAAGATTCATAGTCTTTTCAAATTCTTTAAGTATTTCTTTCTCATGTGCATATATAAAGTTACAGATGATGTTTGGGTCAACTGTTAAGATTGCATCATGTAAGGGTTGTAAGCATAATGTTACTACTGTGTTATTTGTTATTATTCTATCTTTCATTTTATATACAATAGAGTTATTTTTTCGAATCTTTTTTGATTCAAAGTCCATAAAGATATTTAGTATGTTTTTTTGATGTTGTATACATGCATATGTATCTTCTACTTCATTAAACATCATATGTATAAAAAGATAAGCGTGTGCTTCTTTTACAGTATCTTTTTTGCTCCATCTAACTTGAGCTCTAACGTTATTATTAACATAAACGTTAGCATCAGAAAGTTCATTATGTTTATTTCTATAGAAATAATCATAACTCTCTTCAAGCGCATATGTAATATTGTAACTACCTATTCCTCTAAATACACTGTATCCAAATAGCATATCTATATTAATCTTACTACCTACGATTTTCTTTAAATCAGATTTATTGTAAAGGTAGTCCATACTATCCATAAAGTGCCTATTATCAGAATTCATCCATGTATGGAATAGATGAGAGTATTTTGTTAAATCAGGCATCATAGGATTTATACTGATACTATACATAATGTTACGTATTCTATTAGCAATATGCACACTTAGCCATTTCTCCTCAATCATCTTACACCCCTTTGCTTGAAAAAGTAAGTTTCGAGTATGTATGTATCTTTAGGACTTTTAGCATACGTAGTAACAATCTCGTTTAGTATAGCCTTTACCTCCTCTGCTTGAAGAGGTATAACCATGTTATTGTTATGAATAAGAAATCCTTGATTGTGTATTCTAACAAAAACAAACAATGGATATGAATCACTATCTGTTATCGGCTTAACACCATACCACAACCACCCCTTTTCAGTTTTTTCAAAAGCAAGAGCGTCAAAGCGGGAAATCATACTATTCAGTAATTGAAGCTGCTTATTTACGATGGACATATGTACCTCCTGTAATTGGACCTGTTTCCACACACGGAATAGTATCCCCTTCCTCATCTAAGACAGGGATAGCAACACCTGATTCTCTACCTTCCCAATCATAATACAATGAACCATGTAAGCATATAGGTGGTTTAAGTTTAACCACTTGGTCGCCAGGATATTCTTCTTTTAAGTACGTATTAATATCAGTATGTAACGGAACTTGTTGTTCTCGTGTCAACCTTCCCATAATGACAGCGCCAGTTGCAAAAAGAACCAGCATAGCTATAGCAATGTAACGTGGTGTTAGCTGTTTCATATTACGTTCTCCTTATACCATTTTATAATTTGCACATACTTGGTAGATGCCTTCTTGTGTATAGTCGTATGTAAAGATATGAGAGTTGTGACATTCCCTTACCTGGAATCCATGATCATGTTCTTCTACAACATGCGACATTGCCCCACAGTATGGGCATCGTACTCTACCATATTTGCGTCTTGTTTGTACTTGATAGTGTCCTATTGTTATCATACTATATCTCCTTACAATTCATTTAATTTGTTACTAAGTGTATGGCTATACATTGGATCACTGTGTCGAGTAGCTTTGAGTGCCTCCTCCATTATGCGCTGTTCGTTTAATTCTTTCTGATGCTGGAGTCGTTTTTGCCTATCTCGCAATCGTCTAATAAATCCGCTTATACCTCTATACCTTTCACGTAATTCAGCTTCATAAGCGCGGTTGACATAATCTATGACATCAGGTTGTGAGTATTCTATTGTGTCAGGATACACATAATTACCACATGCTGGGCACACCATTTGTTCGAATGTCAAGCTACCACAGTGTGGACAATTGCCACCACCATGTGAAACAACAAAAGGCATAACGTTAGTGTAGGTAGCATATGTGAAAGACATAAGACACTGATGCACCTTCTTCTGCACTTCCGGGTCTTTTGAGTTCTTATTCTTTAGATAATAATCAACCCTTTTACGATAGATAGGTATAAGTATCTTCCTATTTCTCCAAGCATAGAATCGGATACGAAGCATTGTTAAGTATGAAGGAGTGTACAACAAAAGCCAGCATATACCCAAAAAGAGACCAACTCTAATAATAAAAGCGAGTAGTGTAACAATAAATGTTGTAATTGGAAACACAGCCATATTACTACCTCCTTGATTTGTTATATACTTCTAATAGTTTAATATAATGTTGCTGGTTGTTAAACTTCGTATTAAAATGCTCTAAGGCATCTACAAATAGTCTTGTAACCAGCTCATCTTCGCTTCTCTCTTGTAGTTCTTTTTTACATGGATTATGTAAGAGTGTGTTGCCAAGAAGCTTATGCATTGTTGATCTCCTTTCTATTATTGATATATTATATATAAGAGAGCAATATTATTCAACTAGAAAATAACAAGGAGTGGATGATGATAGGAACATTAGTTATCACACCACAAGACGGAATTCAGTCTGGCACAATACCTGTAAGGATTGTACCAACATTAGGGCGTCAGTTGATTGAGAGAGAAGATGAGGTGCGACTTCTTATATTTACACAATACATCAACCCAGACAATGGTTCAGTAATATCACAATCCTCATCGTGTATATTTCAGAAAGATTATGATATACATGAACCTGCTGAATTAGACTTGTCTATTGATAGCAAAGGCAACATAATATTTTCAGGACTACTTCGTTATATATGGGATAAAGAAGAGAGTGTGTTACTTGTCGAAGAACCTTATATATACATACCAGATACAATACAAGAAGATATACAAGAATTTGTAACATACTTTGTTATAGCAATACGTGTATCAGTTGAGTATTAATTGTTTGTACTAATTGTTTGTACTAATCTCTTCTACTAACTATACTAATACAAGCCCCTGTACATATTCTGCGAAAAAAGAAGAAGGCGGAGTGCCCCGCCTTCAATCACTTTCTTCTGGAAGCTCTTCTGGTGCTTCCCTTATGTATATTATCCACGTCTCTTTGCCTTTTACGTTACCAATTCTCTTTTCTAGCATTTCCACTAAGTCCTTTATATCCTCTTTTGTTCTTATTGTGACTATCATCTTTTACCTCCTATTTTTTTCATATGGGAGGGTCTTAATCATCAACCCTCCTCTAACAACTGTACAAGGGCTTTTGTTACATCAGTGCAGCGACTTGCTTGAAAAACCAGATGAGTGCGAGAATGACAATCAACTCCCCTATTAGTGCACCAACAAGATATGCAGCAACACCTTGACCAAGAAGCCGTCCTTTAAGCCGATGTAATTCCTGAACTTGCTCTCTGCTACTTGTAAAACCCATTTTTTTCTGAACGGGAGAGAGAAACCGCACCAGATACGCTTCTATCTCTGCATCGGTCCAGCCTTTGAATTGTGGAATCTCTTTGGAAGCATCGTGCCAGACAATGTGCTTTTTATACAAGTTGTAGAGAGAGATTGCACTATACCCCCCAAGCGTAATACCATACCTAAAACCACGATATAAACCAGATAACATATAACCTCCTTAATATGTTAGAAGTTAATGAAGTGTGTGTGATCTTGTTGCAATGCCACCTGAATACACATACAAGAATACACATACAAGAATACACACAACAACACACACAAGAATACACATATACAAGAATACACACACACATACAAGAATACACACACATACAAGAATACACACACATACAAGAATACACACACAAGAAAATACATACAAGAGAGTGTGTGCAATGTACTAATACACATTATATACATACTGTTACAATTAATTAAACTAATATACAATGATAGTAATAATGAAATTCTCCAAACGTACCGGTGTGAAACGGACATATGAAGATGTGCGTGTGTGAGGTTGAGATTTACAAGATGTTGAGAATGTGTAATGGCTTACTGAGATTTTGGACTATGTAGTGACTTGCTGAGATTATGAGGTTTTGAGATTATAAGATTCTGAGATTATAAGATTTTAAGGTTTTGAGATTATGAGATTATGAGGTTTTGAGAACCATATGGTGGTTTGAGGTTCTGAGATTTTGAGATTTTGAGGTTTTAGGATTCTGAGATTACAAGATTCTGAGATTATAAGATTCTGGGATTTTGAGGTTTTGAGGTTTTGAGGTTTTGAGGTTTTGAGGTTCTGAGATTATGAGATTTTAAGGTTTTGTGATTCTCTGAGATTTGAGGTTTTGTGATCCTCTGAGGTTTTGGGAACTATATGGTGGTTTGAGATTTTGAGGTTTTGTGATTCTCTGAGATTTTGAGATTATGAGGTTTTGGGATTCTGAGATTTTGAGATTATGAGGTTTTGGGATTCTGAGATTTTGAGATTATGAGGTTTTGGGATTCTGAGATTTTGAGATTATGAGGTTTTGGGATTCTCTGAGATTTTGAGGTTTTGTGATTCTCTGAGATTTTGAGGTTTTGTGATTCTCTGAGATTTTGAGGTTTTGTGATTCTCTGAGATTTTGAGATTATGAGGTTTTGGGAACCATATGGTGGTTTGACAGGCCTCCCTACATCCGAAAAATTATTTTTATTGTTCCTCTCTTATTTCAGATAAATATTCCCATCCGCATGAATCCTTACACACTTACCATCGTTAGGCACAAATACCCTAACACTAAAATCTTCATTCGCATACAGTCTCCCATACTCAGTTACATCAAATAAGCCTAATGTTAATGTCTTCATTTTATCTATTCCTCCTAAATATTATTAAATTCATCATAGAGAAAAAAGGAAAAACGAAGAAAAAGGGGGATAAACGACGGTAAAAGACGATAAAAATGAGATGGGGAAAAATTTTTTAACGCTGGTTACTATAAACCAATCATACTACGTACCCTATAACCACCACTTACCCTACCCCAACCCGCGGGTACCTATACATTATTACTAACTATGCACACCCCACCTCCGCCAGCCTCTATCATATTACCCCTACCAAGACGGCATTCATACTCTCTTTTATCCTTTATATATATGTACTCCTTTCACAGATATAGCCCTCCTGTCCTCCTATATATCGTAACGCCCCCTTATCACCACTCATTTCAGCGTACCACCTACCTTACCAGTTCTAGCTATCATACTACTCATTACCCTGCTAATTACCACCATACTCCATACCACCACGGGCCTGACACACGTTTGGTTGTTGGTTGGGACGCGTGACTGGTTTTGTGTGGGAGGATACCTTACTTGTTTAGTTCTTCTTGCTTTTCCTTCTTCCTTCTCCCTGCTGTTGAAAAGGACAGAAATCTTATTTTCTTATCCCGGCAGGCTATTCTGGATGACTATTTGGGCTAGGATAGAAAGGTTGGATGGATACTAATCCCGTCGGCTTAATTAGGAGGAAAGCCGTCAGGCCGTCAGGTTTAAGAGAGGAGGGGATACGGTATTAAAAGTAACGCAAATTTAAGAGAGAGGAGGGGATAAAGATATTAAAATTAATGGTGACCTCCTCCTGCCCCTGAAAGGATGAGCTTTCCAGGTGGCCTCTCGTAAGAACAGTGCTACTTAAGCATGAGCAGGGGATATGTTATTAAAATTAACATAAAGACTCCTTGTTTTCTACCTCCCCCGCAATAAAAAAATAGGAGTAAGTCTTTTACTCCTGAAAAAGAGTGGGGTGCAAGCCTCACTCCTTCACATACATTGCTTTTCTACAATGGTATGTCATACTCTTTTTCTTTCCTGCTTCAATAACTTCATCGAGTCCTCTTGCATCCCCTATCCATTGATCATCAACGAATCTTGCTATCTCCAGCAGTTCTGCTGTATTCCCATTGATAGTCCATACTCTGTACACGCGTATATCAAAGTTTCCTCGCTTGTGGTAGCACTCTACTACCACGTCATTAACTTCCACAGGTATCAACGCGTGAACCGAGTTAGCCAATGGCCCTTGGTTCCTTATGTACAACGTCTTCTTCCGTTCTCCTTTGGACCCTGCAATCATCGTACAGCGTCCGCTGTTACTCATACCACCCCCCTGCTCCCACATTGCAGGTCGTCCTGATTTTGTGATTTCTAATTCAACAACATTATTCATGTTGTACCCCCTATAATTATGTTAAAATTTTCATCATGGAGAAAAAGGGAAACAAAATTTTCACTTCACCACACTTTCACCACACCACACTTTACCGCACTTTTACTGCATCACACTTTTACCGCACTTTCACCACACCACACTTTTACCACATTTTCACCACACTACATTTTCACTTACACCGCACTTGTTATACCTACTACATTACACTTTAATAAACTTACCAAGTCACATTCTACGTTGCTTTTTGTAATCATCTCACTGTACTATATTTTTTGTGGTTATCTCACTGTACTATGTTTTTTGTGATCATCTCATTGTACTTTGCTTTTTGTGGTTACTGAATTGTACTTTGCTTTTTGTGGTTACTGAATTGTACTTTGCTTTTTGTGGTTACTGAATTGTACGCTGCTGTCCCGTATTACTCGCTATATCTATGCTACATCACAGACTCTTCGACTTCTTCTTCGTCTTCTTCATCTTTAAAGTCTTGTAGGAGTAGTGTAACGTTAGCGCCTTTAAATATCTGCTGGTACTCGTCATTATAGTCCAGATATATGTCATTGATTGTGATGTATTGAGCTTCTTCAAGTTGTAGCAGGGCTGTATAGATAGCGTTAGCTTTCGCACTCTCATGTTCTGTACTTATCACAGTCAATGTTTTAAGGTATGTGTCTAAGTGTGCAGTGTAGGCGATGTCTTTCTCACCGCTCATTTCTTCGTAGTATAGATATAGTCCAAGTAACGTGCACAGGTATTTCAGTGTATTAATATCAGTAACAGTTATGGTTTTCATTCACACACTCTCTTTATAATATATATGCAAATAATAGGAATAGTATGCTACGATATTAAGTAACAAAAAGAGGGTTATCTACGTGCGTAGTAGTATCAGAGAGGGTTGTACATATAGTAGTAACTTGTGCTGTTTTGGGCGGGGTTGTTTATCGTCTCTCTCTTATTACACACTTCTTGCACAGGATATGCTGTTATAATTACCGTTGCCTTACTCTTTGCTTTCAGAGATTCAATATCACATAGCTCTCAAAGATTCAATATCACGTAGCTCTCAAAGATTCAATATCACGTAGCTCTCAAAGATTTGATATCTCATAGCTCTCAAAGATTTGATATCACGTAGCTCTCAAAGATTTGATATCACGTAGCTCTCAAAGATTCGATATCACGTAGCTTTCAGAGATTCAATATCACATAGCTTTCAGAGATTCAATATCACGTAGCTCTCAAAGATTCGATATCACGTAGCTTTCAAAGATTCAATATCACGTAGCTCTCAAAGATTCGATATCATGTAGCTTTTAGGTTTTACTAGTTACGTATGAATTTAGTCTATGTGACTAAGAGCACAATTATACATCTACTATTATTACATCAAAGTGACTACGTACTAAAGGTAGGGGTTAGTGTACACTCTCTTGTATATCTTATGTACAAAGCTACAAGAAAAAGTGTGTTGCTGTTAGTTGTTCTGTTCTTTGTCTCTATAATAACAAGCAGTGTGTGTCTGTGAAATGCTAAATGTATTGTCTTCCCCTCACATAATCATTATTGTGCTATAAACATATCTTAGTGCATCTGATTTTGAAACAGATCTATTCTTTACAAAGCTTTTATGGTGGTATTAACAACATCATCCTCACATAAGAAACTCTTTCGGATTTCAGAAACGTTAAACCAACAAATATTACAATGTAATGCATCATCACTCACTCTAGTTTTCTCGTACAAATCTCTCTCTTCAATGTAATGTTGTACTAGATCTATGTGACTTCCTCTCATCTCTAAAGAAGATGGACTTTCTCTTTCATAAAAAGTAGCTTACGTGTATATAGGGATTGCTCTCTAATATATGTGCGGAGGCTTCTTTCTCCAGAAGCGTGAGTTCGTACCAATCCAGCCCTACGGCCTTGTTCAAAGAGAAGGCCAAGCCCTTTTCTTAGAGCGGCCAAGGCAGAGTTTGTGTCCTGATAGCATTGCCAACCACACTCACATTTGATTATCCTGTCCAACAGAGAAAGCTTACAAAGATTATCACAGGCGAAGTATTCTTGGGGAGTAGGCTCAAACTCTAGTATAACAATAAGTGTTTCAAAGCTGTTTCTCAACTTTGACTTCAGCCCACCCTTAAAAGGATGGGCTTTTCTGACAAGATGCCGTAAAATCTCTCTCTAAACTACCTTAAAATCTCTCTCTGAAATACCTTAAAAACCTTCGTTTACTGATGAAGTAAGATTTAAAGGTTTGGACTCTGCCCTTTCCGCCTCCTGATGACGACGGGAAATTATCTCTATACACTTCATTCCAATGTAGTTAGAAGTGTGGACGGTTGTTATGCGACACACTTCATTTCCTGTTTTAACGTATAATATACCAAAAATCATATATACATCATATACAGTAGTAACAATAGAGAACTGACCAATATGTATGTATGCATCTGGATCTAGTTCTATATCCTTAAACCAAATGTTGCCATACTGGTCCACTGTGCCTCGCTTTCCCTGTATCTGTTCTTCAAATGTTTTAATCATTGTTACACTCCTTAGTTGTATTACCTATTACCCATGTATGTTCATATAACTCAGAAATCGTTTTCTTGGCAAAGCCGCACCTAGCAGGCTGTTCTTTATACATGGAATATATGGCATCATAATAGTGTAAGAATTCCTCGAATGTAAGAGGGCGGTACGGTGCAGGTTCTATAGCCTTTCCTGTTTCTTCATCTATAGTTTGTGGATTCCATACAGGTTTCTCTGTACAGAAATCACCATGTACTTTTAAATAATTTTTTAGTTTACTATACAAAAGATACATCTGTTCTATATTTTCTTCTGAGTATAGTTCTAACTTCTTCATAGGCTCCTCCTGATTAAACGCTCCTGTGGAGATTGTTACTCTTAGCAGGGGTATCCTTTTGTAGTTAATGTATAGGATACCCCTACGTTTTAATGTTACTTCTTGTTCATATCAGCCATGAAAACAGATGTGAAGCCTGAAAGTGTTCTTGAGTTGACCATCTTTAACTCAATATACGCATAGCCAGGCATATTAGGTACATTCTTTGAAATTAATATTTCCCCATCCCACTTGTTATAATCAGTACACCTCATCCACATACCAGTAAATGGTACGTATACTCCTGTTGCTGGAAAGTTGTGATCTACAATATTTAATGCAATGGTTGAGGAGCCTGCACTAGTTGTAAGTACTATGAACACTTTTTCTTTTGTTACTATTAGTGTAAACTTGTGGCCAGGTGATGGAGTAACAAATTTCTCTTGACTTTCATCATATGAATACGTTAAGTCGTATGTACCATTGTACGAGCTGATAATAGCCTGCCGTGATGAATACGATTGACCATATGCTGTTATACTTGTAACAGCAACTAACAAAACAACTAATAATTTTTTCATATAACCTCCTTATTATATTATTATACTTCTTGTGTTGTGTTTGGAAACACAACCTTGTGTATTTGCATCTGTAATCTAAATCGTGGATCAGGAATAGTAACAATAGTATTCCATAACCACTGAAGATCACATTTGCCTGCTACAGGAGAAAACCAGATGTTCTGACACTTTATCTTGTAGTCTTTGCATAATTGCAAAGCTGTGTCAAGATCATTCTGATCTGCTACGACGAACTTTAACTCATCATATTTGGAGAGTTTGTGCAAGTTCTCAAATCGCATATTCTTAAACATACCTGAAGAAGGTAGCTTGATGTCCATGATATACTGTATCTTAGATTGCGCCCTTATGCGTATCGATGTTGGTATGTTTATTGATCCATTGGTCTCAATCTGCAATATAACATCATGATTAAAATTAAAACATATATCATATAATCGCATGATATCTGTTGTCGAAAATTGAAGTAACGGTTCACCACCAGTTAAAATAACATAACGATATTTGTACTTCTCAAAAAGAGGTGGAACTTCTTTTTCTAGATCTACAAGGTTCAAAGGTTGTATCTCCCAGCTATATGAAGTATCACAATAACTGCATCGTAAGTTACAACCCTTACACCTTATAAATAAAGACCGCGCTCCTGAAGAACTTGTTTCTCCAGAAAGTGAGGAAAAGATTGATGTTACCGACTTGACAAGATTTCTATGTTCTTTATACGAGGCCATCTTATAGTAACCCTCCTGATAATAATAGTTCACAAAATGTATTCATGATCTGTGGAGTAATAGCATACTCTATTGAATCTTTTAAAAGCATTACTTGAGGAGTGGCACGTAGATTTTCAAAAAAGCTGTCTACTGATTCTTGCAACATCCTCTCACTTGTTGTTGTATTATTACTGAGTAAAAATAGATGTCTGACTTCATCTAAACCTGTTCTAAAGGAGACACCTGTGAGAGGATATATTAAATACTGATTTAATATATCATCATACTGATATAACAATTCTACAAGCTTTATAGAATTCATCTCAAACATCTGAGTTGCTAATGCGTACTTGAAATATACACTATCCCCTTTTTTCTCAGGTTCAAGGTTAAGTGATTCTTTGAAGAAACCTAATGCTGTCTTGATTCCTCTGTCCGCTTGTTTGTCAGATAAACCGTGTGAGGTAGCATAATCATTCATTCTTTGATAGGATAACTCAAGACCTCTGTGATGCGTAATATCAAAAATAAACGAGCTGAATATAGCGTGTGTGGATAATGCATCTCTCACAAACTCAATTTTATTCATATTGTAACAAATGTTTCGTATTGTGTTATAGTATGTACTTATACTTCCTTCATTTGCAAAATAGTAAGCAAGCGTTGCCATATTACCTCTCATGATGTAATTATTTTGATTGCAAGTATAACAAATACTACTAGTACAATAATAATAGTAAGAATCATTCCAGGTATGGCATCTACCATGCCATACCATATACTACTTACAAAGTCACTTAGAACAATGCGATTTAACATAGCATCAAGCCCTCTTGCAAGGCTTTGAAATACATATCGTGTAATTAAACCATCACCGGGTTTTGGTAAAAGATGTTTTAGAATCATACATGTCCTCCTGATATAATAAGTACAGAAAAAGTACTGGTACTACTAGTACAATAATAAATAATAATAGTAAGAATTATTCCAGGTATGGTATCTACCATACCATACCATATACTACTTACAAAGTCACTTAAAACAATGCGATTTAACATAGCATCAAGCCCCTTTTGCAAGGCTTTGAAATACATACTCCTTTTACCCCCACACAAAAATATACGCTTTGCCCGCATCTCTGGTTCCATCTGGGTCAGCAAGATATGCACCTACAATTGCTGCGTTTTCTGAAATTGAGACAGAGAAGCCAAAGTAGTCACTCTTTGCTTTGTCAGCAGCAGTCAGAATGTCTTCCTGCACCCACGAGGTTCCATTGTATTTAAACATGTAAGCTTTGCCTGCATCTATGGTGCTACCTGGGCTAGCATAATACGCACCTACAATTGCTACGTTTCCTGAAATTGAGACAGAGTTGCCGAAGTTGTCATCTTCTGCTTTGTCAGAGGCTGTCAGAATGGCTTCCTGCACCCACGAGGTTCCATTGTATCTAAAAATATACGCTTTGCCCGCATCTTCAGTTCCATCTGGATCAGCATAAGTGGCACCTACAATTACCACATCTCCTGAAATTGAGACAGAGCCACCAAACCAGTCACCTACTGCTTTGTCAGAAGCTGTCAGAATAGCTTCCTGCACCCATGAGGTTCCATTGTATCTAAACATGTAGGCTTTGCCTGCATTTGTAGTTCCATCTGGGTCAGCATAAGGGGCACCTACAATTGCCACATCTCCTGAAATTGAGACAGACCAGCCAAACTGGTCATTCGCTGCTTTGTCAGAAGCTGTCAAGATAGCTTCCTGCACCCACGAGGTTCCATTGTATCTAAAAATATACGCTTTGCCTGCATCTTTAGTTCTACCTGGGTCAGCAAGATTCGCACCTACAATTGCTACATCTCCTGAAATTGAGACAGAGCAGCCAAACCAGTCACCTTTTGCTTTATCAGAAGCGGTCAGAATAGCTTCCTGTAGCCACGAGTTCCCATTGTATCTAAAAATGTAGGCTTTGCCTGCATTTGAAGTTCTACCTGGGCTAGCATAATACGCACCTACAATTGCTACATCTCCTGAAATTGAGACAGAGCTGCCGAAGTTGTCACTCTTTGCTTTGTCAGAAGCTATGAGAATGGCTTCCTGTACCCACGAGGTCCCATTGGATCTAAAAATATACGCTTTGCCTGCATCTCTAGTTCCACCTGGGTCAGCATCACTCGCACCTACAATTGCTACGTTTCCTGAAATTGAGACAGAGCAGCCGAACCAGTCATTTGCTGCTTTGTCAGCAGCAGTCAAGATTTGAAACTTACTGTTTGGAATTACATTTCTTGTAATTAAACCATTACCAAGTTTTGGTAAAAGATGTTTTAGAATCATACATGCCCTCCTGATATAAGTATAGAAAAGGTACTGGTACTATTGCTGACTCTCTGTTTGCTGGAATTGCTGTTACATGCTGCCTAGCAAGTTTGTGATTGTTAGTATATAACGATGTAACAATAATTTCTATATCATTGGCGTTTGTTGTGTATTGTGTTGTATACATAACCTCTCCTTTATAACAACTATACTATATAATATATCAGAAATAATAATAAACTCAAGTAAGTAGGAGATATATGATTATTACACTCACTAATCTCGTATACTACCATATGCACCGTTTTGGATCATGTACTGTGCCTACAAGTGTGTGCCTATAACACACATATAAAAAAAGCCTTTCATCACGAAAGGCTTTGTATATTAGCTAACCGACTACTATCGATTGTCTTGTTAGAAAAGAGCATATACATTGAGGCTTGGTATCTCCTCTAAGTATATACTATACTCATCTTGCAATGTCTCAATAACATCTTGTGCCGTAATGTGAAGTACAGGAGATGATTCAGCGTTGGCTACTTGTTTCAGAATGCGCTTTAATTCGTCAGCCATAACGTTAAAAATAGTATCAACTGAATTAAAATCTACAAGTAATGCTGCATACGGTGATGTGTTTGTTAGTTCTTGCAATATATGTAACATAGAAAGAATGGTTGCTACTACTTTGTCTCTTACTACTATATCAAACTTTGTTAGTTGCCTACTCTCTTCTTCTGCAGTCTTTATAACGAATGGAGCTGCATTGCTGAGTTTTATGTTATATAACAAAAGATAGTCATCTTCACCTGGTATAGTAGTAATACCTAATCCTAATCCATATCCAATCGTATATAATATATCAGATACAGTATCATAAGAAACGTTATTGAGATCTTTCTCTGAAACTTCGAAAGTCTGATCTTTTTGTATAATGCTACGCATTATGTCCTTTAACTCGTCATCCATATCCTTTTTTGGATATAATAATCCAACACCATAATTCATTGCAAGAGGTATCTTTGTTTCTTGCACATCTCCTTTGCTATCTTTCCATCTGATAATAGGTGATTGTATCTGTATGCTACTTGCAGCTTTAACATCATTTTCTATGTCCCTTAGCATTATATGTAATGATTCTAAGTGCGATTTAAGCTCAGAATAGAGACCTTTGTATAATTCAGAAGAATCCATAAGCTCTTCATCTTCTAGTACTATGTTGTCTATATCTGCCATATATATTCTCTCCTACTATATAAAATATGTAAAATAATAGAAAAGGAACTATACTTATTAAGATTTCTTCTTATATTTATTGATGAATGGTTTGGATAGTTGGCTTTAGAGAGGAACGGTAATGCATCATCTGTTCCTCTCAACTTTTATGTTATAATGCTGAAAGTCTTATAAAACCTCTGATTGTTTCTAGTCCTTCTCTCCCTTTATCACTTAGTACATTGTTAAGTGTAATCACTGACTTCGTTTCTGTTTTAAACTGATAGGAAGCTGCTACAAGTATATGTTTTGCAAGCACTGTAGCTGAGCGATTTGAGCCTATTGTTGCTATCTTTTTCTTATTACTTAGAAATGAATCAAATAGCTTGATATATGCATTACATACTGAATCTGCAATTGGTACCTTATCTGAGTAGTGAGAGAGAATTGAACCTAACATACACAAACTATACCAATTATGTATGCGTGAGAGTACAGTGTGTGTGGCTTTTTCTATCTGACTATCATATTTAGTCTTTACTTTGTATCTGAATATTGAGCATAAATGATATATTGCATCAAGTAGTAAAAGTGAGCTTATTTTTACAAATGCTGCATTGTTAAATAACTTGAAATAAGCACTAAAGAAATATGGATAAAACTTTTGTATAGCATATACAATATCAGTACCATGTGTCCGAACATTTTGACCTGAAGGACCTACAATGTTCTCTACGTTTGATATGAACCTCTTAGGTGCAGCAAGAATGAGGTTGTAGCATTCTTTTTCTACCTCTTCCTTACTGACTCTACCCCTTTCATAGTTATAGTACAACATCAGAAGTGTTGACAAGAAATGTAATGAGTAGGGTAGCCTTGTTTGAGTATTCTTCATAAAAGCTCTTTTAATATATCTACACCTTCTTTTCCGAATACACGGCCAACAAACTTCAACATCTCCTCTTCTGTGGATCCGCTGAAAGAAGTAGACTTTTGCAAGAATGTTATAAACGTTTCTTTGTCTAATACATACTTGCCTTTATTGTCTTGTGTAATAAAGAACTGAGGTTGTAAGTAAAAACATTTCCTGAATCTCTCTTCAATATTCATAATCTTTCTCCTTAAAAAAAATATGCACCTGGCATAGTTATATAACTACGCCAGGTGTGTTAATACTACTTAATACGCTCTCTTACTTCGTATGACTTGCGTGTGGTTACTTCAATCAGATCTTGCACTTTTGGAAGCACACCGAGTACTTCAGCTTTGCTGATGCTTACCGAAAGAGCTCGCCATTCATTTGTGCGATTAATGAATTCTTGAGGATCTGAGATATTCCGTACCTCAATTGTTTTAATGACGAACTCATGACCATTCTCTTCTTTAATCCCAGCACTTTCAATTGCCTCATACATAGCTCGCAGTTCCTGCTCCTTCTCTTTGAGCGCTCTGCGCAGGGCTTGTACTTCTTGCTGTACTGCATACACTGTTTTTAATTTTGGGACTGACTTTCTTGTAAGCATACGCTTTCTCCTTATTGTAAATTTTGTCTCTATATAGAGACAATGTGTTCTAAAGGGAATCGAACCCTCTTAAAAACACCAGTAGAACATATTGTTGCTATTGTATAGTATAGTACGTGTTTGTTAAACTTGTACTTACTTTTTTCTGCAATTCTAGCTTTAAAGCTACATACAGCATATAGCATTTGTAGCTAGTATTTGGCTTACTACTAAAAGCATACTTGTTAAGAATAAGTAGAAACATGTGCCCTGGAGAGAATTGAACCCTCCTGTAAGCACCAGCAGGGCTACTGTATTAAGCAAGATTGTCTAGTACAGTTATCTGTACTAGCAAATCATAGGCTTGTGTGATTACATCTCTATACTCCGCCTTTGGTACCTTGATAAATTTCCTTATTATGTGTTCCATTGCTTCTGTAATCACGATAGACCTAAACTGATGTGCATTTTCTCGCAACAACTGAATGATTGTAAGGTCTGCCATGTTTATGCACATATCAATCACATCCTGTTCTGCCATTTGAGTTGTATGTTGATATGGTGAGTTCTTGATGAAAGATGTGAACTCCTCCCATCCTTTGTGTTGGAGCAAACTGTAAACAGTTTCTTTAGTGTACGGTTCATTTGTACTTACTCCGAAAACACAAAGCGCTAAACTCTTGGCTGAGCTTGCCTCCATCTCCTTCTGCCGCATTTCCTCTGATAGACATTTGTATATGTAGGCTAAGGATGACTTGTCCATCACAACAAACTGGTCTGTACATTTGTTATATAGCATATAAGCATCATGAGGAGTTAATGTTACCTTTAGCTCATCTAACATAGCTATAATTGTTCTTAGATTAGAGAGAGTATACTTAGCATCCACTTCAACAAGAATTGTAACCAAGATATCTGCAATCTTCTTAAAGGTATCAAGAGGTAGAGATTTTGAATTCAATATCTTCTCAAACATACCTGATGTTTTTGCACTAATTTTCTCTCTAATGATGCTACGTACAGATTCCAGATCAGTTGTGATACGCTGTTTGAGATTTGATGATTTATACAACTTACATTCCGTCTCAAACAGACTTGGATATGGCACATCTTTCTCAAGAGTTATGCTAAGAATATCAGTAAGAAGTGTTGCGAGATCTTCAACTAACCGCTTTGTAACAAACTTATTAGCTGACTCACTACTCTTAGCTACTTCCTGTACAAGCTGGAAAACACTCCATATCCTATTTCTTGTGTTCATACACGCCCTCCTTTGTTACATATTGTCTCCAACTGGAGACATGTGCCCTGGAGGGAATCGAACCCTCCTGTAGCACCAGCAGGGCTAGTTCTGTAAGTTCTGCACTATAGCGGCTTGCATCAACAATTCATATGCGCTATTTAAAACCTCCTTATATTCAGGCTTTGGAGAATGTGATATTCTTCTTATTATATTCCCCATTGCTTCTAGTATAAACAAAGGCCTGAATTGATGGAGATTGTTACGGAATGCGTCAATAACAGCTTGATTAATTGCCTCATTAACGCTACATATGTTAGCCACCATGATTTCTCCTATGAAATCAAGAGAGGAACTATTCATAGTAGCTGTGTCCTTTAAAAGCTTTGCCCAACCTTTGTGACTGATTAGTTTGCAAAGAAGTTCTATAGAGTATGGACGACAGTTTGCTACCCCAAATACACACAAGGCAAGGCTTCTTATTGAGTCTGCTTCAAATTCACGCTGTCTCATTTCTTCTGACAGGTGTTCGTAGATATACTCAAGGGGAGTCCTAGATACATATGTATAGTGCCTTACATCTTCCCCACACCGTTGATATAATGCATAGGCATCTTCAGCAGACAGACTCTTATTCATATCTTTTAGCAATGCCACAATCTTTCCTAAATCAAAAAAGGAAAGAGTATTCTGTAAATGTATCTCAGGATTCTTGTACAGCTCAAGCATTGTTCTAATTACAGCATACCCAACTTTTGTGTGAGAATCACTATACAGTACCTTTGAATTCAATATCTTTTCCACTATCGAGAATGGTTTTACCTTAACTACATTGTAGATTTTGTCCTTTATAGAATCAGGATCAGTAGCAATCTTTTGTTTAAGTACATCTGATTTGTACAACTTGAACTCTGTCTCAAACAGAGTTGGATATGGAAGGTTGTTCTCAAACTGTGCTTTGAGAATGCTGATCAGTACGATAGAAAGTTGATGTGCTAGTTCTTTGGCAACGAATTCTGTAGCTAGATCATTGCCATCAACCTCTTCCCTCAGTATCTTGAATACATCTTGAATCTTAGGTTTTGTGTTCATACAAACCCCCTTTTGTTACATATTGTCTCCAACTGGAGACATGTGCCCTGGAGGGAATCGAACCCTCCTAATAGCACCAGCAGAGCTATTACTTATAAAGATTCCTTAATACAGTTGCCTCTATCAGTAGTTGGTATGCTTGCACGAGAAGATCTTTATATTCAGGTTTTGGCCTATCTACTACTTCAGCTATTATACGCTTTACTACGTCTATAATCAACTTAGGTCTAAACTGATGCACATTCTCGCGCAATATTTGAATGATTGTGAGGTCTGAGATTTGCTCACACATATAAACTATGTCAGATTCTACCATCTGGGTGAAGTGCCGGTATGGTGCAGCATTAAGGAACGATGTAAAAGCCTCCCACCCTTTGTGTTGGAGCAAACTGTAAACAGTTTCTTTAATGTACGGTTCGTTTATACTTACTCCGAAAACACAAAGCGCTAAGCTCTTGGCTGAACTTGCCTCCATCTCCTTCTGCCGCATTTCCTCTGAGAGGCATCTGTATATGTATAGTAAAGAGTGTTTGTCTGAGAAAGCGTAGTCTGTACACCTATTATACAAAGCATAGGCATACGCAGGAGTTAATGTTATGTTTAACTCCTCTAACAAGTCCACAACTATTCGTAACCTAGCAGGACTATACATAAATTCGGAATCCACTTCAACAAGAATTGTAACTAAGATATCTGCAATCTTCTTAGGAGTATCAGAAGGAAGAGACCTTGAATTCAGTATCTTCTCAAACATATAGGATACTCCTGTGCTGATTTTCTTTTTGATAATGTTACGCACAGATTTCAGATCAGTAGCGATGCGCTGTTTAAGATCTGCTGATTTATACAGCTTACATTCTGTCTCAAACAGGCTTGGGTATGGTGCATCTTCTTCTTCAAGACAACTCTTGAGAATATCAGTAAGAAGTGTTGCAAGATTTTCTACTAACTGCTCTGTAATGAACTTGTTAGCTGACTCACTACTCTCAGCTACTTCCTGTACGAGCTCGAAAACATCCCGTATTTTACTTTTTACGCTCATACAAAACCCCTTTTGTTAAATTTGTCTCCAACTGGAGACATGTGCCCTGGAGGGAATCGAACCCTCCTGTAAGCACCAGCAGGGCTAGTTTTCTAGTCTACATGCGAAGTAAATAACACGATAAATTGAATGTATCTTGTTAAACAACTCAACTGCTACTTCATTAGGAATATAAGCAATTTGAGTAAGGAGTGTGCTTACAAGATCTTGAAAGTCACTGAGAGGACTGTACTGCATAATCAGTACATCTAGATCATGTAACATCTCTAAAAGTTTATCCCCTATAGACTTATCTAGTTGTGGGCCAGATGATTGTATTAACTTTTTGATTTCATGCCCTGTAGCTTCTAAAGCTCTCTTCTTAGAACCGTTACTTCCTTGCAACCATATAGGATGCTTAAATAATCTTTCAAGCTTACCTATACTTAAATAACATATAAAGGAAGTAAATAATTCGTTATCAGTAGAGTTATCAAACAATTCATCAATCATCTCTTCTGCAAGGGATTTAAGTCTTGTTGTTCTTTTGTCAATGTAAATCCCTGTTATATACCATAAGCACACTGCCAAGTCATGACCTTGCATACCAGAAGTTGCAGCTAACTTCATAAGTGCAAGAAGAGAGCGAGTGTCTAGCGTATTAAGCACTCTAGTATAACCTAACTGGAGCATTTCAATCGTTAGGTACACATGCGTGTAGCTATACCTTGAAGTGTTACTACTATACTTGAACTCATCTTTTCCAAGCTTACTTAGAGATAAGGCGAATGTGTATAGTGCAGTAGCTAGTGCATTAGAACCATCTACTCCCCACTTTTTGAATACTTCCTCACACACTACAGGTATAAGATTTCGTATGCGCATCTTTATACTTTCATCTGCAAGATCATCATCTTTTGTAATCTTAAAAATCTCATACTTATCTGACCACCCATATTCTTGTAGACTAGTAAACAGTTTGTCTGCAACTGCATCATAAACCTCACTCTCAACAGAAGGTAAATCTCGTAATAGCATACAGAAGTGAGCAATTCGTATACACTCTTCTTCTAACATACACGCCCTCCTTTGTTACATATTGTCTCCAACTGGAGACATGTGCCCTGGAGGGAATCGAACCCTCCTACTAGCACCAGCAGGGCTAGTTCTGTAGGTTCTGTACTACAGCGGCTTGTACTAACAAGCTATGTGCGGTAGTTAGAACCTCCGCATGTTCAGGCTTTGGGAAATATGATATGGTTCTTATTATATTTCCCATTGCTTCCAATATAAACAAAGGCCTGAACTGGTGTACATTTTCACGGAACGCACTGATAACAGATTGATTAACTACTTCGTCCTTCTTACACATATATACCATAACTTCTTCTATGTAGTGAAGAGAGGACCTATGCGTACCAGCTACGTTCTCTGAAAGCCTTACCCAACCTTTGTGGTTGATTAGTTTGCAAATGGCTTCTGTAGGGTAGGAATGGCAACCTGCTACCCCAAATACACACAAAGCCAGACTTCTTATTGAGTCTGATTCAAATTCACGCTGTCTCATTTCTTCTGACAGGTGTTTATAAATGTACTCAAGAGGAGTTCTAGATGAGTATACATAAGAGTCTGCATCTTCCTCGCACCGTTGATATAATGCATATGCATCTTCAGCAGGCAGACTCATACTCATATCTTTTAGCAATAGCACAATCTTTTCTAAATCAACAAGAGAGAGGTGATTTTGTAAACGTATTTCAGGATTCTTGTACAGATTAAGCAGTGTCATGATCAAAGCGTGTCCAACTTTCACATGAGAATCACTATACAGCACCTTTGAACTCAATATCTTTTCCACTACCGAGAATGGCTTTACCTCAACTACATTGTAGATCTTGCCCTTTGTAGAGAATGGCTTTACCTTAACTGCATTGTAGATCTTGTCCTTTATTGAATCAGGATCAGTAGCAATCTTTTGCTTGAGTGCATCTGATTTGTACAACTTAAACTCTGTCTCAAACAGAGTTGGATATGGAAGGTTGCTCTCAAATTGACTTTTAAGAATACTGATTAGCACAGTAGAAAGTTGGTGTGCCAGTTCCACTGCAACAAATTCTGTAGCTGAATCATTGCCATCAACCTCTTTCCACAATATCCTGAGTACATCTTGAATCTTAGGTTTTATGCTCATACAAACCCCCTTTGTTAAATTTGCCTCCAACTGGAGACATGTGCCCTGGAGGGAATCGAACCCTCCTGTAAGCACCAGCAGAGCATTAGTATGAAACAGTTACACCAACAGTTACACCAAACGGAGCTTTATGGTCCTCATTATTTATGACCCAGATGGTTGGTACATCTACTGCATCTGGTTTGGGATAAGGACCATCTCCGTCAGTGAAAACTATAACAAGTGAGGGATTGATCATTTCATTACTGAGGTAGGAGAATATAACGTTAAAATCTGTACCTCCATTACCAAATCTAAAGCTTATCGATTCAGGTTCAGTTGATTCTTCTATTACATCAACCTTCCTGATCTTTACATCAAACTGCAATATTGTTCCTTGCAGTTTGTATTCTCTAAGAAGATACAGGACCTCAGAAATGAAATCATGCATATCCTCTTGACTAATCGAACCAGATACATCTAAGCAGATAACTACATTATCTAACATCTGGTCAAGTTTAGCCTTTCCAGGAAGATATAATCCTTGAGAGATGTATCTTCTGTTAGGTATTGACCAGGATGATACTGGATGATTAGTTAGATAAGACGCAAGAACATCTTGCCACCTGACTTTTGGAGGAGCTATTAGTTTGTTAATGATCTGTTTGATTGGATCAGGTAGATTTGACCCCCAACTTCCATCCATCTTTGCTTGTGTTGCAGCTCGCACAATCTTTTTTGTTATATCATCATACGCCTGTTCAGAAGGAGCAGGAGCAATTTGATGTTCACCACCATCTCCTTTCTTGTATTTCTCCACAGCTTTCTTTGCTTCTTCATCTTTTAGCGGACTATTTGTGCTGCTTTGTCCTTTGTTCTTGCTATTACCGTTACCACTACCACTATTTGCACCTTTTTTCTTCTGCTGATCTACTTTTTTCATGAGCTCACGGTAGAGTTCTTCCGCCGAGGGGATTTTTTGTTCCCCGTTCTGTATGTGCTCTATGACGAGATCAGTTACAATGTTCCACGCCAGCATATCTCGATTACCAAGGCGCGGAAGATGCTGTAGAACAATGTGCAACACTTCATGTTCCAGTACCTTCTCTACCATTTCATCTGAAATTTCCTCGAAGAATTTTGGAGAGTACTTTATTTGCACCCCATCCGTGCAAGCAGTAGGAATATTTTCATCCGCCACTATTGGAAGTTGAAGGAGTAAATGACCGTAAAATGGATGCTTTCTAAGCACCCTTACGATCGCTTTTGATACTTTTTTCATATACAGCCCTCCTTTTATAATGTTACACTCCTTGAGAGAGTGCAATTAGCCCGAGAGAGGAATTGAACCTCTCCTTGAACCCAACCAGGCAGGCTACACACAAGGATTGTTAGAGAAGTACATCCCCGTGATTTGTAACCCAAGAGGAGAACTCTTGAATCTTTAGGAGTTTTCCTCCTTCTTTCGCATATAATATCCTCATTCCAAGTACAGATAACTCAGAAGGAATATCTGTATGCGAAAAGAATTTTACCTTAGCTCTGGTCTCAATCTCACTTGCATTGCAGATGCCAACTATTGCGGCATACTGCAAGGAACGCTCAAGTGCTTTGAACTTACTGATGTTGTTAATCAATTCTTTCGGCTGGACAGCCTCAGAAACCTTTACATATTCTGTAAATTCAAGAGCTGTTCCTGACCCTATGAGACCTGCAATAAGCTCTGTGTTAATCTCCTTGTGATGCTTAATCAAATTGCTGACCCACTCCCAACTTCTTGGATTGCAAGTAGGTCTTTGTAACGCATCAGGAGGCTCGATCAGTTTGCCTGACCACAAGACATAGCTTATAACTCTGCTATCTATGTCTCGCGTTACTGCATACTCAGTAAAGTCCTCTAATCTTGCTTCAATTTCAATGTGAAGCAATCTACGAATTAGAGGGTCAGGCATTTGTGTTACACCTGCTTTATCACTCTGCTTATTACCTGCACATATTATCTTCCATTCGTCGGGTAATCTGTATTCTCCTAACTTTCTGTCCAGAACCAACTGGTACAGGGAATGTAAAACCTCTTTTGAGCCTAAGTTAATCTCATCTAAGAAGAGAATACCTTTCCCTGTAGTGGGAAGAAACACAGGTGTTTTCCACACTGTTTTGTTATCTGCTATAGTTGGAACCCCTCTTAGATCTACGGGTTCTAAGAGAGATACCCGTAGATCAATGAGCTGAAGATCTAACTCTTCAGCTGCTATCTGTTTAACGATCGTTGACTTCCCTATTCCAGATGGTCCCCACAGCATTACAGGAGGAAGACCCGGAGTAGTTAAAGCTAACTTCACAAGGTGTAACGCTTTTTTGATTCCTACCATACACAAACTCCTTTTGTTAAATTTGCCTCCAACTCTGGAGACATGTGCCCTGGAGGGAATTGAACCCTCCTTTAGCACCAGCAGGGCTACTTTTCTAACCTGTGTAGCACAGTAGCTTTAACCATTAGTTTATACGCTTTGTGTAAAATCTCACTATACTCAGGCCTTGGATAGTCTAACATATTTCGTAGCATAAGATCTGTTGTCTGCATAATAAACAGTGGCCTGAAGATGTGCGTATTTTCCCACAGTATGTCAATAACCTCTGCTGCTAATGGTCCTCTTTCTCTATCATTTATGTTAGTAGAGGAGTGAATAATGCTGCCACATATGCTACGCATAGCGTCTTCTACTAAATCAAGTGTGTGGTGATATACGGTACGTATCTTACGCTCGTACTCCTCCCATCCTTTGTGCCTAAGTAAAGGACAGATGATATCTTCAATATTCTCGCCTCTAAGGTCAACATCATCAGCACTAAAGACACAGAAGATGAGACTTTGTACTGAGGTCGAGTTAAGTTCTTGTTTTTTCATCTCCTCTGAAAAATACCTGTAGAGGTATTTACTACTAGCAACCTCTTTCATACTGCTATTAAATTGATACTCCTTATACTGCTTGTATAGCATGTATGCTTGTTCGGGAGATAGCTTTATATCAAGAGTATCTGCTAACCCTATGAAGCTGTGTATTTCATCAGTAGACATCTCACTCTTCAAATCCAACTTAAAGAATACTGTGAACAAGAGCACCGCTATCTTCTTGTGAAGTTCACCAGAAAATGATTTGGAACTCACCAGATTAGTTAAGGTGACGAATGGATCTTTTTGAATCGCAGTTTCAATCTTGCTCTTTGCCGTATGCAAGATGTCTTGCTTTTGTTTAGATGATTTGTACAACTTGAACACTGTCCTGAAGAAACTGGGATACTCGTCCCTTGCAAGATATTCTTTAAGAGATTTAAGTAAGAGTGTAGTGACCCCTTTTGTAAGCTCTTCTGTGATGAATATGTTAGCTTCTTTGTTAGCGTTAGCTTCCCTTTCCAAGACACTCAGTACAGTACGTAGACAGACTTTTATATACATACAAACCCCCTTTGTTAAATTTGCCTCCAACTGGAGACATGTGCCCTGGAGGGAATCGAACCCTCCTTTAGCACCAGCAGGGCTAGTTTTCTTGTACTACTATGTATTGTTTTCTAAAGCTTACTTCAATTAAATCCATAACCCTACTCGTAAGCCCAAGAGTATCACATTTTGTGATACTTACTGATAAAGCAGCCCACGCTTGTGTTCTCTTGATAAATTCTTCATTATATGTTGAAGGAATGGAACGAATCCTGATTTCCTTCACTATCAATTTGTATTTGCTATCTTCTTCCTTACTTTCAATAATACTTTCACAGAGCATTTTGAAACGCTCCTCTTTCTCCTTCAACTCAGCCCTGAGCTGTTTTATTTGTTCTTGTAAATTGTACGCCTCACGCACCTTGCTTTTTTTAGACATAGTAGCCTCCTTTAAAATAATTTTGCTCCATCAAAGGAGCATGTGCCCAGGAGAGGACTTGCACCTCTCTAATTCTATTCTGGGCAAAGAGTATTGCATATATATATAATATATATCAAATACTGTAAAAAACCTATTTATTTTTGTTTTTGCCTTGTTACTCTTTGATGAAGTATGTGCCCAGGAGAGGACTTGCACCTCTCTAATTCTATTCTGGGCAGAGAGTGTTGAGTGCATAACACTCTGAAATCAATTCATTAAATCGTGTACATTGCCTGATGGCATTTGTACATCCCTGCCTTTCTGATTGCGGCATTAACAGCAGCTTTCAGAAAATCTGGTATGTCCGCGTTTGTGGATGTTTCATACTCTAACACACACTCTAAATAATCCTGATACATTCCTTCCACTCTTAGTACTTGAATTATATACTCGAACCGATGGTGCTTACATTTTATAATGTAGTCACCTTTTCTAACAATAAACAAAGCGTGGTTGGAATTATTGCGAGTGTGTTTTGGTATAAACATCGGTTTCATTCGGTTACCGTTAGAATCACAGATAATCTGCGATTCGCCCTCATACTGACGACTTCCGCCATATTCCCATACAGCAGGAGATCCCTGCTTTGTCCATATAAACTTATCATATCCTCGAACTAAAGTAACTATATTGTTATCCATATTAAAACTCCTTTAAAATAATGTTTTGCTCCATTAAAGGAGCATACGCCCATGAGAGAATCGAACTCTCCTAATACCCCTTCCAGGGAAGGGCATCAAATGAATTTAATATACCACCACCATAGTATCAAATTAATTTAATACCCTACCACCCACCGGTGGTGGTGTGAAAAACGTTTCTTGCTGATAAAATAAAAAGGAGAAGAAGAAGACAACCTTTATATATAAACCTACTAATATTCCTTTAAGTAAAGATATAAATAAAAACAAATAAACTAATAATAATAATCTATTTATAGCTAAAAAAATCAAATAAATAAACTATTAATAATAATCTATTTATAGCTAAAAAATCAAATAAATAAACTATTAATAATAATCTATTTATAGCTAAAAAATCAAATAAATAAACTATTAATAATAAT
>Ga0123519_10001164_pt1 | contig 45450 bp, 45 predicted proteins | sample YelNatPaOPRAMG02_FD_87396 | JGI IMG/M metagenome (GOLD analysis project Ga0123519, IMG submission 87396) | Hot spring microbial communities from Yellowstone National Park - Yellowstone National Park OP-RAMG-02 (version 2) | ecosystem: Environmental > Aquatic > Thermal springs > Hot (42-90C) ...
ATCACCATTAACGAAAGAAGAAAAAGAGGATTGAAAAATGTTAAAATCCGTAAAAAAATCTTCCACCATGAATATGCGTCACCATTCAGATTAATACTCAGGTAACATGCAGGTTCCTGCAATCATTCATTTAAGTCAACTTGAAGATTTAACCGGGTTCTCGTCAAGAACGTGTGTGCTTTACCACCCGATTTAATTATTTTATTAAATTAAATCCCGATGTCATGGTCACATCAGGTTTGGTAATGGTCAGGTCTTACCTGGATCCCCACCTGATATGTCTGGAAACCTTGCCCGCCGCAGATGCTGTAGGGGGCGCGTGTAGGATGCCTGCGCGGTGAGAGTGGCACGGGAAGGTTCTCATGGATCACCAGCCGATGCCTTAGCTCAGCGTTCTCTCCCATCAACTTGAGGGTTTTCTGTCCTGAGCCGCTAGGTAATCTTCCGCAGCCTCTCGCGGTCCAGGCATGTCAACCCTTCAAAACCGCCCTCTAAGGGTCCAGACGAACAGCCATGACCCGTTTCCCAACCCAATCCCTTAGAACAAGGATCCTAGTCGAGGCTGTGCAGAGCCTCATCCTCAGGAAGAGTTAAATAGGTAGTAGCTAAAAATATTATCAGTTAGATATTAAAGAGAGGTACTTGTAGAGGCGCTTACTTCAATTATTATGTTTGTCTATATTTTTCGAGGATATGAAAATTGAGATTAAGCTCAAAGAGTTTTTTGCGAAAAACTGTCCACATAGTTATTGTTATGCTTCTATATGTTGCTGCGTCCTCTCTAGTCATCGAGACGATACACCTCCCCTCCACACTAACATACACCACAGTCGTTCATACGACCCAAACGGTAATCTACACGCGGAGTACAACAGTCATCTATAAAGAGGAATCGCGCGGCTATTACGGCACCTTCCATATCGCTACAACAATCACATCCCCATACGTCTGGACTGAGACAATATGGTATACAACGGATATTTCTAGCGAACATACAGAAATGTCTACAGAAATTTTGCCCACATACACCTCTAAAGAAGAAACCAAGCCTGAGCCAACAGACCACGACCGCGAGTTGGCCTTAAAAGTTTTAAAGGAAAAGTTGACGTTGTGGCTTCCTCCGGAGAGTGATCTTGAAGGAGATGAGATAAGGAGCATATATTACAGGGTGCACCGCTATCCAGATGGATATACCTACATAACGTATATTGTTGATTGGAATAGGCAGCGAGGAGAATATCTTGGGCACGACTTCGATTATGAGCCCATAGTAGTCGCCTTAGACGAAACGAACAATGTGAGGCAGGTGAATTATGATGCCGGCCACTATGCTAAGGGAAGAGTTAGTGTTGATACAAATGCTGGACCGATCGATTTCATTATAGATAAATGGTCTCACTGCTACAATTATGTTGATAAGGTCAGTGAAAAAGGATACTCGGCTCTTGACACTGATAAACTTACTAAAGAAGAAGGAATTCTAGGATTAGACAGGATTGAATTCTCAGAATGGACCGAAGAATCTATGAAAGAAATGAATACAAAACTTGAAGAAGTCATATCAGTTTTTCCAATCATGGGGCCCAGTCGTTTAAGTCTTTTGCCATTATATAACGATCCGTGCGACCATTGCAGAGATATAGTCTTTGGGTATGGCAACCCCTTCTATGACTACGGAGGGCAGATGCATCTGAGCCAAGATGCAACCTTACCAATTGATGAATTACCCGAAGGAACTCCTATTACGACTGGACCCAATTCTTTGGCAACGGTAAAAGGAGACGTCTCCACGATAGATATCGCTCCGGAAAGCATATTTATCTTTGAAGATGACAAGTCGAGTAAACTTTGCTTTGGCAAGGTCCATATTGAAAGTAAGGCTGAATTAAACATTGAAACATTGAACTCTCTCATCCAATCTAAAGAGACAGAGTTTGAGATCACCGCAGATCTTGGGAAGACTAAAGTATTAGTATACGAGGGGTCGGTGGAGGTAAGCGACAGAAACAAAGTGAAAACGATAATTGTTAACGCTGGAGAAATCTCAACCGTGGAGACTGATGGCGCCCCATCACAACCCACATCCTTTAATCAAGAAACAACCGAAAAATGGTGGGAGAAGAAGACCACCTCTGGGACCACAAGCATTGAGGCATTATTGGCATCTATAGTTTTCATAGCGTTTTTAATTGCAGCGATCAGAAAGACAGTCTCGAAGCGAAAGAATGCAATTTCAGTCACTACACATGCACAACCGCCTAAAGAATCTGCTTTCTGTGAGGAGTGTGGAAGAAGAATCCCGCCAGGTTCAACGTTCTGTCCCCATTGTGGAGATAAGCAAGGAGTTGCGTAAAAGAAACTATATGAGGAGCGCAAATATTGTGTGAGGGTTATAATGTTCTTTGAAAAAGCGTTTTTTGACCTCATTAATCCAGTAACGGTGTCTTCAGTGTTTCTTATTGAAGTAGCGGTGATCATCATTGAGGCTGTCATAATATTTCTACTTTTGGAGAAGGCAGCGGTTAAAGCGTTCGTCTCTTCGCTAGGCGCAAATCTTGTTACGGGGATATTGAGCGTCTTCTATCTCCTATTCTCAGTGGATCCTTCTTTTCCACTGTCTTTGAAAGTGATTCTGGCAGTTATTGCGCCGCTGGTGTTTAATATCTTCATTGAGGCAGGCGTCTTAAGACTCTTCTACAGGAAAGTGGATAGTAAGAGACTCTTGAAGGTATCAGCGGTAATGAACCTCGCCTCCTACGTGTTAGTTGTGATAAACGTCATGCCTCTACTGGCATCCAGTGGATAGGCATGTGGAGGGGATGGTTGTGGATGTTGGATTGATCGCTGGTCTAATAGGGTTGGCTGTTGCCAGCGTTAGCATTTATATAATGTTCTATGCATTGGGGTTCTTTCAATATCTAGGCGGTAAGAAGCTTTCACCCATTCCTCCTGTAAGCAAGCGAGAGTTAAAGAATAGAATCCTAGCTTTGAACGACCCCTCAAAGCCTTATCAGATCATAGAAGGCGAGGAAACGGATCTTATTGCAGAGTGGAAGATCGCGGACGCAGAGTGGTGGGGGATCTTCAACAAGAATGGTTTAAAATACGCGTATAGTTCTAACCTCTTGCTAGATGAGGCGAGACGCACTGTGCGATGCTATGAACAGCTCGCCTCTATCACTTGGACGGCTGGATTGAAAGGCCTAATACCTCACGTGAAGTATCGGAGAAGTTTCTTCGGGGGGAGAATCCTCTACAAGAAAGAGTGGGCGAAAGGATACGCGATAAAGCAGCTAAAGACGTTAGAGGCGGGAAAAATCTACGAGTATAAGTTTGACGTTAACGAGATAAGAGGGCCTATAATTATGGTCGTTGAGGAGGGCGGATGGGAGTGGGTTCCAGTTACAGCGAAAAGACATGCCGCATACAGATCGTCGAGTACGCGTGGTAGGAAGGACATGTGAGCGCAAAATGCTCATTCAGCTATTCTCGCAGCTACCTAAGACTTGCGACCGCGCGTGCTATTGTAGCCTGGAGGATTCGAACTTGGATTCTGAATTACCGCAAGCTGAAGCCTGCGGGGTCCTTAGGTAGGGGTTTAATGTTTCCTGTTAGTTCCTTGCATCCTAGATGATCCGATGCTTGCCAGTACTTACGTTGGGCGTGCCGGATGTGCCATTAAACGGCGTCACTGGTTTCGGATCCGACGCCACGGTAGTGGCCAGGGATCCATGAGGCATCGACCCACAGCCTTCCTTTCACGTATCCCACATCACCTATCGGATCGGACCGAAGCTTCCACCTTTAAACCGTTAAGCTAACTCTGCAAAGCTGTAGTTCTTGCAGGCGCTGACGAAGAAGTAACAGCGATCGGAGCCAAACTCCACCGCGCGCAGCACTATGTCCAACTCCTCCGCGACATAATTCAAGTAGGCCAAACTTCTGTTTTTCAGTATTTGACGCTTCTCGCCATACTCACGTTATTATCTATGATCCCAATTCTGAAACTGGAGATCAGTAACCTCAACTCGTCCAAGGTTTAAGCCATGTCAAGAGCGAAATTCCTTCCTTTCAACCTCTGCCCAGAGATCTTCTTGTCAAGAACTCGCTGCTTCTGCTTTAGCACATAGTCGGTAATGAATATCTACGCTCGTAAGCAGTGCGAATTGTAGAGCTATTCAGTGCTTCGCGTAGAACTTGGATGGGGTTGCCTTCAATGACTATCCTTTCTCCTCCTGCCTGCAGGCAAAATCGACTTTAACAAAAGGAGCTTATATTTAATTTTATACCGTTTCTGATAGCGTTAGAGTGATGGACCGGGCGGGATTTGAACCCGCGGCTTTCCGGCTTTTCGGTTGTAGCTTGCAAACCGGACGTTCGTCGGCCTTTCGTATGCCGAGCTGAACTACCGGCCCACCTTTAATATGCTGCTCATCGCTTAAATTTTTTCGTTTTTGAGTAAAATTCATATCTTCCGTAAGCTGGTTTAGGTTGCTGGACATGGCCGCCGTAACGTAGCTTGGCTAGCGTACAGGCCTGTGGAGCCTGGAGGCCGGGTTCAAATCCCGGCGGCGGCCCTCAACGCGTATTAATTAATTTGGAAGCCAATGTGGCTGGGCCTGTCGTTTTCGCTGTTCCCACGCTTCGCCACCCGCAAACCCCCCGTAAATCGGGTCTTCATATTAAAATTGGGTTTATATTAAGGATGCGCGGCTATTTCTAGTGGTGATGTTAGTTTGGCCGTGAAGGTTGGGATCAATGGCTTTGGAAGAATTGGCAGAATTTTCTATAGAGCGGCTTTGGAGGACGGGGAGTTCAACGAGAAATTTGAAGTGGTAGCGGTGAACGATGTCACCGATTCTAGGACGTTGGCGCATCTCTTGAAATACGATTCTGTTCACGGTGTTTTGCAGAAGGAGGTTTCTTGGACGGATTCGTCGATCAAGGTTGACGGGGGAGAGGTTAAGGTGTTATCGGAGAAGGATCCAGGTAAGCTTCCTTGGCGTAGCCTCGGCGTGGAAATCGTTTTAGAGTCTACTGGACTCTTCACAGATAGAGCGGGCGCCAGCAAACATTTGGAGGCTGGGGCGCGTAAGGTCATCGTTTCGGCGCCAGCTAAGGATCCTGACGTAACCTTGGTTCCCGGCGTAAACCATGAGGTTTACGATGGGAACAAACATAACATCATATCCATGGCGTCCTGCACCACGAATTGCCTCGCCCCCATGGTGAAGGTTTTACATGAAAGCTTCGGGGTGAAAAGGGGTTTAATGACGACGTGCCACGCCTACACCAACGATCAAAGGATCCTAGACCTCGCCCATAAGGATCTCCGCAGGGCCAGGGCTGGGGCGTTGTCCATCATACCTACAACCACGGGGGCGGCGAAGGCCATAGGCCTCATCATTCCGGAGCTTAAAGGCAAGCTTAACGGCGTTGCGTTAAGGGTTCCAGTGCCCGACGGCTCCATCACCGACTTCACCGCCGAGCTGGAGCGGGAGGCCGATGTCGCCGCCATTAACGACGCGTTCAGAAAAGCGGCTGAAGGTGAGTTGAAGGGAATTCTCCAGTACACGGAGGATCCCATCGTCTCAACAGACATCATAGGAAACCCTCACTCATGCATCTTCGACGCGTCCAGCACCATGGTGATGCCAGGTCAGTCAACGTGGGCGAAGGTTTTCGGCTGGTATGACAACGAGTGGGGTTTTTCCTGCCGACTCGTGGACCTGTTTAAATTCATCGCTGGGAGATAGGGGGTGGGCTTTGAACGGGTTTCTAACCTTAGACGACGTGGACGTGAAGTCGAAGGTTACTCTAGTAAGGGTTGATTTAAACGTTCCCTACGATCCTCAAACAGGCTTGATACAGGAAAGCGAGCGCGTCAAGGCCCACGCCGAAACAATAAGGGAGCTGTCCGATAAAGGCGCCAGGGTGGTCGTGTTAGCCCATCAGGGTAGGAGGGGGGATGTGGATTTCATACATTTAACCCAGCACGCCAAGCTTCTCAGCGAACGTGTAGGTAAGCCTGTGGCTTTCGTCGACGATGTGGTAGGGGAGAAGGCTGCTCAAGCCATTCAAAGACTTAAAGATGGGGAGATACTTCTCTTAGATAACGTCAGGATCTTAGACGACGAAACCGTTGAGAAATCCGTTGAGGAGCATGGTGAAAGCCTTATAGTGAAGGCCCTCGCGCCCCTGGCCGATCTCTTCGTAAACGACGCTTTCTCAGCGGCCCATAGGTCCCACGCCTCGATTGTAGGTTTCACCGTGAAGTTACCTTCGGTGGCGGGAAGGGTGATGGAGCAGGAGATCAAGTCCTGTGAAAGGGCGTTAAAACCGGAGAGGCCGAACATATTCGTGTTAGGCGGCGCTAAACCCGATGACTGCGTGAAAATCATGGCGCATATGTTGGAGAGGGGTGTTTTGGATGAAGCGTTAACCTGCGGCTTGCTGGGCCAACTTTGCCTCAAAGCCAGTGGAGTGGAGTTAGGTCAACCGAGCATCGGGCTTCTTGAGAAAAAGGGCTTCTTAAACCTAATTCCAACCCTGCAATCTCTACGAGGCAGGTACGGTGATCAAGTGGTATGCCCGGTGGATGTGGCTGAGGAGGTGGATGGGAGACGGGTTGAAAGAACGTTGGAAGAATTACCATGTGAAGGCTTAATCATGGACATAGGCGGTAAAACCGTGGAGAAATATAGGAAGAGCTTGAAGCGTGCTAGGACGATCGTGGTGAAGGGCCCAGCGGGGGTCTACGAGAAAAAGGGTTTCGATCGTGGAACGCGCCTACTGTTGGAGGAGGTGAAAAGATCCAAGGCTTACACGTTGATCGGTGGAGGCGACACTTCGGTCGCCATGTCAATTTTAGGATTTAAACCTGAGGACTTCTCCTATGTAAGCTTGGCTGGAGGCGCTTTGATCACATATCTATCCGGTGAAGACATGCCTGGTGTGAGAGCTTTAAAGAACGCGGCTAAACGTTAAAGGCTGAACTGTTAAGTTCCCTGGCATAGGGTTGTTGGGCATCCACCGGAGTACTCAGGCTCAGCGCTCACATATTCCCTGGCCTCGCCCATTTCTCCTCTAAGCATTGATCCTATGTAAAGAACCTGCTCCCTTTTGCTACCATACCTGTATACCGTTATGCCCTTGCATCCTAACTCGTACGCTAAGAGGAATGCCCTTCGAACCTGATCTACGGTCGCGTCGTGGGGGAAGTTTATGGTCTTAGACACCGCGTTGTCCGTGTACTTCTGGAAAGCCGCTTGGATGCGCACATGCCATTCAGGGCTGATGTCTAAGGCGGTGACGAATATCCTTTTAACCTTCTCCGGTATCTCCGTGAAACCCTGAACTGAGCCTTTCTTAGCGATTTTCATCATTAACTCCTCGCTGTAGAACCCTTCTTTTTTAGCGACCTCCTCAAACAGCGGGTTCACCTCTAGAAGCCGGGTTCCCTCCATGACGTTTCTTACGAAGCTCACAGCGAACAGCGGCTCTATACCGCTGGTGGTTCCGGCGATGATGCTGATGGTCCCCGTTGGGGCTATGGTTGTTACGGTGGCGTTTCTCATCGCCTTATAACCCTTCTTCTCCCACACGCTGCCCTTAAAGTTTGGGAACGAGCCTCGCTTTAGGCCCAGCTCAACTGAAGCTTTTCTAGCCTCATTGGAGATGAATCGCATAAGCCTTTCAGCGACTTGAACCGCCTGCTCGGAGTCGTATGGTATGCCGAGCTTGATGAGGGCTTCAGCGAACCCCATGACGCCTAGCCCTACTTTACGGTTTCCCAAGGTTTTCTCCTCAATCTGCTTTAACGGGTATTGGTTAGCGTCTATGACGTTGTCTAGGAAGTGAACAGCGGTTTTCACGGTTTTCCTCAACTTCTCAAAGTTGATTTTACCGTCTTCAACCATTTTAGCCAGGTTTATCGATCCTAGGTTACATGACTCGAAGGGTAGTAGGGGCTGCTCGCCACATGGGTTAGTGCTCTCCACCTCCCCTAAAAGCGGAGTGGGGTTGGCCTTGTTCACTCGGTCGATGAAAACGACGCCTGGATCTCCTGTTTTCCAAGCCATGGTTACGATTAAGTCGAATACATCGGAGGCTTTAAGCCGTCTCACCTCCATGTTGGTTCTAGGGTTGATGAGCGGGTATTCCTCGTCGTTTTTCACAGCCTTCATAAACTCGTCGGTGACGGCTACGGATAGGTTAAAGTTCGATAGGAAGCCTTCCCGGGTCTTGGCCGTGATGAACTCCATTATGTCAGGGTGGTCAACCCTGAGAATTCCCATGTTAGCCCCTCTCCTCCTCCCACCTTGTTTAATTACATCCGTGGCTGTGTCGAAGACCCTCATGAATGAAACGGGGCCGGAGGCTATGCCCTTGGTTGATTTAACCAAATCGCCCTTCGGCCTAAGCCTGGAGAAGGAGAAACCTGTTCCGCCGCCGCTTTTATGAACCAACGCCATGTACTTTAACGCGTCGAATATGCTTTCCATCGAGTCCTCAACCGGTATGACGAAGCACGCCGACAGTTGACCGATGTCAGTTCCAGCGTTCATCAAGGTAGGGGAGTTCGGTAGAAACTCAAGGTTGGCCATGACGTTGTAGAACTCCTCCTCCACCGTTTTAACGTCGACTTCAGGATCATATCGCCGATCAACCGCCGCGATGGCTTTAGCCACCCTCCTGAACATCTGGGCCGGGGTTTCAACAACCCTACCCTCCTCGTCCTTCAGTAAATATCTTCTCTCAAGAACGCTCACAGCGTTAACCGAAAGCTTAAGCTCGTCATGAACGCCCATAAAGGACTTTACCCGTCTAATTTCAGCCCTCCCCTCCCGGTAGAGGATGTAAGCCTTCGCCACATCGGCGTATCCCTCATCTATGAGCACTTCCTCAACGATGTCTTGAACATCCTCAACGCCCGGGATCTGCTCCTTAAACCTCTCCGAAAGGAGTTGAACCACTCTCTCCGTAAGCCTTGAGGCGACGCCTTCATCACCGCCTTTAACCGCTATGAAGGCCTTTCTAATGGCGTTCGCAATTTTATCAGGCTCGAAGTCTACTACTCTACCATCCCTTTTCTGAATCTTCTTAACGGTAAACGTCTTCATGGTTACCTTCCTCCATGAACGTAATGGTTAACAGGTGGAGTTGTGCTCTCGGAATTTAAAAGCTTTCCAGTACCGTTTGGCGGATAGGTTTGGGTTCAAGCTTGAAGGCGGGCTTTAAAGCCACCTCCCGCTCCCCGGCTAACTCCTCAAGCGACGCTTTCACATTTCTCCAGTATGCTTCATCGTTAAGCTTAATGAGCACCTTAGTTGGGTTTAAACCCAGCTTCAACAGAGTCCTTCTCATCCGGTCCAACACTCCTCTTTTAACGTTTAACCGATCGTAAAGAACTTCTCCGCCGGCCTTCTCCGCTAAGTTGATGATTTCAAGCATGGTTTCCCGGTCGTCGTTCACCATTGGGATGATGGGGCCGTAAAATACCCAGGTTTTAAACCCCTTTTCGAACGCCTTCATCAAACCCTCAGCCCTCGCCCCCGGTCTAGGAGCGTTGGGCTCCAATAAACCAGCGAGTTGGTCGTTCATCGTCGTTATGGTGAACCCTATATCAACGCTTTCAGGGTCCATTAATGGAAGATCTCTGACGACGAGGTCTGATTTTGTTTGAATCGAAACATGAAACCTCGTCTCGGAGATCCTCTCCAAGCAGCTTCGGGTCAGAAGCAATCTCCGCTCAACTGGTTGGTATGGATCAGTAACCGTGGCGAGGCCGATGACGCCGGGCTGTAACTTTTCGAGGTCTGCTTCAAGGGCTTCAAGCAGGTTCTCCTTTACATCGACGAAGCTACCCCAATTTCTGCTCCAGATCCTGAGGGTTGAGGGGGCGTAGCAGTATCGGCATCCATGTTGACAGCCGATGTAAGGGTTTAAAGCGTAGTCTAAGCCAGGTAGCCCACTTCTGGTTAAGGCTCTACGACACTTCACCCAAGTCACGAGAACACGGTTATCCATGCCGCAGGAACCTCTCCAAACGGATCTGACCCCTTAAGTTTTTCAACAATTTGCTGGCTTGCATCCATTTTTCCAACGGTATAGTAAGCTTGCTCATCGCATACCTGACGGCGTCTGAATGATTGTCGAAGAGCTTGGGCTTCGCGTTCATCGTGGCCCTCAGGCTTTCCCTTACGTTCCAAACCCCTACGGGCAATGTGTAACCTGGGTGAATTTCTCTAAGGGCCAAGGCGGATGCCTGTCTTCTCTCCTTCACTAACGCTTCGACGACGGCTAGACGGGCTGAGTAGTAGCATCCACCCACCTCAGCGTAGGTGGTTCTACCCCAATATCCTTCATAGTCTCCCATGAGCTCCGCGCGGCTTCCCGACATGTTCCATGTGGTGCCGGGAAACCAAGCTTCAATCCACTCGAACTCCCATCCCGATGGGGAAAGCAACACCACGTACCTGTTATCCAAATATTTGAAGTAGTGCACCCTGTATTCATCGATTGTAGAGAAACCCTTAATCTGGCTGATCAGCTTTTTAGAGACAACGTCGTCTACGGCGGTAATGCTCCACCGTGTGGGAACAAGCTTTCTGTCGGGTCGAACACCCAGCATCCCCACGCTGAGGCATCGCTGTATTTTCGTAACGGAGACGCCGTCCAAGTAAAGCCTCCAGACAGCCTCTGAGGCCTTTAAGTGAGGGTCGTAGAAAGCCCTCTCAACCCTGGGGTCAGCCTTCACGTTTCCCGCCTTAAAATCGAGGAGGGGGGCTGAGGGGCCGAAGGGTGGGGAAAACTCGCTTAACACCATGACGCCACTCGGCCTCCTCTTAAAAAGGGCCTCAACATCTACTGGTTCACAGGCCATGGCGAACTCCTGTAAGCTGGATATGAAGCGACTTTCCTCCACTTTAACGGCGTTCACCCTGGCCTTACCCCTGACCAAGGCGTATCTAAAATCCACGATTTCGTCAATGCTCTTACCCACCCAGCGTTCAGGCTCGTCTAGAATCGCTGTATCGCCTTTCAAAGGGGGAATCATCGGACCTACATACACTTTAGGATACCCAGCCCTCCCCACGAACACGGAGGGAGGGGATGAACCCTCGATCAGATTAGAATCCAGTAAACCACGATATTTCGACGAAGCTGTAAGCTTCAACAATAGGGGACAGACCAAACGGCCGCAAAGCATTTTTCCCCCTCTACAAGAGAGGCAGAGGGATCTCCCCACGATCATGGCCGTGCGCCCAAATCCTCTACTTCGTCCACTTAACGGGCTTATCCTTAAACGCATTCCTTGACCAAGTAACGGAGGAATCCGAGGATTTAAGGTGTGCTCCCCTCAACCCCATGGAAAAATGGATGAGAAAGCTGGTGGAGGCGATTAAGTCTTTGATTATAGAACAGGGGTTTTAGCCGGAGCTTACGCTCACAGAGGTCAACGGGAGTCTCCCCTTCGTAAACGTTAAGGCTGGTTAAAGCCATGTGAGAGTAGATCCTCGCCTCAGGTTACGTCAAGCCCTCATTTGAAGCGTTAGGGGATATGGTGGAGATCCGATGAGGAGTTGTTGTAGATGGCTCCATACAGCGCCGTCGATCCACCACGGTCTCGTCGGGGTCGGCGCCCAGTAGGGGCCTGTTGGAGTGCCCCATTGGAGATGGTAAAGAACCATTCGCCTGTACTCTTCCAGTCGTCGGCGATATACCCTCTCCCACTCCTGGGCTCTAACCATTTCCCAGATCCGTTGAAGCTGCTGGACATCGTAGATGTTATAGAGGTTATATGACATAAACCATCTTAATTTAAAAGACGTTAAAGCTTATTTAAATTTATTCTTAAGGGGATCTGTGCAGCGTTTTACATTGTCTTTCCCCGGTAAGCGTTGAAGTTATCTATATGGAAGTTTAAATCATATCGGTGAGTTTTCCGGTTGGGTGTGGATTTAGCTGACATCGTGTCTAGGCGTAAGATTTCCTTCGAGGAGTTATCGGGTAAAAGCGTAGCCGTGGATGCCTACAACGCGTTGTATCAGTTTCTCTCCATCATTCGAGGCGTCGCCGGAGAGCCTTTGATGGATAGGTCTGGGAGGGTTACAAGCCACCTAAGTGGTTTATTCTACAGGACGGTTAACTTGGTTGAAAAGGGGGTTAAGATGGTTTACGTGTTCGATGGGAAGCCTCCAACCCTGAAGGAAGCTGAGCTAAAGTACAGGATGGCTGTTAAAGATGAAGCCGTGGTAAAGTATAAGGAGGCTTTAAGAAGGGGGGACTGGGAGGAGGCTCGAAAGTACGCTCAGATGACCTCGAGGCTTAAAGACGAAATGGTGGATGACGCTAAAAGGTTAATTTCGCTTCTAGGCGTGCCGTGGGTTCAAGCTCCATCGGAAGGGGAGGCTCAAGCGGCTTACATGGCGTTTAAAGGGGACGTGTGGGCCGCTTCAAGCCAAGATTATGATTCCCTGTTGTTTAACGCTCCAAGACTGGTGAGAAACCTAACGTTAACGGGTAGAAGGAAGCTGCCTGGAAAGAACATATATGTCGAAGTGGAGCCTGAGATAGTGGAGCTTCATCAAGTTTTAGAGGAGCTGGGAATCACAAGGGAGCAACTCGTCGACCTAGGCATTCTCGTCGGCACGGATTTCAACCCTAGAGGTGTGAAGGGCCTAGGGCCGAAGACCGCTTTGAAGCTCTTAAAGGAGTATGGAAGCATAGAGTCCATTCAAGCGAGCAGACCTATGGATTTACCCTTCAACCTGGAGGAGATTCGAAGCATATTCCTGCATCCCACAGTGACAGACGATTACAGGCTTGAGTGGACGCCTCCGCGATCAGAGGAGATAGTGGAATTTCTATGCGGGGAAAGGGACTTTAACGAGGCTAGGGTGAGAAACGCGCTAACCCGGGTGGTGGAAGCGTGGAAGCGTGTGAAGGAGAGGAGAACCCTGGAATCCTACTTCTAAGAGCTGAAACCATACTCGCCCATTAATGGAACGAACGCGCATCCCCCGTGGCTTCTCACCTTTACTTTACCGGAGGCCTCTTTCCTCACCGTTAGCAGCTCCTGAAACCCATATTGCCCGCCGACGGGTAAAACTAGCAAACCCTCCTCCTTTAACTGCTCGATTAAGGGTGGGGGAATCCTGGGCGCGGCCGCGGTGACTAGGATCCTATCATATGGGGCGGCGGCCGCGTATCCCATGGATCCGTCGCCTTGAATAACGGTTACCCTGCTGGAGTAGCCTGTTTCCCTCAGGTTTTTCTCAGCCATCTTCGCGAGCTCAGGGAGGATTTCCACCGTGTAAACGTGGCCGGGGTTCACCGCGCCCTCTGGGGCCACTATCTCCACGATCGTCGCGGCGTGGTACCCGCTGCCAGCTCCAATCTCCAGAACCCTGTTTCCAACTTCAAGGCTCAGTAACTCGTTCATCATGGCCACCATGTGGGGGGCGCTGATGGTTTTCCCGTAGCCGATGGGCAGTGGAGTATCGACATAGGATTGACGTTTAAGCTCTGGGGGAACAAATTTCTCCCTAGGAACCTTTATCATGGCCTTTATAACGGGCTTCGACCTTAACACTCCCTCAGCGATCAACCTCTCCACTAAACTTTTTCTCTCCGTAAACATGTTATCGGTCATCGACTTCAAGAAATATTGGAGGGAACAGAGGTTAATGAGGGTTATGGATTATTTGGACGCCCGCGGTCACCCTTTGATCGCGGCCACTCACCCCACCACCTTCGAGGTCACGAAGGAGGATTGGATGACGAGTCGAGGAACCTGCATCATAGGGGTGAAAGCCTCCAAGGCGGCTTTTGACCTCTCAGAGGATTTTAAGAGGACGGCCTCCGTGGACGGCTCAAGAATTAAAGTCGTGTTAGAGGTGAATGGTGTAAGAGAGGAGGTCCACGGGTTGGGGTGCTCTAAACTTGGCTTTACGGATGGTAAGAGCCTGGTATGCCGTAAAAGCGGTTTTACATGCGGAAGAACCTTGATGGTCCACTCCGATAAAGCCGCAGTGGATCTGTCAAGGTCGCTCATTTCCATGTTGAAGAATCCTAACGCGAGGCTGGAAATCCAAATCCTAGCGGAACTCTAACCGTTGAACAGTAGTACTACAATTGATCAATAAACCTTTATATCACGGTGAAAAACTTCTTGGTGGAGGTTTCGGATAAGAATGCCTTTCATAGGCCCCTGGGAAATCGCCCTAATAATAATCGTCGTGTTGATCATCTTTGGGCCAAAGAAGCTGCCTGAGCTAGCGAAGTCCATAGGGTCCGCTATAAGACAGTACAAGCAGGCCACAGAAGGGTTTCTAGGCGAAACGGAAACCGTTCCTTACCAACCTTCACCTAAGGCGGTGGAATCTAAGGATGAGAGGCTGATCCTGCTGGAAACCGCTAAGAAGCTGGGAATCCAAACCGAGGGCAAAACGCCTGAAGAGATATCGGAGGAAATTGTGAGGAGGACACAGACCAAAAGGGCTAGAAGGTCAAGGAAGCCTGTGGAATCCGGTGGGGAAGCAAGGTAAATCCGATCGAGAACGTAAACGCTGATCGAGGCGCGTTGAGTTTTAAGGAACGTCGAAAATCAACAGGGAAGCGTTAAACCCAGTAACCTGACCGTTAAACCGGCTAGGGCTTAAAGGGGATTGCACATTATGTCAGGTAAGTCTAGGAATCATGAAAAAAAGATGACGTTCCTTGAACATACCGTTGAGCTTCTTAGCAGGCTTAGGGTAATCGTCATCTCCGTAGCCCTCTTAGGGTTCTTAGTGGCCTTTTGGCCCATGGACATCGCTAAGACGTTCAGCGCCTCCTTAGAGTATACGCCTCTCGTAGCCTTGATCATGAATAAAATGAAGCGGGACTTGTTACCTAAAGGCGCCATGCTCATCGCCGGCAGCATTATGGATACAGCTTACATATACCTCACGATGTCCCTGCTCGTCGGCGTGATTTTAAGCTCCCCAATCATAGCCTACGAGCTTTACAAGTTCTTTAACCCAGCGCTCCTGCCCTCCGAGCGGAAGTGGGCCTCCAGATTCGTCGCGTCTTTTATAGGGTTGATGATCTTCGGAGCGGCTTTATCCTACAAGGTGATTCTGCCCATCACGTTTAGGATTTTAATGTGGTTTGTGAGAAGCGCAGGGGCTGAACCGATATTTCACGTATCAGACTTCGTCAACATCATTGTAACCCTCATGATCGGGGTGGGCTTAATCTATTCTTCACCGACATTCGTGATTTTGCTGGTTGAAAGAGGCGTGTTAACCTCGTCTCAGATCTCGAAAAACCGGCGCATCGTATACCTTGTTTTCATCATCGTGGCCGCTGTTTTAACACCTGACCCAACGATTCTCAGCGACATCATCCTGTTCGCACCGTTCGCCATCATCTACGAGGCCGTAATATACATTTCGAAGCGAGTTGAGAAGCGGAGGGCCATTCAGTAAAACCTTCCATGGCTGTTTGGAGATTTCGATTTGAGGTTGAAAACCCTGTTGGAGGAGGCGGAGACCGTTAACGCCTCCCAGCTCCGGGAACTGATAATTCACTCTACAGATCAAGCCGAGGAAGAGAAAAGGATGGGAGTTGTGGGGAAGGGTGAAAGAATAGGAGGGCTAGTTAAACTTCCACCCCGAGGCAGAATTCTAATCGTAGGAGACATACATGGAGACTTGAGGAGCCTGAGACATGTGCTTTTTAACTCCAGCTTTAGGCGAATGGAGGATGGAGGTGAAGGGTCGAAGAGCTTTACAGCGATTTTTCTGGGAGACTACGTAGACAGGGGCGATCGGTCAATTGAAACCCTCTATGTGTCCTTGGAGTTGAAACGGCTTCATCCAGGTCAAGTGGTGTTGTTGAGGGGAAACCATGAAGGACCCAAGGATATACCCGTCTATCCCCATGAGCTCCCCTACCTGTATAGGATGAGGTTTAAAGAGGAGGGTGAAACCCTGTACGATGAAACCGTCAACCTGTTTCAAAAGCTTCCCCACGCCGCGCTGGTTGAGGAAAGGTTCCTGATGGTTCACGGAGGCGTCCCCTACGGGTTGAAGAGCCTAGAAGACTTAGCCTACGCCGATGAAACCCATCCCAAAACCAGATTCTTAGAGGAAATTCTGTGGAGCGACCCAGCGGAAGGCTTCACGGGGGTGCGTCCATCGCCTAGGGGAGCGGGTATGCTCTTCGGCCCCGACGTGTCGTGGAATGCGTTGGAAACCCTGGGAGTTAATGTGATCGTTAGGGGACATGAACCCTGCGAGGATGGGTTTAAGGTTAACCATCAAGGCAAGGTGTTAACCCTTTTCTCCCGGTTGGGGCCACCTTACTTCAACCGTTCCGCCTCCTACCTGGAGGTTGACGCCCAGGCGAGGGGCTTCGACGCGTACCGTCTCTCACGTTTCGCAACATGTTTCTCGGAAAACGACTTAGACACCTGATTCATCTCCGTACATTTTAACTTCTAAACGGCTCTGAACGTTCATTTTCATTTATTTTATATACGTGTTTACTATACTATGCTTAGGTTAGATTAAACGGCGTGAAAAAATGAAGCCCCCCTGCATGTTTGTGGTAGGAGCCTTGCTTCCATCTTTAAGGGTTACAGTGGCCAAGAAACTTGTTGAGGAGCATGGTTTAAAGCCGGTTCAAGCCGCTAGGAAGATGAACGTCACCCCCGCCGCCGTCACCCAGTATCTTCAAGGGGTTAGAGGCGGCGTGTTGATCGATGGGTTTTTCGAGCGTGATGACGTGAAGATGGCTTTGAACGGGCTCTTGGAGGAGTTAACCAAGGAGGAGGTTCACTTCCCCTCGGTTATCGGGAAGATATGTGGTTTATGCCAGATGGTCAGACGGGAAGGCCTGTTATGTGATCGATGCGTGGAGGTTTCGCCGACGCTTAAGGAGATGGATTGCCGGGTCTGCCGGTGACCTGAGCCTTCACCTCCATGAAGTGCGCGGTAAAGTCCTCCGGTTTTAAGCCGTTCGCCAAATACTTAGAGAAGAACCTCTTGTATTTTTCAGGTTCAGCTGAAAGACGCTTAGCGTATCCAACTATGTGGGCTCCCTCTATCCTTTCCCAGCTGGGCAGGATGCCTTCATCGTGGGGTATTTGGAGACCTGCGTCAACCCCGCCTTTCAAGGCCGCGTAGACCCTAGCCCCTTTAACCGATCTCCTTAACCCTATATCCAACACGGCTGTCTTCACGTTTCTCTGAACAGCCCTTAAACCCGCCAGCAACCCTGTGAGATAAGCGGCTGGAAGGTTTCCGCATCCACCTTTCCAACCGAATCTTTTCTGCAACTCCTTCGAGTGAGCTGAGGCGATCACCCTGTCTCCTTCAGGGCGAGCTTCAACGAGCTGGACTGTGATGTTTTTCACGGTTGGCCTCACCACAAACCTCGGCTGCCCGGATAAGACCAACCGCCTTCGGGCTTTGTAGTCGGTTTTCCCCTCCCTTCTCCTCCGATAGGGCATGTTGTAGCTGGATCCCTTAACCATTCGCCGACACCTTAGTACACGTATGCGAGAAGCTGCCCCCCTAGCCGGGTTTCCTTCGCTTCCCGATGGGAGATTACTCCGCGAGGAGTGGTAAGGATGAGCAACCCTATGTTGCTGGCGGGGAGGTATCTTTTCTCCCATTGCTCCATGTCTTGGAGCTTAACGGAGAATCTAGGTCTAACCGCTCCGCATTTATTTATTCTTCCTAGAAGCTGGACCTTAAACTTGCCCGATCTTCCATCGTCCACGTATTCGAACTCTCCGATATACCCGTTTTTCTGCATTACCCTGAGGACTTGGCCTACAAGCTTTGACGCGGGCCAGATTACGCACTCCCTTTTATGGCGGGTTTCATTGTTGTTTATGGTTGATAGGGCGTTGGATAATGGATCCATTGAAGTCACTTCAACCACCTTTCAACCCGCGGCCAGCTTCACCTCAGGCTTCTCATCGCCTAGGATGAACACGTAGTCCGCTACTGTTTGAATTGTTTCCCCGTTTTGATCTTGAATGGATACGACAGCTCTTCTCGTGGCTGTTCCAGGCGTGAACCCAGTGATCCTTCCATGTTTTCCAGCGTTTCTACCGGAGATGATTAGGGCGTAGGCGTTTTCCTGAAACTTTACATGTTTCAGGATTTTCTGGTCGGGTAGGCTGAGGATTAAGGTGTCCCTAGGCTTGTAAGCGTCTTCTCGGGGAGCCTTAGGGTCGCTGACCTTGACGAGTATGTTTCGACCGTCATGTAGGTTAAGCTGTATATGCCCGCCTTTAACAACTGTTTTACCTTCGATTCGACATGGTTTAAGCTGTGATTCTTCCTCGTTGATTTGAATCAGGCTGAGGCCTTTTTTCAAGGGTATCGCCCTGTACTTGGCGTTGACATCCTGTATTTCCAGGGTGTCCATTAACCCAACTGGGTATTTTCCATCCCGGCGAACCACGCCGTCAACCTTCACCTTCCCCTGGGAGAGGATGATCCTAGCCTCCCTGGCGTTTTTCGCGTAGCCTAGCAGGTCCCTTAAAACTATGGTTAAGGGTATGCTTCGAGAGGCTGGGTGGGGACCTGGTTTAGGCTTGACCGTCCACTTCTTCTCCTTAACGTGGATGGGCCAGCTTCTAGGCGCCGTCAGCCTCTTTAAATGTCTCGCTCCGCCCTTTCCTCCCATTTCGCCGATTCACCTTCACGGCACACGTTTATTCCTCTTCTTTAGCTTTTCTCCTCTCCAGGGATTGACGTCTCCACTTATCGTCCAGGTTGAGGCCTGTGATCATGACGTTTGAGGGATGCACGGGGATTTTAACGGTTTCCCCGGAGGTTTTCTCCCTTGTCACGCCGTCTATGTACAGCTTCACCTTCCCTCTATCCACCCCTGAAACCTTTCCCTCTATCCCGGCGAAGTCTCCTCTCATTATCTTCACGGTGTCCCCTACCCTGATGGGGAAGGACCTTGTGGAATGCTTGGCTCTTAAATCCTCGGATAGGTGGGCTGAAAACAAGGTTTTCCTCGAGTGGTGGGGGGATTCGTACATGGCTTTTCTCTGCTTTGAAGGCTTAGATGAATAGTTTTTCACCGTTGTTTTCACCTAGAGAACCCCGAGTTTAACGGCTAGGTCGGCCGCCTTATACTGGGGCTTCAACTTTACATACGCTTTTTTCCTACCCGTTGGCGTAACGCATATGTTCACCTTCTCCACCTCAACTTCGTACAGGGTTTCAACGGCTTTCTTCACTTCTCCTTTGCTAACCCTTGAATCCACGATGAAGGTGATCTTGTTTTCAGCTTCAACAAGCCTGACGGCGCTTTCAGAGATCAAGGGGTATAAGATAACCTTCAGAGCTTGAACTCTCTCCATAATCAAGCACCTGTAAGCTTTTCCTCCAATTTTTTCACAGCGGATTCAGACCACACCGTTAGCCTCCCAGGATGGGTTCCAGGGGCTAGAGCCTCAACGTTCAAATTATCAACTTTAACAACGTCCACGCCTAGCAGGTTTCTCGCCGCTTTCAAGACGGCCCCCCCATCCTTCACCACTATGAGTGGCCCGACACCGTGTTTTTTCCTTCTACCCCTCATCTTGCCTTTTCCAGCTCTAACCTTCACTGAGCCCCTTACTCTTTCCACATCAGGCCAGAGGCCTAGGTTCGCCAGTACTCGGGAAACTTCCTTAGCGGAGTTAACCTCCTCGATTTGATCGGTTACGATGAGGGGGAGCTCGGTTTTCTCGTCTACTATGTGTCCTCGACTTAACACGGCTTCCCTGGAGGCGGTAGCCGCCACCGCCGCCCTTAACGCCCTTATCCTTTCCTTCCTGTTGATGTTTTTCCGAACCTTCTTTTCAGTCGTCGGCGGGTGGGCTAGCCTTCCCTTCACGGTTCCAGGGGCGAAGGCAGCGGATCCAGCCCTCGGGTACCTTTCCCCCTTCACCCTTGGAACACGGGAAAGCCCGTATCCGACACCGTAGGACTCCGCGGAGGTTCTCTTACCCGCCATCCTGTCCCTTCCCTTCGGTTGAACTCGATGGGATTGAGAGGCTAACACAGCCCTTTTGATGAGGTCGGCTCTGATGAATGTCTTGAACACTTCCGGTAATCGTATTTTCCCCGCGGGGTTTCCGTCAAGGCCGTAAACGTTAACCTCCATTCTACTCTAAACCCCCTGTTTTGAATCAAGGCTTACGGCCTCGATTTTATATCTCGGCGAGACAGGTTCAGGAGCCCTAACCGCGTATCTGAGGGTGATCAGCCTCTTACTGGGTCCTGGAACGCTTCCCTTAACCAGAACATACTCTGACCTTACCTGTCCATAGCGTATGAATCCTCCCTTAGGGGTAACCTCAACCCCGTTTCCCCCTACTTTAAGGATCTGCTTGTTATATTCTGTTCTGCGGTGGAAGCCCATTTGCCCAGCCCTCGGAACGGTTCTCATCACGTAGTGGGGATGCCATGGGCCTAAGCTGCCGACACCTCTCACCTTCTTCCTAGCCTTATGGTGGAGCCTCGCGACCCCGAAGCGTTTAACGGGTCCCTGGAAGCCTTTACCCTTCGTCACCGCTAGGACATCGACGAACTGTCCTTCTTGGAATACGTTTGAAGCTTTAACCTCCTTCCCCAGCATTCCCTTCGCGTATTCAAGCTGACTCTTCACGTCGCCTCCGCCAACCTTCACCTCTAGGAGCTCAGGCTTCTTTCTACCCTTAGCCGTGACCCTAGGTTGAGTAGCTAAGATAAGCCTAACCTCCTTTAGCTCCCCAACCTTATCCTCCAACTTCTTAAACCCAGGCTCCGGGTCAAATGTTTCAGGCAGGGTGAAAACCCTCGCCAAGTCTTTGGGCGGCCTGTTCATCCACGCCTCCCCCGCCACCGTAAGGCCCCTGGGGGATTCCACGTAACCCCTAACGGCGCATACGATCATGGGTGGTGTTTCGATCACCGTAGCTGGAACAACGATTTCCTTACCGTATGTTAAGGAGCCCTTTTTATCGTCCACCACAACTACATGTGTCATGCCGGCTTTGTAGCCAGCCATCGCCAGAGGTCTAGGCTCACCGCTTACTTCAGGCCAATGTTTAACCCTAGCGATCCAGCTTTTAGCCCTCGCCCTAGGGGAGTACGCCAGTGAACCCCTTCTAGGCGAGCTCCACTTCTTCCTCCCCATCTATGACACCTTGGCCTCGGATTTGGTTTTTTCAGCGAGCAACTCAGATGATAACCGGTCGAGAAGTCGCTGTCCCTCGGCGGTGATTCTTCTCCCCGCCTTATTCACCTTCTCCACTAAGCCGGCTTTCTCAAGCTGTTGCAACGGCTCCCTGATGGATGAGCCTCCTCCCTTGGCCGTATGCTCAGTACTCCTCCCCCGTCTCTTCCTGGCGCCGTACTCCTTCCTCAGCCTGGAGACACCTACTGGGCCGTGAACGTAAAGCTTCCTCAGTAGGGAGGCGCATCGCGTATACCACCAATCGGGGTCGTGAGGCGGATGCTCCTTAGCCGGGCTGGTTTTAGCGAACATCGCCCAGCTCGGCGGAGCAACCTCCTCGACATTCTCCTTTAAGTAAGAGGCCAACCTTTTAATCAAGGCCTCTGGGGATACTTCAAAGGCTGTGGGCATACCACCGCCCCCCTACAGGCAACTGATTCATCGAATGATCACTTGGCATGTTACTTACGCCAGCGGATCTTAACCACTGGGCCGGAGGGGGTTTTAATCTCCGAGTTTAAGATAAAGGTTTCGATGCTACGGGCGTCTAAGCCGCCTCCTAACGATGATGGACACCGTGGCCGCGACTAAGATCGCTATGACAAGCGTCGACGCTATTTTGGAGGATTCCAATCGTGGAGGGGTGTACACGGCTTCAACGCTGGTCATCGTAGCTGATACTTCAACCATGGTCACGTTAGGAGTAAAGATGGACGCCTCCACCGTGGTGGTGGACGCGTTCACCAATCCTCCAACCTGCATATAGGCCGCGCGCACCGCGAAGCCTTGTACCCATGGTTGAAGCGTCGAGGTAGCGTAAACCGCTGACGTAGATCCGGTGAGGGTTAAGATCAAGATTAAAGCGGTTAAACGAGCTTCCATAATGAATAATTCACCTCCAAAAGGTTATTAAGGTTCCTTCCTACACCCACCCTTTACAATCCCTAGCCGACATGTGAAATAAAGCATAATCGTCGAAGCGTTCAGCTCGATCCTTCAAGGCCTATGCAACCTTTCCATTAGGTTACGCCAGCTTGGGTCGCATACGTGACACCTGGGTCAAACCCATCCACATGCCAAGGAACGCCATACCATGGACCGCCATCCATGTAGATAGGTTCAAAGCCATCTGAGCCTAATCCTAAGCCTGGGAGCCTCTGGGTTTCAGCCGTGTTAACTTGTAATACAATGTATTAATTTGTATTGGCCCCGGGGGGAGTACATGAATTTGAAACATCTAAAGGTTAGAGGGCAACGAAGTAAACCTTAACTTGACAAAGTCTGATACGTTTTAGGGATCCGACGCGGTTTTCACGTGGTTTTGAACCGCCGTCCGAACAGTGTGAAAACGCGTGGTTTAAGGATAGACCCCTGAGCTACGTAGGTTGGTCTTCAGTCTTGGTTGAATATGATCATTGGCATCATGGGCTTTCAGGTAGCTTTACCTTGACCTAGCGCATACGCTCCGTCCACGGTGCCTTACGTCTGGATAAGTTCGTCGTTTGTTGTGGTCCACCTTATATAAATTTCAATTTGTATTCCTTCACCAGTCTCTGCGCTTCTTTAACTACTTTCTCATCTACGCTTAATAGTTTTAGATCGTGGAATCTTAGAAATTTTCCCCTCGTCGGCCGATACCTCCAAATTTAAGAGCAAACAGACCAAACAGGCTCCCTAGGTTAACGTGGAAGTGGTAGCCTCGACGAAACCCTTGCTATTTTTAGCAGAATGTTCTTCGATAGAAGCACTTTCCTTTCAGTTTTTTCATCAGCGATCACTAGGTAAATAAATACATTTGAATCAATGTACCTCATACTCTTTCTCCAAAACTTAAGGGTTTTTACATCCATTTTATCATGCTTCCCTGGAACATTCACAAATTCCTCCACAAATTTTTCAGGGCTCTCTCCAGGCTTAATTATTAACTCCCTACCTCTTACCTCAAGAATTACTTCGGATCCAGGTTTTAAGCCGAGGTAGTTTCTTACATCTTTCGGTATAACGATTTGACCTTTCTCCCCTAAGCTTCTCCTCATATATTTCGTAATTCAAAATTGTTTATGAGAGCCTCCCTTTCGGCTTCTTCTATCCACCCATAGCCTATCGCTTCCCCTCCATTTCTTCCACTGAAAGCAAGCTGGGAAGACGATGTAACCTTAACTTAAGGCTTAGGGGAGCCCCCCACTCTATAAGCCATGAGTAAGCTCATAATAGAGAACAGGCCTCTTGATGGGGCGCGAGCTACGTCCTCTACTCCCACCCACACATTTTAGGGCTGAGCGTAAGGAGAAGGCTCCGTTAAGGATAGTTTAATTGTTAGTTTTAAGATTATATTTTCAAGGTAAACGTGTTCAGGTGGGAGTTGGGTTGAAGGAGGCTATGTTTTATCACAGGCTTGAGGGAGGCGATGTGAAATGTGATTTATGTAATCATCGTTGCCTTGTGAGGAATAACGGGAAGGGCGTATGCCATGTTAGGGAGAATAGGAACGGCGTCTTATACACCCTTGTATACGGTAAATTGATTTCTAGGGCTGTGGACCCCGTTGAGAAGAAGCCGTTGTTCCATTTTTATCCCGGCTCATCCGCCTACTCGATCGCCACAGTCGGCTGTAACTTCAGATGTTTAAACTGTCAGAACTATGAGATTTCTCAGATGCCTAGGGAGACGGGGAGGATTGTTGGCGAGGATGTGACCCCGGAATCGGTGGTTGAGGATGCGAAGCTTTACCGCTGTAAGAGCATAGCGTACACGTATACCGAGCCCACCGTGTTCTACGAGTTCGCGTACGACGTAGCCCGTTTGGCCTCTAAGGAGGGGGTTAAAAACGTGTTCGTTACGAACGGCTACATCACGGAGGAGGCCTTAAAGGAGATAAGACCATACTTGGACGCCGCGAACATAGACCTTAAAGGGTTCTCAGATGAATTCTACCGTAAGAACTGCGGAGCCCGATTAGACCTAGTTTTAGACACGATCAGATCCTATAAGAAGATGGGGATATGGATCGAGCTAACTACGCTTCTCATACCAACCCTGAACGACGATGAAGCACAGTTGAAGGCGATCGCCGACTTCATCGTAAACTTGGACCCTGGAATCCCATGGCATGTCTCCCGGTTTTATCCCATGTACAAGCTGATGGATTTACCTGAGACGCCGATGAAAAGCTTGGAGGCGGCTAGGCGGATTGGAATCCAAGCCGGGTTAAGATACGTTTATCAGGGAAACGTTCCAGGCTCAGAGGGAGAAAACACCTATTGCCATCGATGCGGAGAGCTTCTAATCCACCGATACGGATACCGCATATTAGAGTATAAAATCAAGAATGGACAATGCCCTCGATGCGGGGTCAAAATCGATGGCGTGTGGATGTAAACCCTACAGGGACTCAAGGATTAAGGTTATGCGATGGTATGATGCCATAGCCGAGGGTTACGATGAACTCTACGGCGAAGAACAGAAGGCCAAGTTTAATCTAACCGATGTGAAGAGAAACGGAGCCATATTGGACTGCGGATGTGGAACAGGCCTCCTGCTGGCCATTTTACCCCATGAACCCATGACCGTTGGCCTAGACCTCTCGGAGAAAATGCTCCGAAAAGCGAAGAGAAAGCTGGGAGGTAAGGTGCATCTCGTCCAAGGAGACGCTCTAACACCTCCATTCAGGTCCTCGGTCTTCGACACCGTATACTCGTTCACCGTTATGGACCGCGAGCAAGGTGAAGCCCTCGTTAAGGTGGTCACCGACCTACTAAAAGAGGATGGAGTGGCGGTTATATCGGCTTCGAAGAAAAGTTTTAACCCCAAAATCCTCAGGGGGCTCGCTGAGGCTTCAGGTTTAAAGCCCCTCGAGGTAGTGGACGTTGAGGGAGTGAAGGATTACGTGGCTGTATGCTTTAAGAGGAGTGAGTTGAAATCTCCTCTAGAATCCTACCCTTCGTCTCCATGCCCCAAACCCCAACCACAAGGGCGTTGACTAAATGCGCCGCCGCAAACACGACGAAGGCCATGGGCAACCCCCAGATAGACCAAATGTAACCGGTTAAAGCGGGGGCGGCGACGCCCGCCAGCCTTCCAACGCTGGCCGCTGAACCCGTTCCCGTACCCCTTATCCCAGTGGGGTAAAGCTCCGGAGTATACGTGTACAGGGCTGCCCAAGCCCCTAGGTTGAAGAAGGAAACCACGCCACTCCAGATCAAGATCGCTTGAAGCCCATGGGACATGGATAACATGTAGCTGCCAATTCCAGCGACGGCCAAGTAAATCGCCAGCACGGGTTTCCTACCAAGGCTGTCCAAGAGGAAGGTGGCTGAGTAATAGCCGGGAACCTGAAGCAACGTCACGATTAAAACCCAGTATAATGGCCCAATCACTTCCCTGGCTTTGGTAACCTCCACGTATATGGTGGGAAGCCATTGGAATATTCCGTGATAAGTGTAGACGAGCACGGCCCAGGTGAGCCATAGGATCACGGTTCTAGGCCTGAAACCTCTAGACCAAAGTCTCCTCAACGACTCCCCGAAGGAGTATTTCTCCGCTGTTTCTTCCCTTGTTGAGGTTGGATGGGTTTTAAAGGACTCGTCGACGAGGCCGTGCTTCTGAAGAAGCTGTACAGCGTCCTCCATTAAACCCTTCGACTCGAGGTATCGGATGGACTCGGGCATCAGGATGGCGATGAAAGGTATTAGGATTAAAGGTATGAAGGCGGTGAGGAACGCGGCTCTCCAACCATGGATGGGGATGATGAGGAAAGGAAAGATTATCGATAGCAGCGCCCCGTATACCCATGAGGTCTCCACTAAGCCTGTAAACCTGCCCCTCTTGGAGGCGGGTATATACTCGGAAATATAGACGGCGGGCTGAGGCAACACGCCCCCTAACCCTACTCCGGCGAGGAACCTTAAAATGGACATCGTAGGCACATCCCAAGCGGTTGAGCATAAGCCGGTGAAAACCCCTGACAACGCCACTGTGATGATCAGCGTCTTCCTTCGGCCTATGAGGTCGGCGGTCGCCCCGAAGCCTAAGGCGCCTATGAACATACCCACATAGCCGACGCTAAGCAATACCCCTTTCGTAACCTGGTCTAAACCCCACTCCGCGGATATGGAGGGTAAGGTGACGCCTATTATCATCACGTTCATGGCGGCTAACGCGTAGATTAAACTGCACAACGCGAGCAGAATGTAGTGGAATTTTGAAACTGGGGCTTTCTCCAACGCCTCGATTAAAGACTTCTTCAATTAACTCACCTTAAGTTAAAACGGGTTAAAGCATAACAGACAGAAGGGGTTTAAAAAACTTTCCTAAGGTGAATCATGTCCTTTAAACGTTCAACACAGCTCGCTAAGGCGTCGACTCCCCCAAACCCTCCGGCTTTAGTGATGAAAGGCATCCCATTTAACCTCCCGCCTATACCCGTTAAAATTGGAATGCCGGGGTAAGCTTCACCAGCGACTTTAAAACCCCTCAACCCAGCCTCAACCATGAATCCTTTGGCCGTGTCGCCGCCCACCAAGATGACGGCATCAACCTCGGAGGCCAACTCAACGCCAGCCTCAACCACCTGAGATGTGAGCAGGCGAATCAACCTGGAGCTGGCTTGAACATCCCCCATGGATTTCGCTGAGGCTAACACCGCCAGCCTAGACGACGATAACCCTTCACGGCATTTCCTGAGAAGGTGACCCACGTCCTGTGAATCAGGGCGAGGAACCGCGGCCTCCACCCCATAAACCTTCTCAAGCCACGAGATCTGACCTAGGGTTTGAGGGTTAACGCTGCCTGAAACCACTAGGATCCTTGAACGCTCTCCCGTTAGATAGGAAGCGTAGGCGTCGGCTAAACCAGCTGACCCGCACAGCAACCCGTTAAAATCCACGCTTGACTCCACAATGATCTTCAGGTCCAGGTTTGACTCAGCATCGACGACGGCGACATCGAACCCCTCTTTGATCAGCCTTCTAAGATGCTTTGACATGACTGCAACCCCCTTCCTCACGACGCTTAACCCCACTTGAGCGATGCGTCTAGAAGTTTTACGTTTTAACACGTATGGAACACCTCGCTTCAAGGCCCGGTTTAAACCTGGGCTTCTAAAAGAGTTGTTGACGTGGACTACGCCTCCGACTAGGGTTCTACCCTCTGTCGGATACGCGGGAGAGAATATGGCGATGGCGGGGTTTACAACCTTCATCACAGCGTCCAGCTCCACCGCGAAGTTGCCTCGAAGGGTTGAATCCACCTTCTTGTACAGGCGGTTAAACCCCATGGAGGTTAACCTCGAAGCGGCTTCCAAAACCGCTTCATAAGCTTCATCCGTGTTCTTCAACCTGGTTTCCGTGCTCACAGCCACGATGTCATGTTCAGCCAATTCGGAGGAAAGATCCCGTATCAAAGACACGACGGCGGTTAACCCTTTTCGAGCGAATTGAGCCGCTGAGTCAGAGGCTCCTGTCAAGTCGTCTGCGACGATGCCTACTTTAAACGGATGCCGCTGATTCTTCCTGAACCCTTCCTTCATGGAGCGTTAACAACCCATTTAAATCATAGGATAAGTCACGTTTAATAGGTTTAAACGATTTCAACTTCAATCAGGGTTGATGGTGGTGAAGTATCGAGAGCTGGCGTTGAGGGTTATAACGCTTCTTTTAGGGCTTTCCCTCCTACAGTTCATCGTACCGTTCACCCTCACCTCCATAATGGTAATTAACTTAGAGGCTTTAGGGGTCCTCATCTTCGGTTTAGGAGTGCTCTTCATCTACTACGCGTTGAGGAAGGAAACCCCCCTACCTCGCTTGGCAGCCTCCCTCACACTCATCGCCGTGCTGTTAGCGTTTCTCCAACTCTTCATATACAGCGGCGTCTTAGGAGCCTCCTACGGGATCATCTGGGGAATCAACCTATGGGTTTTCCTGTTTTCAGCCGCCTTAGGAACCGTAGTTCTCTTGGCTTACGGTGTGAAGGTAATGTTGGAAAAACCGTTTAAAAGCCTAAACGTTAAGGCGTACACCCCGCTGACCGCGTTGCTCCTCATCTCGTTAGCCATAAACGTGGCGGTGAACGTGTCCTATCGAAACTGGCTTGACGGGAAAATTGATCGATACCAACCTGACTCGCCGCGTTTAATGATGTTCGGCGTCCACGTAGCCGATTTAGGGGTGAACACCTTAACCCTACCCAATGACGCGAATTACCACACCATCTCCACAGAGGTTCTTAAGGCGGCTGGCGAAGCCGGCGCCAAGGTGGCCGTTGTAAGTTTATTCTACGACGCGTGGATGGAAGGTGACAGCCAAGTAATCGGTGAAAGCGAAAAAATAGTAGAGTTGGTTGAAGCCTCCGGGCTCAGGCTTTTCACAGTCGATCAAGGCGCCCGATACACGTTACAGGATAAAAACCTAAGTTTCAACGAGTTCGCGGCGATTCATCGAAACTATACAAGGTTCTTCGCCGAGCGTTTCAAGCCTGAATACTACTCGGTGATTTCGGAGCCGGACACATATCATTATACTGGAGCCGTTCATGAAGCTTTCAATTTAACCGCATGGATTGAGGAGACGAAGGCTTCGGCGAGGTTGGTGAAAGAGGTAAGTCCAGGAACCAAGGTAGGTGTTTCCATTTACTACAATGAAAACGAGTTGAAATTTTACCGGGAGGCGGTTAAACTGGGGGAGCTGGACTTCATAGGGTTGAACATATACTCATACGGCAGCTCCGCCCTCCACCTATTCAACGCTGATGTGTTGGAGATGTTTCAACAGGTTATTGATCAAGATCCTCCGGGAAATCATGGAAAGGCGCTTTGGATAACGGAAACATGGAACGGGGTTGGGGGAAGCCTGTTTCAAAGTTGGAAGGAGGATTCAGATGTTAAATGGATTCAAGCTACGGCTTACTTCGCTGAATCCAACGGCATGGAAGGATACGCCATAAACTACGGATACCATTTGATCAGCTACCGGGGACCGTGGATGGGGGGTGAAGTCAACCTATACAGTAGAACCAAGGTCTTCTACGCTTTAAAAGCCTTAACAGAGGAAACGTGGAAACGCTGATCCTAAAGTTAATTGATCCTAAAGTTAATATTTCCCATTCCGAAGTAGCCTAAACGCGTTCAATGGGCTTTAAACGCCTTCAAGGAAGGTTTAAAGATGGAGATGCGGCAGCTAATACATAACGGTGTGCTGGTGCCTGAGCGGTACAAACCTGTAGGACTCCACATCACCGTTAGGGGCCGTCGAATCCTGTTAAACAGGGATCAGGAAGAGATGGCGGTCGCCTGGGCGAAGAAGCAGGGAACCGAATACGTGAACGATAAGGTGTTCGTTAGAAATTTCCTAACAGACTTCAGCCAAGCCCTAGGCGTAACCCCCCCACTAACGTTGTCTGAAATAGACTTCACCGAGGTCATCAAACACGTTGAGATGGAAAAACAGAGAAAGCTGGAGATGAGCAGGGAGGAAAAGAAGAAGCTAGCTGAGGAGAGAAAAAGGTTGAGGGAGGAGTTAAGGGAAAAGTATGGATACGCCATCGTAGACGGGGTTAGAGTTGAAGTCTCCAACTACGTGGTGGAACCCCCTGGAATCTTCATGGGAAGGGGAAAACATCCCCTCAGGGGAAGGTGGAAGCCCCCTGTCTCCGAGGAGGACATAACGTTAAACCTCAGCCCCGACGCCCCTAAGCCTCCGGGAAAATGGAGGGAAATCGTTTGGAAACCGGACAACATGTGGATAGCCAAGTGGGACGACAAGCTCAGAGGGGTTGAAAAATACGTTTGGCTAGCCGACTCCTCCCATCTAAAGCAGAGGAAGGAGATTGAAAAATTCAACTTAGCCGCTAAGCTTGAGAAGGAGATTGGAAGGCTTCGCAGCCACATAGTCGCCAACTTGAGAAGCCCCGACCCTAAGAGAAGGCGCGTAGCCACCGTATGCTACCTTATAGACGCGTTGAAGATGAGGGTCGGCGACGAGAAGGATAAAGATGAAGCTGACACCGTTGGGGCCACAACCCTCAAACCCCGCCACGTAAAGATTGAAGGCAACAGGGTGAGGTTTAACTTCCTGGGAAAGGACTACGTGAGATGGGAGAAGGAGGTGACGATGCCAGATCAGGTCATCGCTAATCTGAAGGAATGCATCGCCAACGCTAAATCCAGTCTCTTCCCCGGTGTTCGATCCGACATCGTCAGCGCCTTTCTCTCCGAGGTTTCCCCAGGATTGACGGCTAAGGTTTTCAGAACCTACCACGCCACAACCGTTGTGAAAGAATACTTAAACAAAGCACCTGTAACCGTTGATCAACCAGAATACTATAAGAGGCATGTAGCCACCATGGCTAACCTGCAGGCGGCTGTAGAGTGCAATCATAAAAAGAAGATTCCGAAGAACTGGAGGGAATCGTTGAAAAAAAGGGAGGAAAGGCTTAAGGAGTTGAAGAAACGCTGGAAAGCCAAGAAGAGCGTGAAAACATTGGAGGCGGTAAGGAAGCTTCAGCTCAAAATAGAGGAGATGAAAGCTACTAGAGACTATAACCTGAGAACGTCGCTTAAAAGCTACATAGACCCCCGAGCCTATTATGAATGGGGTAGGAAGGTAGGCTACGACTGGAAGCTATACTACCCCAAAGCGTTGCAGAAAAAATTCTCTTGGGTAGAAGGGGGAAACGCGGAGAAGACCATGTAAAACTGTTAATGGAACGTGCTATCGGAATGCCGGTGAAGGCGATCGCCTTCGACCTCATAGGAACCGTCGTGCATGTGAAACCCAACCGAGAAGCCATGTTGAAAAGCCTCGTCGAAGCCCTGAAAGCCTCCGGCATAAGGATAGGAACGGAGGAGTTTTACGACACTTACAGGCGCGTAAATCAAAGGTACATGGAGCTTAGGGTGAACTCGCTCAGGGAGTTCAGCAACCCCCTCATCGTGGCGGAAACCCTAGACGAGCTGGGTCATCCCGTAAAGCCGGAGGACCTTACAGTTGTCGAAGCCGTCAAAGAATACTTTAAACCCTACATAGAATCCGTCTACACCACACCGGGAACTAGGAAGGTTCTCACAGGGCTGAAAAACAAGTATAGGCTGGGAATCATAACGAACTTCACCTTTCCATGGACCGTTAATGAATGCCTTAAAAAAACCCGTTTAAACAACATTTTTAACCCCATCGTAACCTCAGCGGATGTGGGATGGCGTAAACCACATCCTCTCATCTTCAAAACCTTCGCCCAAGCCGTTGGGCTCGCCGAGGAAAACATTGTGTTCGTAGGCGATGACTTGAAAAGGGACATCTATGGGGCGGTTAAGGTCGGCATGAAAACCATCCTCCTATGCTCAGGGCTGACCGAAACCGAAGACGCGTTCTACGAGCAGAAAATAGATGAAGAAGTAACCGCTCAAATGGAGATTAAATCCCTAAAAGAGTTGGAGTACGCCTTAAAAATATTTGATCCCTAAACCGTTTAAGGGTTTGGACTTCTAAAGAAGAGGCTTCAACCCAAAGGTTAGTCTCTTCTATATTTTTCCACCACTTTCCCTAAGGCGTTGAGCATTTCGTCAATGTCATGCATCTCAACATAGCCCATGTTGCCTATTCTGAACGTGGTGTTTTTAACGGATCCATATCCCTTCGCGAGCTCGAAGCCTTTTCTACGCATTTCCTCGTACACTTCTGGCCCGCTGGGGTTGGCTGGCGCGTTGACGCATGTTACCGTTGGGCTTTCAAACCCTTTCCTCGGAAACAGCGTGAAACCCAGCTTTTCCACGCCCTCCCTGATCCTAAGGCTCCTCCTCATGTAAAGCTGAAAATAGTTTTCTTTCCCGTCTTTTTCAATCATGCTTAAGATTCTTCTCAAAGCGTAGATTTGAGGGATGACCGGCGTCATCGGCGTACTCCACTCCTTCTCCTGATATTTCTCGAAAAGCTTGAAGTCAAAGTACCATCCCTTATTCTTCGCGTTGGCTGAACGTTTTAACGCCTCCTGGCTGACGCTGCCTATGGCTAGGCCTGGGGGTAGGCCGAAGCATTTCTGGGAGCTGGCGAAGCAAACGTCTATCCCCCATTCGTCCACTTTTAACTCTACTCCCCCCATGGCGCTGACCGCGTCCACAAACAGCAGTTTCCCATGACTCTTCACCACTCCCGCCAAATCTCTTAGAGGGTTAAGCAATCCCACACTCGTCTCATTATACGTGATTGAAACCGCCTCCACATCCGGATGCTTTCTCAACTCTTCGTCAAGTAGGTCGGGTAGCACGGGTTCCCCTAGCTTTGTTTGAAGGCGCTCCACCATTCTACCGTTGGATTCGCCGACAGATACGTATCGCTCACCGAATGCGCCGTTAACGCAGCAAAGCATCTTTTTCTCAACGCAGTTTCTAACGGAAGCTTCCATCACCCCTGTCCCTGAGCTGGGAAACAAGAAGACCGGGTTAACGGTTTCCAGGAAGCGTTGAAGCATCTCCACAGTCTCCTTGTGCAGCCTCCGATATTCTTCGCTTCTATGACTCAGCATCTGTCGACCCATTTCTTCCAAGACCTCAGGGTAGCAGGCCACAGGGCCAACGGTAAAAAGCTTCATAACATCTTCAACCTCTAACCTGCATAAATCCCCACCGCTTGGAGAATTTAAGATTTAGCGAAAACAAACTTCAACATGGTAACGGAGCCAATTGGGCCTACACATTCAGCATCACCTTATCGGTCGTTTAAGGGTAAGATTGGGTAAGAGGGAGGAATATATGGCTCGGTTGACGCGTGAAGAGGATCCACCTTGTCGCGGGGTTGGCTAAAGCGTCAACGTTTTAACGTTTTAGCGCACGAGAAACGCGTGTTTGAAGATGGATGGAAAAGGGCTTCTAAGGGTTCGGTGGTGGAGGGTGGAAAGTGTTTGGGCTTCCTTTCAAGGATTAAGGTTAAGGGTGGGGTCGTTAAGCAACATTTCAGCAACCCATCGAGCCACCTTTCCGGTTACGCTGGGGCATTTATCTCTATGGCCGCCCGCTTCTTCGAATTTCCTGTAGTCTTCTTTATCCCATAGATTGTAGGATCTGCCGAAAAGCTTTTCCTGAACCTCCCGGCATGTACAGCCTCCAAACTCCTCCGTAAACTTATCGTAGAGGATCTTACTCATCTTGTAGGACTTGAGCACTCGCTTATCGAAGTTTTCCCTATCTCTCCCATAGAAGTAGCTTAAAACGATTGAGCCCCCGGTGAGGGCCCCGCATGTTCCACATCCGCTTAAGCCCAGTCCTCCAGCTAAACCATGAGAGGCTTTAAACAACTCGTCGAGGTTCAGGGAGAATGCTTCGCCAATCGCCGCGATTACGCATTGGGGACAACAACCATACTTGCTTTCATATTCGAACGCGAGCTGATACACTTTTTCTAGAATTTCATGACTTCCCATATCGCCCACACACATCTTTCCTTAAAAGCCGTTAAACCATAAAAAACTTTACTGTCATTTACCACCCTGAGAGTTGAGGAATAAGTTCACATATAAAGTAAGGGTCAAAAAATGGGTTGAACAGAGCATTTTAACTTAAACGTCGGTTGATAAGCGAATTTGTGGCGAACACCTTAAAACGTGAAGTCTGGCTTTGAGACTCGTATAAACTAAATGGAGGAGCGCTTAGACCCCCTCATGGTTATGATGGAAACCGCCGCTAGGAGTCCGAGAAGAATCGACATATTTGAGTAACCGGGTATGACGATTATCACGCTCTGCTCCTCCGTGCTAGTCGCGCTTTGAAACGCTTCAGGTGAAAAGTAAGCTACAGCGTTTCGATTCGAGTTCATTAAAATTGAAACGCGGGAATCGTTGGTTCTTCCAACTCCGTAGTTGTCCCATTCAACCCATGTTAAGCCAGGTTCAAAATATATAACGGTTAAATTGGCGACGGTTCCTCCGTCAATCTCTACGATGAACGGTGTTTCTTTAACCTCCACCCTCTTAACACCGTTAAGACTGCGCTCCACTAAAACGAAGACGCTCAGCTCATGGGGTGGCTCCGATGGATATTGAAACTCCTCCGTATGAGCGTGAACCATGAGAGTAAAACGTCCAGGCGTAATGGATGGCGATGTAATGTACGGCGGGGTTTCAGTCCACAAGGTTTCCGTTGTGAAGGTGGTAGAGGAGGATTCCAATGTTCGAGTCTCAATTTGAGAAGTGAACGTGTTTTCAGTGGTTTGGGTTAACGTTTGAATGGATGTTGTAGGGGACTGCGTTTCAGTCGTGGTCACGGTTTGAGTCGTGATGGATGGAGGTTGCGTCGAAAATTGAACATAGCTAGGGGTTTCAGCGGAGTCTACATACAGATTCGCTGAGGAAGCGTTCAACTGAAAAGCTAAACATTCACCTTCAAGTACTGTAAAAGCTGGGGTTTCGTCAATCGTGAAAACATGTTGCTTGAGGGATGTTTGATTCAAGGGGAATGTCGCGATATTTATGTGATTATATCCCGTGAAGCCGTTAAAGATGCCAAGGCTGATCATGCAGGTTGTGGATTCGTTGGATTCAAGCCATAGGATTAGGCTCCACCATCCCGCGCCAAAGGTTAGTTCGCTGGGTTGGAAATCCGTCCTCCATATGAAGTTGTTTGGATGAGCGACTTTAACTGGGTCGGTGGAGGAGGGAGGGCCAGGTTTTAGCAAGTACTGAGTGAATGGCCAGTCGCCTCGCTGACTCGATAAGTAGTACCGCGTTTCCTGCGCCTCGCTTAAAGCTTTCTCAAGAATGGGAAACATGACCATAACTGAAATTAATGTTATATGTAATGTTAATTTGATCAGCTTAACATGTTGGCTTAACCTTTTAACCTTAAGAAACACCGCTGATAGATGAAGGTTCAAAGTATTTCCCCCTCTGTCTGACGATTCGCTTTCTCAGCATAGCTATGGTTGTAAGTCCTACCAGGAGGCCGATGAGTATTGAGGCTAAGGGAAAGGGGACGGGGGTTAAATAGCTTATCTCGTAGGTTTCTTCGTTAAACCTTAGGTCTAAAGCGTCCGGTGGAGCGTTTACGAGGATTTTAAATGGGCCGGTGAACCCTACCTCCCTGGGGAACGTGGATGATTCGAATATGAATAAGTTCCCTTCACGTCTCCAGCTCCAACCATCGTCTTTAAGGGGTTTAAGGTTTATCGTCTGTCTATGGCCTTTAATTTCCACTACATCTTGAAGGTTAAGGTTAACCTTCATCACCTCAACGCTATGGTCGATGTTAACTTTCATGGAAGGTTTAAACACGGTCCATCCAAGGTAGGATTTTAACAGGCCCGCTATGAAGTCCTTGTACCCTTCCTCCCCCAGTGAGCCGTAGAGGACGCTCTGCCCGTTGAAGTCATCCTCGGTAAAGACGAGTTCGCAGTTGGCCCCTGAACCTGAAACTTTCACGTTCATCGTCCACTCGGCTAGCACAGGCCTTACGTGGACGAAGGATACGGCGACTAGAATCAGAGTCAACGATGTAAGAACCCATGGTAAATGTTTCAAATATATGGCCTCCAACATGTTGATTCGGTAAGCTTGGGAATGGGACTTGGTGGGGAATGAAGGTTCCTTTGTTTCATAAAATCCATCAACACACCCTAATCCTCTTTCGCCTTTTCTAAATAATAAATTCTTACCTTCTGGAGCGTTTAGCTTAATGGAGTCTTGAGGCCTGGGATCCTTCGCAAAGCGTGAAGCAGTGGGGCGCCGACTAGAAAGGAGATGGCGACGACCAACGCATCTTCTACGTAGGAGTCGATGGCTCCGGCTACGAAAATGGAGTAAACTGCCTCAGGGGGCCAGCCGAAAAACGCGTATAATCCCATCGGAACCAGCAAAAATATCCGTATAAGGGCGTCTGTGGCTGAGCTAATAAAAGATATGAGGAGGAGGGGTATTGGAAGGCGTTTAACCTTTCCCCCCTCTTTAAATAGGGTTTTACCCATCTTAGCCGCCGGATATAGTAGCAGGAAGGCCAACAGTACGTCAAGAACCGTCCAGAGGGGAAGCCATCTTCCAAAAGGATGGGCGAAATAGGCGGCTAGCGTTAAACTGTAAATCGCCATCACAGGCTTCCAACGTCCCTTAACCAGAAATCCGCAGGCTAGAACCCCCATGGGCTCAGCGATCACTCCAAACATCCACACGTCTATGGGCTTAACAGCTCTAGCCGCGATGCTGCCTATGAGGGCGGCGGAGAAACCGGCCCAAGGCCCTAAAACAGCTCCTTCAATGGGCTCCAAGTATATGGCCCAGTTCCGCCACAAACCGAAGGACATAAAATACAATATCGCATGTAACGCCGCGAACACTCCGATAAAAGCCACGTTCCTTGAAGAGAGCAGCCTCATGACCCTGCTCAAGCCCTCTATAACGATCAATTATATAAGGCTTAATATAAGGCTTACAGCGAGCCGTGTTGAATAACCCATTAATAGGTGGAAGATGATGATTTTAACTCACTTAAATCTTCCGCATGTTTAAGTCACATCGAGGACATATCTTTCATATCTAGCGAAGTCGTATGTGATCTTCACGTCCGATTTTAAGATCCTCAGGTTTGATGCAACCGAGTGAAACTTTGTCTTCAACATTTTCTGCAATTGAGGTAAAAACCTCACATGTTCTGTAGGTGTTAAAGCTCTTTCTAAACGGTGTGCGTGTCGTTTATAAAACCATTTTTTAACGATCTCGGTTAAGGCTAGATAGGCGGTGATTAGCGCTGTTAAGACTAAGAAAAATGTAAGTGGGGGCTTCACAAAATGGAATAACCTGCCTACTGGTGTGAATGGTAATATTAAAGCGATACTAACGATGGCTATGTTGCTTAAAACCAAAAGTTTGCTTGGTTTGCTTTTGTAGAAAGGTGTTTTCACGGTTCTTATGGCGAATATTACCAGTGTTTGGGTACATAAAGACTCTAGGAACCATGCTGTTTGGAACAGAGATTCAGTTGCTTTGAAAACCATCAGCATTATGAAGAATGTTAGGAAGTCGAAAATGGAGCTTATTGGTCCGAGGGTTATCATGAATCGCTTTATGAAGGAAATATCCCATCTCTTAGGTTTTTCAATGTAATCTTGATCTACATTATCGGTGGTTATGCTGGATTGAGAGAACTCGTAAAGTAAGTTGTTTAATAGTATTTGTATTGGAAGCATTGGTAGGAATGGTAAGAAAAGGGATGCCCCGGCAACGCTGAACATGTTGCCGAAGTTTGAGCTAACACCCATCATAATGTATTTCATGGTGTTGCCGAAGGTTTTCCGACCTTCTAAAACGCCTTCATTCAATACTTTCAAGCTTTTTTGCAACAGTATTATGTCCGCTGACTCCTTCGCAACGTCCACGGCGTTGTCCACCGATATCCCGATATCCGCGGTTTTCATGGAAGGCGCATCGTTGATTCCGTCTCCTAAAAAACCAACCACATGGCCATTTTTCTTCAGCGCGGTGATGATTCTGTCTTTTTGGGTTGGCGTTACTCTTACGAAAACGTTTGCTTCCTCAACCATTCTTTGAAGGACTTCATCGTCCATTTGAGCGATTTCGCTTCCTGAAACGATGCCTTTAACTTCGAAATCCAAGTGTTCACACGTCTTTTTCGTAACTAATTCATTGTCGCCGGTGAGGATTTTCAGCTCCACTCCAGCCTTCCTTAAAAGCTGTAGGGATTCTCGAGCCGTCTCTTTAGGGGGATCTAGGAAAGCCACGAAACCTAGGAATACCATTCCGCTTTCATCGTTTACAGAGTAAACTGGTTTCTCCTCTCTAAGCTTCTTATATGAAACCGCTAGGACCCTGAATCCTTCAGCGCTTAAATCATAATATTTCTGCTCGATTTTCCCGCTTAATTCTTCTGTTAAATCAAGTATTATGTCTTTAAGTTCACAGTAAGAGCATATTTTAACGATTTCTTCAGGAGCCCCCTTAGCGATGAAGAACCGTTGTTTTTCATGTTCAACTACGACTGAAACTCGTTTTCTAACGAAATCGAATGGAACCTCATCTATTTTCTGGTAATCCTTTACATCGATATTCTCATATTCAAGTATGGCCTCGTCGAGTGGGCTTTTCAACCCTGTTTGAAAATAACTGTTTAAGAAAGAGTATAACAATACTTTGTCATCATTCTCCCCTTCCACATCCACATGTAGTATAAGCTTTATTTTGTTTTCCGTAAGCGTACCCGTCTTATCAGTGCAAAGAATGTCCATGCTTCCGAAGTTTTCAATAGAAGGCAAGTGTTTTACGATAACGCCGTTTTTAGACATTGCAAGAGCCCCCTTGGAAAGGTTTATGGAAAGAATCATGGGAAGTAGTTCAGGCGTCATGCCAACGGATAGGGCTACGGCGAAAAGAAGCGACTCTAACACGCCACGTCTAAAAAGCGCGTTTATGAAGAAAACGAACATGACGAGGAAAAAGGTGACTTGCAATATTAGAAAACTAAAGCCTCTAACCCCTCTTTCAAATTCTGTTTCAGGCTGTTTCTGGACAAGCCTTTTAGCGATTTTCCCGTATTCTGTGAGGCTTCCCGTTTTCAGAACAACGGCCATCGCCGTTCCGCTTACAATCGATGTGCCCATAAAAAGGCAGTTACCCCAAACATTGGTCGAGGCTTCAATCTTAGCTGGCGTGGGCGTTTTTTCCACTGGAAATGACTCTCCTGTTAACGCTGACTGATTTACGAATAGATCCTTCGCGGCGATAACTCTCGCGTCAGCGGGCACTATGTCTCCGGCGGAGAGATATACGATGTCACCTGGCACAATTTCGGAAATCTTCACCTCTCGCTTAGCGCCGTCTCTTAGAACTGTCGCGGTTGTGGTTACTTTCTCCTTCAACAGCTCCGCGGCTTTTTCCGCTTTGGATTCTTGATAGAAGTCAAGCAATACGCTGAGGAAAACGATGGAAAATATGATGGTGAAGTTTATGACTTCTCCGAGAAAACCTGCGATCAAACCTGCGATCAACAGTATGATTACTAGGGGGCTTCGGAAATGGAGTAGAAAATCAACGATGGCCATCCTCTTCTTTCTTTTCGCAAGCTCATTATAACCATATATTCTTAGACGCTCCTCCGCTTCTTCGGTAGAGAGACCTGCCATAGAAGTGTTTAAACGGGCGAAAAGGTCGTCTATCGGTAAGGTTAGAAGCTCTTCCATTCTTAACGGAGCCCAGCTTGCCGTCTCGTTGACTTTCAGTTTTCCAACGTTCCGCGTCTCCACCGCTTCCATCCTCCATTTCTGTTGAATCGCTCCTAAGCTGGCCCTTCATCAACGTTAGAACACCAATATTCTTAAAACTGTTTCTACAATTTCTCACATGGCAAACTTGGCCAACCGCCTTTAGCGCCACTGAGGAGTCGAGGGTAAATCCTATAATTGGTTTAGAGGATGTTGAAAAATCATAAGCCGGGTTAAACTTGTCGCTTCCTATGGAAACTGCTAGGATGAATCGACCATTGGTTTGAAGTGGCGCCGGGAGAGGGATTTGAACCCTCGTGACCCGAAGGGTCATCGGCTCTCCGCCTATGTTAGCAAGCCGACGCCATACCACTAGGCGATCCCGGCGTTTAAACCACTTCAATAACTTCGTAAACTTTTATTTAAGTTATAATTTAATTTTCCGGTGGAGTACCGTGAGTTGAGAAGCCAGCCTATTCGGGGACTATGCGCGAGCGGGTTTTTAAAAGGGAAGCATCTAAGCGTGGGAAGCTTGGTTTACCCGGTTGATGTCAGGTGGGTTTGCACGCGTTGTGGAGCGTGTTGTATGGATCAAACCGGCCATGAACGGAAGATTTGGATGTTAAGGCAGGAGGCTGAAGCTATCTCTAGGGTTACGGGCTTAAAGGTGGATGATTTTTCAGATCGAGTGAATGGCTCGAACTCCTACACTAGGGTTATGAAAAAGAGGCGCGGATCCTGCTTTTTCCTGAAGGATCTCAGGTGCTTAATATACTCGGAGAGACCCTTAACATGTCGGTTCTATCCTTTCAGCTTAACAGAGAAGGACGGGGTCGTTCTGTTCAAGTTGACCGATGAACCATGTCCTGGGTTGGGGTTGGGGAAACCTTTGAAGAAAGAGTTCTTCCTTAACCTATTAGGCCTCGCATCCACCCGTCTCCTAGGGGAATGTTAACGTCTGGGCTTCTCCTTCTTTCCGGTTAACAGGGCTTGAAGCGAGACGCCGTTCACCTTAAAGACTCTGTATCGGACCCCTGGGAGATCTCCGTAGGCCTTCCCCTCAGGTCCACCTATGCCTTCGATGTGGACCTCGTCATGCTCATCCACGATGTTTAACGAGCCGTCTCCCGGCAGGAACGCTGTGACCACCTTCCCGTTTCGGATGAGTTGAGCCCTAACGCACTTTCTGATGGCGCTGTTCGGCTGCCTGCACTCGATACCAACTTTTTCAAGGACGATGCCCCTAGCCTGCGGAGATCCCTCCAATGGGTCAACCTTATAGTCTAAGCCGAGAACCCTCCTCTTATAGGGAGTATACTTCCACCTTAACTTCTTCCTGCTTTTCCGCAGGCTTCTAGCCGCGTGTAAACCCCTAGTCTTCTTCGCCATAACGATCACTGAATGGCCTTCATCAATCAACTAGATCCCCTATATTTATTTTTCCCAGCTATGAAGCCCATCCAGAAATCATTACACCCGTCGCGTAAGTTAAAGCGAAATATTATGGCGGGAAGCTGGATGCAAAACATCCTAAAGCTCATATAATTGGCGATGTGTTAATTCAAAATTCAAAATTTCGTGGGGTGGATGGGGTGAAAACGCGGTTTGACGTTGTCGTGATCGGGTCAGGCCCGGCGGGATCTTCAGCGGCGTGGGAGGCTGCCGTTAACGGGGTTGAAACACTTCTTCTTGAAGAGCATGAGCGGGTGGGGATTCCTCCACATTGCGCCGGGATACTTTATGACCCCGACTTCCAGAAGCTGAACTTTCAATTACCTGAGAATGTTATTCAAACCCGTGTGAAGGCGGCGAGAATCCATGTTTCTGACGCCGCTACCTTAGAGTGGAGGGCTCCATTTACGATCGTTGATAGGCCGAGGCTGGACCAATACCTCGCCGATATGGCGGTGAAATCTGGCGTTGAGCTTTGGACCAACACTTATGCGAGAAGAGTTGAAAGATGTAATGGAAAGGTGTACGTTGAAGCGTTACAGCGTAAATCGGTGAAAAAGATTGAGGCGTTGGGTGTGGTGGCCGCTGATGGATATAAAAGCCAGATTCGGAGGAGCCTCGGCCTACCAACTAAATTGGAGCTAGCCTCCTGTCTCCAATATGAGGTGGACCCCTCACCGCTTGAAGACGATGACGTGATGGAAATTTACATAGGTGGGGAATATGCTCCGGGGGGTTACGCCTGGATCATCCCCGTTTCTGAAAGCTCCGCGAGAATTGGCCTAGGGGTTAGAGGCGTTAAGCGGGGCCCGAAACATTACCTCGACGAGTTAACGAAGCGCCGATGCCCTGAGTTTAAAATCCTAAAAACCATGGGGCACTGCGTGCCCTTGTCGGGTCCACTGTCCAAAACCTTCGACGACAATGTTCTCTTCGCAGGCGACGCCGCGGGGCAAGTCATACCGTCCAGCGGCGCTGGAATCACCCCGTCCATCGCATGCGGACGAATCGCTGGAAGCGTCATCGCCCACGCCGTAAAATCCGGCGCTGTAGCTTCAAAACATCTTTCCGTCTACGAAAAAGAATGGAAAAAGATGCTGGGAAGAAAGTTTGAGGCCACCCTTCGGCTAAAAAACTTGCTGGACACCCTTTCCACAGAGGAGGTTGAAGCTATTAAGGAGGCTCTTAAGGAAGTTGACGCGTCGACGCTGATACGTGAGGGCAGAACGCTTAATTTAGCGTTCAGAATACTTTTAAAGAAGCCTTCGCTGGCAAAGTTTCTACCCATCGTATATAAAGTGAAGAAGCATGGAATCTTCTAATCGAACCCTGCTAATCTTCAACGATGAGCGAGGTGGGTGGAAGTTGGTTGGTTCGCTTTCAAGCCTTTTCCCCGTCTCCAGCCTCAAAGTAAAGGCATAAATCGTTCAGGGGACAGTCTTCGCATTTAGGCTTAACCTTACACATTTCCTTCCCATGCCTAACCATCAACGCGTGAAACTCCTTTAAAACCTCAAGCTTTTCAGGTAGGGCTTTTTGAAGAAACCGCTTAACCGAGTCGTATCGACGCTCCCGGGTTAACCCAAGCCTGTTCAAGATCCTTGTTGTGTAGGCGTCGGCGACGCACTCGGGTTTCTCAGCCGCGTAGAGTATGATCGAGTCAGCGGTTTCAGGGCCAACACCCTTCACCGAGAGGAGAATCCTCCTCAAACTGTCTGATGGTAGGCGGAGCAGCCCATCTACATCGCCGTTAAAGTCGTTAACGATCAGCGAAGCCATATTCTTCAAGTAAACCGCCTTCTCCCGGTAAAGTCCAGTGGGCTTCAAAGCCTCCTCCACCTCGCCTAAGTCCACCCGCGTTAAAGCCTTCGGATCCATCAACCCCCTATCCTTTAGCAAGGCTATCGAACGCTCAGCGTTCCGCCAATTCGTGCGCTGCGTCAATATCGCTCCCACCATCACTTCAAATCGACTCTCACCCGGCCACCAACCCTGCCTCCCATACCTCCGAAGCAACCGTTCATAACACACCATCAAAAGACTCTCAAGACCATCCACACCCGCTTCCTCCAAACCTGCGTCAACCACCTGCCGATTAAAACAGCACTCTTTGAACATAGATTTAACGTTAAACCAACTTATCTCCGTCGTAAAACAAAAACCTTTAAACCCTCTTTTTGAAAAGAAAGGGTAGCGGGCCCGTAGCTCAGCCAGACCTTCACGGTCCTGAAAAGGTAGAGCACCGGTGGTATAACGATCCCGGTGAAGCTTTTAACCTGAGCGGGAGGCCACCCGGAGGATGGGCTTAAAGCCTCATTCGGGCAAGGGTCTCGGGTTCAACTCCCGGCGGGCCCGCCACATCATTAGGGTTCAACAACATTTTATATGGAAATGCATTCTTTCTAATTTTCTAATTCAGGATCATCATTGCCTTGTTCGACGCAGCAAGACGGTCAAAAATCTTAGTGCTCATAATATGAACTGGGGTATTTTTGAATTGAAGAAATTGATACTACTTCTAAATTCCATTCTTCTATTGTCTCTAGGTCTTAATGTGATTAAGCCTGCTTGCGCAGAAACAAGCAACACTGTGACATGTTTTACATCGCAGAATCCTGTAACGATAGATGGAAAGTGGAAGTCGGCCGATGAGTGGAGCGATGCTAATAAAGTTACCTTAGAGAAGAACTTTCGTTTCAATTATTATGTGAATCCCGGAGAAGACTATTGTAGGGTAAAACATGACGATAAATACATTCACGTCCTTCTTGACTGTGTCCGGCAAGGAAGTCGAACGGGTCAAAATCGGTCAAAACTACTATGTGGATTGTCTGGGGGTTGCTTTGGACGTGAAAAAGGACGGAGGGGCTTCCTAAGACAGGCGATCTGTATTACGCTACTTGGTATGGAGGTTCGGTACAGTATCTGAAAGTAAGTGGTACGGGTCAGATCGTGACTGGGAAAACCCAAGCACAGCGGTCTTCGTAATCAAATACTCTACCAATGCAGCGAATGATCCCCACTCATCGTCCCCACATGTAATCTGTGAGTACAGAATACCACTGGTTCCTGGAATTGAGATAGACTTCCGAGTAGAACTCTATGACGCTGAACGTAAATCTGCTATGATATGGATCTCTGACTCATATAATGGCTCACCCAGTAGTTATGGATCACCACTGTTTTCCGCAGAATCCATTCCTGAGTTTTCACAGGCATTTTGTCAGATAATTCTGACGGTTGCAGTTTTCATCGGGATCTTTTCCATGCGGTAGCGCGTGAGGATAACTCCAATTCATTGATCCAGTCACTCCCAACTGGATGACTAAAATAACGAGGCCCAAAACAATTGGCATACTTCTTGTATTTCTTGTTATTGTAGTAGTGTGATGCGGTCAACCACTTTAGAGATGGAGATGACCTCCCTGCAAATCGACGCACTTTCTGTAAAAGATTTTAGCGTACATTGAGGGCCGCAATGAGACCTAGGTGGCAGAGATAGGGAATAAAAGTATCTGGCTTGGAAGACGGCGAGTTGAATAGTCTAGAATGGAGGTTTCTAATTCAACTCGACAAATACGTATCGTAGATTAAGTTGTTCTACATATCTGAGCTGGAAGATGATTATCCTGATCTGGCAAAACAACTGCAACCAATATCTGAAGTGGAAGCCGAGAGCATCAAAACTGTAGAAGCGATCGAGGACATTACATATTTCGCTCTACTCTCAGAAAAAACGAGGGTGACGCCTGTCTTCGATATCATGATCAAGTTTGGGACTTTTTCACCTACGGATTTTGCCTACGAAGTCCCCTCCTATAATCTCCAGCTATTAGGCTTGTATCAGCTTGCAGAGGATAACAAGTTTGATAATAACGACCTGATAGCAGTATCGGTCGTTATCATGGATGGAGTATTCTTATGCTGATTTAGCAGGTGCTTGGAGACATCTGCCTGAGTTTGATTATAAAGAAAAGAGAGTTAGAGTAACAGAAAAATTCACTAGGCTCTTTTTGAAATGTTAAGCTTAAGCCGACTGGAAACAAAATATATTCCGATTCTAAAGGTTACGAAGCTCATATCGTGTAAGGGAAAGGGTAGGACATGAGTGGGAAGAAGGGCTTAAATTTACGATTCCTTATTTAATGGCTATATGGGCATTAGTACGTGGATTGAAAGATTACCTGAGGAATTGAGGAGGAAGGATCTGAGGGAGAGATTACTTAGGATCTGCCAGGAGAATGACATAGTTTTTATGGCCGTCTTCGGCTCTTTTGTCAGGGGAGAACAGGGGAAGAGAAGCGATATTGATGTAGCCATCGAGTTCCGCGAGAATAGTGGAAAGAGCCTTTTAGATCTTGTTAGGATAGAAGAGAGGTTAAGGAAGATATTTAAGAGGAAAGTTGATCTCGGAATCTTTAGCACCCTTAATCCCTGCATAATAGAGGATGTAAAAAGAGAGATGCTAGTTATTTATGAAAAAAGATAAGGTATATTTAAGGCATATCTTGGACGCGGTATCTAAAGCAGAGAAATTTATAGAAGGCGTGGCCAAAGAAGCATTTTTTGTAAATGTAGAGAAGCAATATGC